>Ga0209717_1000045_pt1 | contig 152311 bp, 121 predicted proteins | sample AD_UKC048_MetaG_FD_184418 | JGI IMG/M metagenome (GOLD analysis project Ga0209717, IMG submission 184418) | Active sludge microbial communities of municipal wastewater-treating anaerobic digesters from USA - AD_UKC048_MetaG (SPAdes) (version 2) | ecosystem: Engineered > Bioreactor > Anaerobic... | reverse complement strand
CTTTGGGCATTGACTTTAATAATATTGGCGGCACTTTGGCCACTGACCAGGGCGGCACCAATCAGGATTCTTCCGGTTGGAACGGTTTTGCTTATATTAATAGTGGTGTTTGGAGTGCCTCTAATACAATCTCTTTGATTAGACTAGACAGTGTTGTTATGGCCGAAGGAGAAAATATTACATTATTGAATAATGACGCTAATTATATAAATTTAGGCAATTTGAGCGTAGCCGCTACTTCCAGTTTAACTTATAATAGCGACACCGGAATTTTTTCCATCGCTTCCGACCGTGTTATACCGTTAATAGCTTCAACTACTCAATGGAACGAAGCTTATAATTGGGGCAGTCATGCGTCGCAGAATTACTTTGATAAAGATTCAGACATTTTGTCAGTGGTTATGGGCGGCACTGGTTTAACAGGTGTTAGTGTTGGTTCTCTGTTGGTTGGTACTTCAACTGATGAAATAGCTGAGTTAAATATTGGTGCCAATGGTCGTATTTTACAAGCAGTTAACGGTCGACCGCAATGGGTTTCAACTTCTTCTTTGGGTATTGACTTCAATAATATTGCTGGAACATTAAGTCCGGCACAGGGCGGCACTGGCCAAGACTCTTCTGGTTGGAACGGTATGGTTAGGGTAGTTGGCGGTGTCTGGGGCGCAGTCAATGGTACGGCTAACAATCTAGCCTTCTGGTCTGATGCTAATACTATTGCCGCCACCTCTTCCTTATATCTTACTTCAGCCGGCAATCTGGGTATTGGGACGACGACGCCGTTGGCCAAACTAAGCGTTAATGGCGACTTATACTTAGAGGGCGCAAATCGCTATATTAACTTCGGCACTTCAACATTAACAGCTACTAGCACTTACGGTATCCGCGATTACAATGGCACAATGCAATACAAAAATGCTGGCGGCCAGTGGGTTAATATCGGTTCAGCCGGTTCTGGTGGGGCCCTTGGTACAATGCAAGACGTGACAGTTACTGACGCTCAATATGGCGATATATTAATGTATAGCGGTACCACGCCAGATGGGTGGATTAATCGGTCTACCAGCTCTTTAGGTTTGCTAGCCAGCTCAACTGTAGAAGGACTATTAAATAATTATTTGTTAAAGTGGGACGGAAGTCGATTCGCCAATAGCGTATTATATGATGACGGTACAAACTTCATGATTGGCACAACAAGCTCTAGCAATGCTTTAACGGTTATGTCTAATTCTGGCAACGCTCAATTACGTCTAGCTTATGATGCCAATAATTATGCTGAATTTTATGTAAATAGTTCCGGTGAGCTGTCTATTACCCAGTCGAGTTCTGCTTATACGACGATTGGTTATGGCGATGAAGCTTTGCGCATATTGCCTGATGGCCGAGTCGGTATCGGGACGGTTTTGCCTGACGCCACCTTATCAATCAAGGGCATAGCTGGCGGTATTCCGTTTAACGTTTCTTCTTCAACCGGTGATAAATTATTTACTATATTAGGTAACGGCTATGTCGGAATTGGCACTGAAAATCCGACCACCTTATTAGACGTTAATGGCACTTCAACCGCTAACGCCTACTGTCTTGGTGGAGATTGTATTACCGGTTGGAGTCAGGCCGGCGGAATTAGCGGCTCGGGCGTAGTCGGACAGATAGCTTATTGGACGAGCGCTAGCACCACTGCCGGTACTTCTACTTTGGCGATTAACGTTGGCGGTACGGGCACGTCAACGGTTGCTAGCGAAGGTTATTTATTGATTGGCAATGCTAGCGGCGGTTATGATTTTATCGCCTCCTCATCTTTAGGTGGAAATTTCGGCACTGTTAATGAAAGTTATGAAGGTTATATGGCATTTTATCAGGCTAATGGCAGAAACATTTCCGGCACCTCAACTTTATACTTGACCCCCTCTGGCTATTTAGGCATCGGCACAACCACACCTTTGGCAATGCTTGGCATTAATGGTGATCTGTATTTGCAGGGGACTAATCGCTATATTAATTTTGGCGCTTCCGCTGACATCGCCACCAGTAGTTATGGCTTCCGCGATTATAATGGCACAATGCAGTACAAAAATGCCGGTGGCCAGTGGGTTAATATCGGTTCGGCCGGTTCTAGCGGTTCGCTCGGTTCTATGTCTGATGTGAATGCCGATGGAGCCGAATTCGGATCGCTTTTAATGTACGATGGCGCCAGTTGGTCAACGACGTCCACTTCTACTATTGGCTTATTATCTTCCGATGTTGTGGCTGGTTTAGAAAGTAATTATTTGATAGTTTGGAATGGCAGTCGTTTCGCTACCACTTCCTTGTATTACGACGGTACTGGCCGCATTGGTAATCTTGAAACTAATAATTATATTGATTTTTCCGGAAATGATCAGATTAGCTTCTATGTAAACAATATTGGTCAGATGGTTTTAGATGCTAACGGTAATTTAGCTATTGGCACTAGTACGGCTAGCGTATTTACCGCTGAAGCTAAATTAACGATTATTTCCGACGACACGACACAATTACGTTTAGCCAAGAACACTAGTTCTTATGTTGATTTCCAGGTTGGCGAATCTAACGGTTATCCAATCTTCACAATTGAAACTTCAACTTCTACTCGGTCGGCTTTAACTATTGGCGAAGGCACAATAAAAGATGCGGCTGTAATTTTTAATGGCGAATATAATGGCGACCAGCAGTATTATTATACGGCCTGGAATCATCTAACTAACAATTACGAAATTGGTTCTGGTAATACGATAGGCTCGTCAACTTTCTTTGTCATCTCTGATGATGGTTATATTGGTATCGGCACGACAGCGCCAAGAGTTCTATTAACCGTCGGTTCATCTACGCCGACAACAGTTACCGGCTATAATGACGCTTATGTTTCCGGCGCTTTAGAAACCGGCGGGCTATTCTATGTAAAAGGTTCAGGCACTTCCACCATGGCTGGTAATTTTGATTTGGCTGGCGCCTTAAGACTGGGCAGTACGGCTTATTTAAACGGTGACTCTACTGGTATCAATATTGGTACTTACCGCAGCCCAGTAGCTACTTTATCTGTAACTGGCTTAGCCGGCGGTATTCCGTTTGATATTGCTTCCTCAACTGGTACGAGCTTATTTAGAATCTTAGGCAATGGCTACGTCGGTATCGGCACAACATCTCCCGTCTCAGCTTTATCAGTGGTCGGCACCACAACTGTTACTGGCGGTTATTGCATAGGTGATAGCTGCATTACTAGTTGGAGTCAAGCTGGCGGTATTGACGGCACCAGTACAGAGGGTGTTATTGCCTACTGGACTGATGAAAATACTTTAGCTGGGACTTCAACTCTTTCTGTTGCTTATGGTGGTACCGGTATTTCGACTTACACCGTAGGCGATTTAATCTTTGCCACTTCATCATCGCAATTAGATAAATTAAGTATTGGCGAGAATGGCCAAATTTTAGCAGTTGTGGACGGCGCGCTATCTTGGGTTTCAACTTCTACTTTAGCAATTGATTTTTCTAATATCGGCGGTACGGCCAGCACGACCCAAGGTGGCATTGGTGAAGATTCTTCAGGATGGAGCGGCATGGTCCAGGTAATAAACGGCAACTGGGGAACGATCACCGGCACCGCTAATTACTTAGCTTATTGGTCTGATGCTAATACTGTAGCCGCTACTTCTTCTTTGTATCTTGATGCTAATGGCAATATCGGTATAGGCACGACGACTCCTTTGGCTAAATTAAGCATTTCAGGCGATTTATTCTTAGACGGCGATGAGCGTTATGTAAGTTTTGGTACTTCAACTGATGTCGCTTCTTCTACTTATGGCTTTAGAAATTATCGAGGCACGATGCAATACAAAAATGCTGGCGGACAGTGGATTAATATTGGTTCGGCCGGTTCCAGCGGAGCTCTTGGCTCAATGTCTGATGTTGATGCTTCAGGCGCTGAGTTTGGTTCTTTATTAATGTACGATGGCGCGCAATGGTCCACCACTTCAACTTCAACTTTAGGCTTGCTATCGGCTGCAACGGTTGCTGATTTGGAAAGTAATTATTTGCTGGTTTGGAATGGTAGCAGCTTTGCCACTAGCTCGTTATATTATGACAGCGCTAAGACTTCTTTTTATGCTAATGGCGTTGAAGCTATGGTTTTAGATATAAACGGCAATTTGGCTATAGGCACCTCCACTTCAGCGGTAGATACCAAACTAACAGTTATGTCGGCTGAAGGCGCACAATTAAGACTGGCTAATTCGCCAACTGCTTATGCTGATTTTACGGTTTCACCCAGCGGATCACTGACTATAAAAACTTCTGATGATTCAAGCTCCGCCTTGACTATTGGTGACGGTTTGGAAGGAAAAGACGCCGCTTTAATACTTAACGGTTATTATGATAGCGCTCAGCGATATTATCACTTAGGCTTTAACCATTTAACCGGCAATCTTGAAATCGGCCTTGAAGAAACCGTTGGCTCTTCTACATTCTTTGCAGTTACAGCCGACGGCAAAGTCGGTATCGGTACGAGTTCGCCAACCGTTTTATTCGTCGTCGGTTCTTCAACGCCAACAACTGCCATCGGCTATAACGATGCTTTCTTCTCGGGCAACATTGAAACTAGTGGAATGTATTATATAAAAGGCACCGGCACCTCAACGATTGCCGGCGGGCTTGAAATTGCCGGCGGGCTTGAAATCGGGTCAGGCTTTTACGTAAATAGCAGCGGCGCAGTCGCCAGCGGCACCTGGAATGGCGCACCTATCAGCGTCGCCTACGGCGGTACTGGCTTAACCTCAATCACGGCTGGTCAGATTTTATTTGCTTCGGCTGACAATACTTTAGCGGCTACTTCAACTTTATACATAGACGCTGCCAGCGGCCGCATCGGCATCGGCACGACCACGCCGCAAACTAAGCTCAGCATTACAGCCTCCGACAGCGGTTTAAATCTGCTTACTTTAACCAACACCAATATTAGCGGATATTCGGGCATAGCTTTCAACGATTATACCGGCAGTATGCAAGGTTTTGTCGGTTATGGAAATCCGTCTTCAGCTGTTCCGGATTTGTTTATTGTCGGCGCGGCTAATAATAAGAGCATGACCCTATCTACTAACGGCGAATCTAGAATTACTATTTTAGCCAACGGTTATGTCGGTATCGGCACGACGACACCAAATGCAAAATTAAATGTTTGGGGTACTAACTATACTAGCACCGATAAACAATTTAGCGTTGTCAGAAGTTCCGGCTCCCCGTCTTTCACTATTTTGGAAAATGGCAGGATTGGAATCAATACCGATTCAATTGATACCGGATTTAGAATGAAAATAAACACCTCTGCCGACGAGCAAGCCATGGAAATAGATTGTCGCTCAATTAGCGACGGCAGTCCATGTATTAATATTTTATCTGATTTGCCCACATCATCGTTGGACGGTAGAATATTTACCGCCGGAGACGGAGAAGGATATTCGCGATTTGTAATATACACAAATGGCTTCATAGGCTCCGGACCCGGTTACGCTACTAGAGACACTTATTATGGTCGTATCAGTACCAGTACGTATGCTATCGGTAGTAATTACGACGGCACTGGAACAAGCAGTTTAGTGCTCAACGGTAGTATTGGCGTCGGCACCACCACACCGCCGGCCAAATTGACTATAATTGATACAACCGTTGCTGGCGGAGGCAATGTAATACTTGTTTCAACTAGCACAACCGGTTCTGCCATTTTCCGAGTAGATAGCTATGGCGCAGTTTATGGCGATGGTGCTTATACGCAGGGTGCTGATTATGCTGAATATTTCTATACGACCGACAACAATTTGCAAAGTGGCGAGGTAATGTGCGTTGATGTGGCGGAAAATAACCAGATAAAACGTTGCAGTCGCGGTAGCGACGCGAATGTTATGGGTATAGTTTCTACTAAACCGGCCGTGGTTGGCAACTACAAGAGCGAGTATGCCAACAATCCTAATTACGCTATTGTCGGTTTAATCGGTCAGATTCCGGCTAAAGTGACAACCGAAAATGGTCCTATTAGGCCAGGCGATGCTTTAACGCCGGCTTCATCAACTCCAGGCTACGCCATGCGCGCTAACCCGGGCGATCCAACTGTTGGTGTAGCTTTAGAAAAATTAGACAGTGGCACCGGAATCGTAAATGTTTTGATTGCTCGTCAAAATAAGACTTTAACCGTAGAAATGATTGAAGCTCAGGTGACTCAGCGCATTGCCGAGATGGAAATTGAAGACGAAGTCCAGATTATACTAGAACAGGCGATTGAAAATTATAATTTTGACGATAGAGTAATAGCCATTGCTAACGAACAAATTGCTCAGTTTGACCAAGCTTTGACTATTAGATTAGATACTACTAGCAGTATGTTATATCGCGTCGCTTCTAGCGTTGACAGCTTGGCTTTGAATTTGGCTTTGTTGAGTGGCGGTCTTGATGATTTAGCCATGCGTCTAGCCAATTTAGAGAGCTGGCGCGAAGGCGAATTATTTGAAAGATTAGCTCAAACCGATAAGATGGCGCAGGTTATGACCGTAACTGACGAAGGCAATATCCGCGTTGGCGACTTAAGCGATTATAGCACTTCCACTCCGGACGTGGCGGTTTACGAGATTGTTACTAGCCCCGCAACTAATAAAACCGCTTTAGTTATTAATCAGCGCGGTAGCGGCGACGTTGCCGACTTCCGAGCTAGCGGCGTGAGCATTGTTAACATCGCTCAAGCCGGCCGCGTGACGATTGTCGGCGAATTATTAGTTGACGGACGCATTATGGTTTGCTCGGGCGGGGCTTGCGGCGCTAATTTAGACAACGCGGTTGATGAGACGATGGGCGATATGGGCGTCGAAGGCAAAGTTGTGGCCGGTGCGTTTGAATCATACTGCGAAGACGGATATATTTGGGTGCCGGGTTCGTCTAAATACGGAACGATGCCGGGATTCTGTGTCGAAGAAGATTTAGCTAAGATAGTAGGCAGTAACGAAATCTGGAATAACATTTCCCAAGGTGAAGCCCAGCTCACTTGTCAGAATCGCGGTGACGGTTATCATTTGATCACTGAAAACGAATGGTTGACGATTGCCGAAAATATCTTGCGCGTCTCCAGTAACGACGTTAGTCCAGAAATCGGTTTGCAACTGGCAACTTCGACTGATCCAAACGGCACGAGCACCGGTATCGTTTATGCTTTGAGCAATGGTAATTTAATCTATAATTTAGTTGGCGCGGTAGCTCAGTGGACTGACCAAACGACGCCGAAGACCGGCTTAGTTGAACCGATATCGGCCGACTGGCAAGAATACTACGGCATTACCGATTACAAAGGTTTGAATATCGCGCCGCCGTACTACTACAATTCCGACAATGGCATCGGCAAGATTAAGACTGGTGATGGCAATATAATTCTGGCCGGCTTTGTCCGCGGCGCTACTGGTATCTACGGCTTAGACTTAAGTAATAGCCCGACAACCGCAACTAGCACGATCGGCTTTAGATGCGCAAAATAAGTGAAAACTTTGAATTTCGAATAGTTTTTTTTCTGTCATCCCGGCCTCCGAGCCGGGATCCAGGAGTGATCGGTAAAAATGTAAAATACAATTTACTGATTACTTCTGGGTCTATGTGATTTTATGAAAAGAGAGCACCATTATTATGTTTATATTTTAGCAAGCAAAAGAAATGGAACTTTATATATCGGAGTCACAAATAATTTGCTAAATAGGAATTGGCAACATAAACAAAAAGAAAGTGAAGACAGTTTTGCTGCTCGATATAATGTTAATAAGTTGGTTTATTACGAAGTGTGTTCAGATATAAGAGCAGCTATCGCCAGAGAAAAACAATTGAAAAATTGGAAAAGGGAATGGAAAATAAAATTGATAGAGGAAGAAAATAAAATTTGGAGGGATTTATACAATGAGTTTTAACAGAATCCACTGTCACACTAAACTTGTTTCAGTATCCAAGGTTCATTGTCATTCCGGGCTTGACCCGGAATCCAGACGCATAAGATTAATTCGTTGATAACGTTGAGAGGGTGTAAAAAGGTTGTACCGTTAAACACTGGATCCCGGCTCGGAGGCCGGGATGACAAAAGTATAAAAGTTTAAAATTAATACAAGAATATGAATATAAAAAAACTAAAACTTAACCTTACTAAAAAGAATATTTTTATTTTTGTTTTCGTGTTTGCAATTCTTGGCGGGTCCGCTTTACTTTACCAAATCTTTACGACTCGCGGCGCTAATTACTCTTGGGTGCAGACGAGCTGGTCGGGCGGGGCGTCAACGACCGCAAAGGCCAGTCATACGAATAACCAAACCGGTTGGACTAATTTTTATTCCAAAGACACTTTACTTTCAACTTCTACTGCCGGCGAGTTAACTCTTACAGCGTCGACTAGTTCTAATATAGATACAACTTTTAGCGTTTCTAGTTCTACGAGCAATACTTACGTTTCCGGCGGCACGGTTTTTTTAAAGAAGCCAAATGGGGTTAGTTGTTCTTCTTCAAATCAGTGTGTTAGTGGAATTTGTGGAAATGGTTATTGTCGAAATTGCGAAGGTTATTTATATGACAGTAAATGTTGGCATATGAGTGCAGTCAATCAAAGTTGCGTTGGCATTTGCACTTCATATGGAGGTAGTGCTGGTGCAGCAAATGATACTGCTAGTTGTGATGTCCAAAAACATTTTTATCCTTCTTGCATTTGTCAAGGAGGCGATAGCAATCTTTATCCAGGAAGTTTGATAGGAATGGGAGGAACGGATTATTGTAGTTATAGTACGGCTATAGGAGGTTGGTCTTCTTCTGCAAGTAATATTATTGTAAATCGTCTTTGTGCCTGTCTTTATTAGTATGTAAACATGAAATTAAATGTCCGACAATTTACGTTGTATTTAGGAATAGGCCAGATTCGTAGTTTATTATTTAGCTTAATATGGTATAATATAAAATATTAGCTAAACCATATTAAGGAATATATGCAATATTTAGATCAAAAAATAAAAAAACGCATTGACGAAAAGTTAAAGTTGTTAAATTCTTTTCGGCCGTTGCCAGCAACAGCTGTAAAAAAATTGAAAGAACGATTTGCAATTGAAATGACCTATAATTCCAACGCTATAGAAGGCAACAGCTTAACCTTGAAGGAAACTTATTTGGTAATCAATGAAGGCATAACTATTAAAGGTAAGCCGCTTAAAGATCATCTGGAGGCAAAAAATCATAAAATAGCATTAGATTATTTATACGAACTGATATCTAAAGATAGAAATATTGCCATTTCTGAAAAGCTGGTAAGATCTTTAAATCAAATGGTTATGGAGAATACTGATGATAATTGGGCTGGTAAATATAGAAATAGCTCAGTTGTTATCAGCGGCTCTGATCATAAACCGCCAGAAGCGATAGCTATACCGGGGTTGATGAATGATTTAACTAAATGGGTGAGTAAAAACAATAAGAATTTGCTGGCTATAGAATTAGCCAGTTTAATTCATCATAAATTGGTTTATATCCATCCTTTTTTCGACGGCAATGGTCGTACAGCCAGATTAGTTATGAATGTTATCTTGATGCAGGCAGGGTATCCTTTAGCAATAGTGTTAAAAAATGACAGAAAAAAATATTACAATGTTTTAAGTAAAGCCGACAAGGGCGATTACAAGCCATTGATAAAGTTCATTGCGCAAGCCGTAGAAAGAACGCTCGATATTTATTTAAAAATTTTGACACCATCTGGGCAGCCGAAAGAAAAATTTATAACTCTTTCTCAATTAGCAAAAGGTACTAAATTTTCCGAAAAATATCTAAACTTGCTAGCTAGAGAAGGAAAATTAGATTCTCATAAAGAGGGGCGCAATTGGTTATCATCTAAAGAAGCTTTAAGAAAGTATTTGGATGGCAGGGAAAGAAAGAGATTGTAATTTAATAAGGCTAGCGACAGGCGAGAAGGTGAGATTCGCAAGCGCAGGTGAGGTTTGCAAACCTCACCTTCACGGGGGAAAAATAAATAAAATTAATTAATATAAAAATGCACCTTGCCAATTTACACCGCAATTCCTCAAAACGAGACATAGGCAGACAAGAAAGCGAACAAACGTTTGTTCGCTTTCAGAGAGCGCACCGTAATTCCCAGAAGCGGTTTTACGATCAGGATTATAGCTATTTTATCACCACTATAACGCAAAAAAGGTTTCCATTTTTTCAGGAAAATATATTTTGCCGATTATTTTTAGACAATTTACGGATTAGCAAAAAGATAAAGAAATTTAAATTGTACGCATTTACCATTATTCCCGATCACGTTCATTTATTGATAAAACCGGCAGGGAAATATAATATTTCGGAGATAACGCATACTATAAAAAGGCATTTTTCACGTAATATTAATTTAATTATTGACGACGCAAACATCGTGTTCAATGAAGGCGAGGTTTGCAAACCTCGCCTTCATTTGGACGCCCATGATTTTAACAAAGAAATAATTAGATATCGCAAATTGTTTGTTGAAAAATACGGCGACCCGCAATACGAAATTCCGGCATTCAAATGGCAACAATCATTTCACGATCACGTTATCCGCCACGAGAAGGATTTTTATAAGCATTTAAATTATATCGCCAATAATTGCGTTAAACATGGAATTAGCGCAGATGAGGAAAAATATCGATGGTCATTTTTAAACGAAGAATGGCGAGAGATATTGGATGATTATGAATAAGATGTATTAGATTAATTATGAAATTAAATATTCGACAATTTGGATTGTATCTAGGAATAGGCGCGATGGCTATGATTTTTAACTTTAGTTTGAGCGTAAGGCAGGCAAGCGCAGATACGGCGACTGGCACTATCGTTTCATCGGTTAAAGATATGAATGGACCGGTTGATTGGGCGACGATTAGCTGGAACGCTTCTACTTCAGCCAGTTCGACGATAACAATGAAAGTTAGAACTGGCACGAGTTCGAGTATGGCTAGCGCGCCAGCTTGGACAACCTGCGACGACATTGCTAGTGGTACAGATATCTCAACTAACAATTGCGTGTCTGACGGCCAGCAGTATGTCCAGTATATGGCAACATTTACGACCGATTATACCAGCACTTCCACTTTTGTATCAGCGGAACTTTACGATGTGACGATTGGTTATAATGTAGTCTCATATTTAATTTCTTCCTGGTATGATACGACGGTTTCGGATAATAAAATTAATAAAATTTCCTGGAACGAGACTTTACCCGGCACAACAGATGTTCTTTTTCAAATTAGAACTGCGCCGGATTCTAGTGGTTCGCCGGGTACGCCGACGAGTTGGATGGGAACGAGCAGCGCACTGGATTATTATACTGACCCTGGCGGCGGAGAAACGATTAATTCATCGCATCGGGACGGATCTAGCGACAGGTGGATTCAATATAAGGTTTATTTAAAATCCGACGGGACGGACGTGCCTATTTTGCAGGATGTCACGATAGAGTATGACGCTGATATTCCGGTAATTACCGACATTAGTCCGACGTCAACCACGACTGCACCGTCAGCCTTGACTTTAACTGTTAACGGTTCGGATTTTCAAAGCAACGCAACGATAAAATTAGCCAATGACACTAACCAAACGGCAACGGGCACGATTATCGCATCAACTTCGGAGCAGATTACTGCGACTTTTACGATGACTAATTATTCTCCCGGCCGTTATACTTTAACCGTGACTAATCCGAATGGCGGAGTTGATGCTTTAGATGATGGCTTCTATATCGAGCAGAATACCGGTTATCTAGTTTCATCAGTAAAAGATTTGGGCGCCGGTTACGGCATGGATACGATTAGTTGGACGGGGACAACAACCGCCAGTTCGACAATCACGATGAAAGTTCGGTCAGACGACAATTCCGGTATGACCGGCGCAACGGATTGGGCGTCTTGCAATGCGGTTGCTAACGGTGCAGCGATAACGACGAGTAATTGCGCGACTAACGGCCAACGGTATTTGCAATATCAGGCGATTCTGACAACGACTTATGCCACTAGTTCGACTTTTGCCACGCCGGAATTAGGCGACGTTACGATCAACACTTATCATTTTGCTTCTAGCAGTTTAATTTCTAACTATTTTGATACTGAAGATATTCATAATGTCATTAACAATTTAACTTGGAGTGAAACCGTACCCGGTTCTTCCGACGTTTGCGTACAAATCCGTACTTCACCAGGCGAGGCGGGCGAGCCAACGAGTTGGTCAGACTGGTATGGCGCAACAGGCATAGACACCTGCTATACAACACCGACTGGTAATAGTATTTATTATACACAGCGGGACGGTCGCAATGACCGGTGGCTGCAATACAAGATTACCCTAGTTCCTAACGGGATTTACGCGCCGAGCCTACAGACAGGAATAGATATTATTTATGTTACCGCCTCTACCACGCCGACAGTCGTCACCTCGCCGATCGCTTGGACAGGATCAACGGTAGCCAAGGGGCTGGGCAGAGTATCAGACAACGGCACTGGTCCGATTGCCAAAGTCGGCTTTGAATACGGCCTAACACAGACACCGACTTGGAGTATAGTCAAAGATGTTTATATAAACAACGACGCCTTTGATGTTGTTATGCCGAATTTAGATAAAGATACAAAATATTATTATCGCGCCTTTGCCGTTAACGCCCGTGGTACCGGCACAGCCAGCGAATGGGAGGAATTTACCACTAAAGCGACAACGACTTTACAGACTATGATTCTAAAAACCAGAACTATATTGAAAAGCAATATAATGTTAAGGTAAACGAGAATTTTTAATTTTTAATTTCGAATTTTTAATGAATGCTTTAATGATTTAATTTCAAACATTCTGCCATTCGAAATTCATTGGAAATTCAAAATTCTAAATTGAAATTTTAAGTCAAAAACGTTATAATATACCATACATATGTTTGAAAAAGTAATACATTTTATCAAGTATAACAACCTAACTGTTTTACTAGTGTTAGCTATTTTTTTAGCAACTGGTGGTGTATTTGCGCAAACTCCAGTCGGCCAGGAAATTATCGGTCAAGAGGAGAAAAGATTTGAAGGTATTGATAATACCTTGCTGCTGACTGCTGACCTGGATAATTTTAATATGGATTTTAAAATTGAGAAGATTGAAGAGGACGAGAAGTATTTTTATGTGACTTATACTTATTTGGGCTTAATACAGGAAGATAACGCTTGGCAGTATTTAATTCAGGAGAAAATAAAAAAAATTTCTAAAAAATTGCGCTTAGATTTAGGCGTTTATTTAGCAGAACAATTCAAACAGGAGTATGAGGCGCATTTAAAAGATTTGCGTTTAGCTAAAGATGGCGCTGAAAAAATAGGCACCGCAACCAGAACAGAAGTAGTCGCCTATACGGGTTTAATCGGGCGGATATTGGATTTTGCCAGTGGCGTCATACCTGGCTATGAACCTATAAAAAAATATGAAGTGCCGTCTCCCTCCGTACCACCAACGGTTTTACAATTTAGCATCGATGGCGTTAATGCAGGTGCGAGCGCGACTGACGGTATGGCTAGTATTTATGATAACTATATAAAAGAAAATGATCCGGACGACGATAATATTTTTGGCAGTTTAGACAATTGTCCAAACTATCCCAATCCAGATCAACTAGACAGCGACAACGATGGTATTGGTGATTTATGCGATACGGATAAAGGAGAAAAAGACATTGCCGAAACTGCGACGACTACCGAAGCCGTAAGTGGAGATAACCAGGAAGCAACTAACGAAGAAAGCGATGAAGAAATGACAGAAGAACCAACTGAAGATCCAACGGACGAACCAGTTGAAGAACCGACGGACGTGCAAGTAATCGAATTACCAACAGAGTAATACTGTCATTCTGAACGAAGCGAAGCGGAGCGAAGAATCTCTGGTAAGATAGCAATTAGTATTCCTGCAATAAAACCTGAGATCCTTCGGTCTGCTGGCCCTCAGGATGACAAAATAAAATATTATGGATAATTTTCAAAAAACAGTTAACTTAAAAGACAAAGCTGAAAAAGAGCGCCAGCGCATGCTTTATGGTGAGCCGGAAAAAAATAATAAAAAGAGCAAAGCTGAGGGGATCGACGAAGTTTATAGAGGAAGTTCTAGTTCCGAAGACAATTTAAAGAAGATAAGTCGGCCGATTGTTAAAAAAATAAATGAAGGTTTATGGCGCAATTTAATTTTTATTTTGACAGTCATTTTAGTTTTAGCTACCATTTATTTTTTATTTTTTCGTCAATCCGGCGATCAGGCTGAAAAGAACGGCCAGGTAAATTGGTACGCTGTTAAATTGCAAAACGGCGAAATGTATTACGGTCAAATTGATAACACGGCGGCTGATCCTGTGATTATCAAAAATGTTTATTATGACTACGATATGCTTAATAAAACAGACAAGGAAACGGGCGCGGCTGGTAATTTGCGCTTAGTAAAAAAAGGCAAAGAAACATACGGTCCTTCGGGAGTTATGGAGGTAGTTCGTAGCAACGTAGTTTATATGGATATATTAAAGGAAGATTCAAAAGTATTAAAAGCGATATTAGATTACGAAAATAAAAACAAGTAAATTTTTAATTTTTGATTTTCAATTTTCGAATTTTCAAAATAATTTTTTAAAAAATTAAACGAATATATAATAATTTTTAGAATTTAGAAATTAGAAAATTATTTCATTGTTTAGAAAATTGAAAATTTGTAAATTTAAAAATTTCAAATAAATGAAACTAAAAGAATTAAATTGTGGTTTAAAACTATTGGCCGTTCCGATGAAAAATACTAATACGGTTACGGCGTTGATAATAGTCGGAACCGGTACAAAATACGAAGCAAAAGAAACCAATGGCATTTCGCATTTTTTAGAACACATGTTCTTTAAAGGCACAAAAAAGCGTCCGAATAATTTGGCGATCAGTTCGGAATTAGATGGCATGGGCGCGGAGTTTAATGCTTTTACGACCAAAGAGTTTACCGGATTTTGGGTTAAATCAGAAAATAAAAATTTAAAATCGATTTTGGATATTATTAGCGACATGCTAATTAACTCGCAATTTTCAGCAGCCGAAATCGATCGTGAGCGCGGAGTGATTTTAGAAGAAATCAATATGTATCAGGACAGTCCGATGTATATGGTCGAAGATGTTTTTGAAAATTGCTTATACGGCGATACTCCAGCCGGTTGGAATGTGCTAGGTGAAAAGGAAAATATAACGAGGTTAATTAGAGATGATTTTATAAAATATGTACATTCACAATACGGCAGCCGCAATACCATTGTTTGTCTAATTGGTAATTTAGGTAGCGGCGAAGCGCAAGTTGAGAAGTTGGTAAACAAATATTTTGGTGCCGATAATTTTAAAAAGTGGGGAGGAAATTTTAATGAAAAACCAGCCGTTTTAGACAAACAGGAGCAACCGCAGACCAAGGTTCATTATAAAGAAACTGATCAAGCGCATCTAGCCCTCGGCGTCCGCACTTTTGGTTATGGCCGTAAAGAAAAGACGATTGTTAAAATGATTTCAATAATTCTTGGCGGCTCAATGAGTTCGCGCATCTGGTCTAATCTGCGCGAGCGCCACGGACTTGGTTATTACGTACATACCAGTAACGAAACTTATTCTGATGTAGGCTATTTAGTAACTAGGGCGGGAGTAAAAATTGAAGAAATAACCAAGGCAATTACTATAATTTTAAGTGAATATAAAAGAATGGTCGATAGTTTGGTAGAAAAAAAAGAATTGCAACGCACCAAAGATTTATTGCGCGGGCGACTGGCTTTACAGCTAGAAACGTCTGATAATTTGGCTGAATGGTATGGTCGTCAGGCGATATTAAATCATACTTTGTCTCGGACAGCGAAGAAAACTGAAAAAATTATCGCCCCGGCAGAATACGTCAAGGAGATAGAAAAAATAACCGTCGCCGATATCCGTCGGGTGGCTCAGCAGATTTTTATCAATCAGCATTTAAATTTAGCCATCATCGGTCCTTTTAAAGATAAAAGTAAGTTTGAAACGATTTTAAAACTTAATTGAATTCGTATTCTGTCATTCCCGCGAAAGCGGGAATCCAGGAATGGATCCCGGCTCGCGGGCCGGGATGACAAAGTTATGTTTTAACAGAAAAAATAATGTCAGAAAACTTGATGGAAAATTTGAACAAGGAGCAACTAGCAGCAGTTACTCATAAGGAGGGGCCGGTGTTGATTGTCGCGGGTGCTGGTACCGGTAAGACCTCGGTAATTACACAGCGAATCGCTTATATCATCGAGCAGAATTGGGCTAAGCCGGAAGAGATTTTAGCCTTGACTTTTACGGAAAAAGCGGCATCCGAGATGGAGGAGCGTGTTGATCGATTATTGCCAATGGGCTATTTGGATTTATGGATCTCTACTTTTCACAGTTTTGGCGAAAGGATTTTAAAAGAATATGGCACAGAAATCGGCATCCCGGCGGACGCCAAACTACTAAATGAATTTGAACAGTGGGCGTTGATTAAGAAAAATTTAGATAAGTTTGATTTAAATTATTATCGTCCTTTAGGCAACCCGACTAAATTTATTCAAGCGCTGGTTAAACATTTTTCCCGCTTGAAAGATGAAGATATATCGCCCGAGCAATATTTAGATTACGCCGAAGAATTAAAGCAAAATTTGGACGCGATGTTATCCGGCGCTAAAAAGAAAAGAGGAACGAAGGCAAAAGATAAAGTAGCGATTGCTGATTTTTGTAATGCCGAGGGCGTGTTTGACGCCCAGATTGCCGAGCAGGAAGTATTGCGCATTAATGAGGCCGCCAATGCTTATCATTTATATCAGCAGTTGCTTTTAGATAATAATGCTTTAGACTTTGGCGATTTGATTAATTACAGTTTAAAACTTTTTCGTGAACGACTTAAAATTCTAGCTAAATACAGGAAGCAGTTTAAATATATTTTACTAGACGAATTTCAGGACACTAATTGGGCGCAGTACGAATTAATAAAATTATTGGCAGCGCCGAAAAATAATTTAGTGGTGGTTGGCGATGACGATCAGTCAATTTATAAATTCCGCGGCGCATCAGTATCAAATATTCTGCAATTTAAAAAAGATTTTTCCGAAGCGAAAGAAATAGTGCTCGTTAAAAATTATCGCAGCCGACAAAACATTTTAGATTTGTCTTATAAGTTTATTCAATTAAATAATCCCAATCGTTTGGAATGCAAATTGAATGGCGAGGGTAAAAAAAATGAAAAAGGAACTTGTTTGGATAAAAAATTAGTGGCGCAAAATGAAGGTGAGGGAGCGATTGAAGTAATTGAAGCTGATAATGTGCAAGAGGAAATCAAAAAAGTTATTGAGCGCATTGAAAAATTAAAAGAGAGTGACAGAGAAGCTTCTTGGAATGATTTCGGAATTTTAGTTAGGGCTAATGACAGCGCTAAAGAAATTTGCGCAATGCTCGATAAGAAAAAATTGCCATATGTCTTTCTAGCTTCGCGCGGTCTTTATGCCAAGCCGATTATTATAGACGTTATCTCATACTTTAAAATGTTAGATAATTATCACGAAAGTACGGCGTTGTATCGCGTATTGAATATTCCAGTCTTTACTTTCAGCTATAAGGAATTGGTAGATTTTAATTATATCGCCCACAAAAAAGCCTGGTCACTATTTAGCACTTTAAAAAGTTTACAGGGCAAAATGGGGGCGGAAACGCAAGCCAAAGTAGATAAATTATTGAATTTAATTGATAGACATACGGCTTTAGTGCGAGACAAAGCGGCGAGCGAGATTTTTTTATCTTTTATTAATGATAGCGGCTATCTGGAAAATATTGCCAAGCAAGAAGATAAAACAAGCCAGGAGGCAATTAGCTATTTGAACCAATTCATGAAAAGGATTCAGAAGTTTGAAGCCGCGAGCGACGACAAAAGTATAAAAGCATTTTTGAACGAGCTTGACATGGAAATAGGTTCTGGGGAGCAGGGCGCGATTGCGCCTGACACAGAATCAGGTCCGGAAGCGATAAAAGTAATGACGGTTCACGGCGCTAAAGGTTTAGAATTTAAGTATGCGTTTATTACCAATCTAGTCGACAAACGTTTTCCGACGATCGAGCGCAAAGAGCAGATCGAAATACCAACACCCTTGATTAAAGAGACCCTGCCGGAAGGCGATTTTCATCTGGAGGAAGAAAGAAGGTTGTTTTACGTAGCTATGACGCGAGCCAAAGAAGGTTTGTATTTTTCTTGGTCGTCGGATTATGGCGGCGCTCGCAAGAAAAAACCATCAAGATTTTTAGTAGAATGCGGTTTGGTAGTAGAAAATGAAAAAAAGAAGAGCCGAGGTAAGAAGGAAAAAGACGGCAACGAGAACTTAAAAATTGCCGAAAAAGAAATAGTCGCAACCAGCGACGCAAAATACGAATTACCGACCTATATTTCCTATACGCAAATTGCTGCTTTTTCCAACTGTCCTTATCAATATCGGTTTGCCCATATTTTGCAAGTGCCACGCCGGGGCAAAGCCCAATTTTCTTTTGGCCGGACTATGCACAGCACCCTGCAGAGATTGTTTGAATTAATTAACGAAAAAAGGGGGTTGGGGCAAACTAATTTATTTGGTGAAGTGGAGGAAAACAACAAGAAAATTAAGATATCCCTGGATGAATTTTTGGAAATTTATAAAGGCAGGTGGGTTGATGAGTGGTATGAATCGGCCGAGCAGAAAGAAAGGTACAAAAAATTAGGCAGAGAGATATTAAAGGAGTTTTACGACAAGTACAGCGCTGAATGGCCAAAAGCTTTATTTCTGGAAAAAAAATTTAATATTAAAATAGAAGCTGATAAAAAATTATATACTATCAAGGGTGTTATTGACCGAGTTGACGAAGTTGATGGCAAAATAAAGATTGTTGATTATAAGACTGGAGCGCCGAAAGAAAAATTAACCTTTGAAGAAAAAGAACAGCTTCTAATTTATCAAATGGCCGTCTCTGAACTTTTTTCCCAGAAAGTCAATTCGTTAGCCTTTTATTATTTAGACAATAATTCAGAAGTAGAGTTTTTGGGGACAGACGAAGAACTGGCGAAAGTAAAAGAAAAGGTTATAGCGACGATTAAGGAAATTAATCAAGGCGAATTTTTACCCAAACCGGGAGTTTTATGCAAATACTGCGATTATTTCGGCATTTGTGAACATCGCGCAAGCTAAAAAATTATATAAAAACATATGGTAAAACCAAATTTTAAATTAAAATACTACATTTTAGTTTTAGCGCCTTGTTTGTTGCTAAGCGGTTATTTCGCGACCAAGATATTGGCGCAGTCTTCTTCTGACGCAATCGCTGTTCGCATAATTCCAAACCCTAACCATTATAGCGCTTTGCGCTGGTATAAAGAGCAAGGTTTTAAGGGCTCGCCGCAGTCAATCAAAGTTGATGGCTACGAAGCGGTTAGGGATGGCCGAACTGTTTATGTCAATGCTGGTAATGTTGACGGCGCTAATAATGTTTATACCAATATTAATTTGTTGGCCTATAATTTAGAAGCTGGCAATATTACTTCTGATATTTTTGGCGAGATGCTGTCTCATTGGAGATTTAATACTAATTTAGTTGCTCCGGGCGCTTGCAGTCTAGCAACCACTTCCTGCCTGCTAGATAGCGATTGTCCGTTAAAAGAATATTGCAACAGCAATAAAGCTTCTTTGGTAAGAGATGTAAAAAGATTGGCGGATAGAGCCGATATAATTTCTTATTTAGAGATGTATAAAAATAAAAAGGGTCATTATCCAATTTTAAAATCCGGTTCTTATTTACCTTACGTGACCATATCTACCTGGCCTAGTTGGCAGAAGGTTTTAGCCCAAGAGTTGGCTGTTAATTTGCCGGTTGATCCGATCAATAAATTAGGCGATTGTGGCAATTCCAGATTCAACCCAGTCACTTGTTGGGATGAAACTAGGCAAGAATTTGCTGGCGCCTATACGCCGCCAGCATCAGCGCATAATCCGCCGGAATTGAGTCTGCCGGAAAATAGCTTTGTTTATGTTTACCGTGTTAGTCCTGACGGCATGAATTACAACATAACTTTTGGCGATGAGTTCACTGTTATTGACGCAGTACAAAGCGATGACAGTGTTGTTGGTGGCAATCACGCGCCCAGGTTTTTAGGATCTAGTCTGCAAGGCTATTCGGGGCGGGAATTCGTCGGCTATGTTCGGGCAGTTGACCAAGACAACGACCCCTTGACTTGGAGTATTGATACTGGCGGAGAAGTTTGGGAACAGTGGTCGGCGCCGCCAGAAGTTACGGTCATCGGACAGGGAAATTACCGGCTATACGCGGAAAGAGCCGGGCGTCAAGGAAATTACAGTTTTACCTTTACTGTTAATGACGGACGAGGAGAGCCTAATAGCGAAACAACCAGAAGCTTTGTTATTCGGATAACTAATCCTTGCCCGCGAATTACCGCGCCACAAATTACTTATACAGTCAGTAGTACCAATCCATTTATTTATACAATGACAGCCGCTGACGATGTTTTTACCTATCCTTTAAGCTATGAAATTGTACCGACTGGCATTCTTAGCGATTACAATTTGCCTGCTCCGACTTTTTTAACTGACGCTAATAACGTTTATTACTCATTTAGACTATCGGGAGTTTTTGCCCCTGGTAACACGACTCCGCCGCAAAAAGTTTATCCGGTGCCTCAATCAGGCAAGCAGTTCTCTTTTACGGTCAATATATCTGATTATTACGGAGCTACCTGCGGTAAAGATGCGGTTATAAATTTAAGAAATAATCGTCCGGTAATCAATTTGCCGATAGCTTGTTCCGATCGGGTTAGAAGAGGATATACTTATCCAGATTGTCGGGTGAACGCTATGGATCCGGACGGTAATGCCATTACTGGTTACCAGTATGACAATCTGCCGACGGCTTTAGTTTTTAATAATGCTACTGGCATTGTTTCCGGTACAGTAAATTTTCGTACCTTGCCAATCGCGCAAACCACCGTTGCCATTCCGGTAACCGCACGTGTCACAGACGAATATGGCGGCGAAAGTTTTGTGCAAAGGTTTAACATTAACATTGATAGTTATTGCGGCGACGGCATTCAGCAAGGCAATGACGTTACTATTAATAGCGTAACTTACCATGGTAATGCTGAGGGGCGAGGCGGCGTTGCCGATCAAGGATATGAGCAATGCGACGCGGCGGTGGCTGACGGTTCCGGTCTGCCAGCTTATTCTACCCACAGCCGAGTGGCTACTGACGCTTGTAATTCGCGCACCACCGCCTTTGTTAATGGCGTGTCAGTGCAAAGGCAATATGGATGTACTACTTATAATAATGGCACCGTGAACGGCGGCGTTTGTCCGCCCGGCAGTAGTTCTTGCGCTGGTCTTTGCGTTTATACCGGTGGCTATTGCGGCGACGGTGTCAGGCAAAGTAGTGTAACCAACAGACCAGGTTTTAGTCCAGAATCTTGCGACACGGGTAGCAATTCTCAAACTTGCTGGGTAACCCAAGCGCCTAACGGTCATTGTTGTACGCGGACATATTGTGGCGACGGCGTTACGCAAAGCACAAACGGAATGGGTGGTGCTGAACAGTGCGACCGCGGTTCACAAAATGGCGCTTCCAATAGCGATTGCAACAGTAATTGTCGAAATGCCGGTTGCGGAGACGGTGAACTGCAAACAGTCTCTCCTTTTAACGAACAATGTGATTTGGGAGATGGTGTGAATAGTAATAGCGGACAATGTACGCTTTCCTGTCTGTGGTCAAGATGCGGCGATGGGCACATTCAATGTCCAAATCATTATGGCGCTTGCGAGACTTGCGATGATGGCAACACAATAGATACGGACGGCTGCAATAACAGCTGCCAAGGCCTTTGCGCACCCTGCATATTTAATGATCCGTCCTCAACTTTTAATAATTGTTGTTTTCAATAATATTTAAAATATCAATTTAATAATATGTATACAACTAATAACAAAAAATTAATTGCAGGGATGGCGCTATTATTGATAATTATTGCTATTTTGATTGCAGCCTATTATTTTATATCAGCCATTTTAGTTGACAAACAAAACCAACCTTCTTTATTGCCGGAAAAGGAAGGAGTAGAATTAAGCAAAGAAGCGCTTATTTCGGAGAAAAAAAATAAAGTAACCAAATTAGATTGCGATAACGCCAAACAAGAATTAAAAGACGAGTGTTTGAATTTGGCTGTAGTAAACGAAGCTTTAACTAATAGCGATTTAAAAATTTGCAGTAGTTTACAGGGCGACTGGCAAGATGTATGTGTTTGGAAATTAACCCAATCTTTAACGGCGCAGGGGTTTGAGCAATCGGAAAATTGTGCGCAAATTAAAGATGGAGCTACAAAAGATAATTGTTATTTAGTATCAGCTGTTAATTTAAACCAGGAAAAGATATGCAGCAATTGTTCATACAGTAAAGAAGAATGTCTCGATAAAATCAAAGAGCGCAATAGCAGCCAATTAAGTGATTGTATAAATATTAAGCAGGATGGGATATATAAAATTTGTTTAAAAAATAAAAGCGAAGATTGTAAAATTTTAAAGACAGAAGACGCGGTTAAGCGCTGCCAGTCTTGGCGTATATATGATGGTATAATTGCTAGCGGTAAAAAAGAAGATTGCACTAGACTACCAATCGAAAAATTTAAAAAAGTTTGTGAAGTTTATTTTGATCAAGGCTATATTGACTCTGATAATGACGGCGCCAATGATTATGAAGAATTAAATTTAGGCACCGATCCTTTTGCCTTTGACAAAAATATTAGCGAGTTAAAATACGGCAATATCCAGAGGCAGACAATCATCAGAAATTATTATCGGACGCTTGATAATTTGTATGAGACAATAACTAAGATGAGTAATGGCAACATCGCAACCAGCACTGGCACCGAAGTAGAGTAAGACTTAGATTTTTCAATAAAAGATAAAAAATAATTAACTAAGAATTAAAAGTATGAAAAAAATTAAAAAAATAATCCCGGACAAAGCAATGGCGATATTAGTGATTGTTTTTGCTTTGTCGATGTTAATAAGTGGTGCTTGGTATGTTTATGCTGATTGGCGGGCGATACCTACAGCAGTTGTCAGTGGACCGCTTACTGCAGACGCTTGGAATGCTATGAAGCATAATTTAGATGGGCTCGCAAATATTTCTTCATATTCCGTTTCTGTCCGCTACACTGCGGATAATTCTAGATGTTCTCCGCAAGCGGTTAATATGGGGGAGCACACCGTTTGTTTTTTAACGGGATATAGACATACTACCGTAGACGGAGTTGTACACGGTCGTCCCGATGGAGGAGCCTGTGAAGTTACAAGAAGTGGTAGTAATTGGATTTTAACAGCTACCTGGAAACATTGGCAGTACGGTGATCTTTGCCCATATGAATATGCAGCTTGGGCAGCTCAAGGATATGTAATGGGAACTTATTGTACGGCTATGTGTCTGCACTAGATATTTTTAATATAATATATTTAGCAAGAATGACTTTAAAGCAATATTTAATAACTATGTCTGTGGTCGCGGGAATGTGTTGGTTGGTTTGGTTTTTTATACTAGGAACTGTCAACCCGGAAGTTACTAACTGGATTGGCTTTTTGATGTTTTATGGCTCGCTATTTTTAGCCTTAGCCGGCACGGCTTCTGTTGTTGGCTTTGTCGCTAGGTTTGTTATTTTTAAAGAAGAGCTGGTTTACCGCTTAGTTAAAGAAGCTTTCCGCCAGTCATTTTTATTTTCCAGCCTGATTATCATCAGCTTGATGCTTTTGGCCAACGACTTGTTTTCCTGGTTAAATGTGCTATTATTAGTTATCGGGTTATCGGCCCTGGAATATTTCCTTTTGAGCTGGCAAAAGCAGAGATAGTTTAAAGTGCAAAAATCAAAAATCAAAATGACAATGTAAAATTTAAAATTATTTTAGTGTTATTTCCGCGAAAGCGGTGATCCAGAAATTTTTATGAAAAATGAGTTATTAGAATTAAAAGAAAAAATTATAGAAAAATTGACTAATGTTAATGACTTAGAATCGCTTTTTTATTTGGAAAAGCAATATTTAGGGCGGAAGGGAGAGTTTACGCAAGCGTTGCGTAAATTAGCGCAATTAAGCGGTGAGGCGAAAAAAGAAGTCGGCGGCTTGGCTAATGAAATAAAAAAATATTTAGAGGTGAAGTTTTTGGAAGTAAAAGATAATTTAGAAGGTAAAACTAGTGATACTGATTTTGTTGACGTAACATTGCCAGGAGAAAAAGTTGAGCGTGGGCACCTTCATCCTTTAACTATTGTTCAAAACGAACTGGAAGAGCTATTTAAGAGTATGGGGTTTATGGTGTTAGATGGGCCGGAACTAGAAAGCGATTATTTTTGTTTTGAAGCTTTGAATATTCCATATCATCATCCCGCTCGCGATATGCAGGACACTTTTTACATTGATCATAAAAATGAAAAAGGCGAATTTGATTTAGTAATGCGCACTCATACTTCGCCAGTTCAAGTGCGAGCTATGCGAAAATATGGTGCGCCATTACGTTGCGTGGCACCAGGACGAGTTTATCGTTGTGAAGCACTTGATGCCTGTCATGAGCACTCTTTTGACCAGATGGAAGGTTTAATGATTGATAAAAACATTTCTTTAAGTAATTTAATATCAGTAATGAAAGAATTGATCAACGGTATTTTCGGACGTGAAGTAGAGACAAGAGTTCGACCTGGCTACTTTCCTTTTGTTGAGCCAGCAATCGAATTAGATATAAAATGTACTATTTGCGGCGGCAAAGGCTGTCCTAGTTGTAAGAACAGCGGCTGGTTAGAATTATTGCCAGCGGGCATGGTTCATCCTAATGTTTTAAAATATGGCGGTGTTGACCCGAATGTTTATTCTGGTTTTGCTTTTGGTTTAGGTTTTACTAGGCTAGTAATGATGCGCTACGGAATTGGTGACATCAGATTTTTTAATAGCGGCGATTTGAGATTTTTAGAACAATTTTAAAGTTAATTTATAATAATATATGTATTTAAGTTTAAATTGGTTAAAAGATTTTGTTGATATTCCGAAGAAAATAACTCCGGAAGAGTTGGGATTAAAGTTGACTATGCATACTGTAGAAATTGATTCTGTACAAAAACAATCCGACAAATATAAAAACGTAATAGTCGGAAAAATTTTGGAAGTAAATAAGCACCCTAATGCAGATAAATTACGTCTAGCTAAAGTTGATATCAAGAAAGAAGTGCTAGATATAGTTTGTGGCGCGCCTAATATTGAACCGGGTCAGTTAGTGCCAGTGGCTTTAGTTGGCGCAGTTTTACCCAATGGATTAGAAATTAAAGAAGCGGAAATTAGGGGTCAAAAGTCTTACGGCATGCTGTGCGCGGAAGACGAGTTGGGTCTAGGAGAAGATCATGCCGGCATTTTAATTTTGAATGACAAAGCCAAAATCGGACAAAATTTTGCCGAATATTTAAAAATCGAAGATGTAATTTTTGAAGTCGATAATAAGAGCATTACCAATCGCCCTGATCTCTGGAGTCATTACGGCATGGCGCGTGATATTGCTACTTTTTTACGAACTAACACTACTAAAAAATTCGAGCAATTTAGCAAGCCAAAAATAAAGGTAGACGCGGAAAAAGTAAAGCTAGAAGTGACAGTAGAAGATTTTAAGCTTTGCCCGCGTTATATGGGAGTAGTCATGGAGGGAATAAAAATTGAATCATCGCCGAAATGGTTGCAAGATAGATTGATTTCCGTTGGAGTTCGACCAATTAATAATATTGTGGATGCAACTAATTATGTTATGTTTGAGCTTGGCCAGCCGTTGCACGCCTTTGATCAGAGTTTAGTAGGCAAGATTATTGTACGCCGCGCTAAAGAAAAGGAAGAGATAGAAACTTTGGACGGTGTTAAAAGACAACTAGACAAAAACGATTTAGTAATTGCCGACAGTAAAAAGGCAATAGCTATCGCTGGTGTTATGGGCGGGGCTAATAGCGAAATCAACGATAATACGACTACGATTATTTTAGAATCAGCCAATTTTGACTTCGTTTCTATTCGTAAAACCTCGCAAAAGTTAGGATTGCGTTCGGAGGCTTCGATGCGTTTTGAAAAATCGCTTGATCCAAATTTATGTGAAATAGCTTTAAGTCGAGCTGTTAATTTAATAAAAGAAATTTGTCCTAAGTCTAAATTGGTATCAAATGTAGCTGATGAGAAAAATTTCAATTTAAACCAAGGACCGATAGAGCTAGATTTAAGCTGGCTTAATAATTTTATCGGTGATGTTATAAAAAAAGAAGAGGTTATTGATATTCTAAACCGTTTAGGTTTTAGTTGTGAAGACAAGAATGAAGAAATATTTGTAACCGTCCCGACTTGGCGCGCCACTAAAGACATCTCTATTCGGGAAGATTTAGCAGAAGAAGTGGCTAGAATTTACGGCTATGACAATTTAAAATTAACAATGCCACAGGTAGCAATGTCGGCGCCGGAAACAATACCAGAAAAAGAGTTGGTTGATAAAATTAAAAACATCCTAAGCGGCGGTGCTAGTTTATCCGAAGTGTATAATTATTCATTTGTCGGCGAAGAGCTGCTGCGAAAGTTAAACATAGATTTTTCTAAACATATTCGATTGGCCAATCCTATCGCTGCGCAGCACACCATGCTTAGGCAAAATTTAGCCCCAAATCTATTCTTAAATATTAAAACCAACCAACCTCGCTACGATATTGTTAAAATTTTCGAAATCGGCAATGTATATTTAGGTATGACTGGTGAAATTGCTAAAGATGGGGGAGGCGAGGAAAAATTGCCTTATCAGGAAAAACGTTTGGGCATAGTCATAGCTGGGGGCGTTAAGGATAATGTTTTTGCTAAGGCTAAAGGCGTTATTGAATATTTGATGGCTAATTTAGATTTAAACGTTGAGTATAACGTCGCTGGTAGCGAAGTTACTCCGCCCTGGGCAAATAAAAATAAAGTAGCTAAAATAAAAATCGGGCAGCGAGTAATCGGTTTCGCGTCCGTCATTGATAAAAAAGTAGCTGGCGGTTTAGGAATTAAAAAAGAATGCGCTGTCGTTGAGGTTAGTTTAAAAGAGTTGTTGGAAACTATCAAGGGCCGGGGCGATAAAAGATATAAAGAATTTGATAAATTTCCGCCAGTTATTCGTGATTTGGCTTTTGTAGTTAACGAAAAAGTATTATATAATGATATTAAGAACGAAATAATAAATTTTCATGAATATATCAAAGAAGTTGAATTGTTTGATGTTTTTCAGGGCGGTAAAGTCGGCGAGGGCAATAAAAATTTAGCATTTCACATTATTTATCAGGCAGATAGAACTATGACCGCCAAGGAAGTTGATGATTTGCAACAGAAGCTAATAAAGAAAATGGAGGAAAAGTTCGAAGCTAAAGTAAGAGATTTTTAATTTAAATTTTTATAGTGTCATTCCCGCGCAGGTGGGAATCCAGAAAAGCAAAGGAAAATGGATCACCAATCAAATCGGGGATGGCATCAAAACATTATGTTTGAAAACAGCCAAGAACTATACATAGTTGTCAAAGCTTTATCCGTATTTCTACTAGCCGCGTTTACTTGCTTCTGCCTTTATTATTTAGGTATGATTTTGCGCCAGTCATTTTTGATTACTAAAGAAATGCGCAATCGTTTAAAAAAGATTGATGAAGTTGCCACCGCCTTTAAAGAAAAAATAGAAAATAGCGCTTCGTACTTATTGTTAATCAGCGAAGGCATAAAAAAGATTATTGAAGTAGTGGGAGAGAAAAAAGATAAGAAGAGTAAAAGGGGATAAAAGTTAAATAATTTTATTAAATTAAAAGAACGCACAAAGGTGCGTTCTTTTAATATCGGCGATTTTGCTTTTTACTTTTTATAATCACATTCTTTATTACTGCATTTTACCCCGTTTTTATCAGCTATTAGTAGACTGTCGCATTCTGGACATTTTTCACCGGTTGGTTTACCCCAGAAAGCAGTTTTACATTCAGGATATCTGTTGCAAGCGTAGAATATGCCGCGGCGTCCGCGCTTAGCAACGATTTCACCTTCACCACAAACAGGACACTTTACCCCCGTCGAGCCATTACTGTTTTCTTTAATATTTTTTAAATTTTTACATTTCGGATAGCCAGTGCAAGCGAGAAACGGTCCGAAGCGACCAACTTTAATCGTCATTGGCGAACCGCATTTGTCGCAAATTTCATCTTTATACTTTTCTTTCAAGTCGTTAACTTGTTCGCTGTCAGCTTGACCGTTGCGATCGCGATCTTGGCCAGGCATAGACTTTATATTTTTACAATCCGGGAAAGCGCTGCAAGCCAGAAATTTGCCGTAGCGGCCAGTTTTAATTAGCATAGGCGCGCCGCATTTGTCGCACCTTTCTTGTGATTGTTCTTCTGGCATAATGTCATTTTTATCAATTTCTTGATATTTAGTAATTAAATTTTTATGAAAAGGGGTGTAAAAATCTTTGATTACCGGCTGCCAACCGATATTGCCCTCGGCGATCTCGTCCAAGTCATTTTCCATTTTGGCCGTAAATTCATAATCAACAATTGCCGGGAAATGTTCAACTAATAAATCGTTCACTACGAAGGCGATGTCGGTTGGGAACAACTTTTTATTGTCGTCGCGTTGGACGTAGTTACGATTTTCAATCGTGGCAATAGTCGGAGCATAAGTGGAAGGGCGGCCGATGCCATAGCGTTCCAAAACTTTAACTAAGCCAGCATCAGAATAACGAGCAGGTGGTTTGGTAAAATGCTGTTCTTTGTCCAGAGAAATAAACTCTAGTTTTTCTTTCTTTTTAACATCGGGCAGTTCTATTTCTTGGCTGGTTTCTGGATAAATTTTTAGATAACCGTCAAACTTCATAATTTGGCCAGTGGTTCTAAACTGATAGGCGGTATTAGCTGCGTCGATATCGATAGCGGTAGCATCGAAAATCGCTTCCGGCATCTGACTGGCAAGTGCGCGTTGCCAAATTAATTTATATAAACGATATTGGTTTTTATTTAATGACTCGGCAATTGTATCAGGCTGTAAGCTCGGATCGGCCGGGCGGATAGCTTCGTGCGCTTCCTGGGCGCCTTTTGATTTAGTTTTAAAGCGGCGAGGTTTGGCTAAACAGTATTTGTCGCCGATATTTGCTTGTAAATAATCATGCGCTTCGTGCAAAAATTTGTCAGACAGATTTAATGAATCCGTGCGCATATAGGTAATTAAACCAACACTGCCTTCACCATTAATATCAATGCCTTCATAAAGCTGCTGCGCTAGCATCATTGTTTGTTTAGCTGAAAATCCTAGCATCCGGTTGGCAGTCTGTTGCAGAGTAGAAGTAGTAAATGGCTTTGGCGGAGATTTTTTAGCTTCTTTTTTTTCTACATCAGCGACAATATATTTAGCGTTATGTAAGTCATCCGTGATTTTATCAGCGGCTGCCCGGTCTTTCATTTCTAGCCGATCAATAATTTGGTCGTCAATTTTATGTAAATGCGCTTTAATAGTTTTTTCTTTTTCTCCTTCTTTGTTTAGATTTACATCAATTGACCAATATTCCTCTGGTTTAAAAGCTTTTATTTCTCGTTCGCGTTCAACAATTAGGCGCACGGCTACGCTTTGCACGCGACCAGCCGATAAACCTTTGGCAACTTTTTTCCATAAAAATGGTGACATTTCATAACCGACTAAACGATCGACAATGCGGCGGGCTTGCTGGGCATCAACTAGCTTCATATCAATTTTTCTCGGTTTGTCGATAGCTTCGGTGATAGCTGATTTGGTAATTTCGTGAAAAACAATACGATCGGCTTTTTTATGATCTAAGCCTAAAGTTTCTGATAAATGCCACGCAATGGCTTCACCTTCGCGGTCTTCATCAGTGGCGAGTATCACTTTTTTAGCTTTTTTAGCCAGTTCTTTCAGCTTGGCAACATTTTTTTTAGCCTTAGCCGGTACTAGATATTTCGGTGTAAAATTGTTCTCCACATCCACGCCCAAAGTAGTCTTAGGTAAATCACGAATATGACCGAATGATGATTCGATTTTATATTCTTTGCCTAAAAACTTAGTGATGGTTTTGGCCTTAGTCGGCGATTCTACTATGACTAGATTCATATTAAAGTTTAAAATTTTTTCTAATTATTATTTTTGTCATTCCCGCCTGCCTGCCGGCAGGCAGGCGAAAGCGGGAATCTACAACAATGAAATGGATCCCGGGTCTGCGCTTCGCTACGCCCGGGATGACACAAAGCTATTTTTATGCTTTTCTTGTTCTTAAAATTAGCTCCTCCGGCACCCAGTTCTTTCTTAATTCTCCAGCTAAGTAAAGGGAGCCTGTAATAAGTATAACATCTTTTTTACCAGCCATCTTTAAAGTTCGCTGTAAAGCTTTTTGCGGTTCAGGAATAACTTCAATTTTTTTTTGCGGATGATATTTAATTATTTCTTTTTTTAGAGCTTGCGGCTGCGAGCATTTATGGAAGCCGTTGCTATGCTTAGTAATAAAAATAGAGTCGGCTTGGCCGGCAATATCTTTAAAAAAAGTTAGCGCTCTTTTTTGTTGCGTCAAAGCAATAATAATAAAAAGTCTTTCTCTTGTCAAATTTTTTAAAATATCTAAAGTTGTTTTGAACTTAGAATTGTTATGAGCACCGTCAATAATGACCAGGGGGTTTTTCTGCATTATTTCAAAGCGGCAAGGTATTTTTGTTTTTTTTAAGCCCGCGGTTATGGTTTTTTTTGGCACCCGCAAATATTGACAGACAGCAGCGACTAAGTTAGCATTGGTCGATTGATGTTCTCCTGGCAGCTGCAACTTATATTTTTTATTGCCATTTATACAATAATATGGAGCTTTGTTTTTTTGGCATCCTTTTTTTAAAACAGCCAATACTGATTTTTTGTTACTGATGGTTGTAAAGAAAGCGCATCCTGGTTTTATGATGCCGGCTTTTTGTCTGGCGATAGCCGGAAGAGTGTGACCAAGAATATGTTCATGATCGTAATCGACTAAGTTAACGATAGCGACTTTTGGAGTAGGAATAATATTAGTCGGATCATATTTGCCGCCGCAGCTGACTTCCAAAACAACATAATCACATTTTTTCTTTTTAAAATATAAAAAAGCAATAGCCAGGCAAATTTCAAAATGAGTTGGGCGTCCGTAAGGAGATTTGATTATCTCCCTGATGGCTGGTTTTATATAATCGACTAAATCGGCAAATTCTTTTGGGCTGATAAATAAATTATTGACTTTTATGCGGTCAATCTTCGTGGTAGTGTGGGGCGATAAAAAAAGACCTGTTTTATATCCGGCAGTGACTAAAACAGATTGCGTCATCGCGGCGACTGAGCCTTTGCCGCTAGTCCCGCTAATATGAATATATTTTTGGTTTAGCTGAGGGTTGCCGAGTTTGTCCATAAAGAGCCTAAATCGCTCCATTTTTTTATCACGGTTGGCTTTGGCTTTGACATATTCTGGCTTTGACACCTCGCTCAGAGATTCGACATAACGGACGGCAGCATAATATTTTTTAAAACTTGTTTTCATATTTTTTGTCATCCCGTAATTGTCTCGGTATTTAAGTAGAGGCTAGTTTTTAAGTCTTAGATTCCCGCTTTCGCCTGCCTGCCGGCAGGCAGGCGGGAATGACAAAAATTTTAGAACTGTTTTATGTAATTTTGATTGCCTAAGTTTTTTATCATGCCTTTCATTTCCATAATAATAAGCGTGCTGTTAATTTGCGACACGCCTAATTCTGATAGCCGTATTAATTCGTCAACATGAATCGGTTCGTGGGACAAGAAAGATAAAATTTTATTTTCTTCGTCTGATTCTGGAATTATAGCTTTATTATTAATATATGAAGTAATGTTGGCTAAGTCAAGCGTCTCTAAGATTTCTTTGGCACTCGTTACGGCTTTGGCCCCTTTTTTAATTAGATTATTCGTGCCGGAAGAATTGTCAGAAAAAATATTTCCGGGAACAGCAAAAACTTCGCGGTTTTGGTCTAGGGCGAAGCTAGCCGTAATTAGCGAGCCAGATTTTTCGCTGGCCTCGACTACTAAGGTTCCGCGTGATAATCCGGAGATGATGCGATTGCGCTGCGGAAAGTTAAATTTTAGCGGCGCAGTGCCAAGCGGAAATTCTGATAAAATTAAGCCATCACTCGCCGCAATCTTGTCAGCCAAATAGCGATTGTCGGCCGGATAAACGCTGTATTTATCGATGCCGCTACCCAGTACTGCTATCGTTCTACCGCCAGCATTAAGCGTAGCGTTGTGCGCTAGCGCGTCAATGCCTAAAGCCAAACCGCTAACTATCGTAATGCCGTTTTTAGCTAAATCAAAAACTATTTTTTCTGTCACTTGTTGGCCGTAATGCGAATATCGGCGCGCGCCAACAACAGCGATCGTAAAATTATCATCAGGTTTTAGCTCGCCCAAATAAAAAAGCAAGGCAGGCGGGTCATAAATTTCAGAAAGTAAACGCGGATAATTTTTATCATCAAGTATTAATACTTTTATATTTTCCTTGGCCAGTCTGGCCATTAAATCGTCTGGATTGACGTTGACGCGATAAGAAGTAAATTCGCTGGCAATATTTTCTTCAATACCGGCCTGCTTTAGTTCGTTGGTATTAGTTCGCCAGGCTGTTTCAAAATTAGGGAAATAATTTTTAATGCGTTTTAATCGGACCGGACCGAATTTAGGAAAATTATGAAGAGCGACAAGATATTTTAAATCTGGCATAAGTACAGGGTATTGACATTAAAATGATATTGTGTTAATATACAAAGTTAAAATTTTTTAATAATTTAGCAAACAGTTTTCTACTTGCTATGAGATATTAGTTATACGAACACACTTCCTCCTTGGGTGTTCACTAACTAATTATTCTTAATTAGCAAGTAGAAATTTGCTTGTTAACAAATTAGCTCTTTAACTATTTTAAATAATATCATATAATTTATACTTGAGATAGTATTTAGATTTTTGCCTAGGAGTGGATTAGGTGAACTTACCCTCCTTAGTTTGCCTACGTCCTTAATTGGAGTCATCTCCGACTTTTAGGCAGAAATTTAAGTGCTATTTTTTGTTGTCATTCCCACGAAGGCGGGAATCCAAAAAAAAATGTATCCTCAATCCCTCCAATTCGGTGGGCAAGCAGGTCGGGGATGACAAAATAAAAAAGACCAATTTTTTATGATTCGGTCTTTTTTATTAAACTTATAATTGGTTGATAATTTCTGGAATTAATTTATTCATCGTCGCCAGCTCGTCATCGCTAAATTTTTGCAAGACGAACTTATCAGCTGGTATTTGTCCACGACTAGTGCTGTTTATACCAATTCGGATTCTATTAAAATTTTTAGTTTTCAAATTGTCAATAATTGATTGCACGCCATTATGGCCGGCACTCCTAGAGCCCACTGATTTTTTATAAGTGCCGAAATATAAATCTAGATCATCATGAATAACTGTCAGGATCTGTGTTAGATCGCTGTCTTTTTTAGTGACAACGCTTAAAGTTTTAGGAAGTAGTTTGTAGTATGACAAAACGGCTTGTACGGTTTTACCGGAAAAATTCATGAACGATAAAGGTTTAACTAAAAGAATGTCGTCAATTTTACAAATTTCGGCGTTGAATTTTTTATTTGTTTCCCAGTCACCATTTTGTTGTTCAGCAAATTTGTCAACAACCATCCAGCCGACGTTATGACGAGTTAGTTTATATTTGTCTCCGGGGTTACCGAGACCAACGATGATATGCATATTTTTTATTCCGTTCCCTCTCTTTAGACGAAGAGAGGGCTGGGGTGAATTTGAATTTTAAATCAATCTAACTCCTCCTGACCTCCTCTTTGCAAAAGAGGATGGACTTTAAAAGACATCAAAACCTATCTATCATGTGTGCCATGGCGGTGTTTTTTCTGGTCTATAATAATCGTAATGGGCGTGCCCATAAAGCCAAACTTTTCCCGTAAACGATTCTCAATGAATCGCAGATAGGAAAAATGAACAGTGTCTTTCGAGCCGATATGTATAGAAAAAACCGGCGGATTATTGCCTATTTGCTTAAAGCCGGAAAGATGCGGATGCTTAGTGCCTTTGGCTTTAGCTGGGCGGTGGACTTTAACAATCCGGCCTAGAAATTTGCCCAAAGCATTTTCTGAAACTTGGGTCTGTCTAGCTTCAGCCACTTTAATAATAAGATCCATCACTTTATTAACTTTTTCACCAGTAACCGCGGAAATAAATTGAATCGGTGCCCATTGAATAAAGGGAAAGTTGCCGTAGATTTTTTGGGTAAATAATTTTGTATCTCTATTTTTTATTAAGTCCCATTTATTGGCGACAATAATAACACTGACTTTCCTGTCAACGATTTCCTCTACTAATTTTGCGTCTTGATGCGTCAAACCTTCATTTACATCAACTACCAATAAGGCAATTTGCGCTTTTTTTAAAGTTTTTAATGATTGTTCAATACTTAATTTTTCTAAAGAATTTTTTAATTTTTGCCGACGCGCGCCTTTTTGGCCTTGCTTGCTGATGCCGGCAGTATCAACTAAATTTATTTGATAGCCGCCATATTCAATCAATGTGTCACGGGGTTCGCGAGTAGTGTGCGGAGTCGGGCTGACAATAATTTTTTCTTCACCTAGAATAGCATTGATTAAGCTTGATTTGCCGACATTCGGCTTGCCGATAATAGATACATTAATGATCGGTTGGACTTCCTCTTTTTGCATTTTTACTTTTACGGTTTGCTTCGTTTTCTTTAAATCATTGACAATCACATCTAATAGATCGCCAGTGCCAGAGCTATTGGCAGCCGATACCGCGATCGGTTCGCCTAAAGCCAGTTTATTAAATTCAGCAATTTCTTTTCTTAAGGATGGGCTATCAACCTTATTAGCCACTAAAATTATTTTTTTATTTTTAGGTAGTAATTTTTTAACGAGTATTGTCATTTGCCTGTCTTGAGGTAATAATCCGTCTCTTGCATCAACTACGAATAAAACTAGCGACGCTTTTATAATATAATCGCGCGCTTGTTTTTGTACTTTAGCTTCTATATCATCGGTTTTTATCTTTTGGCCGGTCAAATATTTTAAATCCATAATGCCGCCGGTGTCAATCAGCGAGAAGTTGGAATATTGCCACTCAACTGTGCCGATGTTGCTGTCTCTAGTTGTGCCTTCAATTGAAGAGACTAGAGCGCGGTGTTTCTCAGTTAAACAATTAAAAAGAGTAGATTTACCGACGTTGGTGCGACCAAAAATAACCACCAAAGGTAGTTGTTGTTTATTATTTGAATTCATAAGTTTTTATTCGGGGTTTTCGTTGCCGGAATGGGTTGCGTCGGCATCTTGGCCAAGCACTAAAAGAAAATCAGGTTTTATCGGATCGTTTTCGTTAGCGACCTCTCGGCTAATTTCTTCTGCCAGCCAATCGGGAATGCCCAGAGAAACATTGGCGCCCGTATTGCGTTTTAATATAGTAAGAGATTCATTTTTTTCTCCATAAGTTAAGTCATAGATAACCGACCGTTCAATATTGTGTCGGCTACTGTTGCCGATACGAACAACCGTAAAACCGTATTTTTCAATATCAACCGCTAGTTTTGAAGCCAGTCCGTTGATCCAGGTGCCGTTTCTAACTTCAACGGTCGCTTTTTGTTTAGTCACATTAGTTTTTGCTTCCCGCGGGGCGTCGCTGAATATGGAACTAACAAAATACTGGATTTCGGCAAAATCGCCGCTGCGAGGTACGAGAATATAGGCGCCAGCGCTGGATACGCCATCAACTAGTAAGCCGCTAGTACTATTATCCAAGACTTTGTTGATGATGTTTTCTTTTTTGATATCCTTAAACATGTCCCACAGTTTTATCATCTCCCAAACTTTTAAATTCGTAATGACATGGTCTTCTAATTGTTCGGCTATATTACTGATGGCGGTTGGTCTAAATAGCAAACTGGCGCTTAGAGCTTTATCTTTAACAGCTTCAATAATTTTTTGTTGTCGTTTAGCGCGGGCAAAATCAGAGCCCTCAACCCCGACTCCGTGGCGAGAACGAGCATATTTTAAAGCCAAACTGCCATCCATAGTTTGCAGACCCTGGTCGACATGAAGATGCTCGTAGCGCGAATTATAATCAGGATTGTCTTCATTGCCTAAAATCGGATAAGAATAATCATCCAGCGTATTTTCAACCTCAACTTCAATCCCGCCCAATTCATCAATAATATTTATAAAGCCTTGAAAATCTACCCTGATGTAATAATCAACGGGTATATTTAGCAAATCGCTGACTGCTTGGCTGACTGCTAGGCCGCCGCTGCCCGGATCTTTGCTTTCAGCATAAGCATTGATGGCGTTTATTTTCTGCTGTCCCATACCTTCAACCGGCACAGCTAAATCGCGAGGGATTGAAATCAAAGCCGTTTTTTTAGTTGACGGTTCTAAGCTGGCCAGAATAATAGTGTCGGTTAAATAGGCGCCGTCGTGGCCTTTGCCGCCGATACCTAAAAGCAGAATGTTAATGCGATCGCTTTCTTCGCCTTTTAGTTTTCTTTCCGAGCCTTGTACAAAATCTTTTATCTGCTTTAAGACCGGCAGGTTGCTGAACCAGGAAGTAGAGCTTTGGCCAGATACTAAAATTTGGCTAGTGAAAACCGCTAAGAAAGTTAGGACGAAAACAAAGGAATAAGCAAAAATTTTTAGCTTTTTTTTCGGCTCTTTTGAATTGGGAGCAGAAGTGCCTGACGTTTCGTAAGAATTGTCATTCTCTAATTCAGAATTTTGGTTAATAAATTCGGACATAATTTACCCTTAAAGTCAATAGCAAAAAATAATTAAAAAATCTAATTGGGAATTAGATTGTCTTCTTTGATTATAGCTACCTTTATTTTATTTGGCAATACTTAAGATAAAATGAAATTTACAAAAAAATTTTTGTTTATTTTTTAGCTAAAAATAAACAAATTTTAATATTTTATATTTACAAATTATAAAAAATATGATATAATATAATAATATGGTATATTATCTTCATTATCCCATTTAAAATCACAATGTATTTTGTGAATTAGGATGGACTTATAAACGCCCAAGAAATTGGGTGCTTCTAAAAATCTGTAGATTTAAAAATATTGTCCAGCTTGTCCCCGGCTCTGGACCCCGGCTCGGAGGCCGGGATGACACAAAAAATAACGTGCAAATTATTGCTGTTGTTATATATTTTATGCTGTTTGTTATGTGAAATAAGAGATTTGCTTTTTTTTAACGATAATGTTATATTGTATATAACTTTTACGGGTTTGACCGTAAAAAAACAATAATCTAAACTAAAATTTGTACTCTATAAATAAGGTAAAGAAATTAACCTAATTTTTATTATTGTTTCATAAAGTTTAAAAATATAAAATTAGAGAATAAAACATGATTAAAAATTTTTTTGCGTTTGTTTTAGAATTGTTAAAAATAGTAGTAATTTCACTAATTATAATCATCCCAGTGAGATATTTTTTGATCCAGCCGTTTTACGTAAAGGGCGCGTCCATGGAACCTAACTTTTACGACCATGAATATTTAATTATAGATGAAATTTCTTACAGATTTAACGAGCCGGCCAGAGGCGATATTATAGTTTTCCGTTATCCGAAGGATCCGCAGGAATATTTTATTAAACGCGTCATTGGCCTGCCGGGAGAGAGCGTGCAAATCAAAGATGGCAAAGTTTATATTTTTAATCAAAGTAATCCCGACGGGTTGGTTTTGGCAGAAGATTATTTGTCGTCTGATTTAAAAACTTACGGATTGAATGAAGATAAAGTTGATTTAAATAATGGAGAGTATTATGTTTTGGGTGATAATCGCAATCAATCAAAAGATTCGCGCTATTTCGGCGCTGTTAATCGAAGCTTTATTATCGGACGAGTAATGTTCAGGGGCTGGCCTTTTAATAGAGTAACGGTTTTTGGAACTCCAGAATATGACATTTTGGTTAATTAGAGTTTTAATATATGTCTAGAAAAATAAATAAAAAAGTTATTGAAAAAGATTTAAAAAAAGAAAAGGATTTTAGAGTCAGGAGAAGTGAAAAATATAGTCGCTTGCGCGGCATGAAAGATATTCTTTTTGACGAATATAAGTATTGGAATTTAGTCTTAAAGAAGGCGACGGATTTATCCGCTACTTATAGTTTCAGCCATATTGACACGCCGATTTTAGAAAAGTTGGATTTATTTGAAAGATCAACCGGTAAGGAAACCGACATCGTTTCTAAAGAGATGTATAATTTTATTGACAAGAGCGGCGATCGCGTGGCTCTACGACCAGAAGCTACGCCCGGTTTAGTACGCGCTTATGTTGAACACGGCATGTTTAACTTGCCGCAACCAGTCAAAATGTTTTGGTTAGGGCCTTTATTTCGGCACGAAAAACCGCAATCAGGCAGACTGCGCCAGTTTAACCAATACGATCTGGAAATGTTTGGCGATCCTAGTCCGGTAGCCGACGCCCAACTGATTTTAGTCGCTTATAATTTTTTTAGCGAATTGCAAATCGATGTCCAGATACAAATCAACAGTATCGGCTGCAAAGAGTGCCGAACGGAATATGGAAAAAAATTGCTAGATTATTATAAAGAAAGAGGCAAGCGCGCAAAGTTATGCGTTGACTGCAAAAAACGTATTACAAAAAACCCGATGCGCCTTTTGGATTGCAAGGAGCCATCTTGCCAATCGGTCAGAGAGGACGCCCCGCAGATAGTTGATTTTCTGTGCGATGGTTGTCGAGAACACTTTATAAAAGTATTAGAATATTTAGATGAATTAGATATCCCATATAATTTAAACCCTTTTTTAGTGAGAGGATTGGATTATTATAACCGCACCGTATTTGAAATTTTTACCGTTGGTGAAGAAGAAGCAGACGCCGACAAAAGACAGTCGGCTTTGGGCGGCGGCGGCCGTTATGACGAACTAGTTGAATTGATGGGCGGACGTCCAACGCCAGCTTGTGGTTTTGGTATTGGCTTAGAGAGGGTCATTAATAAAATAAAAGAAAAAAATATTCCGATTAAGGAAGATAAAGAGAATTTCATTTTTTTAGCGCAGCTGGGCGATCAGGGCAAGCGCAAAGCCTTCGCTTTATTTGAAGAATTGCGCAAGGCCGGTTTTAAAATCAGACAAGCTTTTACCAAAGACAGTTTAAAGACTCAGCTAGAGGAAGCAGACAGAGTCGGCGCTAAGTATACTTTGATTTTAGGGCAGAAAGAACTTTTAGACGGTACGATAATTTTGCGTGATATGGAGTCGGGCACGCAAGAAGTGGTTGATTATAAAAAAATTATTTTTGAATTAAATAAAAGAATAGAAGGAAATAAGAATTAATCTTTTAGTCATCTAGAAATGGAGGTGTCTTATGGTAGAATTCAAAAGAAAAAAAGGCGAAAGTTTTGAAAGTTTTTTAAGACGTTTCAATAAAGCCTTAATTCAAAGCCGCAAGCTGAATGAAGTCCGACAGCGACAGTGGCAAAAAAAATCAAAAAACAAGAACCAGCAAAAGAAATATGCTTTAGTCAGCAAGCAGATGAGAGAGAAGAAAGAGTATCTAAGGAAGACGGGCAAATTAAAAGAAGAAACTAAAAATCGTTGGTAATATAAAAGCGGGCAATCGCGAAATCTCGAGGTTGCTCTCTTTAATAAAAATTGATATGTCGACTTTACATAATCAGGTCAATGAAGACTTAAAAAACGCTATGCGCAATAAGCAGGAGTTGGAATTGTCAACTTTAAGGATGTTAATAGCCGCTTTGAAAAATAAAAAAATCGCTTTGGGTGGCGGCACTAATGTTGACGAATTAACTGATGAGCAGTTTATCGAAACAGTAGCTACGGAGATAAAAAAACGTAAAGACTCGAAAGAAGCTTATGAACAAGGCGGTCGTCAGGATTTAGCTGACAAGGAAATAGCGGAAATAAAAATTTTAGAAAAGTATATGCCGGCGCAATTGTCTGACGAAGAGATTGAAGCGGCTGTAAAGGATGTAGTTAGCTCTATAGGTGAAGTTACTCAAGCTGATTTCGGAAAAGTAATGGGACAGGCGATAGGCAAGTTAAAAGGTAGGGCCGACGGAGGCAAAGTAACGGAAATAGTAAAAAAGGTTTTAGCAAAATAAATTTTACAACAAAAAAAGATGGTCTATGCAGATCGTCTTTTTTGTATTTTAGCAAATAGTTTTGCTCCGCAGGGCAAATTTTTAAGAACAAGTTGCGTCAAAAGCGCTCGCTGTTCAAAATTTAGGATTGTTCATTATATAACCTAGCAAAATCCCAAGCTCGTCGTTTCTTTCCTTAAGCAATGAAATTTTGCACGGTTTCTAAGTTCATAATTTTCTCCTAAATTTTTTATGCTCTCATTATTGATTTGACGATAATTCCAATAGCATTTATGATTTTTGGTTAGTAATTTATGTCTACGCTAAATTTTTGGGAAGATTTTTTTGAACGACGCGAATTTTGATTCGTTAGTAAAATGAGTAATTTTTTCTTTAGCTCGATTAGTTTTTACAAATTTTAGCCAATCTCGGCTTGGTCCCTTTCTTCTTTTATCAATTATTATCTCTGTCAGATCACCGTTTTTTAAAGGGTGGTCTAGGGGCACCATTTTATTATTTACCAAGGCGCCGATAGCTTTATTGCCAATTTCGGTATGGACAGCATAAGCAAAATCAATAGGCGTTGAATCTTCCGGGAGATCAAAAACATCGCCTTTCGGAGAAAAAACAAAGATACGATCGTGGAAAATGTCTAATTTAATTTCTTTTATAAAATCCTTATCTTCGTTTTCCTGTTTTAGAATATTGAGAATCTCTTTGACCCAGGCTGGCTGCCTTTCTTCATGATAATCAGAGCCGCTTCTTTGTTTATAATACCAGTGGGCGGCTATGCCGTAGTGGCTTTCTTCATTCATTTCTTCGGTTCTGATTTGGAATTCTGTTGGCTGGTTGTCTATGCCAAAAACAGTCGTGTGTAGACTGCGATAACCGTTAGGTTTCGGAACGGCTATATAATCTTTAATGCGGCCGACTTTAGGCTTCCAAATCGTATGGATTATGCCTAGGGTTTTATAGCAGTCAGGAATAGAGGGAACGATAATGCGCAGGGCGAACACATCAAGAATCTCATCAAATTTGCGGTCTTTAAGCTGCATTTTTTTATAAATACTGTAGAGATGCTTAAAGCGGCCTTCAACTTGATAGTCAATCCCGGCTTCAGATAATTTTTTACCCAAAGTATTTTTTACTTTTTGAATATATTGATTGCGTTCAACCTTTTTTTCAACCTCGTATTTATAGAGTAATTTTTTGAATTCTTCCGGGTATAAATATTTAAAGCATAAATCTTCCATCTGCCATTTTAGCCTCCAAATACCCAAAAGACCGGCAATAGGCGCGTAAATTTCTAGTGTTTCCCTGGCTATCCGTTGTCTTTTTTCTGTCGGCAAGGCGTCAAGTGTGCGCAAGTTATGTAAGCGGTCGCAAAATTTAATTAAAATGACGCGCAGATCTTCAGCCATAGCCAGGAACATTTTACGTAAATTCTCACGGTATCTTTCAACTCCGCGGTATTTTATTTTTCCTAATTTAGTAATTCCATGGACTAAGCTGGCAACGTCTTGGCCAAAATTTTTTTCGATTTCTTCCAGAGTAACTTCAGTATCTTCCGGCACATCATGCAGTATGCCAGCGATGATAATTGTTAAATCTGCTTTCATCTGCGCCAACAAAAAAGCAGTATGCAGACTGTGCTGGATGTATGGCTCTCCGTTCATCCTTTTTTGCCCTTTGTGAGCTTTATCGGCAAATTCATAGGCCAATTGTAACAAATCCGCGTCTGCTTGAGGGTCATTTTCTCTGACTTGATTAATAATCTGGCCAATAGTCATAAATTTAGACTAGTTTTTTTATCTAAACTTGTTTATAATAATAATTTTATGTTATAATAATATTACAAAACTGTGGATTAGTCAATTTATAAAATTTTTGTTGATAACTAAAAAAGTCGATATTTTTTGTTGTTTTCCTTTATTTTAACTATTTATATTTAATAATGAAATCTCTTGTAAAAAATAGAATAGGATTGACAGCGTTTTTGGTTGCCGCTGTTTTGTTGTTTTCATTTTTTTCGGCTTTAACGGTCTGGGGGCAAACGGATTTAGGATTAAATGAAGCTGGCGCTATCGGTCTACCTAGTTCTGACGGTCGAGATATAAAAACGTTATTAGTAGATATCGTCAAATACTTGCTTAGTTTTTTGGGAATGGTAGCAGTTGTAATTATTATGTATGCCGGCTGGCTGTGGATGACGAGCGGCGGTAATCAATATCAGCTGGAAAAAGCTAAAAAAACTTTAATAAATGCGACAATTGGTCTTATTATTATAGTTTTATCTTTTATGATCGTTGCTTGGGTGTCAAATTGGATTACTAGCACCATCAATTATAGGGGGTCAAGCAGCCGGGGGTCTTCTAGTGGAGTCGGTCTGGCTACCGCAGGCAATACTGCTATTGAGTCTCATTATCCTGCCCGAGATCAAAGAGATGTTCCGCGCAACACTCGTATAGTCGTTACTTTCCGAGAGCCGATTAGAGTCGAAGATATTATAGAAGCTGGCCGTGTTAACACCGATAACGTCAAAATATTTAAGACAGTTGAAGATAATACCAGGCTTCATTCACCCAACTTGACTGCCGTAACTACTGATGGCCGCACTTTCCGTTTTGCGCAAGAAGAGCCGTTTATGGGCAGCCCATCGGAAAACTTTTGGTACACAGTGGAATTGACAAGTAATATATATAAAGCCAATGGTGATCGTCTGTTTAGTATAGGTGGCGGCTATTCTTGGCAGTTTGAGTTAAGCACCGCAATTGATAACGAGCCTCCAAAAATTGCCAGTTTTATACCTCGTATTAATGCTATTGAGCCTAGGAACGTCGTTATTCAAATCAACTTTAACGAAGCAATAGACCCGATTACTGCTATGGGCGAAGCCCCCGCTTTTGATAATATTCAAGTTAATAGCGGCTCTATGTTAGCTGGTGAGTTTTATATCTCTAATCAATATCGCACGGTGGAATTTTTAACAACTGACCAATGCGGCGTTAATTCTTGCGGCCACCCTGTTTATTGTCTGCCAGCCGACAGCAATATTCGCACAACTGTTTTAGCAGCCACCTTAGATAATCCTGGTTCCGGCAGTGCTTACTCAAGCGCTATTGACGGCATTGTTGATATGGCTGGCAATTCTTTAGACGGTAACAACAACAATATCGCCGAAGGACCGACTTCTCAAAATGGTTTGCCTGCTTACGACGCTAATAATCCGACAGTCGCCTCAACCAGTGATAACTTTTCTTGGCTTTTTAGCACTAATAACAATGTTGATATTACTGAGCCGAGAATAAACAGCATCAATCCTAACGCTTCTTATAACGATACAAATGTTGATGTTCGTGAAATACCTTTCGCTGTTTTTAACAAGTTGATATTAAGTAGCAGCTTAAAAAAGATAGAAACAATTTCGTTAAGAGCTAATCCGACTGCCAGCGAAGTTTTTTATTGGCTGACGTCTGCTAACGAACCAGCTGTTAATCCAAATCAAACAAGGGTATTTTTGAACCACAGACAGTTTGTTAATACAGTTAATTCAACCTACGCTCCTTTGTTTACTTCCGGCATTTTAGACATTTATCAAAATTGTTTTTATCCCAGTGGAGGACTTTCTTGCACCGCCAGCCCGGGCACAGGTTTTCCTTATTGTTGCAATGGAGCTTTGGCGACAGATTGCGACCCTTAGGGATTTAGCTATTTTTTACAAAATTTTAAATAAAATGTTGAGAATATATAAAACTAAGAAGTATCTCGTTTTTTTTGTCTTGTCTGTTTTTTTAATGGTTGCTTTTAAGTTTGTTCAGGCGCAAGATCTGGGCTTAAATGAAGCGGCCGGTTTAGGCCTGCCATCAGCCGGCGCCACTGATCCGAGGTTGTTTGTCATTAATGTTGTTCGTTTCATTTTAGGATTTTTAGGCGTCGTTGCCACAATTATTATTTTATATGGCGGTTGGCTATGGATGACTAGCGCCGGGGAACTGATGCGAGTGCAAAAAGCTAAAAAAACTTTAATCGCCGCTATTATCGGTTTGATTATCATTATTGCCGCCTTTGCCATAGTTTCTTTTGTTGCTAATTTTATGAGAGATACTATTGGCAGCGGCACTTCCTCCGGTTTATGCGACCCTCCTTGTCTGGCTGGACAGTGCTGTTGCAGCGGCGTTTGCCAGAGCTGTCCTTGCGGTTCGCTTACGCCTACCGGCAGCAGCTTTAGGTTGCGAAGCACTTCGCCGGTAGCTAATGCCATTAATCAGCCCAGAAATGTCATAGTTAGAGCTTTTTTGAGCCGTCCGGCCGCGCCATCTGTCGATGATATACTCAGTAGCAATTTTATTTTACGAAGAATAGGTGACATTAATCCAGGAACAGGAGATTTTATTGACGGACCGGATACTGATGTTAACGGTATTGTTTCCACCTCATCTAATCGTACGATTTTGAATTTTACTCCTAGCGACAATTTAGACTCGTGGTCAAGATACCAGGTGGTAATTGATGGTTCTACTAGTATGAACCCCGTAGACCATATAATCGATTTTGACGGCAATCGCTTGACTTGCGGTTTGCCGGCGCCTTGTAATTTTACTTTTGACACTAACGATTTAATAGATGCAGCTGTGCCAACCGTCCGCATTATACCAACTCAAATTTGCTATGACGACGGCACTTTATCGCCCGGTTCTAATATTATTGGTGGCTGGGGTAGGGATGATACGGGCATTTCCTTTTTACGGGCTTATTATGAGATGCCCCATGTTAATATTTTTGATGTTGTCGGTACTGGCAATCGCTATCAATATGCCCAAAATGTGGTTGATACTAGCGGCATGACAGTCGGTGATGTTTACACTTTTACAGTAGAGGCCGACGATTTAGTTTTAAATACTGAAGCTGACAGTTTTGAAGCAACTATTAGAGCCGGTCATTGTTGCAACGACCAGCGCGATTTAGACGAAGAGGGTGTTGATTGTGGCGGCGCGGACTGCGATTCATGCGCCAGCATGAATCCAATTATTACTAATTTGTCTCCTGATAACGGCGCTCCGGGTAATTTTATTACTATAATGGGGCGCTATTTTGGCATGACGCCCGGGCGAGTTTATTTTTCCAATGCGGCCGGTGATTTAGTGGTAGAGGCGCAACTTCCCAATACTGTAAATCCAAATTGCAATAATAATTGGAGTAACAATCAAATCGTGGTAGTTGTCCCCGGAGGAGCGGCTACTGGCCCGATTATGGTTGAAAGGAGTGACGGACGTTCAGACACAACTGCCGCAGACAGCGAGCCATATATTAATTTTGAAGTTAACACCATAGCTCGTCCCGGCCTTTGTCTAGCAAATCCTAATACCGGATTTTTTAATACCGAATTTGATTTGCATGGCATCGCCTTCGGCGGCACAAACCGCTATGTTCGTTTTGGTAATGAATCCGACTATATTACCGCTAACAACATGCACGACTGGACAAATCTTTTTGTTAGCGCTCAGGTTCCTAATATCACTCGTGGCTTAGCAACGGTTTATGCTAATATTGATACTGTTAATTCTAACTTTTTATATTTTATAGTTCAGCAAGACACCGATAATAACCCAGTAATTGATTATATTGATCCGCCGCAAGGCCCTAACAACCAGTATATTACTATTTATGGCAGCGGTTTTATGAGTTATCAGCCGGGCGTTAGTCAGGTTAGTTTTACTAATTTTGGCACCGGAGAAACTACCGCCGCTGGCATTGATTTTCCGGTAGAATGTCGTAATAGTTGGTGGCGCGCCAGCTATATTACAGTAAAGGTCCCGGCCACAGTAGCTAACGGTAATTATCAAGTGAGAGTAACCAATAGAGCGAACAATACCAGTGAACCAGAAAATTTTAATATTATCGCCGGCACTCCGACGCCAGGTATTTGTTTGTTGTCGCCGCATAATGGGCCAGTGGGAACAGCGGTTAATATTTATGGTGATAATATGGGTTCTACTCCAGGGACGGCTATATTCTATAATAATGTTTCTGTAACGCCTGCTGCTAGTGAATGGAGACAGCAATTAGTTGCAGCTTCGGTTCCAGCTGGAGCGGTAACGGGCCCGGTAGTTATTAGCAACGGTGCCAATAGCAATGGTCTTCCTTTTACAGTTGGCAGCTGCACTAGCAACGGCGATTGTGAAAGCGGCGAAGAATGTTGCGGTTCGGGTTCGTCTTGGTCGGGTATTTGCCGAAACGTTGGCACTTGCGTTGGCGCTGGTTTTACATCCACTGCTTTTGGTTGGACTTTTTCTACTGCTTCAGCAGTGGTGCATTGTAGCGACGGCGGAGAATGCTCGGGCGTTTATCCGGCCTGTTCCGATCCTAACGAATTTTGCGATCCTGATTCCGATTGTACTTGCCAGCCTCTGAACGATACAGCGGATAGTTGTCGGGGCAGATCAGCCAGAACTAATCGTTGCGATCCGTTTGTTTGTCCTAATTCTCCCGGCACCTGCTCGCCTTATACTGCCACCGGCTATCAAGTACTAGACGGATTTGCTTGCGATGATTCTTGCGCTGGCGTTGCTAATTGTGGTGTTGCTTGTAATTATGTTGATAGCTTGGACTCTTGTGTTTTAACTGATAGATTTTGTACTCGGATAGAATACGATATATTTGGCCGGGAAATTGTCGCAACTTGCGCGGCTTACGGTTCTAGCGGTGAATATCGCTGGCAAATTTCAACCACAGTTGACTGTCCGTCCGGTTGGCTGAATATCGGCAGAAACCGTTGTGTTAATTTAACAGAAACTTGTCTGCCTTGTCCTAATAATTTTATTTGTCGGGATTATGATAATGACAGTCAAGGAGATTGTGTGGCCAATCGAAGAATGTGTGTTGGGACTTCGCATTGTATCGGCACGCAGTGCGTAGTATCCGACCGGAACTCTTGCGAATGTTGTTGCAGTATATCGCAAAATAATCTCGACGGCACGAACCCTTCTTGTTGCGCACCATTGACTTGTGAAGGCAATTGCGGCTCCGACGCTTCCGGAGTTGATACCGATACTTATGGTTTTTGTTCCGGTTGCGCGTCTGCTTCCGATCCGGACTCTGCTTGTAATTGTGAAGGGCATAGCGGTAAGTATTGTGATACAACAACCAATCCGGCTGGAATTTGTCTTGATTGCGCCGCTTTAAATTCTACCGAATGCACCAACCACGACGCTTGTTGTGTTGATGTTCAGAGCGGCGACGCTTGTCGCGGCGTAGGTGTTGATGGTCAGAGAAATATTAATGGTACTTGCGCTTATTATTCTTGCGAAATCAGCGGTCCGGACGCTAATTGTGTAGCTGGCGAAACGGGAGCTTATAAAACTTTAGCTAGATGTGAAGGTAGATGCGTCGGTTCAGCGGACATTCCAATTGGCCAAAGATGCCTTAGTTTGTCGCCTGTTTATAGTTGCACTTCCGGCATAAACAATTGCGGCGTTTATGATTGCATCAGCAACGATTTGGGTTCTGACTGCCGCTGTTGTTGCGATCCTAATAATAATACCTGTCCCAGCGGCTTGGATTGCACCCCCAAAGAGCCTTGCGATAGTCCGGCCGGTAATCGCGGCATATGTTGTGGCTGTGTTAGCAATGATCAATGCTATGGCGGCGGTTTTCAAGGCTGCGGCACAGACTCTTGCTGCCACGAAAGACCTCAAATCAGCGAAGTATTTCCAATTGACGAGCAGGAAAACGTTTGCCGCAACACCTTGATAAGAGCCACTTTCAACCAAAGAATGAATATCCAAAGTTTTACCGGTAATATTATATTATTGGGAGATTATGAAGATTCTCCTTGCCCCGCTGGAACGACTTATTTAGCGCTAGAGGCGCCTCATCGCAATCAATTGTCCCAGTTTATTAATAAAATAAGAAGATCTTTTCATAGGCTTTTAGCTTTTGTTTGGCCACAGCCGACGGCTTTTGCCCAATTTAACCCCGAACCAGGCCGTAGTTATTGTGCGGTTAGAGGCGTTACTACCGGCTATAACGATGTTTCTGATAATGGGGTTTTAGAATTTAAATTAAGTTCCGTCCTTGATCCTAATAGAGTCTATTTCGCCATAGTTAGAGGCGACAGAAATTTGGATAATCAGCAAGGAGTAATAAGCTTTTGGGGGATAGGCATGAACGATATTACTTATGACGGACAACCGGAAATGGTTACTTTTAACGGCATTGCTTATTATCGCTCTTCTATCTGGGCTTTCCGTACAGGCGATGATATTTGCGAGTTGAATAGCGTATCTATTGATCCCGCTAGCTATTTATTTACTACAGCTAATACAGCAGCTACGTTTATTGCCGAGCCACGTTCGTCTGACGGACAGATTTTAATTGGTATACCGGGAGTTTATGAATGGACTTGGAATTGGCGTTCCAGCAAGCCATCAGTTGTCGTTGTGAGCAATGACGGCGGTCCCGATTCAATCCAAACAGTTACTTCACAAAATGTTCAGGATGACAGGACTGTAATAAGTGCCACAGCTAGCGTTGTCGGCCAAAGTCGTTCCCGAACAGGTCAGTCTAATGTTTATGTTTTCTTGTGCGAAAATCCTTGGCCAGCTAGGAATAGCGATGGTTCTTGGGCGCCATGGCGCGATCAGGCAGGCAACTGCATTGCTGGTTCCGGCGATTGCACTAATAGTTATAATTACGAATTGTATTATTGCCGAGACAGCGGTCGCGCGGGCACCTTTGACGATTTACCTCCGCTTTTAGGAACCACTTCAACCCCGCCAGTTATTCGCGGTCGATCTTCAACCACCTTGAAAGAGGCATATTTTTTCCGTGAGAATGTGCCGACCGCTACTACCAGCTTAACAATCGTAGATGATGGTACGGGCAATAGCGTGACCGCTAACTGGATAGCTGTGCCCGAAGTTAGTTTGACTAATTATCGCGTTTATTGGGGAACTGCTTCCGGCAACTATTCAAATAATCGAGAACTGCCCAACACAGCTAATACTTTCCAAGTGACTGGCTTACAGCCAGGAACTAGATACTACTTCCGCCTCACGGCGATTTATTCAGATAATCGGGTGGAAACTGATTTATATAATGAAATTAGTATCGTTCCTAGAGACACCACTCCGCCCGACTTTCCAACTAACTTTACAGCCGCTACAACTACAATTAGCGGCGAGATTAGGCTTAGCTGGGACGCAGTGAATGGAGCCGTGAGCTACAATATTTATTACGGCACTACTTTAGGAGTTTATGGCACTTCGCGCAATGTTGGCAATATAACCAGCGTGATTTTATCAGGATTAAGATCAGACAATTCTTATTATTTTTCTGTTAGCGCTGTTGACGCGGCCGGAAACGAAAGTAGTCCTTCCGCGATTTCGGCTGGACCAATTTCTCCCAGTCCTTAATTGTTATTGAATAATTTTTATTAAATTAATAGTAAGTTTAATTATATGGCTGACAACGAAATAAAAGGAGACGTTAAAAAGGACGAGCTAGTATTAGACGATATTTTTGCCGACGAAGATGAAGCTAAAACTAATGTTAATGCCGGCTCCAATAATCAGGCCGAGGAACCAATAGACAAAAGTCAAATTCGGACTATTGACTACGAAAATGAAGGACTGGGTTTTTTTGGTATAATAAAAAAACATTTATTAAAGATTGTCGCTATAATTTTAGTTTTTTTGCTGATCGGCATCGGTTTTTTTTATCGCCAGCGTTTATTAGTTTTAAGCTCTTATTATGCCAATATTTTTAGCGTCAAGCTGGATAATTTAAAACAAAAAGAGACAAAAATTCAAAACGGAGAAGTTAAAGTAGGCAATGGAGAAGAGATGTTAATAGATGCCGGGACTGTTATCAATCAAGATGCAGAAAAAGAATTAAACACCAATAATGCCGCAAGCCAGACTGCTAATGAAATTGACTCAGACCAGGATGGCTTAACTGACAGCGAAGAAGCTTCTTTGGGTACCGATCCACTTAACCCGGATACTGACGGCGACGGTCTATTTGATCGCGAAGAGGTAAGGGTTTTTAAAACCGATCCGCTTAACCCGGATACTGACGGCGACGGCTTTAAAGACGGCGAAGAGGTAAGGGCAAAAATGAATCCTCGCGGACAAGGAACATTAAATGACATGAAATAATAAGCTATGTTTTTTAAGAAAAAAACTGATAAAAAAATATTAGAGGCTGATATGGCTGCCAGCCAAATAGCGGAAAAGATTGAAAAAGACATTGTTGTGTATGCTATGCCCAAAAGGTTTTTAGGAAAAAAGCTGGACGCGCAAAAAGCCAAAAAAACAGGAGTAATTATATTGTTTTTTGGTTTTTTGGTTTTTGTTTCCGCAGCTGTTTTTATTTATTGGTATTTATTTAGGCAAGAGCCTAAAGAAATAGCTGGCAATGCCAATACGGCCGCGTCCGTAGATTCTGTTGGTAAAATTTCTGATTCTAATGCGGACAAACCAGACACCAACAAAATAGAGTTCGCACCAGTCGGGTTAACGACCAGCGAGGATATTCCTCAGCCATCTTTAGTTAGTTCCACCACTGAGGAGTTGCTTTCCGGCCCTACATCAACCCTGCCTGATGGTTTGTCGAATGAGGTTGAAGATGGGCAAATTATCCCTAATACGCCGATAGTGCCTTCCACAACAACCACTAAGGCTCTGGTTATTTCCGCCGATAGTGATGGCGACGGTTTAACCGATCTCGAAGAAGTGGTTATCGGCACAGATCCAATGTCTGGAGATAGTGATGGCGACGGCTACAGCGATTTGTCTGAATTAAAAAATTTATATAATCCGGCCGGCCAAGGCAAGCTCATTGTTAATCCTCGTTTTGATATTTATAGCAATCCGACTTTTGGCTATACTTTGTATTATCCAAAAGCTTGGGAAATAAATAATGGCGCCGGCGATGACGCCACTATTTTTAAAATCAATAATAGCCAGTTTATAGAAGTCGTGGTTATTGATAATACTAAACAGCAAACGATTCAAGAGTGGTATAAGGAGCAATTTAATACCAATTTGATTTTACCAACGCAAATAATATATAAACAAGGATGGACAGGTTTGGCCAGTGAAGACGGCTTGCATGCCTATTTATACAATCCTTTAGGTGATAAGATTTATGCTTTTTTCTATAACATTGGTGAGGGCGGCGCGCTTAGCCATAAAAATATATTTAACTTGATGATTGATAGTCTTAAGTAGCCTTTTTGTATGGTAGAAGTAAATAACCAGACTAAAAGCAAAATTGACATTAAGCTGGTTAGGCGAGTCGCGGAAGAATTTTTAGTTCATTATAAATTAAACACAAAGGAAGTATCAATCGTTTTTGTCAGCGATCAGGAAATAAAGCGAATAAATAAAAGTTATAGGCAGATTGATAAAGAAACTGACGTTTTGTCTTTTGAGGGAGAAGGAGATTTTTTAGGGGAGATTGTCATTGATTACGCGCAGATAAAAAGACAAGCCAAAGAGTTTAATCGGGGAATTAACGACGAATTAGTTTTTATATTAGTACATGGTTTGCTGCACTTAGTCGGATATGACGACAAGACCGAGAAGAGCAGGCTTAAAATGGTAAAATTAGGAGAAAGGTTTATAAGAATTTTAAATTTCTAATTTTTAATTTTCAAAACAATGAATTAATTCATAAATTTTATAATTTTTAAATATAAAATTTTAAAATTAACTCATTGAAAATTGTTTGAAAATTAAAAATTGAAAATTTGAAAATTATTATTCTATGATTCGCATTAAACGTTTGTTTAAAAGTTTTATATACGCCTTCAAGGGTTTGAGGAAAGTTTTTATTGAGGAGCAGAATTTTCAGATCCAGTCCTTGGTGGCTTTTATAGTAATTGCTTTAGGTTTATTTTTTAGAATCAGCGCCATAGAATGGTGCATTATTCTTTTTACTATTAGCGCCGTATTGCTAATGGAACTGGCCAATAGCGCGGTGGAACGGGTGACAGATGTTTTAAAGCCAAGGATTCATGACTACGTTAAAGAAATAAAGGACATAATGGCCGCGGCTGTATTTATCGCATCATTTTTTGCGGTTATAATCGGTATTATTATCTTTTGGCCGTATATTTTTTAACCATCTTTTCCTTTACTAGATAATTTAGTATAATAATGTTATAATAAACGGAGTGGAAAGTTTGTAAAGTTATAAAGTTTATAAAGTCATAATCTGTTCACATTTTTTATTCACTTGATACATAGATAATTTATGAAAGAGAATATAATAGCCGGACTTGATATCGGTTCCACAGCCGTCCGCTTAGTCGTTGGTCAGCAGGTTCGTGGCATGGGCGAGGACGATAATTTAAAAATCATTGGCGCTGTTAGCGCTCCGTCGGTCGGAATCAATAAGGGCGCGGTGAAAAGTATAGAAGACGTTACTTCTTCTATTTCGGCTTGCCTGGAAAAATGCGAGAGATTAGTCGGCGTACCGGTCGAAAGCGTTTGGGTCAGCTTAAATAGCCCTTATATAAAATGCGAAAAAAGTCGGGGTGTTGTAGCGGTCAGCAAAAGCGACGGCGAGGTCAGCCAGGACGATATTGAGAGAGCCCTAGAAGCCGCTCGGGCTTTATCAGTTCCGCCTAACTACGAAATTCTTCATGTCATTCCAATTAAATTTACCGTTGATAACCAGGAAGACGTTAAAGATCCGATTGGCATGATTGGCGTTCGTCTTGAGGTGGAAACTTTAATTATTCAAGGTTTGTCAAGTCAAATTAAAAATTTAACTAAAGCTATTTTTAGAACCGGTTTAGATATAGAAGATTTAGTGCTTTCGCCACTCGCGGCTGCTGAAGCGGTTATTGGTCCGAAGCAAAAAGAACTAGGCGCGGCTTTAGTAAATATTGGCGCCTCTACTACTAGCTTAGCAGTCTTTGAAGAAGGTGAATTATTGCATACTGCCGTTATCCCGATCGGCTCAGAGCATATCACCGCTGATGTTGCCATCGGTCTGCGCTGTCCAATAAATTTAGCCGACAGAATTAAGATGGAATATGGCAGCGCTTTGCCGGACAGTTTTAGCAAGAAAGACGAAATCGATATTTCCGAAATTGCCAAAGAAGAAGACGCCCAAGACGAATTGACGACTATTTCCCGTCGCTATTTAGCCGAGATTATTGAGGCGAGAGTAGAAGAAATTTTTGAGAAAATTGACACTGAATTAAAAAAGATTGACCGCTCCGGAATGTTGCCAGGCGGCGTTTATCTAGTCGGCGGCGGCACCAGACTGCATGACATTGTCGAAGTAGCTAAAAAGCAACTACGCCTGCCGGTTTGCTTAGGGGTCAACAAAAACATTTCTACTATTATTGATAAAGTAAACGAAACTGAATTTTTCAACGCTTTAGGCCTAGTCGTTTGGGGCAACCAGATGTACGGTGCCTCCGGCAAGGGCAATTTTAAACTTCCGGGAGGAAAAGCCTTAAATAATACTTGGCAAAAAGTAAAAGATATCTTTTCCGGCATGATTCCCTAGGGTGTGCAAATAATTTATACACCCTTTTTGTATAAAGTATCCATACTTGATAAAAAATGCAAAATATAATAGAATAAGAATGTAGATTTATGATTTTAGAATTAAGAAGATAATCTAAAAATAAGCGGATTCTTAATTCGTAATTCTTAATTCTTAACGCTAGTTTATATGGCTGAAGTAAAACCAGCAGCAGAAACATTCGCTAAAATAAAGGTAGTGGGAGTGGGCGGTTCCGGTGGAAGCGCCGTTAATCGTATGATTGATATGGGTATTAAAGGCGTTGAATTTATTGCGGTTAATACCGATGTCCAGGCCCTTCATTACAATAAAGCTTCTAGAAAACTGCATATCGGTAAATCCATTACTCGCGGCTTAGGTGCGGGTATGAATCCGGAGTTAGGTCGTCAGGCAGCTGAAGAATCTCAGAATGAAGTACGTGATGCCTTGAAAGACGCTGATATGGTTTTTGTCACTTGCGGTCTAGGCGGTGGTACTGGCACTGGTGCCGCACCAGTTGTCGCGGAAATCGCTCGCGACTTGGGCGCTTTAACCGTCGCAGTCGTCACTAAGCCGTTTGGTTTTGAAGGCGCGCAGAGAAGAAATATTGCTGATCGCGGTATGACCGACTTAGCTGATAAAGTAGACACCATTATCACCATTCCTAACGACAAATTATTACAAGTTATTGATAAAAAGACGTCGCTACTCGACGCCTTTATGATTGTAGACGAGATTTTACAACAAGGCGTGCGCGGCATCGCCGAACTAATAACCGTTCCGGGTTTGATTAACGTTGACTTTGCCGATGTCAAAGCGATTATGGCTAACGCCGGTTCGGCTTTGATGGGAATCGGTCAAGCCAGCGGTGAGAATAAAGCGATAGAAGCCGCTAAGACCGCTATTAATTCACCACTTCTCGAGATGTCAATCGAAGGTGCCCGCGGCATTCTCTTTACTATTACCGGCGGTGTTAACTTAGGTATGAACGAAGTTAACGAAGCCGCGAAGATTATTACCGCCTCAGCCGACGAAGACGCTAAAATCATTTTCGGTACCGTTATTGATGAGAAGATGAAAGACGAATTAAAGGTAACGGTCGTCGCCACCGGCTTCGGCAACCGCATTAGAAATAACGTTGACGCAGTTAATTTAGAAAACCGCTACACCCCCAATACTTTTATTTCCGAAAAAGAAACGGAAGATAAAAAAACGATTTCAGAAAAGAAAAAACCTAAAATATCCTCCCTAAAAGCAGCCCAAGCCATACCGGCCCAGAGAAAAGAAGCGGCCGCGCCGGAAGAAGAGGAAGATGAACTTGGTATCCCTGCATTTATTCGGAAGAAGATGATGTAGTCCTGCGCCAAGGCTTCGGACTATAAATAAGATAAACAAATAATGATTCAAATAAAAAAGGCTGCAAGGGATTGCAGTCTTTTTGACAACAAATAAGGTTCAGATATATTGATTAATAAACTAAATTTATGAAAAATTTTTATTTCCAGTGGTTTGGTGACAGACCTTACAATTTAGTTGAATGGGTGAAAAAAATTGGTTTAATTTTTTTATCATGGCAGCAGTTTTTATAGCAATATTTGGTTGGTTCTGCTGGGAGGAATGTAGGCCAGTGAGCATTAGAAAAGACTGTGCCAAGGAAGCAAGGCAAAAGAATGTCTGCACAATACTTGCTAACACAAGATCATTAGAGACGAAGGTGGTTCCGTGTTCTTCGAGGAATCAGCTTGATTATGTGATAAACGAAAGAATTTACGATCAATGTTTAAAGCGCACAAAGGGTATGCAAATTAAATTTTTATGCATTTTATAAATGAAAAGTACAATTCTTTTTTAAAGAGGCATCCTATGTTGAAATTGATTATTGTCGTTTTTTTGTTTATTGTTATTATTGCCGTAGATTTTTATAGCTCTGTTTTGGATGGGGGGATAACTCGGAACAATATTATTTTACTTCTCATTTTTACCCTTTTCGTAGCCTTTATGAATTGGAGCGAAGAAGAAAATTGCGATGACGAGAGTGAGGATGAAGATGAGATTGGCGATTGATTAATTAGTCACATCCGATCAGCGATTGTTAGATATATTAAATATGAATTTATTAAATAAAATATATGATTGAATTGTTTAATACTCCTGTTAGTTCTTGGATTATTATAGTTCTAACTATCACCTATACTGTCACTTCCGCAATAACTACTTTTGACATTAGGTTAATACAAGCGAAAAAAAGTGGTGCTCTGCACCCAGACGAACCAATGTTACCAGGCTGGGTCGGTATTATAGCATGGTTTCACTGGGGAATTTTTATTTCAATTGTTTTGTTGAATTGGAAGTATGCGATTTTAGTTTTTGTAATAAAGTTTATTTTAAAAGTTTTGCCTGTTCTTGAAATTTTAGGAAATATTTTAATGTCTCCCTTTAAAATTAAAAAATAGCAGATAATAATTTAAGAAGAATGGATGCTCACCATTCGTTTATTAGCAAAAAGAGATATCTAGACTAACATTTTTTAATATATTGTATAAAAAGCGTCAAAAGGTTGACGTTTTTTTGTTGGTTTTTTGGAGTGGGGAATTTCTAAAAAGTTATCCACTGTTTTACGATTTTTCTTGATAAAAAAGGGGTTGTCTTTTACATAAAAAATGTTATTCTAATAATGTATTAAAAAATTAATTTAAAATAAGCGAAACCTCGAGGTCTTGACATTACTATATATAGTGGTATAATAGAAGTATGCTATACTAGATGTTGTATTATACCATCAGAGCGGCGCTGAAAGTAGCGCAAAACACCTTTATTTGGCCCCTTCTACACCCTTATGCTACGTGTAATGAAATGAATAGGTGTTTTTTTATTTGTCAGGGCAAATTTAGCCCCTAAATGCGGTTTTAAACCGTAAATAGTACTCTAAAGCTATGAAATGTCCGGTTTGCCATTATCAAGACACTAAAGTAGTGGATTCGCGCGTGGCTACAGACGGCTCGTCTATTAGAAGGCGACGAGAATGTCTAAAGTGCGGCTTTCGTTTTTCAACTTATGAGGAGATAGAAATACTGGATTTAACCGTTATTAAGCGAGACGGCAGTAAGGAAGTTTATGATAAGGATAAATTAGTGCGAGGATTAAAGAAGGCTTTAGAAAAAAGACCGATTACTGAGGAAAAATTTAAGCAATTAGTCAATTCCGTAGAAAGAGATATTCAGGCCTTGCGTAAAAACGAGATTACTTCCAACCAAATTGGCCAGATCGTGATGAAATACTTAAGGAAGGTGGATCAGGTGGCCTATATCCGTTTTGCCAGCGTTTATCAGTCTTTCAAGGATTTGCAGACTTTTCAAAAGGAATTGGATAAGCTAACTGCCGGGAAGAAAAAAGCTAAAAAATAAAATTTTATATAAAAAACCCATGCCCCAAGAAAAGATAACTCAAATTAGAAAAAGAAATGGTCAGATCACTGATTTTAATCAGGAAAAGATCACTACCGCTATTTACAAGGCAACGGAAGCGATAGGTAAGGCTGATAAATACTTAGCCGCCAAGCTGAGTGAGCAGGTCGTAGAAGCGTTAAACGAAAAATTCCATGCTCGCAGCATTCCGGCCGTAGAAGAAATTCAGGATATAGTTGAAGAAGTTTTAATCGTTAATAAACAGATTAAAACCGCCAAGTCATATATCCTTTATCGTGACAACCGCGCCCGTTTACGCGAAATGGAATCCATGATTAATTCTAACGATATCATGGAAGATTATTTGAAACAGTCGGATTGGCGAGTCAAGGAAAATTCTAACATGAGTTTTAGTTTACAGGGTTTAAATAATCACCTAGCTTCAATAATCTCTTCTAATTATTGGTTGAATAAAGTTTATACCGCTAATATCCGTGACGCTCATCATAACGGTGATTTGCACATTCATGATTTACAGCTTCTTGCGCCCTATTGCGCCGGCTGGGATTTAAAAGATTTATTAATGCGCGGTTTTGGCGGCGTTAGTGGTAAGATCGATTCAAAACCACCAAAGCATTTCCGTACCGCCCTTGGTCAAATTATTAATTTTTTCTATACACTACAAGGAGAAGTAGCCGGCGCCGAAGCTTTTTCCAGCTTTGATACTTATTTGGCGCCCTTTATTCGTTATGACAATTTAACCTATAAAGAAGTTAAACAATGTATTCAGGAATTTTTATTCAATATTAACGTGCCGACCCGCGTTGGCTTCCAAACCCCCTTTACCAACATTACGATGGACTTAGTTCCGCCTTCAATTATTGCCAATGAAAATGTTATTATTGGCGGCGAAGTCAAAGCAGAAAAATATAAAGATTTCCAAAAAGAAATGGATGTTTTAAATACCGCTTTTGCCGAAGCGATGATGGACGGCGACGCTAAGGGCAGAGTTTTTACTTTTCCAATTCCAACCTATAATATTACGCGCGAATTTGATTGGGATTCGCCAGTGGCGGCTAAAGTTTTTGAAATGACCGCTAAATACGGCATCCCTTATTTTTCTAATTTTGTTAATTCAGAAATGAAACCGGAAGACGCTCGTTCTATGTGCTGCCGCTTACGCCTCGATAATAGAGAATTACGAAGACGGGGTGGCGGTCTTTTTGGCGCCAATCCCTTAACTGGTTCAATTGGCGTCGTGACTTTAAATTTACCGCGCATTGGCTATTTATCAAAAACTAAAGAAGAATTTTTTGAGCGTTTAAATAATTTTATGCAGATTGCTAAGGAAAGCTTGGAAACTAAACGTTTGATGCTTGAGAATTTTACGGAGAGCGGTCTTTATCCCTACGCTGCGCACTATCTTTCCAGTGTCAAGGAAAGATTCGGGCGCTATTGGCAAAATCATTTTTCAACTATCGGCATTATCGGCATGAATGAAGCACTTTTGAATTTTGAGCCAGTGCGCCGCAGCATTGCTGAGCCAGAAGGCAGGAAGTTTGCTTTGGAGGTTTTAGATTTTATGCGCGAACGCATCATGGATTTTCAAAACACCACTAACAACCTGTATAATTTAGAAGCTACGCCAGCTGAAGGCACAACTAGACGGTTGTCTCGTATCGACAAAGATAAATATCCGGATATTATCGTGGCTAACGACGAAGCGGTTAAATCGGGCAAGGCTTCGCCATATTATACTAACTCCACTCATTTGCCGGTTAATTATACTGATGATATTTTTGAAGCCTTAGATTTACAAGATGATATCCAGACGAAATATACTGGCGGCACGGTACTGCATACTTATTTAGGCGAGGCTTTGCCTTCAGCCGAAGCCGTTAAGAATTTAATCAGAAAGATAGCTTACAATTACCATTTGCCATATTTTACTTTAACTCCGACTTTTTCTATCTGTCCGAAACACGGCTATCTGTCAGGTGAACATCATTATTGTCCCAAATGCGATGAAGAATTGGGAATTGTTAAAAAAGATGAATTGCTCGCCGTTGCCGAAGAAATAGCTGAGCACGAGATGGTTGATACGGAAAGAGAAATAATTAAAGCCCTAGCTTAATAAATTATTCGATATAGTATAAATAAAAATAAAAAATATGAGCCCTATTGAAGCCAAAAGAGTACCGTGCGAAGTTTATAGCCGAGTCAATGGTTATTTGCGCCCGGTAAAACAATGGAATGACGCAAAAGCGGCGGAGTTCGAAAATCGTAAATGTTTTAAGCTGAAAGAAGCTTAATACGAGGGGGATTTTTAAGAGTTTTTGGGAATCCCAATAGTTTTTCTTAGAAGTCCCAAACTAACTTAAAAATTCCATGCTAATTGGCGGTTTACAAAAATTTAGTCTTTTAGATTATCCCGGTCACGTTACAGCTATCGTCTTTACTCAAGGATGCAATTTTCGCTGCCAATTTTGCTACAACCCTATGCTTGTCTGGCCCTCTGAGGTTGGCAAGTTAAAAAATAGTTTTTCGTCAAAAAACGAAGGAATCAAGAAGGGCCACCCTTTGATAAAGGAGGGTGACCTTTTTGATTTTTTAAAAAGCAGGATGGGTAAACTTGATGGCGTCGTTGTCAGTGGCGGTGAACCGACCATTCAGCGCGATTTACCAGAATTTTTAGCCAAAATAAAAGAGTTGGGTTTTAAAATTAAGCTGGATACTAACGGCACGAGCCCCAATATGCTTAAAAAAGTACTGGCTAAAAAATTAGTTGATTACATCGCCATGGATATTAAAGCGCCGGCAGAAAAATACGAAAAAGTGACTGGCGTAAAGTCAAATTTTTCAAAAATCAAAGAAAGTATTAAAATAATAAGAGAAAGCGGCCTGCCATATGAGTTTCGCAGTACAACAGTGCCGGGCCTGCATTCAGCTGAAGATATTAGAAAGATGGGAGAGTTAATTAGGGGCGCGGATAAGTGGTTTTTGCAAATTTTAAAATCAAACACCGATTTAATAAATATCGAATTAGAGAAGGTCAAGCCATATACTAAAAAAGAGATGGAAGAATTTAAAAAAATTGGATTAAAATTAGTGAAAGAGTGCAGGGTGAGATAAAAATTAATTTTTATATTGTCATTCCCGCCGGTCCGCCAGCAGACAAGCGGAAGCGAGGGTTCCCGCCTGGGATGACACAAAAAATTTATGGACGAAGATTTAAAGCAAACTTTGGAGAAGCTTGTCCAGCTGACCGAAGAAAACAACAAGCTACTTAAAAAGATTAATTTTTTCGTAAACACGCAAAGAATTTGGGGCGCAATAAAAATATTGATTATTGTTGTGCCGATAATTTTAGCTTATATTTATTTGCCAAAATGGTTGGCGGGTTTTCAAGCTGATCCTAGCGCACTACTTAGCAATCCGTGGCTAGAAACATACACCCAAGGTTTAACAGAGCAGATGCTTAAAAATGCCGATGTGAAAAATGTGGATTTAAATAATATTGACCCGGCCAAATTAGAACAATACAAAAAATTACTGACCAAATAATTTATGCCGGTGGCTATTTTTCAAAAAGCGGTTTGGGAAGCAACCAAACAAGTGCCGAGGGGCAAGGTGACGACTTATGCGGCTATTGCGAAATTTATCGGTCGGCCGCGAGCTGCTCGCGCGGTTGGCAATGCGTTAAATAAAAATCCTTACTCGCCAAAAGTGCCTTGTCATCGGGTGGTAAAAAGCAATGGTAGTTTGGGCGGTTTTGCCGGAGGTGCGAGAAAGAAAAAGCAGTTTTTAGAAAGAGAAGGAGTAAAAATAAGAAATAATAAAGTAATTGATTTTGGTGAAAAGATTTTAAATATTATTTAACAAAATATTTTGGGAAGAAAAAAATAAGGAGGTTCGTCCATGGCCCTGTATGAAAAATATCTGTTGAAGTGCAAAGATTGCGGTCATCGGGAAACCGTTTCTGAACTTTCAATCTATGAACCGTCTGCCAAGTCTTGTCCTCATTGCGGCAAGCAATTGATCATTATACCTATTTCCAGCCAGGAAGGCGTGTCGGCAGTGAGTTGACAACGTAATGGGGCAGAACGGTTGTCGGAGGACTTTTTTAGCGTCCTCCCTCTTCCCAAGGTATTTTGTTTTTTGGTTGCTTTTGGCTAAGATAAGAGATATAATTAAATTAATAAAATATATTAGCTAAATTATGTTTTTCAGTACAGTCACTATTATCGTCGGTTTGTGCATTTTTGAAATTATTTGTAGCGTTGATAATGCTATTATCAACGCTAACGTTTTAAAAACCATGCCCGACAAATACCGCAAAATATTTTTGTTTTGGGGTATTTTGTTTGCAGTTTTTGTCGTGCGCGGTCTTTTACCATTTTTGATTATTTGGATAGCCAATCCAGAAATGCCAATAAAGGAAATTATAATGTCAGCTTTTTCCAGTTCTAGCCACATGGGAGAGTATTTGAACGAATCAAAGCCCCTGTTGCTTTTAGGCGGCGGTGTTTATTTGTTTTTTGTTTTTCTTGGCTGGCTGTTTCTCGAGGAAAAAAAGTATGCATTTTTAGCCGAGCACTTTATTCATCGTCAAGGCGTTTGGTTTTATGCCTGCGCTTCTCTTTTTACCACTTTAGTGGTTTATATATCGCTTAAAATTAACCCTATTTTGGCTTTAGCGGCCACTATTGGCGTGTCTGCTTTTTTTATTACTGACGGTTTTAAAAAAAATGCCGAGGAAAAAGAAAAAGAGCTTGTTTCCGGGAATATGAGTTCATGGAGCAAGATTTTATATTTAGAGGTGCTGGACACATCTTTTTCAATTGATGGGGTGATTGGCGCCTTCGCTTTTACCCTGTCTGTTCCCCTGATTATTCTCGGCAATGGTTTGGGTGCTTTTATTGTTCGCGAGCTGACTATTAGAGGCATAGATACAATTGCTAAATTCGCTTATTTAAAAAATGGCGCCATGTATTCCATTGGCATTTTGGGTAGCATCATGATTTTAGAAAGCTTCGGGGGACATTTTCCTTTTTGGCTAGCTCCGTTAACGACAGTGTCATTGCTTAGTTTGTTTTTATTTTTATCTTGCCGGGAAATGCGCAAAGAAGAGAAGTTGGTTGTCGCAAAATAAAATTAGCTATGGAAAATTTATTAAAAAATTTAGAAGGATTGCGAGAGAAAGCAATTGCCGCAACGGACTTATTAGCGATTGAACGCAAGCGAGTTGAGTTGATGGAATTGAAAAAAGCGGCTAGCCAGCCAAATTTTTGGGACGATCAGACTAGGGCGATTGAAACTAATAAGAAGATTGAAGAACTGGACAGTGAAATAAATACTTGGGATAAATTTCTGCAAGAAGTCCGCGAATTAGAAGAACTAGTAGCTGTAGCCAACAAGGAGGGGGATAGTTCGATTGCTGAAGAAGCCGATAAAAAGTATGAGGAGTTAAAAAAAGAATTAATAAAGTTAGAATTTTACATTTTATTTTCTAAAGAATATGACCGCAGTAACGCTATTTTATCAATACACGCCGGCACGGGCGGAGTTGACGCGCAAGACTGGGCGGAAATTTTAGAGCGAATGTATTTGCGGTTTGCGGAAAAGAAAAAATGGAAGGTGGAATTAGTTGATCGGACTGTCGGCAATGAAGCTGGCATAAAAAGCGCGACTTATCGGATCAATGGCAGTTGGTCTTATGGCTATTTGCAAAGCGAAAATGGCGTCCATCGTTTAGTGCGCATTTCACCGTTTGACGCCGAGGCTATGCGCCACACTTCTTTCGCTCTAGTAGAAGTTATTCCGGAAATGCCGGAGGCGGTTGAAGTAGAAATTAAAGACGAAGACTTACGCATTGATGTTTTTCGTTCTTCCGGACCTGGCGGCCAAAGCGTCAATACAACCGATTCAGCTGTGCGTATTGTCCATAAGCCGACCAACATTGCTGTCACCTGCCAAAGCGAACGTTCACAACACCAGAATAAGGAAAATGCTTTAAAAATTTTAAAGTCAAAATTATATCAGAAACAAATTGAAGAGCGAGAAAAAGAGGAACTAAAAATGCGTGGCGAAGCGCAAAAAGCGGAATGGGGCAAGCAGATTCGGTCGTATGTAATGCAACCTTATAAAATGGTTAAAGATCACCGCACTGATTTTGAAACGCAAGATATCGACGGCGTATTGGATGGGAATTTGGAATCGTTCGCTGAAGCGTATTTGCGATGGATAAAAAGAGTTTAGAGTTCATATAAAATGAAATTTTCTAAATCGAAAATTTTTTTATTTTGTTTAATAGATTTTATTGTTGGTGTCGGTATTGCTTCATTTTTGCCGCCGGAGTATTTAATTAATGATTTATATTGGTTTGTTGTCTGCCTGTTTTTTGGTTTTTTGGTTATAGTATTTTGGCGGAAACTTAATATCAGATTAATAGGCTTTTTAGCCTTATTTTTATTTTTAGGGATATGGCGCTATTCTTTCGGTCTAGCTGTTTCTTCTGCGGACGATATTAGTTATTACAATGGTCAGGAAATAAATTTTACCGGCAATATTATTAGCGAGCCAGATATTAGGAGCGCAAATCAAAAATTAAAAATTGGTAATATCAAGCTGAGAGACAAAAGTAGCGATATAAAAGGAATAGTGCTTTTGACTGCCAATCGTTATCCGGAATATGATTATGGCGATCAGTTATTAATAAAATGCAAGTTAAAAGCACCAGAGAAATTTAATGACTTTGCTTATGACCGGTATTTAGCGCGCTATAATATTTACTCAGTTTGTTATTATCCTAAGATCAATAAGTTGAGCAGTGATAATGGCAATAAATTGTTAGCTACGATTTATGATTTTAAAAATATTGTCCGCAATAAAATAAATCGTAATTTAGCTGAGCCACAAAGTAGTTTAGCGGGCGGAATTTTATTAGGCGACATGCGCAATGCCGATGAAAATTTGAAGTTGGCTTTTTCCAGGTCTGGTCTAAGTCATTTGACAGCTGTTTCAGGAATGAACGTTAGTATTTTAGCCTTAGTTTCTATATCAATTTTACTTTTTGTCGGAATGAAACGCCGCTATGCCTTTTATATTGCAACTTTATTTTTGGTTGTATTTATTATTTTGGTCGGGATGCCGGCCAGCGCTGTGCGCGCCGGGATTATGGGTTTTTTGGCTTTACTCGCTTTAAATATTGGTCGGCTAAATCGCATCACCAACGTTTTATTTTTAACCGCTGCTGTTTTATTATTTTTTAACCCCAAATTATTGCGCGACGATATCGGTTTTCAGCTGTCTTTTTTAGCAGTCCTTGGTATTATTTATATTTATCCTTTATTTAATATTTTTTCCAATAAAATGAAGACAGCTTGGCTAAAAGGCATTTTTGATATTTTAGCCATTACTTTAAGCGCGCAAATTTTTACTCTACCAATTATTGCCTATAATTTTTCAATAATATCGTTAGTGGCGCCGTTATCAAATTTGTTGGTTTTGTGGTGTATTGCTTTGTTGACGATTGGCTTGATGATCGCTTTATTTTTAAGTTTTTTATTGCCAGTTTTGGCCTGGTGGCTTTTTTTGCCTTTTGATCTGCTTTTACGGTATGTGGTAAAGGTGGGCGAGATGAGTGCCGCTTGGCCGTTAGCTTTTTTAGAGATTGACCATTTGTGGCCCGGTTGGTTGTTTGTCTATTATTTTATAGCCGGTTCAACGGTCGCTTATTTTACGAAAAAAAATAAAATTCAGGATAATTTAATTTATTTTTAACTGGTATCGTGCTATAATAAAGTTATATAATGTAAATTAACAAACGAATATAATATGCTTGTTTGCAAAGTTGTTGGTTAAAAAAGCTTCACCAAAGCTATTACAAGTTTTGGATCAAACAGTTAAGATTGGCTATCCGAGTCTCTGTCCTTTTTTGAAGAACAGAGTAGGATGCAAAGGTAAAATAAGTCTTAGTTCGTTCCATTAAAGGATGTCATGAGTAAATGAACGTCTCGTGAAAATGAATTGAGACTGACTGTTAAAATAGTTTAGCAGGACCTATTGTTTTAAGCCAATTCTTGATTAGCCATTTTGGTGGAGCTTTTTTAGTACTTTAATTATCCTGGACATTAGTCCAGTTTTTTTGTAGGATTAAAGTGTATTTAGCTGTATTTACGGAGTATAGTATAACGGTAGTACGCGTCCATGGGGTGGATGTAGCCTGGGTTCAATTCCCAGTACTCCGACAGAAAAAGATAGGTGGACGTGTTGGCGAATAAGTTATAGCCGCGGTTCTCTGTCTGCCGGCAGGCAGAAATTCCGCTCAGCTCGACCAAAAATATGTCAGAAAAAATAAACCAATTTTTTTTCGATTATTTTAACCAAATAATAAATTCAGAAGTGATTGGACGCTATTTAGACTATGTTGGCAATCTTTCTTCTCGAGATGTTCTCATTTTAGTGGTTGTGACGGCGGTTTTGATTTTGATCATGGCTTACCGCAAATTAGGCATAGGAGCTGTTTTTGGCCTGTGCCTTATTTATTTTTTTATTTACGTAATTTTTTACTCTAATATTTTTGATAATTGGCAGAAAGAAAAAATGGAAGAACAAAGAAGAATGCAGATTTATAATGTGGAATTACAGAAATAATAAAGTTTTTTATCATGAAAAAAATTTTTATATTCATTATTGTTTTTGTTTTATTTTCGCCGATATCAGCGTCGGCCAGCAATAATTTGGCTGCCAGTTTGTCGGGTCGGATTTTACTGCAGGTTGAGGCGCGCGGCGAAGCTTGGTATGTCAATCCGGTTAATTTAAAGCGATATTATTTGGGTCGGCCAGAAGATGCTTACAACATCATGCGCAAGCTAGGTCTAGGCATTTCTAATGCTGATTTAACCAAAATTCCTATTAGTACAGACGTAATGCAAACCGTGAGCAATAGTCTTACTAGTCGAGTTTCGGGTCGGATTTTACTGCAGGTTGAGGCGCGCGGCGAAGCTTGGTATGTCAATCCGGTTAATTTAAAGCGATATTATTTGGGTCGGCCAGAAGATGCTTACAACATCATGCGCAAGCTAGGACTAGGCATTACTAATGCAGATTTATATAGAATTATATCCTTTACACCATCTTACCAAGCAACCTTTTTGGAGAGAGCAGTCTTTGACGCTGTTAACGCCGAAAGAGCTAAAAACGGACGGACGGTATTAATTTGGAACGACGAGCTGGCGGCGGTGGCGCGTGAGCATAGCCAAGATTTAGCCAAAGAAAATGAGCAATATACCGGCATTGGCTATAGTTGCGACTATCCCTTGATTCATCACGAAGGTACAAGCTTTGGTTTTTATAACAGCGAGCGCCTTAATAACCGAGGCGTTTATTATTTTAGTAAAAGCGGAGAAAATATCGCGCTCATTCCTGAAGCCCGCTATAAAGTGAGCTTTATCGCCAACGATCCGGCAAAGACTGAAGTAGAAAATTGTGGCACCTTAGTTTCTGGTATGGATTCTAGTTTTAAAACCGCTATTGAGGAAGCCAAAAATGACGCTGAAAAATTAAATATTTTACAAGCAGAAGTAAATAAACGTATAAAGTTATTTCAGCAAGCCAAAACGGTTAATGTTGTTGATGTCAGCTGGTTTAGCACCGACGATTTAGTTGGTAGTACTGTGAATGGGTGGATGAATAGCGAGGGTCATCGGCGCAATATTTTAGACTCTGATTATACGGAATCTGGCTTGGGCATAGCTAGTATAAATGGCTATATGATTGCCACGCAAGTTTTTATAAGGCGGGCAAGTTGCGGTTTTGAAACAGGTCCTTGTTGTGAAAAGATAGGTTATTATCCATATTGCTTCACGCCTTTGACTTGTCAGGATAGAACTTGTCGTTAATTTTGTGGGTTTTTAGTTATGCGCAGATTGACAAAATGCAATAATTTTGCTAATATATAGATAGAATGTCAAAAGCATTCGAAAATAAAAATAAAAACAAAAATGTACAATTTTATATTATTGACTTTTGATATATTAAAAAAGGCAACAGACGGAAAGGTTTAGTATTAAACTTTTGTTCTGTTGCTTTTTTATATTCTAAAAATAAAAACAAAAATATGCACTCAAAAAACTTTAAAAAGGAGCTTTATTCCTATGCTCTTTTTTCCGTTTTTTCTGTTTTAGCGCTTGCTATTGTTAGTATTTCGGCAGTTGATTTAGAAAGATCATTCAATAATCCAGTTAAAGCAGAAACGGTAACTAAATTATGGATTGGCGATGCTTTGGGGTATATAAAGAGTTGTAGCGCCAATGCTTCTTGCACTAGTCATGGTCAAATCGGTTCTCAAATTTTGGGCATGGGGTATTTTAATAATAGGGTATGGATCAGTGAACTAACGGGTATAGTTTTAGTCTGTGATTATGCGGGGAGCTGTGCTAGCTTAGGAGATCAGGGGACGTTTGCTTACAACATGGCAGAGTTCAATAATAGAATTTGGATAGGGGAAAATGACGGCACTTTGATTGCCTGTGATACTAACAGCTGCACGAGTTACGGAGATAAAGGAGCGGGTATAAATGGTATTGCCGTTTTTGATAATAAGCTTTGGATTGGCCAAAACGACGGTAAGTTGCAGTCTTGCGATTCATCTGGCGAGTGTATTGATTATGGCACAAAATCTTCTGCTGCTTCTTATGCTAATCGGCTGACTGGCATTATTTCGATAGAAACTTTTGCGGACAAGCTTTGGCTTTGTGCGGAAACAGGGGAGCTTAAGGCTTGTGATGCGACAGGGGAGTGTACGAACCATGGAGATAGAGGATATCAATGGAGTCGGATGTCTGTTTTTAATGAAAAACTTTGGTTTATCACTCAAGACGGTTATTTACAATCATGTGATTCAGAAGGGTCCTGCACTAATTATGGGCAAAAAGCAACTAGCACAACTAATTTTGCTATAGCTACTTATGAAAATAAACTTTGGCTTGGTTTAAGTTCTCATCTCTATTCTTGCGACAGTTCAGGAAACTGCACTGATCATGGCGATCAAGGAGGGATTGCTATTGAAGACATGGTTTCAGCTAGCTTAGATAGTAGCGCGAGCCAAAGCTCGGAAGGCTCAGTGCCAAACAGTTGTACCGATTCCGATAATGGTAAAAATTACGAAGTAAAGGGCTACATACTGCGAGGTTTCAAATACTCTGAAGATACTTGCTCTGACGCCTACTACCTACTTGAGTATCATTGCTATTTAGACGGACTAAATGGTAAACATTATTCTTATTATCGTTGTCCGAATGGTTGTAAAAACGGAACATGCATACCTGACTCCAATTCGACGTCTAATAATACAGCTTCAAGTACCTCAAGTACCAATAATGTCAGCAGCACAACGTCAAATATTTCTACTAGCACATCCAGTAGCGACTTAAGCAGTTCAACAGATCAATCGAATATATCAACCAGCACCGAGAAAAAAGTAATGATATGTCATATTCCGCCAGGAAATGAAGACAATAAAAAAACTATAGAAGTCGGAGAATCTGCTGTACGGGCCTTATTGGATCAAGGTAGCTACTTAGGTAAATGTATCGAAGAGCAAGAAGATACGGCTACCAGCACCGTCGATAATTCAGATGATAGAAAAAATAAAATTAAAAATAAAGACCAGGAGATAGTTCAAATAGAGGAAAAAGCCAGAAACTTGTTAGCTAATAAAATAGATGATTTACTCTTCGCCATAAAGGAGTCGAGAGATCGAATGGCTGAACAACAAATAGAAAAAAAATATTTAGCTAGATTGAAAGTAGGTGTTGGCAATTTATCAGAGAATTTAGAGACAGCCATTAATAGTTTTATTACTTATGGAATAGATGAAAATACTAAAAAATTAGGTGCGGGAGAAAGAGCTGCTGTAATGTATTCTTATAAGGAGGCTTACGGGAAGCTTCCGGAGACTGAGGTTGAAATGTCCGACGCCATAAAAATTGCTAACGGTCGTTGGCCAATTTTAGCCAACGAAGAAGCAGAAAAACGAGCCAAGGAGGAATTCAGAAAAGTTTATAAACATGTTGCCGACATGAATGACCCGAAAGATAATGCCGCCGTGACTATTATGGCTTATGGTTTAAGACAAAGAGCAGAAAATCGTAATTTAGTCAGTGAACAGCAAGGAATTAGTATTTATGAGAGCATTTATAACAAAGTCCCTAGTTCTACTGGCGAGTGGAACGTTATGCAAGCTATAACTTATTCTGGCGCTATGCGTGGAATAGATAGTGATAATGATTTATTAACTGACGAGCAGGAAGAAAAACTTGGCACCGATCCTAAAAAGGCCGATTCTGACGGTGATGGTTATAACGACGGTATTGAATTTGAGAATGGGTATAATCCCAAAGGAGTGGGGAAAATAAAGTGGTAATCTAAAATACAAAACAACAAAAGACCGCTCCTAGCCAGGAGCGGTCTTTTAGGTTTGACACGATCTTGTTTTATTGATACTCTAGAAAAATATCAAAAAACGAAAGGAGAAGGGGATGAACATATTAGCTCGTTACGTCCCTTTCTACAATGGGGACACCAAAAATTTGTTCTTTGCAACGGTTAAAAAATATTTTCCCATGAAAGCCCAATATTCCCGCGTTATGAATGAGCACGATGAAGTTGAGGCGGCTTTTAATGAAGCTGGTATTATTAGGTTCAGCGGTGAATCATATGTTACGCATCTGGAGAGAGTATCTCTGATCAACATAGACACTCGCGTTAGAAGCCGTGGACGATATAGCCTAAACTATACGGATGTAATATTTACCCTGCATCATGACACGCTAGAAGACCTTGAAGGTCTTAATGGCTATAATCTCGGTTTTTTCAAAAGGGAGTTTGGTGAAGATTTTGCCATTGATCTTTTGTCAGTTTCCAATACTAAGGTTGATGGTAGATTTTTTAAAGACAAGATGGCTGCCGAAGCAGACACCTATCGACGAGTGGTCGCCAGTCGGGTAAGGTCGCAAATTTGTAAATTATGTGATCGTCTCGATTTTTTTATCGACTATCATAGCGTATCAAGAGAGGCGACAGACGATAAAATCGCCAAAACAAGGCTGTATTTAATGGATGTAGCGTGGAGACTTAACGTTTTGCCATGCGAGCTAGAAATGGCTATGTTGATAGCCGAGGGGAGGGTGAAGCCCATTTAGAAGCGGTGAGTCGTGCAAGGACTAGCCGCTTTTTTATTTTAGTAACATTTTTAAATTTACTGTGTATTATATTATATAAGTCAAAAATTTTAATATTTTATTGATTAAACAAAAAATATGGCGAAAAAAAATTTTATCAATTTAATGGCTATTTTTGCTATTTTATTAGTTAATTTTTGGGTCGCAAATATTGTTAAGGCAGAAGTTTCTACTGCTTGTCCAGATGAGATAAAAATTTATTATTATGATAGCGATGGTGATGGTTATGGCAATGCCGCTATTTCGGTATTGGCCTGTACGACGCCAAAAAATTATGTGGCTAATAATTCTGATTGTGATGATGCCAACGCTGCAGTTAAACCAGGCGCGACAGAAGCATGCAATGGTATAGATGATAATTGTGATGGCGTAATTGATGAAAATTTAGCTACATTAACTTTTTACTTTGATTATGATCAAGACGGCTATGGCTCCGCTACAACTTCAACGGTCGCTTGTGCAGCACCTAGCGGTTATATTGCTACAAGTTCCGATTGTAATGATAACAATTTTTTAATTAATCCTGGAGTATTAGAAATTTGTGATGGAATTGATAATAATTGCGACGGCGTAATCGATGAAAATTGCCATACCATAGCTACTTCAACTTTTTATCTTGACGCTGACGGCGATGGCTATGGCAGTTCAACCAGCAGTGTCGTTGCTACTAGCGCGCCAGCCGGCTATGTTTTAAACAATAAAGACTGCAACGACAATAACGCCAGTATCTATCCTGGCGCCAAAGAACTGTGTGACAATATTGATAATAACTGTAACGGCAGAGTTGATGAGAGATGCAGCGCAAGTTATATCTATCCTTGCGGTAATTTAAAATTATACAGAAATCACGGCGCTTATGTTAGCTGCGTGGCTCATTGGACTAACCAATTGAGAAAACAGCGCATGATCAGCGATCAGGAGAAAATTCAGTTAAGAAGAGAAGCGGCTATTAAAAAATTTGAAGATAGTTGGAATAAATTATGGAATAACTTTCAGCAGAAAATAAATAATATAAAAGAAAAAGGTAAAAATAAATAAAAGTTTTAATTGGGAAAACGAGAGGCGGCTTAATGGCATTATGTTATTGGGCCGTCTTTTTGAAGCTTGAAAAAATACGTGATTTTTTGTAAAGTATATCAAGTAACAAAAGGCGTTATTTGGTGTATAATATTATAGAAATGGGCGATAAAAAAAAGGAAAAGCTATTTATTAGTAATTATAACCAGTATAAAAATAAAATATATACTTACTTTTTGTATCGCGTGAATTTTAACGAGGCATTGGCTGAAGATTTGACTTCCGAAGCATTTTTAAAAGCATATAAAAGTTGGGAGAGTTTTGACTGCGAGCGTTCTTTCCAGTCGTGGATTTACGCTATTAGCCACAATCATTTGTTGAATCACTATCGCACGGTTGGCAGAGAAGTCAGTACGGAAGAAACTAATGATATAGCGACTGAATTTAAGAATAATCTAGAGGCGAGTATTGAGCTAGAAAGAATTATAACCGAGATTTACAAAATGGACAATTACTGCCGCGAAGTTCTACTGCTTCGATTTGTAGACGGGCTGGAAAACAAAGAAATTGCTGATTTATTGGCGAAAGACGAGAGCGCAGTTAGGACTCAAATGAGTAGGGCACTGGCATCATTGAGAGATAAATTAAACTTGAATTTATGACAAACATTGAAGACCAATTGAATAAATTACCCAAAGGAAGATTGGGTCTTAAAGCAGATTGGCGTTTGCGTTTTGTTTTTTTAAGATTAAGGTGGCAAAAAAGATTTACCGAATATAGCTCTTTGTTAGTTATCAAGAAGATGGCGCCAGTTGTCATTGTGGCTGCTTTATTGTTGTCGTTGGTGTATTTACCTTACTATGCTTATGCCAGCGAAGGCGTTGTTAAGGGTAATATTTTATACCCAATAAAACAAAGCATAGAAAAAATTGAATTAAGTTTAGCAGATACACCAGCTAAAAAAATAGAAGTTTACACAAAGTTGGCAGAGCGGCGCTTAGCAGAGGCTGAAAAATTGAGCGAGAAAGATTCTAAAACTGCCAATGACAACTTAGCATCTACGATTGATAATATGGCAGTTTTAACCGTAGAAGCTAGAGCGGAGATTGAGAATGAATTAAATTTAGAAAAAAAAGGAGTGGGCAATCAACAAAATTGCACAGATAAAAGAACGGCAATTGGAAAAAATGGAAAAAATTGCTAATAGATTCGGGCTTCAGGCTAGCGACAACTTGCTTGATAGCTTAGCGTTAAATATTGACGATCTCAAAAAAGATAAACAAGAAAAAAATGATTTTACTCGCATTTTATCTGAAGTAAGAGTCTCAACCACCACAAAAGATTATAGACTATTTTCGCAAATTAAAACAGAAATCTCAGGTTTAGCCACTGTTTCAACATCTACCGTTATTATTGCCAAGCCAGGCAGTGCTAGTATAAAAATCGATCAAACAATTATAGCTGAATCTTGGGATAATGCCAACGATCAGATAGCCGCCCTCAAAGAAAGTTTATTAGCCCAAGGTGTTAGTGAAAATGAATTTAATAATTTATTTAATAAGTTAGATGACAGATTGAATAAAGCCCAAGACTCTATAAACTCGGGAAATTTTATGCAAGCTGACGGCCTGATAAAATCTACGGAGGCTTTAAGCAATAACGCTAAACATTTTTTAAAATTTAATAATAAAGCAACCGGCAATATTTGGCAGGCCACCTCTTCTCCGAATCAAGCGACTAGCTCAATTAACAATTGGCGCAATGAAATAGAAAAAAGAATAAAAGATATGAGAGGACGCAGCAATAATCGGTAAAAACAAACTATTGTCTAATAATAAAAAAAAGTGATAAAGTGAGAGTAAGAAGGGCTCTCACTTTGTTTATATGAAAATAAAGACAAAAATTATATCAGCGTCCGTGTTTTCGATATTAGTAATTTTTGGGTTTATCGAATACACGACTGTTAATGATCGACAAATTTTTTTGCCTCCGGCGGATAAAAAAGAAGAACAAGAAACAAAGAAGAAAATCGTCGAAATCCAAGCGCCAAAAATATTGCCGCCGTCGACAGATGATTTTAGAAATGACTTCAAGGGAGAAATTCGGGGTACTTCGAGTACTATTTTATTGGACGTGCCGTTTACCTCGCAGGCCCCTTTTGGTGAGTGGGATGATCCTAGACAGCAAGACGGTTGTGAAGAGGCGTCAGTATTGATGGCAATAGCTTGGGCAAGAGAAGAAGAATTGAACAAAGAAAATGCCAAAAAAGAAATATTAGCTATCGCTGAATATGAAAAAAATAAATACGGCAGTTTTGTTGATACTGACGTGCATGATACTGTAGACCGGATAATCCTTGGTTATTTTGGCTATGAAAAATCTAAAGCAATAGAGAATATTACTTTAGACAATATCAAGGCCGAATTATACAAAGGCAATTTAGTTTTAGTTCCTTGTAACGGCCGTAAACTTGGCAACCCCAATTATACCCCGCCTGGTCCGGAACGGCATATGCTTGTTATCCGCGGCTATGACCCTATAAAAAAAGAATTTATTACGAATGATGCTGGTACGCGCAAAGGCGAAGGTTATAGATATCAAGACGATGTTTTATATAAAGCAATAGTTAATTATCCAACCGGAGAACATATTCCAATAAAAGAAGAAAAGAAAGCAATGATTGTAGTTTGGAGATAGGGCTTGAAAAATAGTAGGCAATAATTTAAAATAATTTAACTATCTTAAAAGGAGGTGGCGCATGGCATATCACAATCTCGAGAAGTCGTTTTTTTATCGTCTGGAGATGTTTGCCAGGTACATGAGATTGCTTTGTCGTGAAATTGAAAACAGGCTGATGTCTCGGCAGATCAGTGCGCGCTGCCCCGACGATCATGGGGATTTCTTTTAGCCCCCAGCTGTGACGAAGGCCGAGCCCATTTACATTAACACTTGGGCTCGGCCTCTTTTTTAGAACACCCTGTCATCATTTTTTAACTTTGGCAGAAATACTCCGATGGACGGATCACATGTTCTTATGTAATCTATTGTTTCGGAAATAATCAGATCAGATCTGGGAGAGAGGCATAAACAGACTCGTTGGATTTCTGCAATTATTTTTACCATGTTTATGTCTTTGATGTCTGGGGTTTCCATCGCAACCTCCTCTTTATTTAATATGGACAAAATTAAACTAGCCATTTAGCTAGCTTAATTTTTTATTTTAAAATTATTTTTTTCGCATCTTGCTGATACCAATGGCAGCGGCGATTAAGGCAGCTGCGCCAGCTACGCCAGCAACTACTTGTTTTTTAGTCTTGTCGTCGACTTTATCATATTTCTTTTTAGCTTCCTTAGCTAAATTAACCAGTTCATCAGTTACTCTTTTGATCTCAATAGCAATCTGATCGGTTGGTTTTTTATTTTTGTTTGGCGTCCTGGCGTTTTTTGCGTTAGTTTTTTTAGTAGGCATAAGTTTTATAATTGAATTATTCTCTAATATAATTATAATACAAATTTTATTAAAATTAAATGAGTGTTTGTATTTTTCTAAAAATAGTGATAATCTTAAATATTATTTGATTTTATAGGGGAAGGAGAAGAAAATGGAAGACCAGGGCAACAGCCGCATAGTTAATTGTCTTGATGAAGGTATCTTAATATCGCTTGAAGAGGGGGATGTTTCTTTTGAAGAGTATGCCAAGATCGTTGATCATTGCATGTCATGCAGAATCTGCGCTCAAGTATTTGCAGGTAGGGAGCGGGAAATTAGAGGACGGCGTCCGCAAGCAGTTCCCATCTTTGCCCTGAATGCTCCGTCGAGGTTCGGTTGTTTGACGGTTGAAGAAATTGTTCATTTTAAATCAAATCACCAACGAATGTCAAAAATCTACACCGATTATGTTGTTACGCATAGTTGCTCATGTCCAAGGTGTTATGAAATAAGCTATCAATTGAAAGGTTTTGAGGCCAGCGATGACATGGACCACTCCTTTGTTTGTATACCTTTACGTTCCGTGGTGAACGATTTAATGCTGAAGCAGATTGTAGGAGATGATGGCTTTAGATCTATATGCTTAGATTTGGAATGCGAGATGTACGAACTTTTTGGTAAAAAAATCGAAATCGTTGATTTTTGCGATTATGCTTACCAAATAGGCGTTACCGAATCTAAGGCTGTGCTATTGGATTATCGTGGAAGTGATGTTGCTGGTAAGCGATTTCGAGTGAGCCTTGTTGAATATGAGGAGGGGGCATATTGCGAAGACATATCTTCATTCTGACAGACGATTGGTTAGGGCCGAGTCTTTAATGATCGGCCTTTTCTTTTTGACATTTGCTTTAATTTAGGCTAAAATTATAGCCATAATGACTAATTTTTATTTATGAATAAAAAAAATAATAATAAAAGCGAAGAAGCCGTCAGCCCTTTTCCGAAAGTGGAAGAGGATGTTTTGCGATTTTGGCAGAGTAATAAAATTTTTGAAAAATCAGTAAAAAAAGAAGCGCCGCAAGGAAGTTATATTTTTAATGACGGCCCACCGTTCATAACCGGTTTGCCTCATTATGCTACATTACTGCCTAGTGTTGCTAAAGATGTTGTGCCGAGATACTGGACAATGAAGGGTTGTCGAGTAGAAAGAAAATGGGGGTGGGATTGCCACGGTCTACCAGCCGAAAATAAAGTTGAAGGGCAACTTGGTTTAAAAAACAAAAAGGATATAGAAGATTTAGGTGTGGGTAAATTTGTTGATGCTTGTCGAAATTATGTTAAAGAAGGATCTGATCAGTGGCGTTGGTATATAGATCGCATCGGTCGCTGGGTTGATATGGACAACGCTTATCGCACGATGGATTTAAATTTTATGGAAAGTGTTATCTGGGCGTTTAAAAAGCTGTATGACGATGGCTTTATTTATGAAGGCTATCGGACGTCTTTGCATTGTCCACGCTGCGCTACTCCTTTGTCAAAATTTGAAATAACTATGGATGCTGGTTCTTATCGCGATATAACTGAACCTTCAGTAACCGTAAAATTTAAAGTCGTTGGCAAAGAAAATGAATATTTATTAGCCTGGACAACTACTCCCTGGACTTTGCCTGGCAATTTAGCTTTGGCAGTCGGCGAAAAAGTAAAATACATTAAAGCGGAAGTTGACGGTGAGATTTTGATTTTAGCGAAAGATCGAATGGGAGAAATTTTACAAGATAAAAAGTATAAAATTGCTAAGGAGTTGTCTGGTAGCGATTTGATTGGTGAGCAGTATGAACCTTTATATATTTTGAACAGTGAAGAAATAAGAAAAAATTACAACGTATATAAAGTTTATGGCGCCAATTTTGTAACTACTGAAGATGGTACCGGCATTGTTCATATAGCCCCAAATTTTGGTGAAGATGATTTCGAATTAGGCAAGGTAATTGGTTTGCCGATGGTTGATTTAATGGACGAGAATGGAATATATGCTAAAGAAGCTGGGCAATGGCAGAATTTTTATTTTAAAAAAACCGGCGAAGCCGTTAAAGAAGATCTGCAAAAAAGAAATATAATTTTTTCAGTTTTTGACGTCACTCATCCTTATCCTTTCTGCTATCGTTGTAATACTTCTTTAATTTACAGAACACAGAAAGCTTGGTATTTGAAAATTGATAAAATTAGGGGAAAACTTGTTGAGACTAATAAAGAAATAAATTGGGTACCGGAATATTTCAAAGAAGGGCGTTTTCAATTTAACCTAGAATCAGCTCCTGATTGGTGTTTATCGAGGTCACGATATTGGGGCTCGCCTATACCGGTTTGGCGTTGTCAGAATTGTGAAGAGGTGAAAGTCGTTGGTTCTCTTAAAGAAATAGAAAAGTTGAGCGGAAAAAGAATTAATGATTTACATCGTCCAGGCATTGATGAGATTGAATTCAGATGCGATAAGTGCGGCAAGACAATGAAAAGAGTGCCGGAAGTTTTAGATTGCTGGTTTGAATCTGGCTCAATGCCTTTTGCTCAGTGGCATTATCCTTTTGAGCGAGAAGCTGATTTTAAAAATATTTTCCCGGCTGATTTTATAGTTGAATATACTGGTCAACTGCGCGGTTGGTTTTATTACCTACATGTTTTGTCTAATTGTTTGTTTGAATCTTTGTCATACAAGAACGTTATTGTGACAGGCGTTTTAGCTGGTACGGATGGTCGTAAAATGAGCAAATCTTTTGGTAATTATCCTGACCCACGATTAGTACTGGAAAAATATGGTAGTGATGCTTTGCGCATGTATTTTATGAGCAGTTCGATTATGATGGGGGACGATACTAGCTTATCGGAGAAGGATATTCAGGATTCTTTACGTAAGAATGTAATGATTTTATGGAATATTTATAATTTTTACTCCATGTATGCTAACTATGAGAATCGAAATATTAGTTCTCTAGAAAGCGACAAAGAAACAGCTGAGAAATTCCTCGCTGACGCTCGGAATGACAACGTACTTGATAAATGGATTTTAGCCAAATTAAATCAACTGATTTTTGAGGTAACTGGTAATTTAGAAAAATATCATTTGCCGGCAGCCGCTCGTCCGATTTCAGAATTCATTGATGATTTATCAACTTGGTATATTCGTCGCTCCCGCGATCGGTTCAAGGGTGACGACGAAAGAGATAAACAAGCGGCTATTGCGGCCACTGGTTACGTTCTATTACAATTATCAAAAGTAATAGCGCCGTTTATGCCGTTTTTAGCTGAGCAACTGTGGCAGAAAGTTACTGGAAATAATTTTGCAGACGGAGATAAGTCGGTACATTTAGAGGAATGGCCCCAATCACATAGCATGGAACACGTAACACATAACATAATGAACGAAATGGCTATGGTCAGGAAAATTGTAGAACTTGGTCTTGCCAAGCGAGATGAAGCTGGTATTAAGATAAGGCAACCGCTTTTAGAATTACGAATTACGAATTGCGAATTACGAGATGAACAAGTTGCTTTAGTAGCTGATGAGTTGAATGTTAAAAATGTCGTTTGCAAAAAAGGTGAAGGTAACATCGAAGTTGAGTTAAATACTGAAATTTCTGATGAATTAAAGTTAGAAGGTACAAAGAGAGATTTGGTGCGGGCAATAAATAACTTAAGAAAAGATGTTGGTTTGACGATTCAGGATAGAGCAGAAATTTATTTCAAATCTGACGACAAAATGATTAAAGAAGTTTTTGATAAAATGAAAGCAGAAATTTTGAAAGATACTTTAAGTACCGAAATACATGAGGGGGTTGTAGAAGATGTTAATTTGCAGAAGGAGATAAAAATAAATGACGCAAAAATTGTTTTAGGAATTAAGAAGAATTAATGAAAATAGAAAAGAAAATTTGGCCAGAATACTTTCAAGCCGTAGCGGATGGAAAAAAGAAATTTGAATTACGTTTAGCTGATTTTGACGTGCAAGAAGGTGACATCTTATTATTGAGAGAATGGGATCCGCAGAATGAATCGTATACTGGCAGGGAAATGGAAAGAGAAGTATCTTTTGTTATCAAAACAAAGGATTTGAATTTTTGGTCTCAGGCAGAAATTGACAAATATGGCTTTCAAATTATTTCTTTAAGATAATGGAAATGTCTAAAATTAAAGCGCTAGTTTTATTTTCTGGCGGGTTGGATTCATTGCTAGCTGTGAAAATTTTAGAGCTTCAAGATATTGAAGTTACTGGTTTGTGTTTTGCCAGTAATTTTTTTAGTTGTGAAAACGCTAAAAAATCCGCCGATATTAACAGCATTAATTTGAAAGTCGTGGACATAAGTGAAGACATTTTGAATTTGGTAAAGAATCCGCCAAGCGGCTATGGGAAAAATTTGAATCCATGCATTGACTGCCATAGTCTGATGATCGGAAAGGCGGCCAAAATAATGAAAAATGAGAATTATGATTTTATCGCGACGGGCGAGGTTTTGGGTCAGCGGCCATTTTCGCAAAATAGAGTTGCCCTAGAGCGAGTGAAAAAAATAGCCGGCGTTGATGTCTTACGTCCGTTGTCTGCAAAATTGCTGCCAGAAACAGAAGCAGAAAAGAGTGGGTTGGTAAAACGTCATAGGCTGCTAGATATAAGCGGAAGGATGCGTGAACGACAGATGGAATTGGCGCAAAAGTTAAGATTGACTTACCCGTCACCGGCCGGTGGCTGTTTACTGACCGATCTGGGTTTTAGCGAACGTCTTATAAAAATGCTTGATTATTGGCCAGATTGCCAGGCTAATGACATTGAATTGTTGAAATACGGTCGAGTTTTTTGGTCAAATTTAAATAGTAATAAAAAAAATTTAATTATAATAGGTAGAAACGCGGCAGAAAATGACGCTTTGGGAAAATTAGCAAAAAGAGGCGATATTATGGTAGAATTAAATAAAGATAGCGGCCCAACTTCTTTAATTAGAGGTGTCAGCGGCCCAACAGAGGGAGATAGTATTTTTACTGTTAATATCCCCGAGCATTTAGAGCATAGTACTTTGAGCGCCAATAAAGAATACCAGCCAGAAGAGTTGATAGTCGCCGTGGCGGTAGCGACTGGTTCTTATGTGCCTAAATTAAGAGGCAAAAAAATAGAAATTAGAATTATTATAAAATAAAAGATAAAATTATATGCCAATAACATTTAATAAAAGAAAAGATTCCATCAGCGTTGATGCTATTAAAGTTGTTAATGATATTTTTAATCAAGCCATTAATCAAGAGGCTAGTGACGTTCATTTGGAGCCGACAGTTGATGGTTTTTTGATTCGTTATCGCGTTGATGGCATTATGAATGTCGTTTACGAAGGCGATAAAGTTCTATACGACTTTGTTGTTGGTAGAATAAAAATTTTAGCCCAACTAGAAACAACGGGGTTGCCTCGTCCGCAGGAAGGAAATATTAAGTTTGCTTATAAAGACGGCCACGTTGACTTACGCGTTTCCGTGTTTCCTACCAGTCTGGGAGAGGCAATAGTGGTCCGTGTTTTAGAAAGTGAAAAATTTTTTGGAGATTACGCTGAATTAGGATTCAATCCAGACCAGGTAGATGTTTTAGAGAAAATTGTAAAAAAGCCTTACGGTCTTATTCTGGTGACTGGTCCAAACGGCGCCGGCAAGTCAACTACTCTGTTTACCATTTTGAATAAGTTAAACAGCCCGGAAAGGAGCTTGGTAACCCTTGAAGATCCGGTTGAGCGAAAGATCGAAATGGTTAGACAAACCAATATTGATTCTAATATTGGTTTGACTTTTGCCGAAGGCTTGCGCTACCTTTTGCGTCAAGATCCCGATGTAATCATGGTCGGCGAGATTCGTGATAAAGAAACGGCAAAAATTGCTTTGGAAGCAGCTATTACCGGACATCTTGTCTTAGCGACCATTCATACAAATAATGCAGCTGGCGCGATTGTTCGTTTAATTAACATGGGCATTGAACCGTTCTTATTATCTACAGCTTTAAAATTCGTATCAGCGCAAAGACTAGCGCGTCATAATTGTCCTAGTTGTAAAAAAGAATATGACCCGCCCAAAGAACTAATTAGAACGTTAGGAGCTCCGGACGGAATAAAATTTTATCATTCCGAAGGCTGTGATAAATGTAATAATAAAGGCATGAAGGGCAGGCGTGGCATTCATGAGCTTTTGTTAATAACTAAATCAATTCAAGACTTAATATTATTAAAACCAACTGATGAACAGATAAATGAACTGGCCATTAAAGAAGGTATGATGACTTTGCGCGAAGCGGCTTTGCAAAAAGTATACAAAGGCGAAATTAGTATTGAAGAGGCTATAAGATTAACAGAGTAATTTATTTAGATAATTTTTAATTTTCAATTTTCGAATTTTCAAACAATTAATCAATTTTATAATTTTTAATTTTCAATTTTTTTGTCTAGCTAGGTGCTTGGAAATTATTAAATTAGACCATTTAAAATTGTTTTGAAAATTGAAAATTTGTAAATTTGAAAATTCCAAAAAATCTATGACAACATTTCTATGGGTTTTATTGGGAGTTATTGCCGTAATCGTTGTTGCGGTTATCGGCATGTATAACTCCTTAATTCGTTTAAAAAATCGAGTCGATGAAGCGTGGAGCGATATTGACGTACAGTTAAAACGTCGTTATGATTTAATCCCTAATTTAGTAGAGACTGTAAAAGGTTATGCAGCGCACGAGAAAGAAACTTTTGAAAAAGTAGTGAATGCCAGAAGTGCTGCTATGGCGGCCGAAAGTAAGGGCGATGCCAAGGAATTGGCAGCTGCTGAAAATATGCTTTCGGGAACTTTAAAGTCGCTCTTTGCTCTATCGGAAAATTATCCAGATTTAAAAGCCAACCAAAACTTTTTAGAATTACAGCGTGAATTAACCGATACCGAAGACAAAATTCAGGCATCACGCCGTTTTTACAATGGCAATGTCCGCGACTTTAACACTAAACTACAAGTCTTTCCAACCAATATCTTTGGCAATATGTTGGGTTTTAAAGCGCGAGAATTTTTTGGTATCGAAGACGCTAAAGAGAAAGAACCAGTCAAAGTTCAGTTTTAAAACATTTTTACAAAAGCGTCTCTGATGATATAATATTACCAGAGACGCTTTTTATTAAAATACTTGTATTATTTGTTCTTTTGGTGTAAATTATTGTAAACCAAACAGTTGAATTTTTGTTTATAAAATTTTTTATATAATGTTCCGTAATTTCTAACTTTTTTTAATATGCCTACAATTTATAATCAAGCTGATAAAAATGTCCGTAGTTCTTGGGTTTTGATGTCTATTTTTACCATTGCGATTGTTTTAATCGGCTATGTTTTTAGCTATGCATTAAATAATTCTGGTATTTTGTATTTTGCCGTCGGCTTTAGTATCATTTCTAGTTTTTTTAGTTATTGGTATAGTGACAAAATAGTCTTAATGATGAGTTCGGCCCGCGAAGTTAAGCACGATGATAATCCCGAGTTGTATCATGTCGTTGAAAATCTATGTATCACCGCTGGCTTGCCGGTGCCAAAAATTTATATAATTGACGACACCGCACCCAATGCTTTTGCTACCGGTCGCGATCCACAGCATGCAGTTATTGCTGTTACAACCGGACTTTTGCAAAAATTAGAAAAAGTAGAGCTTGAGGGCGTGATTGCACATGAACTTTCCCATATTGGCAACCGCGATATTTTACTCGCGACTTTAGTGACGGTAATGGTCGGCGTGATTGTATTGCTCGCGGATTGGTTTAGACATATGACTTTTTGGGGAAGAAGTCGGGACAATAATAAAAGCGGCGGACAATTACAACTTATAATGTTTTTAGTCGCTATCGTTTTATCAATTTTAGCGCCGATTTTTGCCTACTTAATGCAATTTGCTATTTCTCGCAAGCGTGAATTTTTAGCTGATGCTGACGGAGCGCTACTAACACGTTACCCGGAAGGATTAGCTCGGGCTTTGGAAAAAATTTCTCGCGACCGTGAGCCCTTGGAAGTTGCTAACCGCGCTACCGCGCATTTGTACATTGCTTCACCATTCAAGGAAGATGCTGGCAAAAAAGTTGGTTTTTTTACAAAACTTTTTATGACCCATCCGCCGGTAGAAGAAAGAATCGCGGCGCTACGTGGCATTGAAATTAAATAAATCATTAATTATATGACAACACAACAAATCTATGAATTAGCAGTGAAGATTGGTATAAATGCCGATCTTCGCGGTGTCAAAAGAGTTCAGGCTAATTTAAAAAGAACCAAGGATAAATACGAAAAATTAACTAATGAGCAAAAGAAGGAATTTGATAAGGAAAAATTAACCAACCCCTACAGTGATACTAGAGTTTTAGTTGATAACAGCAAGAAGTTGATAAAAAAAATATTAGTTGGGATTGATATGGAAGGGGCGGAATTGTTGCTTGCTGACAGAATGGGAGATATTGATTTAGTAATTTCACATCACCCTGAGGGCAAGGCCTTAGCCGACTTGCACGACGTTATGGACTTGCAAGCCGAAGTTTTGGCAGACTATGGCGTGCCGATAAACATTGCCGAATCAGTAATTAAGCCTCGAATTTCTGAAGTCAGCCGTGGCGTATCGCCAATTAATCATAACCGAGCTGTTGACATGGCAAAACTATTAAAATTAGATTTTATGTGCACCCATACAGTTGCTGATAACTTAGGCGCTAATTATTTAGTAAATTTATTTAAAAAGAAAAAATGTGAATACGTTGAAGATGTTTTAAAAGTCTTAAAAGAGATTCCGGAATATAAAGAGGCGATAAAAATAAATGCCGGTCCAAAACTTTTTGCCGGCAGTCCGGAAAATAGATGCGGCAAGGTGGCAGTAACCGAATTTACTGGCGGGACTAGCGGTTCAAAGGATATTTACGAGAAAATGTCGCAAGCTGGCATTGGCACTATTATCGGTATGCATATGGGCGAAGAACACCGTAAAGAAGCAGAGAAATATCATATAAACGTCGTTATTGCCGGTCATATGTCTTCTGATTCGCTAGGCATGAATTTGTTTTTAGATGAGTTAGAAAAAAGGCAAATCAACGTTGTTGCTACTTCTGGACTTATTAGGATAAAAAGAAAATAGCTAATTGTATCTATTGCTATATTAGAAAAAAGCGTTCTAAAAAAAGGCGCTTTTTGTGTTTTTGGGCAAAATATTTTATAATATAGATAAGGTTTATAACTAAATATTTTATTTTATGGATATTTTTTATGAACGAAAATTAGAGATGAATGAGTGGCTGATGAAGGCTAGATGGTTTTATGGGATTGGCGTTTTTGTTATCGGACTTTTATCGAGAATCATTAGCAAGTCAAATGTCAGTTTCCATTTTTGGAAGATGATTTTATTATTGGTTGTTTTTTATTCTATCAATATTGCTTTTATTTTTTATTTAAAAAAAATAAAAAGCGGCAGCCGAAACCGAGAGAAAAAATTACAATCTCTAAGTTTGGCGCAAATGATTTTAGAACTGAGCGTTATAGTCTTAATCTTGCATAATGCTGGTGGTGTAGAGAGTATTTCCTACGTTTTTTTCTTTATGCCGATAGTTTCGGCAGCTTTTCTTTTTAGCCCCAAAGGTTCAATTATTACCGCCTTAATCTGCGGTTTTTTATTCAATGCTCTGGTGATTTTGGAGCATTATGGAATAGTCCCCCATATTTATAGATATGGTGTGCCCACCCTAGAAACCCAAGAGCTTGGCATAGCTTTAACTAAGAGCTTAACAACTTCCATTTTTTATTTAATAGTTGGTTTTTATGGGGGCTATGGATCAAAAATGTTGTTTACCCGAGAGCAAATGGTTGGCGAAAAGACCAAGGAATTAGTAAAGGTCAACAAAGAGCTAGACAAGAGAATAACTGAATTAAATGAGGCTCGCAAGAGAACTGAAGAGGCGCATAATAAAACAGCCGCTATTATTTCAAATTTAGCCGACCCGATTATAGTTTTAGACACCGAAAATAAAATCAGCCTTATTAATCCAGCCAGTCATGATGTTTTTGGCCTTTCCCATCAAGATTTAAATAAAAGCATCACTCCAGATAATAATTATTCAATGGAGAATTTTAAAAATATTATTAATAAAGAGTACAGAGTCAAAAAAATTTCGGAAACAGGCAGAAGAGAGGTTTTTTACGAGGAGTTAATTATAAATTATCACGAAGCCGAGCATACCTACAAAGTAATAACCGCTAAAATTGTTGATTATAAAGGAGACTATCTTGGAGTAATGAAAATATTTTATAACGTTACTCGCGAAAAAAATCTAGATAAAATGAAAAGCGAATTTATCTCCATAGCCGCCCATCAATTAAGAACACCGCTGTCGGCTATTAAATGGAGTATCAAGTTAGTTTTAGATGAAGATGAGGGTAAAATAAACGAAGGACAGAAAATTTTATTGACAAAAGGTTATGCCAGCAACGAAAGAGTAATCAACTTAGTTAATGATATGCTTAATGTTTCGCGAATTGAAGAAGGTCGTTTTGGTTATTCTTTCGCTCATGAAGATTTTGTCGATGCTTTAAGTATTGTTTTGGGCACCTTAGAAAAAGAAATAGCAGAAAGAAAGATAAAGGTAGTTATAAAAAAGACGGATGACCTGCCGCTAGTGTTAATGGATAAACAAAAAATTATTTTAGTATTGCAGAATTTGCTGGAAAATGCAGTTAAGTATACTCCAGAGGGAGGAAAAATAGATTTAACTGTAGAAAAGGGCAAAAACCACTTGCATGTTTATGTCAAAGATAACGGCGTGGGCATACCCAAGGAAGACAAGAAAAAGATGTTTTCTAAATTTTTTCGCGCTAGTAATGTTATTAGGATGCAGACCGAGGGCTCTGGCTTAGGTCTATTTATTTGCAAAAATGTTATTGAAACTCATGGCGGGCGCATTAAATTTGTTAGCGAGGAGGGCAAGGGGACGGAATTCAGCTTTACGTTGCCTATCGGCAAAAACAAGGAAAAAGAAAAGGCAAAAGCGAGCTAACTTAAAATTAATTTATTTATATGGCTACAATTAGAGAAAAAAAATATAAGATTTTGATCTTGGAGGATGAAAAAATGTTGATGCATTTAATCGCCAGCAAATTAGAAAAAGAGGGATTTGAAGTAAAAAAAGCTTTTGACGGCGATGATGGTTGGGAAAAAATTAAAAGTGAACGGCCGGATTTAATTCTACTTGATATTATTATGCCCAAGATGAATGGTTACGAAGTTCTAGAAAAAATGAAAACGGAGGGTTTAAATATTCCAGTAATAATTATATCTAATTCCGGCCAGCCGGTAGAAATAGAAAAAACTAAAGAAATGGGGGCGGTGGACTATTTAATAAAAACTGAGTTTGAGCCAGCTGAAGTATTAAAAAAAGTAGAAGAGTATTTAGACAAAAAAAATCAAATGGAGGTTGTCATTGCTGACGAATCTATAAAGCCACGCCAGGCCGAAGGTGTCAGAAAACTGGGTTTAAATGTTTTACTAGTGGAAGACGACCCCTTTTTACGGGAAATTTGCAGCAAAAAATTAACTAAAGAGGGCTACGCAGTTTACGAAGCAGCTGACGGAGCTGAAGCTTTAAATGCAGTCAAAAAAATTAAACCGCATATAGTTTTGCTAGATGTTATTTTGCCGACAATGGATGGTTTTCAGATTTTAAAAGGAATCAGAGCCGACCAGGATAAAAAAATTTCGCAAATTCCAATTGTTATGTTATCCAATCTTGGCCAAGAAGATGATATAAAGAGAGCGATGGAGCTGGGCGCCAATGATTATTTAGTTAAAGCCCATTTTACTACCGAAGAAATTGCTGACAGAGTCAATTCAATTTTGAGAAAATAGCAAGAATATTTGATTTATGAAAACATCGTTGATTTTAAGTTTTAGCGCCTGTTTTATCTTTGCTTTGGCTGCTATTTTTGTTTGGTGGACGTCAGCTAAGAAAAATAGTCAAAATAAAGAGTACAATTTTTTTGGCTGGTCGTGGTTTTGCGCTGCCGGTATAGTTGGTTTTATGGGTTTAAGAACTTTGTTGTTCGGATTTGGCTTTGTAATTTGGGATTTAGTTTTTGCTTTAATAGACCAGTTATTTTTAGTAGCTTTTTTAGCAGTTACTAGCTATTACACTCTCAATAGATTATGGCCGCAACGTCAACTTAATATTAAAATAACATATTTTTTTGTATTGCCCTTGTCTTTATTAATTATTTTTTTTATTGTTTTTTTCATAATGCAGATTGCAGAAAATATTGATCCGACCAATATTAATGAAGTAAGGGCAGAAATAATCAAGCAACGGCATATTTCTGATTGGGGTTCGGAATTTATACCGCCGCCGATTGCTATGCAAGTTATCGCTCTTATCATGTCTTTGCTATTGCTGTTGCTTTCGGTTGGTTTTATAAAAGATCTTTTATTGAAGATAAAAAAAATAAGCAAGGCAGATACGCTCGATTTATTAGCTACTTTTTCGCTAATCATTTTTTTGGCAGTTTTAATACTTGATCAACGCGGCACTGACGCTGGTTGGAGGTTGCTACTTTATCGATCGATTGGTATGGGCGGAGCAATGCTCGCTTATTTAGCAGTCAGCGCTAAACTAAACAGAGTGACATAAATAAGATAAGTTATATTATATAATATGGGAACGGGCATGTATTTAAATTCATTTATTTGTTTTTTGATTTTTGCTTTTGCACTTTGGACTAGCTTTTATATATATCGTGAAGAAAAAAGGAGTTGGTCAGACATGTCTATCGCTAGTTTTTGGTTGTGCGCTGGCCTAACCTGGCTATTTGTGGGGATTTCCTTAATAGTGTTTAAAAAGGGACTAATAGAATTAGACATATTTATTAATCAGTATTTAGTGCAAACAACTATATTCGCGCAAATAACCTTGGGCATATATTATGTTGTTTACAGAATTACTAAAAATAAAAGATTGTCGTTCGCTTCCTTTTTGTTATTTATTGCTGCCTCTATTGTTGGCCTGTATTTTGCTTATCAACCGCAAAGCCTGACCTTAGTCAGTAGCACCTACTGTTCCACAGAATATAAAATAGATCCCATTACTTGGAATATTTTTCAGGCTATGTTTTTATTTGCCATGCTCGGTGTAGGGTTAGACGTTGTTAGGAATTTTATCTATAAAATAAAAAAAAGCGATTTGTTTGAATTTAGATATTTTTTAACTGGTATAGCTATATTAACTTACGGGATTTTTGGTTTTTTGGATCAGCTTGGTTTTTCAGCTGCTTGGATAACTGTTTTGATGAGGTCGTTAATTGTTTTTTGCGTCGGTATCGTTTTTATAGCTTATAGCCATCAAGAAATTTAATTTAAATAAAAATGAACAGTAGAATATTCCGCAAATTATTTTCAGCATTAATTACTATCGGTATAGTTCCGATGATTATTTTTTCTTTTCTAACAGTCAGCAGTTACCAAGAATTAATTAACACTAGTATAAGCAATAATTTGTTGAATCCAGCCTTGGTTTCAGATGCTCAATTGAATTTTGAAAATATTCGCATGCAAACAATCTTAATTTTTGTTTTAATGGCTATTTTTGTTATTTTTTTCAGTATAATTTTGACCAGAAATTTTATTTTTCCTATAAAGAAGTTAATTAAAGGTACAGAAGAATTAAGAAGAGGTAATTTGGGGGTTAAAATTGACCTAAAAACTAACGATGAGTTTCAAGTCCTGGCTAACTCTTTTAACCAAATGGCTCAGGATCTTAATCAAAAAGTTAACGACTTGCAAAGATCGGAGAAAGCTACGTTGCAGGCTTTTGCTGATTTGACTAGCGTGGAGAACAATTTAGAAGCAGAGCATCATAAAACAGCTGCTATTATTTCTAATTTTATTGATCCGATAATAGTTATTGATAAAGACAATAAGCTAAGTTTTCTTAACCCAGCTGCTAAAGAAATTTTTGGTTTTATTGATTCCGATCTAGGGAGAATTGTTGATAGCGCCAATAATTACTCTATGGAAAATTTTCGTAAATTCATTAACACTAAATATTTAGTTAAGTCTGGCGCAGCCATAAAATCTAATAATCCAGACGAAGAAGAAGTGGTTATTAATTACGAAGATCAAGAACTTACTTATAAAGTTATAACAGCCAAAGTGATGGCGGAAAAAAATGAGTATTTGGGCGTTATGAAAATTTTTTACAATTTGACCAGAGAAAAAACAATTGATCGTATGAAAAGTGAGTTTATTTCTATTGCCGCTCATCAGCTACGCACGCCTTTGTCAGCTATTAAATGGGTAATAAAAATGATTTTGGATGGAGACGCCGGAAAATTAAACGAAGAGCAGCAAGGACTATTAGCCCAAGGTTATGCCAGTAACGAGCGCATCATTACGCTAGTTAACGACATGCTTAACGTGTCTCGAATTGAAGAAGGTCGTTTTGGTTATTCTTTTTCTAAAGATAGATTAGACGAAACTTTGAATATTGTCGTAAAAAGTTTGGAGAACCAGATAAATAGCAAGAAGATAAAGTTGGTTTTAGACGTGCCGGCAAAATTATCGAAAGTTTTTATGGATAAGCAGAAAATGACGCTAGTATTACAGAATTTGCTAGAAAATGCTGTTAAATATACGCCAGAATATGGTAAAATTGAGATAAAGGTAAAAGATCATAAAAAAGATTTGAAAATAAGCATAAAAGATAATGGCATAGGTATTCCCAAGAAAGATCAGGAAAAGCTATTCTCAAAATTTTTTAGAGCCGAAAACGTCGTGCGCATGCAAACCGAAGGCTCTGGATTAGGGCTTTTTATTGTTAAAAATATAATCGAAAAACATGGCGGGGAGATCGAGTGTAAGAGTGAAGAGGGTAAGGGTACGGAGTTTATTTTTAACATCCCGATTGACAGCGTTGGCAATAGCGTTACCACCAAGCCTTAGTTAATTAAAAATATCAAAACATATGAAAAACGATCAAAGCAAAAAAGTAAAAATTCTTATTATTGAAGACGAGGAGTCTCTGGTAGATTTATTGGTAGCTAAGTTAAAAAAAGAGGGTTATGAAGTAGACTCTTCTTTAGACGGCGAAAGCGGCTTTAAAAAAATTTCGAGTTTTAGTCCCGATTTAATTTTACTTGATATTGTCATGCCGAAAATGAATGGATATGAGGTTCTAGAAAAAATGTCAGAAGAAAATATTAAAATTCCAGTGATCATTATTTCTAATTCCGGTCAGCCAGTAGAGATTGAAAAAACGACTAAGTTGGGTGCCGTTGACCACTTAATCAAGACTGAATTTAGCGCTGCCGATGTTTTAGAAAAGGTTAAAAAGTGCATACATGCGGACGGGACCATAGCTTGTCCAGTAAAAAATGCGCCTGCTCCAATCGCCAAGGAAGATGTTAATGTAAAGAAGCTAAATATAAAAGTAGCCTTAGTAGAAGACGATCCTTTTTTACGAGAAATTTGCAGCAAAAAATTAGCCAAGGAGGGCTATACAGTTTACGAAGCTATTGACGGACAGCAGGCGCTGGACACTGTTAAAAAAGTAAAACCAGACATTGTGTTACTCGATATTATTTTGCCGGCAATTGACGGCTTTCAAATCTTGCATGAATTAAGACAAAACCCAGACAAAGCTATTGCAACAGTCCCTATTATTATGCTTTCTAATCTTGGTCAGGATGATGATATCAAGAAGGCTATGGAAATGGGCGCTAATGATTATTTAGTAAAAGCTCATTTTACGACCGAAGAAATTGCCGAAAAGATCAAAAAAACATTAGGGAATTAAAATTTTTATTTTTTAAAATAGATAAAATATATGAAGCAAAAAACGATTTTGCTTGGCGAAGACGAAAAAGATATAGCCGAGATGTACAAAATTGTTCTTGCAAAGAACGGTTTTAAAACGATTATTGCTGAAAATGGGGAGGAAGTTATAAAAAAAATTAAAGAATCTGTACCAGACCTCCTGCTTCTTGATATTAATATGCCTGTAAAAGATGGATTTGAAGTGCTGCAAATAATAGCTACTGACAGATCTCTCAGCTCGATGCGGGGCGTACCGATAATTATGCTGACTAACTATAATAACGTTCAGGATATTGAATATTGCGTTAAAATGGGCGCGAGCGATTTTATAGTAAAGTCAGAATGGACCCCAGAAACCGTATTCCAAAAAATAAAAAAATATTTAGACGAAGCTTGATATTTTTTTTTAAATTTAATGGTAATTAAGGCATGAAAAGACGGCTTTCTCCGTCTTTTTTTGTTTATAAAAATTATTTGATTTTTATTAAAATAAATTGTAAAGTAAAGCTATAAAATATACAAAAAAAATGAGCGTAAGAACAATCAAAAAAGTTGAATTGCTAGCTCCGGCCGGCAATTTAGAAAAGATGAAAACAGCCTTTGCTTTTGGCGCTGATGCCGTTTATGTAGGCGTGCCCGATTTTTCTTTGCGAGTGAGAATTAATGATTTTACGCTCGATAAAATTAAAGAAGCAGCTGAATACTCCCATCGGCTAGGCAAAAAGATATATGTCACCGTTAATATTTTTGCGCACAATCGACATATTAATAAATTGCCAATACATATTAAGATGTTAAAGGCTATAAAAGTTGATGGCATTTTTATTTCTGATCCAGCGGTTATGCTGATAGTTAAAAAAAATTGGCCGCAAGCTAAAATAATTTTAAGTACCCAAGCTAACTGCACTAATTGGTTGGCAGCGAAATATTGGCATGACCAAGGATTCAAAAGAATAATATTGTCTAGAGAATTAACATTATCGGACGTTAAGAGCATAAAAAAGAAAGTGCCCGGTTTAGAATTGGAGTGTTTTGTGCACGGTGCGTTATGCATGGCTTATTCAGGAAGATGTTTCTTGTCTAAATATTTTACGGAGCGCAATGCTAATTTAGGTGATTGCGTCCAGCCTTGCCGCTGGAAATATAATATTTATTTAGCAGAAGAAAATAGAAAAAATGAAATATTGGAATTAGTGGAGGAAGGGCATGGCAGCTACGTACTAAACTCTGAAGATTTGTGTTTAATAAAGAGGCTTAATGAATTAAAAAAAGCCGAAATAGATGCTTTTAAAATTGAAGGTCGGGCCAAAAGCGTCTATTATTTAGGTAATGTTGTTGGCGCATACCGCCAGGCAATTGATACGATTTACAGCAGAAAAACCAACAAAGCAAAAAAGAAAATTTTAGATTACCTATACAAAGAACTTGAAGAAAAAATGTTTCATCGCGGCTACACCGAAGGTTTTTTGTTTAATCGGGGTAGGTTGGCTCAGAATATCGACAATTCCCATAAGTTACCGAACTGGGAATTTTGCGGGCAGGCTTTATCAAGCGCAAAAAAAGAAAAATTTTTTCAGACCACGATCGCTGTTCACAATTCTTTAAAAGTGGGTGACCAAGTGGAAATTATCTGTCCACCTTACAATATAATAAAAACGAAAATAAAAAAGATGCTAAATGCTAAAGACAGCAAAAGCGTTAAAGAGGTTCATGGTGGAGCTAAGCAGAAGGTGGTTATTGAGACAAGTAAATTTATCCCTGAATTTAGTTTACTGCGAAGAAAAACTTGACGAGTTTTTAGGTTCTAGCTTCAATTTCGATCCTAATGATTATTTCTAAAATCTAACAACTAAAATTTATGATTGCGTATTTAAAGGGCAAAATTCAAAATAAAGGTAGGGGTTATATTATTCTACTTGTCGGCAATGTTGGTTATCAGGTTTTTGTTAGTGCAGCTCGTTATGTTGAACTAGATATAAATCAAGAAGCAGAGATGTATGTTCATGAGCATATTAAAGAGGACGCGCAAGATTTGTATGGTTTTAATTCTATGGCCGAACTGGAGATGTTTGAATTATTATTATCAATTAGCGGCGTGGGCCCAAAATCAGCTCTCAATACCTTGTCTATTGCCAGTCTTGATGATTTAAAAACGACAATTGCACAAGGAGATCCTTCGCTTTTAATTAAGGTTTCTGGCATCGGTCGTAAAACCGCCGAACGTATTGTTTTAGAACTTAAAGATAAAGTTGGAATTTTAACTTACGGTAGTCCCAGCGCCGAGAGTTCCGTAAATATCGCTTCAGACGAAATAGATGCTTTAATGGCTTTGGGTTATACATTACAACAAGCTCGCGACGCTTTAAAACAAGTTGATCCGAAAATAACGGAAAGCGGAGAAAGAATTAGAGCGGTTTTAAAATCAATTGGAAAATAAATGCAAATTGTAAAACTTGATAAAGAAAAATTAAATGAATTTTTAGCCATCCAAGATCACGGTGAGTTTTTACAATCAGGAGAGTGGGGGGAGCTGCTGAAAAAAGACAACGGAAAAGTTTTTAGAATCGGTATAGAAGAGCACGGTAAACTAGTCGGTGTTGCTAGTTTCGTAAAAAAAACTGTTTTTGGTTTTAATTATTTTTTTTGCCCTCGTGGGCCAGTAGTAGCTGAAAGCGAGAAGTTGAAAGTCGCAAGCTTTTTATTTGCCGAAATTGAGAAAGCGGCTAAGCGTGAAAAAGCTATATTTTTTCGTTTTGAGCCAATATTTAATATTCAATCCCGAGAACTCGGAGTAAAATTAAAGCGAAGCGTAGATGTCGAACCTAGTAAAACTGCGATTGTCAATTTAGAGAAAGATGAGGAAAAATTGTTGTCTGCTATGCATCCCAAAACCAGATATAACATTCGTTTGGCTGAAAAAAGGGGCGTAAAAATAAAAGAAGGGGGAAAAGACGATTTTGATAATTTTTGGCGTATTATGAAAGAAACAGTGGCAAGAGACGGTTTTCGTTTGCATAGTAAGGGACATTATCAAAAGATGCTTGAACTCGATAATAGTTTTGTAAGATTATTTTTAGCCGAATATAACAGCAGGATTGTAGCAGCTGTTTTATCTGTTTTTTTTGGCGATACTATAACCTATGTGCATGGAGCCTCAGCCAATAAAGATCGCAACGTAATGGCGCCATATTTATTACACTGGCATATTATAAAATTAGGGAAATCATTAGGTTATAAATATTATGATTTTAATGGCATAGATGAACATAAGTGGCCTGGAGTCACTAGATTTAAGATTGGTTTTGGCGGAGCTGAAGTAGATCGCCCGGGTACTTTTGATTTAGTTTTAAAGGAGTCGGGGTATAATATATATAAAATTTTGCGCTCAATAAGAAGAAAACTATAAATATTATTATGGATAAGATTTTGGTTAAAATAAAAAAATTAATTCCGAGTAAATTGTTCAAGATACTGCAACCAGCCTATCATTATTTTTTTAGCCTTATAGCGGCAGCAGTTTATCGTTGGCCGAGCGAAGAGTTGATAGTAATCGGCGTGACTGGCACAACTGGCAAAACTACGACTGTCTATCTAATCGCTAAAATGTTAGAACAAGCCGGTTTTAAAGTGGGCTACACTTCGACTGCTATTTTTAGTGATGGGAAGAGAGAGTGGCTAAATGATAAAAAAATGACAATGGTAGGCAGGATGTTCCTGCAAAAGATGCTGCGGCAAATGGTTAAAAATGGTTGCCAATATGCTATCGTTGAAACAACTTCGGAGGGTGTTACGCAATTCCGCCACCGTTTTATAAATTACGACCATCTAATTTTTACCTGTCTTTATCCTGAACATATTGAAGCTCATGGCAGTTTCGAAAATTATAAAAAAGCCAAAGGTAAATTATTCGCCCATTTAAAACAATGCAAGGCCAAGCATGTTAATAATAAAAATAAAGTAGTAAAATCAGATTCCGGAATAAAAAAATTAGATTTACGAAGAATCAAAAAAACGATTATTGTAAATGGTGATGATGATTACGCTGATTATTTTTTAAGTTTTTGGGCTGAAGAAAAAATTGTTTTTACGGAAAAAGAAGACGCTATGTGGCCGAATATCAAAATTTTGCATTATCAAAAGACGGCTAGTCAGTCTCCTTGCGCTAGTTTACATTTTAACGGAGTTAATATTAACCTGCGTTTATTGGGCGAATTCAATATTGCTAATGCTATGTCGGCTTTGTCTTCGGGTGTAGCCTTATCGTTGACACTCGCAACAATTAAAAGAGGTCTGGAAGATGTTCACGGCATACCCGGTCGTTTAGAAATGGTTGATGTTGGTCAAGATTTTATTGTAATTGTTGATTACGCTTTTGAACCGCATGCTGTAGCCAAACTTTATGAAACGGTGGCCAACATTGCCCACCGTCAAATCATCCATGTTATTGGCTCAGCTGGTGGAGGCAGAGATATAGCTCGTCGGCCAATGTTAGGCAGACTAGCCGGCCAATCAGCTGATTATGTTATTGTTACCAATGAAGATCCGTATGACGACGATCCAGAAATTATAATTGATCAAGTTGCTTTAGGCGCAGAAAAAGAAGGTAAAAAAGACGGAGTTGATTTATTTAAAATATTAGACAGGGGAAAGGCAATAACCAAAGCTATTGATTTAGCGCAAAGCAGCGATATCGTTTTAATTACCGGCAAGGGCAGCGAACAGGCAATATGTACGGCTGATGGTAAAAAAATACCGTGGGATGATAGGCAAGTCACCAGAAAAATAATAAAAAATAAACTGGAAACAGCTAGAATGATTGTGGATAATTAGTTGTTTCTAGTTTAATTTTAGCTGAAATTTTTCTTTGCATTCTTTTTTTTTATTTAAAATTAGGCAAAATATTAAATAGTAAAATGTTAAGGGGAAGATTCTTGACTTGGCTATTTTTTTTTGCTAAGATACTGTTAATAGTTGACAAATTATTTCTAGTTTGTCGTTATTAAAGTTAAGTAAGAGGCTTAAATTTTAATGATTTATATTAAATGTAGGTAGGAGAAAGAAACGGAATAGAATCGTTTTTAGAGCGATCAGTGGCCGTTTTTTTGTTTTACCGATATTTTTTCAGAAAAAATCTCCATGCATTAAATATTTTTTAATATAACCCTAGTGGCTGTTTTCTCTTTTAACTAGACAAGAGACTTTATAAACTCAATTCCAAAAAATGGATTTGAGGATTTTTGTGTGTTTGTGCATTTTTTTAGTCGAGAAATAGATAATAACCGGGAAATTTAATACCTTATATAAAAAATAACAATCGCCAATATTAAAATATTAGTTAGTGTATTAGCGATCATAATTATCATATGACTTACAACGATTCCGCTAGTAATTTTTTAGCCCGAAAATATTTTGCCAACCAATCAGACGCGGCTGATATGCCGGACTTGATCGAGGTGCAGAAAAATTCTTATCAATGGTTTTTAGATGAAGGTCTGAGAGATTTGTTGGATGAGATCTCTCCCATAACTGATTTTATTGGACGCGATCTAGAATTATATTTTGAGGACTATTATTTAGATGAACCCAAATTTGACGAAGTAGAAAGCCGTAGTAAAAATATAACTTACGAAGCGCCTTTGCGCGTTAAGGTTCGTTTAACCAACAAGAGGACTGGCGAGTCGAATATTCAGGAAGTTTTTTTGGGAGACTTTCCGTTGATGACTAAAAACGGAACTTTCATTATTAACGGCATTGAACGCGTGGTGGTGTCGCAGCTAATTCGTAGCGCGGGCGTAATTTTTACTTCCGAATATGTGCGCGGACGTAAATACTACGGAGCCAAAATTATTCCAAACCGCGGCGCTTGGTTGGAAATTGAAACTGATGCCAATAAAGTAATTTGGGTGCGCATTGACCGAAAAAGAAAAGTAGCCATTACTTCGCTTTTGCGTGCCTTCGGCATAAGTTCTGACGAAGAAATCAAAGATTTATTTAAGGATATAGATATAAATAAAGGAGAGGAGCTTGGTTATATTGACGCCACCATCGAAAAAGACGTTGCCAAAAATGAAGCCGAAGGCTTAAAAGAGGTCTATAAAAGAATTAGGCCCGGTGATTTGGCTACTACTGAAAACGCTCGCCAATTGATTCATTCCATGTTTTTCCGTTTTGACCGTTATGATTTTGATCGAGTTGGTCGTTACAAACTTAATCGTAAATTCGGTTTTGATATTCCCAACAACAAAGAAACTAGAATATTAAGAAAAGAAGACCTAGTCGCAATTATTAAGGAAGTGATAAAATTAAATATCACTCAAGGCAAGGAAGACGACATTGATCATTTAGGAAATCGTCGAGTTCGCGCCATAGGCGAGCTTATTCAAAATAAATTTCGCGTCGGCCTGGCTCGCATGGAAAGAATTGTTAAGGACAGAATGAGTACTGCCGATATAAGCACCTTAACTCCAAATAAATTAATTAACGCCCGGCCGGTTATTAGTGTTGTTAAAGAATTTTTTATGTCATCCCAGTTATCTCAATTTATGGACCAGACCAATCCATTAGCTGAACTTGAACATAAGCGTCGTTTGTCAGCCATGGGTCCGGGGGGATTAACTAGAGAAAGAGCCGGATTTGACGTTCGTGACGTACACACCACTCATTACAGCCGAATTTGTCCGATTGCCACTCCCGAAGGCCCAAATATCGGTTTAGTCGGCCATTTGTCTTGTTATGCTAAATTGAATAAATATGGATTTTTAGAAGCGCCTTATCGTCGAGTTTTGCACGATATTACCAACAGACCGGAAGTTACAGCTGGGAAAATTGCTCGTGAAGATATTTGCGAAATTAAGAACGGTGAAAAGACAAATAAAATAATTGTTAAGACAGGTGAAACGATTACTGAAAAACAAGCCAAAGAACTTTTTGATAAATTAGGAACCAGCTATTTAGTTCCAATTAAACCAATAGTTACGAATGAATTGGTGTATCTTGATGCTTTTGAAGAAGAAAAATATATAACGGCCACGGCCACAACGCCAGTTGATGCTGAAGGTAATTTTTTAGTTGACAAATGTGAAGTCAGAAAATATGGTCAACCAGGAACAGTCGAAGTTAGTAAAATTGATTTTATAGGTGTGGCGCCCAATCAAATTTTTTCCATTGCCACTTCTTTGATTCCATTTGCTGAACATGACGACGGTCAGAGAGCTTTAATGGGGACAAACATGCAACGTCAGGCCGTACCGCTTATTTCTGCAGAGGCGCCGATAGTTGGGACGGGAGTAGAAGCAAGAGCAGCCAGAGATTCGGGCCATATTATTATTGCCAATGAAGACGGTGAAGTGGCTAAGGTTGACGCCGCTACTATTGAAGTAAAAAATAAACAAGGCAAAAATAAAGTTTATAAATTGACTAAGTTTTTGCGCTCTAATGCCACTACTTGCATCAATCAGCGTCCGGTCGTCAATGTTGGCGATAAAATAAAAACGGGTGAAGTTCTAACTGATGGGCCCGCTATAAATCAAGGTGAATTAGCTTTAGGCAGGAATGCTTTAGTGGCGTTTATGACTTGGGAGGGATTTAACTACGAAGATGCTATTATTATTTCCGAACGTTTAGTCAGTGAAGACACATTTTCCTCTATTCATATTGAAGACTATACAATTGACGTTCGTGATACCAAGTTGGGACCAGAAGTCGTCACCAGTGATATTCCGAGTATTGGTGAAGAAAAATTAAAGGATCTAGATGACAGAGGCATTATCAGAATTGGCGCTGAAGTTTCGTCTGGTAATATTTTAGTTGGTAAAATTACTCCTAAGGGCGAAACAGAACTATCAGCTGAAGAAAAATTGTTGCGCGCAATATTTGGTGAAAAAGCAAAAGATGTTAGAGATTCTTCTCTGTATTTAGAACATGGCGAGCACGGCAAGGTGGTTGATGTGAAAATATTTTCCCGCGAAGACGGCGACAAACTAGCGGCTGGCGTTTTGCAATCAATTCAAGTGACAGTAGCTAATTTAAGAAAAATACAAGCTGGCGATAAAATGGCTGGTCGACATGGCAACAAGGGAGTTATTTCTAAGATTGTGCCAGTTGAAGATATGCCTTATTTGGAAGATGGCACTCCTATCGATATTATTTTGTCACCGCTAGGCATTATTTCCCGTATGAATCTAGGACAACTTTTAGAAACACATCTAGGCTTCGCAGCTAAGAAGTTGGGCTATAAAGTTGCTACCCCCGTATTGAATGGCGTCGCTGAAGAAAAAATTAAAGAAGAATTGAAAAAAGCTGGTTTGTCTGAAGACGGCAAGGCGGCGTTATACGACGGCAAAACCGGCATGCCTTTTGATCACAAAGTGACAGTTGGCTACAAATACATGTTAAAGCTTAATCACATGGTTGACGATAAGATCCACCAACGTTCAATTGGACCATACTCATTAATTACGCAGCAGCCTTTGGGCGGTAAGGCGCAGTTTGGCGGCCAGAGATTCGGAGAAATGGAAGTTTGGGCGCTTGAGGCTTATGGCGCAGCCCATACTTTGCAGGAAATTTTAACGATTAAATCAGACGATGTGCCAGGACGCAGTAAGGCCTACGAATCAATTATTAAAGGCGAGACCATCAGAAAATTGAACGTTCCGGAAACATTTAATGTTTTAGTAAGAGAGTTAAAAGGCTTGTGTTTGGATGTTGAACTTTTGGGCGGCCGGCAAAATATTGAGGAAGAAAAGAGCGAAGAAGAGGTAAAAGAAGAAAAAGAGGCGGAACATGAAAAAAATAACTAATTTATATTATTTTCAATAATAATCATATGCTCAATCCTATAAAGACTACCGATTTTGACGCTATTAAGTTAAAATTAGCCTCTCCAGAAGAAATTTTATCATGGTCTCATGGCGAAATTACGCGTCCAGAAACCATAAATTATCGTACGCAAAAGCCGGAAAAAGACGGTTTATTTTGCGAACGTATTTTTGGCCCTTCCAAAGATTGGGAATGCTATTGCGGAAAGTATAAGAAGATTCGTTATAAAGGCATTGTTTGCGATAAATGTGGAGTGGAAGTAACTCGTAGCATCGTTCGCCGCGAGCGCATGGGTCATATTAAATTAGAATCTCCTTGCACTCACATTTGGTTTTTACGAGGGTTATCATCAAAAATTGGTTTGATTTTAGGGTTGTCGATGCAGTCTTTAGAAAAGGTGGTTTATTTTGCCAGTTTTATTGTGACTGATGTTAACGAAGACCTAAAAAACGCAACCATTGATCAAGTTAAAAATGAATTTAAACAAAAAAAGAAATCTATTGAGAATGATTTTGGTCGACAAGTGGACGAAATAAAGAATCGAAAAAGCAAGATCGTTGCTCAGGGGAAAAAAGATAGTGAAGCAGAAATAGAAATTGCTAATGAAATAGAGGCGCTTAACAAGGTAAAAGAGGAAAAGCTTGATAATTTGGTTAATGCTTTTGATCAAGCTCAAAGAGAATTAAAAGAGTTGAAGCCATTGTTGATTATTTCCGAAAGCACTTATCAAAATTTAAGTTTAAAGTATGGACATATTTTTGAAGCTGGTATTGGCGCTGAAGCAATTAGAAAATTATTGGAAAATATAAATTTAGAAGGGTCAATTAAAAGGTTGCGCCAAGAGCTTGAGGGAGCTATTGACACCAAACGTGAAAAAATAATGCGACGTTTGAAATTATTCCAAAGTTTACATGTCAACAATATTAGGCCTGAATGGATGATATTGTCAGTTGTACCTGTTATTCCTCCAGATTTAAGGCCAATGGTTGCTTTAGATGGCGGACGTTTCGCCACTTCTGATTTAAATGATTTATATCGTCGTGTCATTAATCGCAACAACCGACTAAAGCAGCTGATTGAGTTGAATGCTCCGGAGGTAATTTGCCGCAACGAGAAAAGAATGTTGCAAGAAGCGGTTGACGCATTAATAGATAACTCCGCTCGACATGGCAAAACCGTAGTCGCTTCAACCGGGCAGAAAAGAATGCTCAAATCTTTGGCTGATTCTTTAAAGGGAAAGCAAGGTCGTTTTCGCCAGAATTTATTAGGTAAAAGAATCGATTATTCCGGACGAAGTGTTATTGTAGTTAACCCCAAACTGAAACTAAGCCAATGCGGTCTGCCTAAAACCATGGCCTTAGAATTATTTAAACCTTTTATCATCAGCAGGTTAATAAAACAAGAAATAGTTCATAATGTACGCAGCGCCTCGCGCTATATCGAATCAGGCGCTGACGTAGTTTGGGACATTTTAGAGGAAATTATTGCTGACGCTTTTGTGCTTTTAAATCGCGCTCCAACTTTACACCGTTTAGGCATCCAGGCTTTTAAGCCGATTTTAATTGAAGGTAAAGCCATTCAAATACATCCTTTGGTTTGCAGCGCTTTTAATGCCGATTTTGACGGTGACCAAATGGCTGTTCATGTACCGCTGACAAAAGAAGCTGTAGAGGAGGCTAGGGATATAATGTTATCTGCCAATAATTTATTGAAGCCAGCTACCGGCGATCCGGTCGTAGCTCCTAACCAAGACATTGTTTGGGGCGCTTATTATTTAACTAGTATTTTGCCTAGAAAAGAAAGCGATAATATCAAAAGCTTTGCTAATGAAACAGAGGCGATGTTCGCTTATGAAAGCAATTTAATAAAATTACACGAGGTTATAAAAGTTAAGATTGGCGATATGGGATTGGTTGAAACTACAATCGGCAGAATTATTTTTAATGAAGTTTTGCCGGGGAAATTACGATTTGTTAATGAAATTATCGATAAGGGTAAATTAAAAAAGTTAGTGCGAAATTGCTATCATCAGTACAACAAAGAAGAAACAGTTGAATTTCTTGATAATTTAAAAAACCGCAGCTTTGAATATATAACAAAAAGCGGACTTTCTTGGGGCATTGATGATTTGCCTAAACTAGAAGAAAAAGATAAGCTAATCGCTGAAGCGCAGGAAACAGTTGAAAAAATTCAAGAGCAATACGAAGAGGGTCTTTTAACTGAATCAGAGCGATACGCCAAGATTATTGAATTATGGACGGGAGTTAAAGAAAAAGTGACGGATATCTGCAAAAAGGGTTTGCCGGTTGACGGCCCGGTTTATTCAATGATTGAATCAGGTGCTCGCGGCAGCTGGGCGCAGCTGACGCAGATTTTAGGAATGAAGGGACTAGTAACTTCTCCGTCGGGCGATATTATTGAATTGCCGGTAAGGGGAAATTTTAAAAGAGGCTTCGATGTGCTAGAGTACTTTATTTCTACTCACGGTGTACGTAAGGGTTTGTCTGATACAGCTTTAAGAACCGCTAACGCCGGTTATTTGACCAGACGTTTAGTTGATGTTACTCACAACATGATAGTGCTTGAAGATGATTGTGGTGATAGTGAAGGCCTAGTTATAGCTAGGGAAGAGGCGGAGGAAGGCGGACAAAAAATAACCGATAAGATGTTAGGCAGATATTTGGCTAAAGATTTAAAAAATGTTAAAGGCGATGTTTTAGTAAAGAAAGGTGAATTAATAACAGAGGACGTAGTTGAGAAAATAAAGAAAGAGGATATTCAAGAAGCTTGTATCCGCTCGGTGCTAAGCTGCAAATTACATCAGGGCGTTTGTACAAAGTGTTATGGTTGGGATTTGGGCCATAATGAACCTGCTAAACTTGGCACTGCCGTTGGTATTATTGCCGCACAATCAATCGGTGAACCTGGCACGCAGTTAACTATGAGAACCTTTCACACAGGTGGTGTTGCCGGCTCTGATATCACTCAAGGTTTGCCGAGAGTGGAAGAAATTTTTGAAGCCAGACCGCCTAAGAGGAAGGCGTTGATTGCCGATGTGGCTGGCGAGATAAAAATTGAAACTGCGCAACGTGTAATTAATGATGAAAGTGGGAAGGTTATTGTCAGCAATCCGCAAGCTAAAATTTTAAAGATTTATTACCAGGGCACATCTACTGATAAATATATTTTTGCTGACGCTGTCAAAGAAGCCGAATTGAATGCTGGCGAAAAGAAAGCCAAAGGCGCCAAAAAACAAGAAGTAAAGGTGGTCGTGAAAGATAATGACAAAGTAGCTAACGGAGCAGATCTTTTCATGGTTGGCAGTTTTAAAGTTAAAGCACAAAGAGGCGGGATAGTAAAATTAGACAGCAAAAGCATAAAGGTGGCTGTTGAGGCTGAAAAGGTAAAAGAATTCATAGTACCGAAAGGTGTTGCTATCATTGTTAAGGAAGGCGATAAAGTAAAGAAGGGAGATCAGTTGACTGACGGCAGTTTGGATTTGCAGCAGTTATATAAGTTGAGAAATAAATTAGACACCCAGAAGTACATTATTAAAGAAATACAAAGCGTTTATTCTTCTCAGGGCCAGCCATTGAATGATAAGCATATTGAAATAATCGTTAGACAAATGTTCTCACGTTTTTACATCCAGGATCCGGGCGATACCGAACTATTGCCAGGCGAAATTGTGGAAGAGTCAGTTGTGTCTAGGGTGAATGAAATAGCTAAAACTCAAGGCAAAAAAGAAGCTAAAGTAGAACGTTTATTGCTTGGAATTACTAAAGCCTCCTTGACTACCGATAGCTTTTTATCGGCCGCTTCGTTCCAAGAAACTAATCGTGTGTTAATTGAAGCCGCTGTTAATGGTAAAATTGATTATTTAGAGGGACTAAAAGAAAACGTAATGATTGGTCGTTTAATTCCGGCTGGTACTGGCTATAAAGGCAAACAGGAAAGGGCCAAGTACGAATAATTTTTTTCTTAAGTTAGATATAAAAGAAAGACGGCAGTCAATTGACTGCCGTCTTTCTTTGCTGTTGTCATTTGTCATTCCGGCCTTCGAGCCGAAATTCACTTTCTGTTTTTTAAAATCTGGATCCCCGCTTTCGCGAGGATGACAATGAAAAAATTATTCAAGTAATCTATATTTCTCAATATTACTGTCTGCTAGTTTTTGGATTAGTTCTATTTCTTTTTTGCCGTCATCGTTTTTAAAGAGGTGGGAGAATCGGCCTTGTAGTTTTAAATACTTTTCGACTGGCTTTTTTTCTGTAATTTTAGTTTTACTGACTAATTCTCCATTAATATATTCAAGCTGCGGATAGAGACCTGTTTGAGATGCTAGTTTCCCCAATTCAATCGCTTGATCTGGTTTTATTTTCCAGCCCGGAATGCAAGGTACTAGAATTTGGATGTAGGCCGGTCCAGGTATTGAGACGGCTTTTTTAACTTTAGCCTGAATGTCAGCCGGATAGCCGGTCGTCGTTTGCGCAACATAGTACAAACCGTGCGCTAAAGCAATGGCAACCATGTCTTTTTTAGATTGATGAGAACCGATAGACTCTTCGCCGGATGGAGTTGTGGTTGTGTTTGAACCGATCGGCGTGGCGGCACTAGCCTGCATACCAGTGTTGGCGTAAGCTTCGTTATCGTAGCAAACGTAAAGTATATTTTCGCCACGCACCCACATACCGCTTATTAGGCCAAATCCGATATCAAAGGTTGAACCATCCCCGCCTTGAGCGACAACTTTTACTTCTTTGTCTTTGCCTTGCTGCTTGAGGGCGGCTAAAATTCCCGAGGCTATGGCTGCAGCATTTTCAAATAGAGAATGAATCCATGGCACACCCCAAGCGCTTTCCGGGTAAGGCGAAGTAGTAACTTCTAAGCAACCCGTAGCATTAGCGATAATAGTATTCGGTCCTAGAGCCTCTACAACGTTCCGCGCAGCGATCATTTGCCCGCAACCAGCACAAGCCCGATGGCCAGGTGATAGCAGAGGTTTGTTTTTTATTTGAGTTTGCTTGGTAATTAATGTTTTGTTCGTCATAATAGTTTTGCTAAGATTTTTGGGATTTTTAGGATTATTGAGATCTTTGAGACGATCTTAATCTTAATAATCCTCAAAATCACAAAGCTCTCAAAAATCTTACTAATTGGCGGGTATTATTTTTTTTAATTCTTTAATATTTTTTAGATTATCAATTTGACCAACGAATTTACTGGCATCTAGCATCTCAATTAAGAGGGGTTTGCCGGATGAAGAAAGGTGAACGATGATGTTACCGAATTCCCGCGCATGACTGATTTTCCCCCTAGCTACTTCCCAGCTTATTATATTAGCCTCCGGATCATAAATCATATTTTTATCGGGAAAAAAGTTATTATTTTAATAATATCACCTTCTTTTTTATAAACAACTGCAACGTTGTCTTTTTGTGCGGTCCAGTAAGTTTTTTTCTTCATGATTTTTTCTGGAGTTTTTACGGCATCTTCAACCTGCTCTTTAGTAAAAAAGATTTTATATTTATTCAAGATATCAAATTTTTGCTCAGAGTATTTAGTAAAATATATCATAAAATATTAAATTTTTGCTTGCCCACCCGTAGCTTTAGCGCAGCGGTTTCCGTGTATTTTGTGAAGTAGATCATAATTATTGATTGACGTGAAAACTCGACCCAATAGATGTGCTGTAATATTTACATGGCACCCCGCACTGTTTCGTGTATACGTTATTTTGCTCGTTGTTCAGACAGCTGGGGTGTTCGTAAGTTAAAGAATCCAAACCAGCTTGTGTAAGCGCGCTATAAACACCGCATATATCGTTTACACTTTCTGAATTAGGTGAAACGTCCAGATCGACACAAGTACCATTCTGATGGCAGGTGCTTAAATGAGTCACAGTAGGCGGCCAAGGTTCGGTTATTATTATTTTGTTATTTATTGCATAGGCAGCTTCAAGTTTTGCTTCAAGATCAGCGCTTATAAAGCACCTGCCGGGATATTTGCACGGTACTTGGCTGGCAATGCAATTATAACAAGGCAGGCAAGGTATGCCGGAAGGACACCAGTCCGCACTAAAAACCGGACAACAACAGTCCCAGTAAACATTTTTTTCATACTCTTCATTTTTTGAACAAAAATTTTTGTCTGATTTTTCCCATTTTTGATGAGGGCCATTTAGCGCGCTACATGACTTTGCGTTTTCGTTTGTAGTGTCATATTGAGACCACACACAAGTCCCTTCGGCAAGAGTTGCTTCGGGTACTTTGACTGTTTTAATCTCAATAAATTTTAAATTAGTTAGATCGGGATTAATGATATAAAGTATGGTGTAAGAAGCAAGGACTAAAACCAAACCTGTTAGAGCTCCAGTGATCCACGACTTCGCCTCGCCAACACTTGAGGCATTACCGCCGGCAGTTATCCAGATAGCTCCGCCAACCATCATTACCACTACAGCGAGAATTCCAACAATACCAACCGCATATTTATAAATAGCGGCAATATACTCTGAAATCCAGGGTACTTTGCATGTCTCCACGCCCCTTTCATTAGTCGTACAATCTACTTGTTGGCTAAAAACTTTTTGCGGAAAGCTAATTTGTAAATCAGGAGGCGTCCAAACTTTTTCGGCGGCATTGACGTCAGAATTAAATAAAACAAAAAGTAATACTATTATAAAATTTAATAAGAATATTTTTTTCATAGATTAGAATATATTTTGTTGTGGTTTTATTTAATCCGGATATTGAGGGCAACCCTCAACTTGACTGCATGTAAGCCCAGTTTTATATATAAATGATCTAGAAATGGGGCAATCGGAGGCTGATTTTACATCAGTACAACCAAAATACCCGTCTCTCAGACTTGTTGCAGTTGTATCACAGCAACAACCGACACTTCCATATTGTGGGCATCCCTCCACTTTGCTACATGTCACATTTTCTTTATAGTCGTTTACCCTAGTATCGCAATCTTGCGCTGTTTTTACATCTATACATTTAAAATAACCTTCTCTCTGAGCCGTCTCAGCTCTATCACAACAACAACCTGCTATCATATTAGACGAGCTAGCTATAGTAACTGTGTTAATGGAGTGCACTTTGAGATTCACCAGATCTGGATTAATAGTTCTAAGTATCACATAAGAGGACATCACTAAAACCAGGCCAGTTAAAGCGCCAGATATGTATTGTTGAGCACTGCCTACTTGACTAGGGTTGCCGCTAGCGGTTATCCATAGAACTCCGCCAATCATCATGACTACAACCGCGATTATGGCTACTACACCGATAGCGTATTTATAAATTTGTTTAATATATTCGCCGATGGTTTGAGTGCTATTAGAAATAGTTACGTTCGCTCCTTTAGTGAATTCGCCGCCAATGTCAATTTGTGGTTTAAAATTTAAACCAGTAGCGTAAATTGGGGGAATGTTGAGTATTGCGAATAGTAATGAAAAAATAATAGTGAACTTTAACGATTTTATTAGCATATCTTTATACTTTACCAATAAATTTTATTTTATCGTCTTTCTTTTTTACTTCTATAATTATTTTTTTAATCATATCTTTAGTCACGTCTCTGCCGCCCAGACCGACGATAAAACTTTGTATTTTAGCCTTTGTTTGATTATGGGCTGCGGTTTTTATTTCTATTGCCAAAGGTCCTTCGGTTGCACCAAGCGAAACAGCTTTTTCTAAGACTCCTACGTATCTCGCATTTTTGATAATTTTTAATATAGCGTCGGCTGGAAACGGCCGGAAACATTTTATTTTTAGCACCCCCACCTTCGCTAAAGCTACGGTGGGCAAGCCCATTTTTTTTGCCAGCCAATTACTATTAGCCTCATCAATAACGTCTTTGATGGTGCCGACCATTGAGCCCATGGCGATTAGAACGGTTTTAGGATTGCTCGGTCCATAATACTCAATTAAGCCATCGTTAATTTTTGTCATTTTTTCTTTAGGCTTGATAACACCAGGAATTGCTTTGGCTAATTTTTGATATTCTTCATTAATTTTATTTTCCGCATTCATCAAATCGCGGTAAAGTTGCTCGCGAATTTCCATATAGTAGGGTGGAGCAGCAAAGGTGCCAAGCGATATTGGATTTTTAATGTCAAGATATTCGTCTTTGGTCGGTTTATAATCAGGTAGAAATCTTTTTATTTCTTTGGCTGTCGGAATAATTACGCTTTCATAACTATGTGTCAGTACAAAGCCATCAATATTGACCATAACTGGTAATTTTAAGCTTTCGGCTAATTTGTAAGCTAAAATATGCTGTTCAACCGCTTCTTGATGATTTTCAGCAAAAAACATAATCCAGCCAGCGTCGCGGACAGTCATCGCGTCCTGATGGTCGTTCCAAATCGTGATAGGAGCCGAAACCCCGCGATTGGCGCAAGTCAAAACAACCGGTAGTCGCATACCGGCAATATTAAAAATAACCTCCGCCATTAATAGTAGACCTTGTGAGCTAGTGGCAGTATAAACACGAACGCCGGTAGCACTGGCGCCAGCAACAATTGAGGCAGCTGCGAATTCGCTTTCCGCACGAATATATTCAAAATCAGCCTGGCCGTCAGCTTTCATCTTGGCCAGATCTTCGACGATGTGAGTTTGTGGGGTGATAGGGTAGGCCGAAACCACAGCTGGTCTTATATTTTTTATTACTTCAGCAATGGCATTTGAACCCTCTAAGATTTGAGATTTTTGGGATATTTTCATATATTATTTTTGGAATTTATGGTTATTATTTTTTTGTCATCCCCGCGTAGGCGGGGATCCTTTTAAATTTACAGAGAAAATACCAGATTGTCTTTTTAAATTTGTACTTTATAATTTTGGATCCCGGGTCGTAGCCCGGGATGACAATAAAGACTTTTACTTTGTTTCTAATTCCATGTCTATGGCTTTAACCGGACATTCTTTAGCACAGAGGCCGCACCCTTTGCAATAATTTAAATCAGTTTTTGGTTTAGGTTTGCCCTCTTGATTGGGCGACATCGTTATGACGCTTTCCGGACAAATTCGCACACAAGTACCACAGCCGATACATTTGTTTAAATCCGTTTTTGGCACATAGGTTCGCCAGCCGCCGGTTTTATTGATTATTGTTGAACTTGGTTTTGCAGTTATTTTCATATTGCCTATTTTATTTTGTGAGGTTATAAGCTCTGGTGATCGCTTTAATGTTTTTACTAATTATTTCTTCGCCTTTTTCGGAAAATTTTTGCTTAATCGCTTTTTCTAATGATTTAAGACTGATTAATCCCGAAGTTTTAGCGAAGGCGCCTAAGATAACCGTGTTGACGATATTTTTCCCAATTTCTTCCAAAGCAATTTTAGTGGCATCAATAGCGTGGATATTCTCCATGGGTAGATTTATTTTTATCTCCGCTTTTGGTTTGGCGGTATTAATAATGGCGATTGTTTTGGGGTTGCAACCCTTGGCGACATCTACGGCTAATAGTAGAGTGGCATCTTGTATAATTAAAAAATCCGGTCGGTAAATATGCTCCCTGGTTCTGATTGGTTTGTCGTCAATTCGGGCAAAGGCCTCAATTGGCGCACCGGTTCTTTCTACGCCGAACGAAGGGAAAGCTTGGGATGTATGACCCTCGTAAAAAGCGGCAATGGCTATTAATTCGGCGGCTGTGACTACGCCTTGCCCGCCACGTCCATGAATTCGAATCTGTTTCATTGTTTTATGGTTGCTCATATTTGAATGTATTTTTTATCTTATTTTTAATTTCAATAAGATTAAAGATTTATGAATTATGATTTAAGAATGTCTTTGATGTTTTTATTAGACCTTGTAAGATTTTGTGCGTATTGTTGGCTTTTTCTGCTATATTTTTTAGTTCCTCGTTATTTATATATCCGACATCTTTTGCGACCAAGATTTGGTTCTTTAGCTCAGTTAATGACCCTTGTGCTAAATAATAAAATTGTATTTTTTCTTTATAACCTTGTCTACCAAAACCCTCGGCAATGTTTGAGGTTATAGAGATGACTGCTCTTTTCATTTGAGTAGTTAAGCAGTATGTTTCATCCTTTGGAAATTTTTTAGTTAATTTATAAATTTTAATAACGAGAGAATGTCCTTCTTGCCAGGCCTTTAAATCGGTAAAAGTTTTTATTTTATCCATAATTCTTAAATCCTAATTCTTACATCTGAAAGACTATTGTTTTAATAATTGCTCTAGTATTTCTATAAAAGTATCATGCGGTATGTCGCCTGTGTATTTTTTGTCGTTGATAAACCAGGTTGGTGTCCCGCTTACTTTAAGTGCGATTCCATCTTCATAATCTTGGTTAACTTGCGCCGCATACTTTTTGCTTTGTAGGCAAGAAGTAAAGCGAGTAGCGTCAGTTCCGATTTGTTTGGCTAATTCAATAATTTCTTTTTCTTCGGCTAAGCCTTGATTAATATATAATTTGTCATGCATCGGCCAGAAAAGGCCTTGCTCGCCGGCGCAACGAGCGGCTAAAGCTAAAACAGGCGAGCTAGCACTGATGACGGGAAAGTCTTTAAAAATTATCCTGACATCATTTTTATACTTAACGCTTATTTCTCTGATATTTAAAAAAGAGTTTTTGCACATTGAGCAGGAAAAATCGGCAAATTCTATAATGGTTATTTTGGGATTAGCTGCGCCGAGCCAGTAATTATCTTTTGTTATTTGTTGCAATAATTCAGTGCTAATTTTTTGATTGTTGATTGGAGAGTAATCTTTTTGCCATTCTCCAGTTTTTAATAAATTTAAAATATAAAAAGTACAGGCCACAACAAAACCAAGGATTAAAATTAACAATGGGAATAATATCCATCTCCAAATAGCTTTTGTTTTGTCGGTCATTGAAAAAGTACTTATTTTAAACTATAATAAATATGTATTTATTATAACATTTTTCTATGCATAAACCAAATTTACATATTAATGAAAAGGCGTGGAATAAAAAATGGGAGCAAAGAGATAAAAAAAAGAAGGTAAAAATGAAGGTTAGCGGCGGTAGCGTGAAGAAGCTGTCAAAAATAATAATAAATAAAGCATAAAAGTTTTTTGTCATCCCTGCGCAGGCGGGGATCCCGTGGTTATTTAATAAGCCCTGAGATTCCCGCTTTCGCGGGAATGACAAGACGGGTTATGAAAATTATTTCTTGGAATGTTAACGGTATAAGAGCGGTTGCCAAAAAGGGGTTTAAAGAATTTATAAATAAATATAAGCCTGATATTTTATGTTTGCAGGAAACAAAGATTTCAGATACCAAAAGAGAAGAACACGAATTCAATTTTCAAGGCTATAAAGAATATTGGCATTCAGCCAAGCGCCCTGGTTATAGCGGAGTTTTGACATTAGTTAAAGATGGTATAAAGGTTTTTGATATTAGCAACGAAATTGGCGAAGAAAAATTTGATGATGAGGGACGAGCGAATGTTTTAGAATTAGAAAAATATTTTTTAGTAAATACTTATTTTCCCAACGCTAACCACGAATTATCTCGCTTGGATTATAAATTGCAATTTAACGAAGTTTTGTTGAAAAATTTAAAAAAGATAGAAAAGAAAAAGCCCGTCATTATTTGCGGTGATTTTAATGTGGCTCATGAAGAAATAGATTTAGCGCGTCCGAAGGATAATGTTGGTAGCGCTGGTTTTACTAACGAGGAAAGAGATTGGATGACAAAGTTTTTAAAGTCTGGTTTTATTGACACCTTTCGTTATAAGAACGGCAATAATATTCAGTATTCTTGGTGGTCTTATCGATTTAATGCTCGAGCCAAGAATGTCGGTTGGCGTATAGACTATTTTTGTATATCAAAAAAGTTGGCTAAAAGAGTCGATAAAGCTTATATTCTAAATGAAGTTTATGGCTCCGATCATTGTCCGGTAGGGATAGAGATTTTTTAACAGTGTCATCCTGAGCGCCACGAAGGATCTCTGGTTGGCTTGCAAAAGTGTTTTATCTGTGGCGACCTGAGATTCTTCGCTTCATTTCATTTCACTCAGAATGACAAAAAGGGATGCTTGATTTTTACTTTAGTTTAGGTTAAAATATTATTAGATAAATTGCTATCGTAAGCAATTTTTTTAATATAAAATTATGGAGAAATACGACCACAAAAAGATAGAAGAAAAATGGCAGAAAGAATGGGCTAAAGACGATTTATATAGAGCCAGCGATAGTCAGGATAAGCCTAAGTATTATATTTTGGACATGTTTCCATATCCGTCCGGTGCCGGTTTGCACGTTGGCCACCCAAAAGGTTATATAGCGACTGATGTTTTTGCGCGCATGAAAATGATGCAAGGTTATAATGTTTTACATCCGATGGGCTGGGATGCTTTCGGCTTGCCAGCAGAAAATTACGCGATTAAAAACAAAATTCATCCGCGCGAAGCTACGGAAAAAAATATTGAAACATATAAAAGACAATTGGAAATGCTAGGCTTTTCTTACGATTGGTCGCGCGAAATAAATACAACCGATCCTGAATTTTACAAATGGACACAATGGATTTTTATCAAGATGTTTGAGAAAGGTTTGGCCTATGAATCATACGAGCCGATCAATTGGTGTCCGAGTTGCAAGACCGGTTTAGCTAACGAAGACTTGGAAGGCGGAAAATGCGAGCGCTGCGGCAGTGAGATTGAGCAAAAACCAATGCGGCAATGGGTGTTAAAAATTACTGATTATGCTGATAGGCTATTAAATGATTTAGAAAAATTACCGGAATGGGAAGAGTCAATTAAGGAAATGCAAAAGAATTGGATTGGACGCAGTGAGGGCGCAGAAGTTGATTTCCAAATTGACGGTGAAAAAGTGACAGTCTTTACCACTCGACCAGATACTTTATTTGGCGCAACGTTTTTTGTTTTAGCGCCAGAACATCCGCTAGTAAAAAAAGTTACGACTGACGAGCAAAAAAAGGAAGTCGAAAAATATATAAAAAATGCAGCCAAAAAGACAGAGATGGAAAGAACAGAACTAGCAAAAGAAAAAACAGGCGTATTTACCGGGGCTTATGCGGTTAACCCTGTGAATAACGAAAAAATTCCGGTGTGGATTGCTGATTATGTAATGATGGGCTATGGCACGGGTGCGATTATGGCTGTGCCGGCGCACGATGAACGCGACTGGGAATTTGCCAAGAAATATGACATTAAGATTAAAAAAGTCGTTGTTGAAACAGATGATAGTAAAAGTCAAAAGTCAAAAGTCAAAAGTCAAAACTGCAACTCAAAAATAAAAAATGACGAAGCATTTTGTGGAGAGGGTTCAAATATTAATTCTAGTTTTCTTGATGGACTAAAAACCAATGATGCCAAAGAAAAAATGATAGCTTGGTTAGAAAAAAAAGACCTGGGAAAGCGAGCGGTACATTATAAATTAAAAGATTGGGTTTTTTCTCGTCAAAGATATTGGGGCGAGCCAATTCCACTTATTCATTGTGAAAAATGTGGAATTGTGCCGGCTCCGGAAGATGAACTGCCATTAAAATTGCCAGAAGTCGAGCATTACGAACCAACGGGAACGGGAGAGTCGCCATTAGCTAATATTGACGAGTGGGTGAACACGACTTGTCCAAAGTGCGGCGGATCGGCAAAACGCGAAACCAATACGATGCCGCAATGGGCAGGATCAAGTTGGTATTATTTAAGATATATTGATCCGCATAACAATAAAGCCTTGGTTGATAAAGATAAAGAAAGATATTGGTCACCGGTTGATTTTTATGTCGGTGGAGCAGAACATGCCACTCGTCATCTGATTTACGCCCGTTTCTGGCATAAATTTTTATACGATATCGGTGCTGTTAGCTACGAAGAACCGTTTACGCGCCTACAGCACGTTGGCTTGATTCTAGCTGAAGACGGGCGAAAGATGAGTAAGCGCTGGGGAAATGTTATTAATCCTGATGAGATAGTTGAGAAATACGGAGCTGACGCGATGCGGGTTTACGAAATGTTTATGGGGCCATTCAGTCAGGCAGTATCCTGGAGTACAAATGGGTTAGTGGGAACGAGAAAATTTTTAGAGAAGGTGATAAGAATAAAGTCAAAAGTCAAAATTCAAAAGTCAAAACTGCAACTCAAAAATCAAAATTTAGAGAGACTATTGCACAAAACTATAAAAAAAGTAAGTAGCGACATTGAGGAATTTAAGCTGAATACGGCGGTTAGCGCGATGATGATATTGGTTAATGAAATGGAGAAAGAGGAAGAAATAGATGAAAATGTTTATGAAAATTTATTGAAAATTTTGTCGCCGTTTGCGCCACATTTAGCAGAAGAAATCTGGTTCTCCTTTGCCAAGGCTTCTGAGGATAAATCTAAATATCAAGAGTCAATTTTTAAACAAAAGTGGCCGGAATACGACCATGAATTGGCGCGTGACGAGAAGATTGAATTGGTTTTGCAGGTAAACGGTAAGTTACGCGATACTATAGAAGTTGACGCCGAGACAGAAGAAGCTGAGGCAAAAAAGTTATCCCTAGAAAGCGAGAAAATAAAAAAGTGGGTAGAAGGCAAAAAAATTGTAAAAATTATTTTTGTAAGAGGAAAATTAGTGAATATCGTTATTAAATAGGTTGCAGGTACTAGGTTTTAGTTTCTAGCGTCGTTTATATTTAGCGTCCTAAAACCTAAAACCTAAAACCTAAAAACCCCATGCTAAAAGTGAACTATTTTAACGGTCGTTTGTCGTCCGGATTTGTGTCTTTATTTTCTGGGCGCATGTTTCAATTTATCGGTTCTGGTTTAATCGGTATTTTTTTGCCTATTTATCTTTTTAAAGTATTTGGCCTGGATATCAATCTGGTTATTTTTTTCTATTTAGCCGCGCATTTATTTTACGCTTTATTTTTGCCTTTAGGCGCCAGATGGATTAATCAAATCGGTTTAAACAATTCTTTGCGCATCAGTGTTTTTTTATTCGCTTTGTATTATTTATGCTTATATTTAGTAAAATATGACGTATTCACCTTCATTTTAATAGCTCTAATAGTTTTAACCTTAACGAGAACTCTTTTTTGGATGCCTTATCATACCGACTTGGCTATTTATACCGACAGGCGCGATCGAGGTAAGAGCATCGGCCTGCTTTGGGCAACTTCCACTTTTTTAGGCGTGGTGATGCCTCTAATTGCCGGTTTTTTGATCGGCAATTACGGTTATGGTTTAGTTTTTATTTTAGCTATTGCGATTCATACCAGTTCAATTATTCCCTTTTTGACTTTACCGCCCACTCAAGAAACTTATAGCTGGCGTTACTTTGAGACATTTAAACACATCTTTGACAAAAAAAATAGAAAGTTAGTTTTGGCTAATATGGCTAATGGAGCGGAGAACGAAATTGGAGTGGTGATCTGGCCGATTTTTATCTGGCAGCTTTTGCAGGGTAATTATTTTGCCGTTGGCGCCATCTCTTCTTTAATTGTGCTCGCTACGATTTCTGTTCAGCTAGGAGTTGGAAAATATACCGATATTTTTGACAAGCGCAAAATGATCCGTTGGGGCAGTGTTCTTTACGCTTCAGGTTGGTTGGCTAAAGTTTTTGTTCTGTCATCTTTCCAGATTTTTGTCATTGGTACTTATCATAGCTTTACGCAGATTTTTAAAGACACCCCCTTTGATACTTTAAATTATGAATTAATCGCTGACCAGGGTCATTACGTTGACGAGTATACGGTGATTAAAGAATTAGCAGTTCAGATAGGGAAAGTTTTGATGTTAATTTTTGTGCTGTTGCTACTGGTGAATTTTGGTTTGAATTGGACATTTGCATTAGCAGCGCTAGCGTCGTTATTCATTAACTTTCTTTAGTAGTTTTTAGTTTCTAGGTTGCAGGTTTTAGTTGTTTTATTATTTTCTATGAGTTTAGTAAAATCATATAAAGATTTAATAGTTTGGCAAAAGGCACTTGATTTAGTTGTCGAGGTATACAAAATAACAGAAAGTTTTCCAAGAGAAGAATTATATTCTTTAACAAGTCAAATGAGAAGAAGCGTGATTTCAATCCCGTCAAATATTGCCGAAGGTAGCGGACGAGGGACAAGAAGAGACTATGCACAATTTTTGCGAATGTCACTAGGATCGTGTAATGAGTTATCTACACAAGTAGAAATTGCAAAAAGATTGCCAAAAACTAAAATATTTATTTATCAAAAAATTGAAGATGATTTAGCAGAAATATCTAAAATGTTAAAAGCTATTATAAATAAACTTTTGAATGGTTTCTAAAACCTAATACCTGCAAACTAAAACCTTTACCGAAAAAATATGGACTTACTGGAAAACATAAAAAATATTTGTAATAAGAGCGGCATTATTCCGGCGCGTTCTAAAGGGCAGAATTTTTTAATAGACGAAGACGTTTATAATAGAATTATTGATAATGCCGGAATCAATAAAGACGATACAGTTTTAGAAGCCGGTCCTGGGTTAGGTATTCTAACTGAGAAGTTAGCGCAAAAAGTAAAAAAGGTAGTGGCCGTTGAACTGGATGATAAGTTAGCGAATTTTTTAAATATTAAGTTTGCTAATTACAAAAATGTAGAAATTATTAATGGAGACATATTGGATTTAAGAATTAAGATTTACGATTTAAGAGCTAAAGATAATAATGGAGAATATTTAGAAAATAAAATTCTTAATTCTTCATTCGTTAATCTTGAATCTTGCTATAATATCGTGGCGAATTTGCCTTACAATATTACGTCTGTATTTTTGAAGAATTTTTTAACCAGTAACCCGCCACAATCGATGACTTTAATGTTGCAGAAAGAAGTGGCGGAAAGAATTATTGCGCAACCGCCAGAGATGAGTATATTATCATTTTCCGTACAATATTACGCTGATCCTAAAATTTTATTTTATGTCAGTCGAGACAAATTCTGGCCACAGCCGGAAGTTGATAGCGCTGTTATCAGAATTGACTTAAAACCAGATTTAGTTCGCGATGTGGATAAAGAAAAAGATTTATTTAGATTAGTGAAAGTCGGTTTTAGCTCGCGACGAAAAATGCTGAAAAACAATTTAATGTCCGGCTATAAAATAAGCCAAGAAATAGCTAAAAATAGGTTAAAAAAGGCTGGTATAGACGAAAAAGCCAGGGCACAAGAGCTATCTTTAGCTGAGTGGGAGAAGCTATTTGTTGAATTTAGTTAAATCGTGTTATAATTAGTATAGGAAAATTTAAAGTTTAAAAATCAAAATTAAAAATGACAATGCAAAATGTAGAATTAAATTTTGCAGTAACTTTTTGATATTATTGCATTTTTAATTTTAATTTTTGCATTTTGATTTTTTATCCCCATGCTTAACGAACAAAATAACAGAGACAGAGGCGTTATCCAGGACAATGATAATGATAGTGATTTAGAATTGTATCAGAATCAAAGTCCACAGCCTTTAAGCAAGAGCCAAAAAATTGCCGTGGTAGTTTTGGCTTTTTTTGGTATTTTAGTGGTTATTTTTTGGGCAGCCCAATTTCAGAGCAATCTAAAAAACTCTTTAAAGCGTGATGCCGGCAGCTCGAATTTAGATATTAATAACGAAATAGTGGCTAACGAAGCCAATAAAAACAACGAGGCATTAAAGAATAAGGACACTGACGGGGACGGTCTGTCTGACTGGGAAGAGTTAAATATATATAAAACTTCGCCTTACTTAGAAGACAGCGACAGCGACGGTTATAGCGATAAGCAAGAAATAGATACAGGCAACAATCCAAATTGCCCGATGGGTCAGACTTGCGCCAGTACGAGCGCTGACAGCAACAATAGCAACAGTGGCGATGCCTTTTTTGACACTGATGACGCTGGGCTAAGTAACAACTCTGGCAACGTTAATACTGGAAATAATGCCAGTAGTAATGCGGCGGCTTTAAATATAGACGCAGCGACACTTAGAGCTGAACTGGAAAAAGCCGGAGTGGAAAAGAGCGTTTTAGACAGTACTAGCGATGATGAATTATTAAAAATTTATCAGGAGGCATTAAGAGAGCAGGATCTTTAGATTGGGTAGTTATTTTTTAAAAAATAATTAAAACATCTTATTTAAATAAATGAAAATATCATTTTTTCCAAAAATTAAAAATAACAATCTTTTTAAAAGATTATTATCATTTTTGCTTATTATAATTTTTGTAGCCGGCATCTTTTTAAGCCCACAGTCGGTAAAAGCTATGACAGTATCAGATGTTTTAGGTGCCCCGATAGCGATCGGCAATTGGGTTTGGGAAAAAATGCAAGTTGTATATGAAGCCGTAAAAGAAAAGCTAGAAGCCAAAGCTTTTAGCAGCGCTGTTAACAGCGCTTTGAAGAAAATCGCTTTTGATACAGCTACTTGGTTAGGTTCGGGGGGCAAAGGTCAAAAACCAATGTTTATTACCGAGGGTTGGGACACTTATCTAGGCAATATAGCTGATGAAGCAGTGGGTGAATATATAGAAAATCTTGGGAAAGAGGGTGTATTTGGAAGGCAGTTTAATTTATGTGAGCCGGATTTATCAGTTAAAGTAAGTATCGGTTTGGGACTAGTAGAATATCAAAGACCTAGCAAGCCGGCTTGTACTTTTAGCCAAATGAGAAAAAATTGGAGCCAAGCTCTAGAAGATCCCCATTTTTTGAACAACATTCAAGACATGTTTAATCCGACATCAAACGATCTCGGTATAGCCCTATCTTTAAACCAAAAGATGATTGAAACAAAAAAGGAAGAGACGGAGTTTAATAAGTTAAAAAGATTGGAAACAAAGGGCTGGTTAAACGTAGAGAATTTGATATCAGGAGACCAAACCTCGCCGCCAGGCATGATTGAAGAAACTTTTACTGCGGCTTATCGTCTGCCTTATGAATACTTAGGCTATGATTATGGTGAGGCTTTTGTAAACGCCAGTAATGTTTTTCTTAATCAATATTTTCTTACTTTGGTAAAAACAAAATTAAGTGAAATTGGAAAGAAACGTTATACCTCGCCTTATTCAGGTAGCTACGGCGCTCTAACTAACCCAGATGCTAGCCCTTCTGCCGGAGGCATAAGCGCGACCAAGGACAGCATAAAAAAGATTATTCAACCAGATTTTACAGTCAATTCTGATTATGACATTTTACATAAATTGACTTCCTGTCCCGATCCGACTAAAGCCGGACCGACCGACTGTGTTATAAATGATAAATTTAGCCAGGCTATCCAAAATAAGCTCACAGTAGCGCAGGCAATGGAGCAGGGATATTTAAATCCGAACGGCTTAATCGGATTTAATAAAGACGGCCTAGAGCCTTCTTATAATCAAGACTATCCTTATCGTTCACTGATTATATTAAGAAAATATCGCATCTTACCAGTTGGCTGGGAACTAGCTGCTCAATACATCAAAGATTATGAAGTTAGTCCCGCTACTTTAAAAGATTTGATTAACTGTTATAGCCCAACAGACGCCTATCTTGATTCCAGGGGTGATTGCCATTATTTGGCTGGTTTAGTTGATCCTAACTGGCTCTTAAAAGCGCCTTTGAATTATTGCCGCAAACAAGGACCTGGTCCGAAAATAAATTCAAGCGTCGCGATGCAAAATGGCACCAGCACTATTTTAACAATTTATCGAGACGATCAATATTGCGCAGATGAACAAACCTGCATCCAGGAAAATAGGGATGGATCTTGTAATTATTACGGTTACTGCACGGAAGAAAGAAGAAAATGGAAGTTTGATTCTGATTCTTGCGATCCGGTATATAACACCTGCGAAACTTATAAAACTGCCAATGGTCAAAGCGTTTCTTATTTGTCTAATACTTTGGATTATGGCACTTGCACTGCCGATAATGCCGGTTGCACAGCCTATTGTTCCGATTTTAATCCTAGTTCGGTGGATATGGAAATAAGCGTTAGCCAAAATTCAGGGAGTTTCAGCTTGCCGGTGACAACGACTTTTAGCGGCAGTGTTACGACTTTTTATAATTACAATGGCTCGTCTTTCGGCAACACCAACTTTTCGCCGTTTTTGCAAGCCGATGCCAGCAACATCATTCTTTATTACAACAATACAACCGATAGATTTTATTTAGCTTTCGTGCACGGAGCACCTAGCGCCGGCAGCGCCGGTACGGCTAATTTTCGGTTTGCCAGCGTAAACTCTAATAGCGGCAATATTAGGCTAGTTTTACAAGACGATGCCGACGACCCAGCAAATATCGCCGATAACCCTAATTTAGCCAATGCAGACGAGTGGCACTGGCAATGGGCGCCGGGCACCACTGACGGCGGCGTTATTGATTTGCCAAACGGCAACTGGTCTATCACCATTGAACCGTCAAGCTGGACTGGCATTAATTCTTGGCGGCTCCTTTATGAGCAGGGCGGTACGGTAATGTCAAGAGCGTTAGCTCGCGACGAAGCTTTGACTATTACGCGAACTATGGGCAGCGGCAGTTGGATGTGCACCGCGTCAGCTGGCTCTAAAAAATATTTAAACCAAAACGCATCTGAATGCAGCGCTGATCAAGACGGCTGTTATGAATTAATAAGGGCTAAAGAAGGGCTCGGAACAAATTTAATTGTTAATAGCAGTTTTGAAGATAACTACAGTTCAGTTTTTATTGATTTAACAGCCGGCGGCAGCGGTAATATCGATGATTGGGCCTTTACCGCCAACAGCAATTTACATGCCAATATCGCCAATGTTAACGAACCTAATGCCCAGGTTCATACCGGCTCGCAAAGTCTGCGCATTTCTTCTGCCGGTTCATTGTCTGGTCTGGCGCCAGCTTTTACCAGCGGCGTTATGCCGGGGAATTTTCAATTTGTTGATGGCGAAACTTACTCTATTAGCGCCTGGGTATATGTGGTTTCCGGTCAGGCTCGTTTAGCTGTCGGTAGCACCGGCAATTGGTTGACCGCTACCTCCAGCGTTGTTGGCGGTTGGGAAAGATTAAAAATTGTTTTTACCAAGGATTCTTCCTTGGCTGTTAGCCAATTTTTAATTTATGACAACAACACTCCGGCTGAATTTTATGTTGATGATATCAAGCTGGAAAGGGGCAAAACCACCGCTTATAGCAATTACCGCAGCAAGGGATTGATTTATGAAAAATTAATTCCGGATTATTACATGGAGGCCTGCTACGAAATGGACAGTGAAGGCTATTATAATCGAATTAACGGCGCGCCGAGCGCTTGCGACAATTACGCCCGTTTGTGCTCAGAAAGGGAAAACGGCTGTGAAATGTATACTTCGCAAACGACTAAATTAAGCATTCCCGGTAAAGTTAACACCAGTAATTATTGTTCGGCCGGATGCGTTGGTTATGATAAGTATTTACAGACGGAAAGCGCTTTTGAATCGGTTAAAGTAGCCAGGTTGATTCCTAAAAGCACTAAAAAATGCAATGCCAGCGTTGTCGGTTGCGATGAATTTACCAATTTAGACAAACTGGAACAAGGCGGTGAAGCTAAAGAGTATTATTCCTATCAGCGACAATGCCACCAGCCCGATGATTCTAATTGCGGAGCAACTAATAGTTGCAGTTGCGGTTCTTTTTATACTTGGGAGGGGTCTGATGACAGCGGCTATCAGTTAAGGCTCTTTACTTTGCAAAAAGTGGATACCGCTACTAATGAGCCATTTTCTTATAATGATGTTTACAACGGCTTGATGTGCGCAGAAGATTCTTACGATTTAATCAATAATCCTGACTGTCGCCAATTTTACAATCAGTCCGGTCAGATTTTTTATAAGTTTTACCATTATACAGTGACCTGCTCTGACAACTGTCATGCTTATAGACGCACGGAAAAAAATGTTGTTAAAAATCTTATCACCGAAGCCAACTTAACAGCCGCTGAATGCCAACAACTTTCCCAATATCCCAATCCCGGGCCAGATCAATATAAAGACGTAAACCATAACGGCGTTGAATGCGTTTTTTGCAAAAATAACGGCGAATGGAGCAACGAACACCAAGCCTGCATCTATTCGGCCATTCCGAATGAAGGACAAAAGTGTTCAGCCGCTGCTGCCGGCTGTCGCGAATATACCGGCAACCGTGGCGCTAATAGCCGGATAGTTTTAAAAAGCACTTTTGAGTCCGGCACTGTTGAGGGCTGGGAGGGTGATAATCAAATTGACAATCCTTCCAATACTTCTTTAATGATCGGCGGCCACTCTTTGTATGTGGCTAGCGTTGTTACGGGCGCGACTGCCCACCAAATAAGCAAAACAATCGGGAACTTAGTCCACCGGGACAAGTCATACACATTAAGTTTCTTAACTAATTCCGCCGTCTCTTTATCAGCCCGTATTGCCAACAGCGCCAGCAGCAGCGTTTTCTCAAATTTGACTATTACGCCAGAAGAATCAGCTGTTGGTTGGAATCGTTTTACTTTGAATTTAGCCCAGCTAGACCACGACATACAAAGCGACGAGGCCTTGGTTATCCGGGGCGATATGCCTTTCTTTATTGACGATATTACCTTAACCGAGATTACTGACAGGTATTATTTAGTCAAGCCGACCTTGTCCGACATACCAGAGGCTTGTTTATTTAACAGCTTGGGCGAATATGTCGGCTATGACGTCAATTTAGGCTGTGATCAGTACAGAGACAGGGATAACAATATTTATTATTTAAACGGTTTTAACGAGCTTTGTCCGGAATCAGCCGTTGGTTGCGAATTAATGATAGATACGCATAATAGCGCCGATTACAATATAAATTATTGGCACGACGCCGCTAACGACGGTTGCGCTAACGATGGGCCTGATTGCGCCACTGTGCCGGCAGACAATTTTATTTACGCTGTTTATGATAAAAACAAAAAATGCAATGCGGCTGATAAAGGTTGTATAAGACTGGGAGCAGAATCGCTTTACCAAAACGCCGCGTCTTATCAGACGGTTTATTTAAAGAATAATCCAGATCAATACAGTAAAATTTTGTGTGGCGCTGATGAAGTCGGCTGCCGGGCCTGGACAACAAAAAATTCAACAGCCTATTTTAAAGATCCGGGCAACCAGACTTGCGAATGGCGAGAACGCAGGCAAAGAGCCAATACTACGCAAAGCGCTTGGGGCTGGTTTAAAACAGCAATTAAACGCTGTGACAACAATGCGGATGGCAGAGTAGGCGCTGGAGATAGAATTTGTTCAAGCAACAGTGAATGCTTAAGGACGGAAACAGCCTGCACTAGCAACACTCAATGCAGTTCTAATATGGCCTGTTTAGACGGCTTTTGCCACAGCCTGTGCATAGCGGATGCTAACGATTACGAATGTGATACCGACCGCGGCACTGGCGGCAGTCCCAAAACTTTAGGAGTAAATCAAGACAAGGAACCTACTTCCCAGCCGACCCTTGATTATGATAATTTGAATTGGGTTGGGCTTTGTCCGAGCAGCCAATCTAGCTGTACGGAATATATTGAGCCCAAATCTTCGTTTAGTCCCAATCTGGTCAAGAATTCACAGATTAATATGGGAATCTCGCCTTCGCATTGGAATGTTAGCGGCACTACTTATTCCCAGCTTGTACCGTTAAGCGAGCCTAATAGCCTGTACCGCGTTACAGTTATTAATAGCGCTAACGGAACCGGTAATCCGGCATTAACTTATTCTTTGGCTAATTGCACCGGAGGATCAATTTATCCTTTAGAAACTAATTCTAATCGTATCGGTAACGGCGCCAACGCCGTTAATGGCGGCGCTTCTTTATCGGTCGGTACCAGCCGGGAGTTTTACGTCCGAGGGCCGGTTAGTTGCACTATCAGGGTCAATGGAGCGGTTTCTGGCGGTCAAGACGTAATAGTTAACAAGCTGGTTATTGACTATCAATTAAAAGATGGTTTGGAAGAAAAATGCAATGGCATAGTTAATTATGACAGCGGTTGCGTTTTGTTTAATGAACGCTCCGTGACCGGGGCTACTTTTGGGCAGACAGCTTACAAAAGTCTAAGCCATGACGTTGATCAAACAGGCATCGATTTAGCCCCTGTTAGTGTTGCTGTTGGTTCGGCGGAAGCTGATTCAAATGCGATAGTTAAAGTGTCGCCTGACCGTGATTGCGCTAAATGGCTGTCATGCACTTCTTATTCGCAGGACGCAGGCGGCAATATTAATTGTCATGGCATGGGTGTTTGCGATGCCTTAGGCAAAGAAGGCAATTGCTCTCACTTTGTTGTTGGCCGAGCTGATTATAATCCGACTTTGCCGCGCAATTCCAGATATGGTGATTATGGAGTTGATAGCAATCTTTTTGAGCCGGATATTAAAAATCTTGCTGGCTATGTTAAAGTCGGCTATGCCCCGTCTAGCAACAATTTGCCGATTAATTATTCCCTACCTAACGATCTTTACCCTCTTTCGGCTATGGAAACGGTCGGTAGCGCGGTGCAAGCTGATTTTAACGGTAATTTTGAATCAGCAGGTGCGAGTGGTTTAAATAGCAATAATCAAATAGTTTTTCAACCAAATTATTGGACCGACAGAAATAATTTATGGAATCCTGCTAATTTTTATTTAATTTATGACCCCAAACTTGCTCAAGATGAGAATGGAAGCTACAGCAAGGATTTGTATGCACCTGAAGGACGAGGATTTTTACGAGCTGATTCAACTAATATAAATTATTCACCGCAGTCAACAATAATTAGAGTCCGGTCAAATACTGAATATACGATTAGCGCTTATATAAACACTTCTCAATTTGGCAGCAATAATAGCGGCGTTAATGTTTATTATGAGGTTGATATTCAGCCTTTTGGCAATAATCTTTCCACTCCGCTTTCTTGGAATAGCATCAGTTTTGTTGACAATGTGGGCGCGCAAATAAATAGCGGTCAAGGAGTAATATCTGTTCAGTCTGGTCAGAGTTGGAGGCGCTATGTTTCTAAGTTTACTACCGGTGCTGGTGTACAAAATGTTAGGATTCAGTTAACGCCAAGATATCAAACAACTTCTACCGGCAAGCAATCTTGTGTATCGGGCACAGGAAACAGCTGTAACCAAGGTCCTGTATTTATTGACGACATTCAATTATTCCCAGTTTTAAATATTGAGAATAAATTTCCAGGGAATACCCCCACTGCTTATTGGTACGCTCCACGTTCTTGCCGTCTCTATCCAGCGGAAGACGCATTGTCTTGCGATTATTTAGAAAGAGATACGGGCATTAGAAAAATTGGCTGGTGGGGTTATTGTCTTGAATATGATCGCTATCCAGGAAATCAGGATTCTTGCTTATTGTGGTGGCCGGTTAATAAGATAGCGGGCGATGAAATTGCAGAAGAGCAAAGTGCGATTCGTTCGTCTTTATACTATTGTACAGCAGGAAGTAATTGTGCAACTTCTACTATTTATATGGGTTTAGATGATAGTGGTAGAACCTATTTTAACGGCGAACTAATAATGACTAATTTAGGAAATTTTCATCCTACTACAGTAGTTGTTGATTTAAATTTAGGCGAGAATGTTTTAGCCGTAGAACATAGAGATGGTGGTGGAGGTCAATGGGGTATGTGCGGCGCTATTTTGCCGGGTTCTGGCTGTACTCCTCCTCCTGGTGTAAATTTAACCACAAATAGCGCTGAAGGTTGGAAGTGCCAGTTTGCGGACGCTGTTACTGGTACGAGTTGGCGTTCTCCTGGGTTTGATGATTCTGACTGGGTAGACGCAACCCTTGAAAATATTAATCACGCTGATAGTACTGACGGTACCCCAGATAGAAACCTGTATGATTGCTTGTCTATTCCCGAAACTCCACATGTGGCAGGCCCCTATATATATTGCAGAAAATCTTTTAATTTAAATTGGTGCAGAAATTTAGTACAAGTAGTGAATGATGCCGGCCAAAATAGAGCTTGGGCTTTAAGGACCAGCCAGAATTCTTCTTACATTTCTGGTTGTCAAAACCCTCTTACTGGTTTATATGATGGTTGCAGCAATGGCTATGATTATTATCCTTTTGGTTCGATGGTTACGCCGTCCAATATTCCTAGCACTTGGTCATCGCCAGTTTATCTACTCCCACAACTAGATAATAATTTGACCCAATCAAGGTATACAACGGTTTATAGATACCGCGCTGGTTCTAGCCCGAATTATTACTATCCTTTTTTACAAAGAATTTTTGCTGAAAGCCAGTATGCTTATACTTGGAGCGGCTCTGCTTATGCGCTAGACAATACTGTTAGATGGACTGTGCCGACAACAGCATACACGTGTCCAGCGGTTAATAATGTCAATGGCACACTTAGACCTTGGCGTCCGATCTTTAATAGTTTTAGCGGTCAGACCTTGTGGTGCCGCAATTATAGCGGGGATTTGGGAGCTTGCACCAGCACTTTTGTTAATTCAGCGGCTAACTTTAGCGATTGGTGCGGTGTGCCGCCAATAATCAGCAATATGAGATTTAACCATTCAGCCAGCAACGTCACTTTAGATTCAGGCACTTTGTATAATTTTACTGTAACTGTCACAGTTGATCCTGAACAAATGCCTTTGCGCAGCGTAGTCATCCGTTGGGATGACGGTACAGCTGACACCGAACTATTTGTTAGCGATATGACTAGAAATGGCAATGAATATACGGCAGTGGTTAATAAAGCTTATGACTGGAACAATTTTGGCGCCGGCGGCGCGCAACAAGTTGTATTAAACAATGTTGGAGTGCGAGCGGTTGATAATTGGGGTTGGTGTCAGACAACCGGCGGTTGTACTGGCTGGCAACCATTCCCGGGCACTGTTACTGTCCGTTTAGCTCAATAATAGCAATATTATGAATGATGAAAAAAATGAAAGTGTTGACGAGCAGTTGCTAGAGCAATCAGAAGTAGCCGCCGCCGGAGAAGAAAAAACAATGGACGAACTGTCTAGCGCAAAACAACCGTCTATTGAAAAAAAAGGTAAAGGTTTGCTAGAAGAAATAGGTGGCAAAAAAACGAAGAGAGCAGTGGTGTGGGGTTTGGCTGGAGCGGCTTGCACTTGCTGCTTAGCAGCCGCAATCGTTTTGGCGACTGTCGGTTTAGTTACTGTAGTTGTATTTTACATCCAAGGTTTTTTTGATAGCAGTAACGAAACGGCTCAAAATTCTGCGGCGACGACGACCGCTAATAACGGCAACAGATAATATTTATGGTTAATACAAAAGACACAAAAATAAAAAAACTTACTTTGTATTCAGCTATTGTTAGTCTAGTGTTTTTAGTTTTTCCTCTTGCTTGTCACGCCGACCCGGTTGATGCTGTTCTTAAGTTAGTCTTGGGTTGGTTGGCTAGTTTTGTTGCTTGGGCTTTGGGTGGCATAATCACTCTTTGTATAGGGGCTATTATTGAAGTAACAAAATATAATAATTTTGTTAACGAACCGACGATAAAGGAGGCTTGGGCGATAGTGAGAGATATAAGTAATATGTTTTTTATCCTTATTCTATTGCTTATTGCCTTCGCCACAATTTTAAGAGTTGAGACATATAATATGAAGCGTTGGCTGCCGAAGCTATTGATTATGGCGGTGCTTATTAATTTTTCTAAAACGATTTGCGGTATCATGATTGATTTCTCCCAGGTCATAATGCTTACTTTTGTTAATACCTTCGCTACTACCGGTGGTGATTTTGTGAGCTATTTACAAATTAAAGAGTTTATCGCCGGAGTGCAAAATTCAGGAAAAACATGGGGTAAAGATAGTATAGATTTGGGGAATGTAGCCGTCGGCTATATGGTGGCTGTGATTTTTATGTTAGTAGCTTGTGTTGCGATGGTGGCTATTTTAATTGTTTTTGTAATGAGGATGATAATGCTTTGGATATTCGTGGTTTTATCCCCGCTAGCTTTTATGTTAAGCTCTTTTCCCCAGGGGCAATCATACGCTTCCCGTTATTGGGGAGAATTTACAAGATACCTTATAAATGGTCCAGTGCTTGCCTTTTTTATTTGGCTAGCTCTATCAACAATAAATAATCTTAATGTTAATACTTTTTCTGGCACTGAAACTAATGTCGGTGTTATTGCCGGAGTGACACAGATAATGACACTTCAATACTTCATGACCTTTGTTTTAGCAATAGGGTTTTTAGTTGGTGGGTTGATGATTTCACAGCAGATAGGAGGGGTTGGGGCGAACTGGGGGATGAGTACGGTGAGGAATTTAGGAAACAAGGGGCTAAGCATGGCGAAGAGAACTGCAACCGCGCCATTGCGAGCGACTGGAGCGGTGGCAAAATTCGGCGGAGGAGTTCCGCTGGATAAAGTTAGTCATGGCTTAGGAGTTGATTTAAATATACCGAGAGTGATTGGTAGAGTAAAAACACAGATGAAAGTCAATTCACAGAAGAGAGCAGACGAAGTGTATGAAAGTGCTCTTGACACAGCCAAGGAAAGCAAGAGTAGATTAAGGTCTACGTTCGCTTTAGCTTCAACCGGCGATTTAGGTTGGCGCGCAATAACCGAAGCTCATAAAAATGACCTTTTTACAAGAGTGGCTATGGGCAACAAAAGATATAATCCGAAAGAATTGTTAGAAAAAACGAAAGAAAAAAAACAAGAAGCTTTAGATAAAAAAGGTCTTCACTCTAGAGAAGAATGGATGGAGCATCGTAAAAATAAAGAAGATCTAAAGGAGATTGAAGAGCAAAGATTAAAGCCCGGTCTTTCCACGAAAGAACAGCTAGATTTAAATGAAAAATCAAAGGCGCTAAAGAAAAAAATAGAAGACCATGAAAGCTCAGGTAAAATCTACGATCAAAAAAAGGTAGACGAAATAGACGCCAAATTTAATCCTACAATAGAAAAATATGAAAAACGAGTGAAGGAATTTACTGATATTCCCGGCTGGGTAGAAGCCAAACAAGATGCGGAAAAGGCAAGAAGAGGGAGATTTAAAGGTACGGTGGGCCAATTAGAAAATTCCGATGAACTTGGTCAAATGGTGCAAGAAGGTCTAAGGACTGGTGAGACAGGACTTACTTCAGAAGCTTTAGTAAGAATGACAAGACTCGGTGATTATAATGAATTTGCAAAAAAGTTGAACATAGGAACGGGCAGAGAAGGTATGTTGCAATTAGCGAAAATACTTGAAAGACAAGGCAACTTTTCTAGACAAGCAGCTTTAAAATTAGTGGCAGAAATTGGTGGAATAGCTAAAAATATTAAACATTTTGGAGCATACGGAGCGGTTAAGCTAGAAAATGGGGAGTGGAAAGAGTCTTCTGATAATGAATATCAGGCCGCGATGCTTTCGGAAATGTTAAAGTTAGAGCCTCAGGATTTTGTACGAAATGTTAACAGATTAGGATTGGGGGAATATACAGGTCCAGAAGGAATTCTAGATGCTGATTTACACGATGGTGGGCATTGGAAGCCATCAGCAGCAGCAATTGCTTATTTAAAATTAAATGGCGACAAGCTAGCAGAGCAGTATCTTAGCAGAGGCCAACAAAATGCTATAGAATTTTTAGCTAGTAAGTTGGATGTATTGGAAAAAGCTGGAGTTGGCGACAAAACTATCGAAAACATCAAATTAAGATCACAGACCCTCGGGAAGGGCACGGATGCTATGGAACAAATAAAGGAAGTAAAATCTAATTTAGGTGCAACATAATGGTAGAAAAAAAAATCACAATCGAAGAGTTAAAAAGTCAAATTAAATCATATGATGAGTATGACGATTTTAAAGGTGCCTACGGTGCTTATAAGGAATTGAAAAAATATTTAGACGAATCTGATTTACGATTTTCTAACCCAGAATTATTTAAACAATTTTTCAATTTATTGACAAAGTTAAAATTTTTATCTCTAAATTATTTTGATAACTGGGAAGAGATAGGGGATTTGATATCTAAACATTTGGATAAAGTTTTTGAGTTAGAGCATTTTGATTTGTGGAACAAAATTGAAACTAACTTATTGTCAACCGACGACATGGACGAGAGAGACCAAATTAAGAAGGGATTAATAAAAAAATTATCCGAAAGCGATAAAGTCATCATTAATAAAATTGGTTACCCTCAAAAGTCTAATTTGCCATTGACTATTGGCGACTGGATAAAAGATATAAATGTTAACGTGGGTTACAAAAATACGAGTAGCTTCGAGAAAACAAAATATTTAACCAATAGTTCTAATATTATTGTCTTGAAGAATGAAGATAAAAGAAAGATAAAGATTTTGTTTGATCTGTACGAGAAGTTAAAACTATCTTCTAAAACGCCGCAAGGATATGAAGACGAAGTGCCAATCGAGATAGATGGCGAGCTTTATATTTTTAGGAGAGGAATGATGGAACCTTTGAAAAATATTTTAAAATACACTAAAGATTTAAGTGGCCCGCCGAAGACGCAAGAAGAAAAGAAGATTGACGAATTGAAAGAAAGGTTACCGCAGGAAGAGGGAGTCGGGAAGATGGCGATTGAGGAGGGAATAAGTGATACACAAAAGATTGATGAACTAAAAACAATAGCTAATCGTTATAAGGATAATAGTTTGCAAAGGCGAGCAATAGAAGAGGAAATAAGAAAGCTAGAACGAAAATGATCAATTTTCAACGCTCAATTTTCAATTAATTATTAAATTATCAACTATCAATTTTGTATGAGTCAGAGAAACGAATTTGATCTTGAAGAAAGGACGGCTGTTTTTGCAGAAAGAATGATAGATTTGGCAAGGTCAATAAAAATAGATGCAGTTAATTCTAGAATAATTGCTCAAGTTGTAAGTTCAAGTGGCTCAATAGGTGCTAATTATTGCGAAGCTACTGAAGCAGAAAGTAAAAAAGATTTTATTCATAAAATGGGAATAAGCAAAAAAGAAATAAAAGAAACCAAGCATTGGCTAAGGATGCTAGCAAAGTCAAATCCGGAAAGAAAAGATGAAATACGTAAATTATGGTTAGAGGCACAAGAGTTGTTGCTGATATTTTCTAAAAGTATTAAAACATGCGCAAATAGAAAAATGGGAATTTAATAATTGATTATTTATTGATAATTGATAATTGAAAGTTGATAATTATAATTTATGTTGTCATATTTAGATAAATTTAATAATTTAGACCCAGAATTGCGAGATCGGGTCTCCACTGACGCGGTAGTGGCTGCCATGGAAGAAATTGAAAATAAATACGGGGTTAGTTTAGCTAGCGTTGTTATGCGGGTGATGGTTAAAGAAATATCGATTGTTGATTTGGCTAAGTATTTTGTTTTTGAATATGGTTTAGACGGGCATACAGCCGATGAATTAGTCGAGGAGCTAAAAGAAAAAGTGTTCGTTGGCGTAGCTGACTACTTAGGTTTTGCGGTTGCTGAAGATAAGGTAGCAGCTAACGAGGAGCAGTATAGCCAGTGGGTGCAGAATAAAAGAAGCGAAGCTGATGTGCTCGGTTCCAACTTTTTCTTTTCGCCAGAAGACGAAGAAGAGGTAAGAGAATTGACTAAAAAGGTAGAGGTGATAATGCCATCTAAAACGGAAATACAAAAGGAAGAAGATAAAATTGACAGAAAAATAGATCAAATTTGCCGGCAGTTAAGAGTAAGTTTTAGTTCCGAGGAATTAAATATCCGCTTTCGTAAAGTATTAAATACGTATTTGAAAGGCGTGCGCAATAAAGTCGATACCAAGCAGACTCTAATTAAAGCGATTGATGCCGGCGGTTTGAGTATGGACCCGATTTATGTTGACAATATTTTACTGGTGGCAGATAAAATTAATGCGGAATTTATCGATTCTTCTAACCAGCCGCGGAAAGAAGAAAAGAAGAGCGAAACGTATAATTTACAGCAGAGCGGCGTCAGGGACGTTGACTATGATTTTGGCAGCTTAGCTAAAAAAGAAGAAAAAAGGGAAAAAGTAACCCCTCCCGTTTTGGCGACTGATTTACATTTTAATGAAGAAGAAAATTCCACTGACCAGGAAAAAACTGGTGATGTTTTCGGTGAAGATGTTATTGACCTGACTAAATCCGATCAGCACGGCGAAGCTGGCGGCAGTTTTAATTTGTCAGCAGACGGAAGAGACGATATAATTAGTAAGAATGAAGCGCCGGAGATTGCGGCTGCCCCTGCTAATTTAGCTAGCGCCAGGCAGTCAGCGGCAAATGACGAAAAGTCAAGAATGAAGGATATTAAATATCACCCGAAATTAACTGGTCCGGTTGATGAATTGGGCGAGATTGATGTTGTAAATTTTCGCCGCCTTAATTCTGATCCGGGGGTGGCAGCGGAAAAAATAAAGCAAAAAGTAAAAAATTTGGAAGCAGAAAGTTATACCAAAAGATTGGCCGGCATTAAATCTTGGCGTCAAAGTCCGATAAACAAGTTATATTTAGCTATCGGCCAGGAAAGTCTACTAAAGAAGAAAAGCGTTCCGGAAATTATTGAGGCCAGAGCGCAGAATGGCCAGGATTATTTAACTCAAGAGGAATTTGATACGATAGTTAATCTAAATAAAGAGTTAAAATATTAGCCTCACCCCGCCCCTCTCCTTCGTAAGGAGAGGGAGGATAATAAGGTTATGCAGCAATTTACAGTACCACAATTCATTGATGTTGAAGATAAAATTATCGGTCCGATAACAGTCAGGCAATTTGTGATTATACTCGGTGCTTTTTTGATAATGGTGGCCGTTTATCGCATTTTTACTTTTTCCGCCTTTATAGCTATCAGCGTTTTTGTCGCCGGCATCGCTGCCGTTTTCGCCTTTTATCGGGTTAACGGCATGCCTTTTCATTTTTTTGTTTTAAATTTTTTTCAGACCCTGAAAAGACCGTCACTGCGCATTTGGAATCATATGATAGGAAAAATAGAAACCGAGTTTGTTAATGAGAACGAGGTTAAAGATGCGACTGAAAAAATAAAGCGCCAGAATAGGCGCGTCGGCTCTTCTCGACTAGCCGAGCTCTCCTTAATAGTAGATACTAGCGGTAAATACGGTGGCGAAGAGCAAGATTAAAATTTAGCCCCGAATAACTTAGAAGAAGCCAGAAATTATTTATATTTTTGAATTTTAAATTTTGAATTTTATCCCATGCCTAAAAGCAAATTAGCCAAAAACAGCATCAGTTCTTCTACCCAGCAATATTTAGATATCGCTGAAATTAAGGAGAATACTGTCATTATGCGTGACAGCACCATGCGCGCCATAATTATGGTTTCCAGCATTAACTTTGCTTTGAAGAGCGAAGATGAACAAGACGCGATTATCGGCAGCTATGTCAGTTTTCTTAATAATATTGATTTTCCCCTGCAGATAGTCATCCAGTCCCGTGAACTAAATATTGACCATTATTTAGATGAATTAAAGCAAAAAGAAAGGGAGCAGACAAACGAGCTGTTAAAAATTCAAACTGCAGAATATATTCAATATATAAAAGAACTGGTGGCTATTAGTCAAATAATGAGCAAACATTTTTATGTCGTTGTGCCGTATAATCCAATATCAGATAAGCAAAAAAGTTTTTTTTCTCGTTTTTTTGACACTTTAAAACCAGCCACCTTAATTAGGGTCAAAGAGGAGAGGTTCAGGAGACGGCGGGTTGATTTAACTCATAGAGTTGACAGTATTATTTCCGGCCTCAACTCTATTGGCTTAAATGCGGTTGAATTGGATACGCAGGGGCTGATCGAACTGTATTATAATTCATATAATCCCGCCACTTCTTTAAATGAAAAATTGGTCAATATTAATGAATTGAGAATTGTCAAATAGCATATGTTTGAATTAAAAAAAGCACAACAACAAGAACAGGAGCAAGAAAGATTGCGCCGCGAGGAAGAAAAAAAGCAGGCGCGTGAATTTAACCGTTCAGTTGAAATAACGACTGAGTACGTTAAGGAAGAAAAAGCCTATCGCCAGGGCGTTGTTTCTATTCGTGATTTAATTGCGCCGGATAGTTTAAAAATCAATCCTAGTTATGTAATTTTGGGCGATAAATTTTTGCGCACTCTCTTTGTTATAAATTATCCTCGCTATATCGGAGTGGGTTGGTTCGCGCCGATTATTAATTTAAATTCAACCTTTGATGTTTCTATGTTTTTTTATCCGGTGGAAGCCGGCATAATTTTAAAACAACTAAAGAAAAAAGTGGGCACGCTAGAAGCGCAAATTATATCAGACGCTGAAAAAGGCGCTGCCCGCGATCCGTTGCGAGAAACAGCTTTGCGCGATATTGAAGCTTTGCGCGACGCCTTAACACAAGGCGTTGAAAAATTCTTCCAGTTTGCTTTGTACGTTACCTTGTATGCCGATAGCAAAGACGAGCTCGATAAATTAACTCGTGAAGTGGAAAATATTTTTGGTTCGCGTTTAGTTTATTCTAAAAGAGTATTTTACCAGTCAGAGCAAGGCTTTAATTCAACTTTGCCTTTAGGTAACGACGAATTGTATATCACTTTTAACATGAATTCTTCGCCTATCGCTTCGTCTTTCCCGTTTATTTCCAGCGAGTTGACGACCGATTCAGGTATTCTTTACGGAATTAACCGCCACAACAACAGCTTGATTTTATTTGATCGATTTAGTCTGCCCAATGCCAATACGGTTGTTTTTGCCACCTCCGGCGCCGGTAAAAGTTATGCGGTTAAATTAGAAGTTTTAAGGTCTTTGATGATGGGGACTGATGTTATTATTATTGATCCTGAAAATGAATATAAGCATTTATCGGACGCTGTCGGAGGTACTTATATCAGCGTTTCTTTATCCAGTGAAAATAAAATAAATCCCTTTGATTTGCCGCGCGCGGTTAGCGGCGACTCGAAACCGGGTGACATTATCCGCAGTGCCGTTATTACTGCTAAGGGTTTATTGCGGCTGATGCTCGGTCAGCTAAATCACGAAGAAGATTCAATTATTGATCGGGCCTTACTTGAGGCTTATGCCAAAAAAGACATTACGTCTGACAGCGATCTGTCCAAGATTGAAGCGCCGATCATGCAGGATTTAGAAGATGTTTTAGAGGGAATGCAGGGTGGCGCTGATTTGGCTTTGCGTTTACGCAAGTATACTCAAGGCACCTTTTCCGGCTTATTCAATAGCCCCACTAACGTTAAGATGGATAATCAATTGGTGTGCTTTTCGGTGCGCGATTTAGAAGATGAATTAAGGCCAATCGCTATTTATACCATCGTTAATTACATCTGGAATGTTGTTCGTAGTGAAATGAAAAAGAGAATCTTAGTTATTGACGAAGCGTGGTGGCTGATGCAAAACGAGGACAGCGCTAAATTTATTTATGCCCTAGTAAAACGTTGCCGCAAATACTATTTGGGCGTGACAACCATCACTCAGGATGTAAATGATTTTCTGCTCCTGCCTTATGGGCAGGCAATTGTCACCAATTCAGCTTTGCAACTTCTATTGAAACAATCAACTGCTTCCATTGATTTAATTAAAAAAACTTTTGCTTTAACTGAGGGCGAAAAAAGGTTATTGTTGGAAAGCGGAGTGGGTGAGGGCATATTTTTTGCCGGCACTAGACACGCAGCCATCAAAATAGTCGCTTCTTACGCCGAAGATCAGCTGATTACCTCTGACCCCAGACAGCTTCTAGAGATAGAGGAGGCCAAAAAAGATTTTTCTGCCAACTCGGAAATTAATCTTGGCGAGGCGAATAACGAGGAGGTTGACGAAATGGATATTTAAAATTACATAATACATAATGTTATAAGTTTATGGAAAGAAATAAAAAAATATTTTATACTTCAGCTATTACTCTAGCAATAATTTTAATCTTTGCCTTAGTTTACTTCATTTATGTCCAAAAAATGTCTTTTAAAGATTTAACAGCCGCTCCTCAAAAAATAGTAAGCTTAGTTAAAAAGCAAGTCCCAGTTAAAACAACGGAGCCGGTGATTAGAATAGACGTTGGCGAAGAAGGGTCGCCAAAAACAGAGAGGCCGAAGACGACTGAAAAATTAGAATTTACCAAAGAGGACGTTGCTAGATTGGCTGCTGGTTTTGTAGAAAGATTCGGCAGTTATTCCAACCAAGCGAACAACGCTAATATTTACGATCTTAAAATCTATATGACCAGGAATATGCAAATCTGGGCCGATGACTATTTAGCCGAACAAAGAAAAAATAAAACCGACGATACTAATTATTATGGCATTATCACCAAGGCGGTCAGCAGCGATATTAAAGATTTTGACGAAGCGGCCGGAAGAGCAAGCGTCGTGGTTCACACTCGCCGACAGGAAGCTGAGTCTTTTACCGATAATGTTACCAATACTTTTAATCAAGATATTACCGTCGGTTTATTAAAAGAAGACGGAGCTTGGAAGGTGAATAGCGCCAGATGGGAGAATAAAAAATAAAATATATTGAAAACATATGTTTAAAATTACATTCAAGAAAGATCACAAAAATCATTTGCTGGCTACCATAGCGGTTTTTGCGCTTTTAATTTTGGGTACTTTCTATTTATTTAGCCAATTTTTATTTTTTAGAGGAAGCTATTACAGCAGTACAAATTTAACCGAAAATCAAAGAAAGGCTCGCCAGCAGGCGACAGAAGTAGACCCGTTTATTACGAAGGCGCTGAATAATGATGCTAGCGATATTGTGTCGCCGATTTTGAATAATATTGATCCGAGCATTGGTCCCGTTGCCGCCAAAGTAAACATTGTTGAGTTTTCAAAATATGATTGCGACTTTTGTCAAAAACAGGAAAATATTTTACGCCAAGCTATGAAAAAATACGGCGCTGAAGTACGTTTGATCAGAAAAGACTACCCAGAGAAAGATATTATGTCCCTTTCTTATCAAGCAGCTGCAGCCGCTAGATGCGCCGCGGAACAAAAAAAGTTTTGGCAGTATAGCGACGAATTGTACAAACTAACTGACAAGGGCTTTATTCCGGCAAAATTTGAACAAATCGCTAAAAACATTGGTTTGAATATAGATTATTTTAGGAGCTGCCTTAACAGTGGGCGCAGTCGAGCGTTAATTAATAACAATATTGACGAAGGAGACTCTTTAGGTATAACCGGCGTGCCGTATATTTATATTAATAATGAAAAAATTACTGGCGAAATAAATGTAGATGATATAGAAAACATAATTGATAAAGAGTTAAGTTCAAGCCAAAATTAACAATCAATATGTCTGCCGGTATATCAAATATTTACGTCTGCACAAATTGCGACGCCCAGCTCTCCAAGTGGAGTGGGCGTTGTTTAGAATGTGGCGCCTGGGGAACATTAGTGCAGCAAACTATCACCAGCAAAGAAAAAGAGGAGCGGAAATTAGATATTGAACCAGCAGTAGCAGTCGATTTAAGCTCTATTGAGAGTTTAAAATTAGATAGAATAAAGACTAATATTAGCGAATTTGACAGGGTGATGGGTGGCGGCATAGTGCCTGGGTCTGTAATTTTAATAGCAGGCGAACCTGGCATCGGTAAATCAACGATCTTGGCGCAGATCGCCCAAAAGGTCAGCGAACAAATTAAAAAAAACCAGAATATAATTTATATCAGCGGCGAAGAGTCGGCAGTACAATTTAAAGATCGTTTTGATAGATTGAATTATAAATATGCCAATTTAAAATTAATTTGTGAAACTAATGTCGAAAAAATATTGTCTGCCGTTAACAAAGAAAAACCGTCTTTGATATTAGTTGATTCCATCCAGACGATTTATTCGGCCAACTTACCATCGGAAGCTGGTAGTATTAATCAAATAAGGTATGCTACGATAAAATTTTTAGAATATGCTAAAAAAAATAATGTCGCAACGATTTTAGTCGGACATATCACTAAAGACGGGCAAGTGGCCGGACCAAAATCCCTTGAGCATATTGTGGATACCGTTTTATATCTAGAGAGCGAAAAAAGCCAGAATTATCGTTTATTGCGTGCCACTAAAAATCGTTTTGGCTCGGTCAATGAACTGGGAATCTTTGAAATGACTGGAGTCGGCTTGAAAGAGATTCTAAATCCAGGCGCTATTTTTATTGAAGAGCAGACCGCTAAAATCCCAGGATCAGTTATTAGTTGTATTATGGAAGGCACGCGTCCGTTTTTACTCGAAGTACAAGCCCTTACTTCAAAAACGATTTTCGGTTATCCGCAACGAAAAGCATCTGGTTTTGATTTAAATAGATTGCAAGTTCTAGCTACAGTTTTAAGCAAAAGAACTAAAATAAATCTAACCAATCAAGATATTATCCTCAACATAGTCGGCGGTATGCGCATCAGTGATCCAGCCGTTGACTTGGCGGTTTGTTTAGCGATTACTTCATCTCTAAATAATAAAATCGTAGATCGGCAGACAATAGTTTTGGGAGAAGTTGGATTAGGAGGAGAGGTGAGAGCAGTGACGAAGCTAAAAGATAGGTTGGCAGAAGCGGAAAAGTTAGGATTTAAGACCGCCATAGTTCCGAATTTAGACGTTAAAACAAGCAAATTAAAGATTGTTAAGGTAAAAAGTGTTGGAGAGGCAGTGGCAAATTTTTAAGCAAATATGGTTCTACCGAAAAAATTTTACAACAGAAAAACTCTTATTGTTGCCCAAGACCTCTTGGGTTGTTTTTTAGTGCGGAAGATAAACGGAAAAATTATTAAAGCCAAGATTATAGAAACAGAAGCTTATAACGGACCTAAAGATTTAGCTAGTCATGCCAGTCGTGGTAAAACCGAGAGAAATAAAATAATGTTTGGTGAGCCGGGGAGGATTTATGTTTATTTTACTTATGGGATGCACTATATGTTTAATATCGTTACGGAAGCCAAAGATTATCCGGCCGCGGTTTTAATTCGGGCCGTGGAAGTTGAACATAATGGTCAAGAAAGATTCAATACGAACGGACCAGCTAGGTTAACAAAGTTTTTACGTATTGATAAAAAGTTTAACGGCTTATCAGTTTGTGATAAAAAAAATGGTCTATGGGTCGAGAGCAGAAAAGGGAAAATATCTCCTGAAAAAATAAAAAAGGCCAAGCGAGTTGGCATTGATTATGCGAAAAAGTACAAGGATAAATTATGGCGGTTTGTCCTAGAATAGAAAATAATTTAAAATAGATGAATGGGGTGGCCAAAAGGTCACCCCATTTTGATGATCATGTCCGTTTGTCTGACACTATGTTGTGAAGAATGTGGAGAATCCCTTTCCCATGGTTGTCATCAGCGTATCGCGGCTGATGGTTTCTCCGGCACAGCAGCCATGGACAGCTGCCTCCGGAATGCTTGAGACGACGTGGTAATTACCTCCGCCGATGCTTTTTACCACGATGGCCGCACTGTCGTTGCCTCTTTTGCTTACCCTCCTGCGACTTGAAGCCATTGGAAATATTTTGTTCATTGAAACCTCCTGGATTAGATTTATTGATAATTTACTTGTTTTTATAGTTTTTGTCAAGTGGAAAAATATTATTCCAAATGAGTAGTTTTTATATTTTTTACCATTTTTTTGGCTAATTTTGAATAATTTTTTATATTAGAGTTAATAATTTTTTGGACCTCCTCATGGGTTCTTTTTATTAAATCGTAATCAAATAGAGAAGCGATTTTTAATTCCGGGAAACCGGATTGTGAAAAACCGTATAATTCTCCGGGACCGCGGAATTTTAAATCAATCTTCGACAAAGCAAAACCGTCATTATATTTTTCCATAGCCGACAACCTCTTTAGAGTTCTTTCGGAGCTGCTATCTGAAAATAGAAAGCAGCAGGATTGGTGCTCGCCTCGACCGACGCGACCACGAAATTGATGTAATTGAGCTAAACCAAATCGATCAGCGCCTTCTATCATCATTATCGTCGCATTCGGAACGTCAATACCAACCTCAATAACAGAGGTGGAAACAATAATTTTTATTTCATTGTTTTTAAATTTCTTCATTATTTCTTCTTTTTCGGTTGCCGGTAGCTTGCCATGCAACATACCAATCTCTAAATCCGGAAATATTATTTCGTTTAGTTTTTTGTATTCTTCTTTAACTGATTTAACCCCAAGCTTATCAGAAATATCAATTAGTGGGCAAATGACAAAAATTTGTCGACCAGCTGTAATTTGCTTTCGTATAAAATCGTATGCAGCAGCTCTTTTGTCTTCCGGTACAACTTTGGTAAGGATCGGTTTGCGCCCGCTCGGCATTTGGTTGATAATGGATAAATCCAAATCGCCGTAAAGAGCGAGGGCTAAGGTGCGGGGGATTGGCGTTGCTGTTGTTGATAAAAGATGAGGCGTAATATTTTTATTTGATTTACTAATTAAAGTTTTTCTTTGTTCAACTCCAAAGCGATGCTGTTCATCAATAATTGCTAATGCTAAGTCATTAAATTTTATGTTTTTTTGTATTAGCGCGTGGGTGCCTATGATGATGTCTAACTTTTGGGTTAAAAACGTTGTCTTAGTTTTCTTTCCGGCTAAGTCCATAATTCCCGACTCGTAATTTAAGACTCTGTTATTTCTGGTAATTAGGCCAATTTTGGCATTATAATTTTTGAATAATTTACATAAGGTTTCGTAATGCTGCTCGGCTAAAATCTCCGTGGGCGCCATTAAAACTGATTGTTTGCCGTTCAAAAAGACATTAAGCATAGCTAAAGCCGCTACCACAGTTTTACCGCTGCCAACATCGCCTTCCAAAAGCCGTGACATTGGTTGATCTTTATCCATATCTTGCAGTATTTCCCAGGCTGATTTTTTTTGAGCCGGAGTCAGTGAATAGGGCAGAGAGTTAACGAAAGTTTTTGTCTCTCTTTCTTTAAATATAATTTTATGAGCCGTGGCATTCTGCAGTTGCTTTTTGGTTATTTGCGAGCGAAGCTGGACTAAAAATAATTCGTCAAAAGCTAATCTGGTTTTAGCGTTTTCGACATCTTGCCAGGTTTTAGGAAAGTGAATCCTTTTTATAGCTTCCGGCAAAGTCAATAATTTTTGTCTTTTGATAATTTCTGTTGGCAACCAATCGGGAATAATATCGGCTAAAGCGACGATTTGTTTGATCAAAAATCTGATTTGTTTTTGTGTGATATTGCTGGTGAGGTGATAATTGGGAATAATGCCTTGGGTATGAATTGAGGCACCGGAAGAGATTTTTTCGTAAATAGGTGAGTTCATGCTTAATCCAGTATAGTCTTCTTCGACTTTTCCGGCTAAAGAAATTCTGTCGCCTGGTTTTAAATTACGAGCAATAAACGGTTGGTTAAACCAAATAACTTTAATTTGTCCGGTGTTGTCGCCGACCAAGGCTTCAGTAATATACATTCGGCGGCGCCAGCTGCGTTTGTTCTGAATAATTTCTATCTGGCCAACGATATTAGCTCTATCACCAATTTTTAAGTTCTTGATGGTCGAAATAGCACCGAAGTCATCGTAGCGATAGGGAAAATAAAACAACAAGTCATTGACTGTTTTTACGTCAATTTTAGCTAATTTTTTAGCAGTTGCTTGGCCTACGCGGCTAATTTTTATGATTTCCGTATTAAGAGTTATCATAAATATATTTTATCACAGAGAAAAGAAAGAGGCTAAAAATTAAAAGGTGCCGTTTCCAGTAGACTTAGTACTGGGCGTACACCTTTTTATACCAGAGAACGCGGATTAGTCTTTACCGATTTTGTTCCCCAAAGCGATATTTAGAATAACTCTTTCCCTGTCCATCGCTACGAAGAACTCCATCATTTGTTTGGCGAGCGGTTCAGGGACGTTGTCATTCGGCCACTCTTGAATAAGAGTACGGATTAAAATTCCGGCATTTCTATAAACCTTGTTGGCAGTGGTCGTCTCTTCTTGGTCGCCAACAAGACACACTCGGTGGACGATGGTTTTTTTTCTTCCTAGTGCATTTATCTCTTTTGGACTGGGCATTTCCCTCCTCATTTTTTTGTGCGATCTGTCCAAGACCTCTTCAGATATCATTACTTTTCCCAACTTTTCCAGCAAGTCAGATTTATTCATATATCTCCCCCATCATTTATGTAATTAAAAAAGTATAGAGCATAACTATACTTTTGTCAATCGTGCACTCGCGAGGAATCGAACCTCGATTACAAGATCCGCAATCTTGCGTCCTATCCGTTGAACGACGAGTGCATATATTTTATCCCGCCTAGGCGGGATGAATAAACAAAACCGGGCACAGCTCGGTTTTGATGATTATACTATAGATTTTTTATAATTTCAAGAGCCTGGATAACTGTTCGGAAACTGGAATGTCAGTCCTTTCTTTGTCTAATGGTAGGTATTTTAATAAGGTAGTTTTAATGTCATTCGGCTCTATACCGTCCAACGGAATTGATAGTCTTTGGTGCAAAGCGCTTTTAAATTCAAAATAGAGATTTTTTATATTTTCATTTTTTTTCTCAACCGTGGCAAAATTTTTTAGCTCGCCATACTCATAAAAATTTCTTCCAATGACAACGCCTTCATTAGTTAGCGTGACTTTTACCCTGGCTGGTTTTTGACCGTCATGAATAATGATAATCAAGGCACCAACTATAATAATAACAGCAAACAAAAAGTTGGCTGAAAAAAAAGAATAAATAATCAAAATAAAGCCGACAACAGAAGCGATAATATACCAAAGACGTGACCGGTCATGTTGTACGTATTCCGGCACTATCCAAGCATGCAAGGCTTCGCCGTAGTTAATTTTTGCCTCCTCCATATATTTGACAAAATTAGCATATTTATATATATTTTATTATAGCATTATGGCTTTTTGTAGTAAAGTTCTTATGCTAAAAATAGGTTATTCCTATTTTTTTATTGTTTTTAATAAAAAGATTTTAATTTTCAATTTTTAAAATATTTTTTAATAAGATAATTTTTGATGCTTTGTTTTAGAATTACTATGTCAATAAATTGTATCATTAATTCATTGTTTAAAAATTCGTAAATTAAAAATTAGAAATTAAATATTGGAGAGATGGCTGAGTGGCCGAAAGCGGCACGGTGCTAACGTGTTATCCTTTAACGAGGATCTAGGGTTCGAATCCCTATCTCTCCGCCTTCGCCTCGCCGCAGCTCATCAGAGCGAAGGCGGGCAATTGAGCTGGAAATAATTATCCAAAAATTAGGATCGGGAAGAGCTTTTATCAAAAAGCATTTATTATAATTCCGGAGGGGTGCTAGAGCGGTTTAATAGGACAGTCTTGAAAACTGTTGAGCCTTCACGGGTTCCGAGAGTTCGAATCTCTCCCCCTCCGCCAATTTTCAGAATTCGGATTTTGGGCGATTGTTGCCTCGCCCCGCCAAAGGCGGGGCTCGGCTTCGGCAAGGATTTTGAAGGGATTTTTGAAGTCGCAAAATAATTTCTGCCCGCTCAAACGGAAGTTCGAACCAATCTTTTTTAGAAAATCCCGACCCTGTTCGGGATTTTCTTGCAAAGCGATAATTTCGGCTTGTTTTACGGTATTTATGAATTTGGCGGCGAGTTCGAACCGATTATTGCTTTTTTGCTCAAAAGACATCAGTTTGTCTTTCAAAAGCTGTTTTTGATTGACGAGTTTGTTTTTGGTTTCTCGGTATTCAGCAAGCGACAAAGCGTTTTCAAGATAGGCGTTCATCAGTTTTTCCAGCTTCTCGTCAATCATCTTTATTTCGTTTTCTGTTTTTTGAGCAAAAAAGCGAGATGATTGGGCTTTCTCATTTTTCTCGTTTTCCAATTCCGCCAGCATTTTTTCAGCCCAATCATCGGGCAAAGAAACTTTTTGTATGGCTTCGTTGATTTGAGATGAAATATTTTCTTCTCTCGTAAAAACATTTTGCGAGCAAATGTGATTTGGATTTTTCTTGGTGCAATAGTAATAAACATATTGCTTGCCACTTTTCTTTATTTTTCTGTCCGCCGTTATCGTAAAACCACATTCGCCGCAATGGAAAAATCCGCGATAAAGAAAAAATTTCATCTCATCTACTTTCTGCGGTTTGCTTTTCTTTTTCATAACTTCTTGGCATTCGTCAAAAAGTTTCTTTGCAATAATCGGTTCGTGCTTTCCTTCAAAAAATTCTCCGTTATACCTTATTAATCCGTAGTAAAAAGGATTTTGGAGTAAATACTGAAAATTTGAAACGGAAAGCAAAGAATCTCGCCGCCCTTTCAAGCCGAGATCATTGATAATCTTTCGGATTTCTTTAAGCGTATATTTTCCACTGGCGTAGGCCTCAAATGCCTTTTTAATAAGCGGTGATTTTTCTTTATCCACATAGATTTGTTTTGTTTCCTTGTTATTGAGATAACCAAGCGGGGCCATTTGAGGCCAAAGCCCGTTTTTCAATTTTTGGCGGTGTCCTCTTTTGATATTTTCCGAAAGATTATCAATGTAATATTTTGACTGCCCAAAAGCGATTGAAAGCATAAATTTGCCTTGTGGTGTCGGATCAAACCAAAAAGTCGGGAATTTTAGCTCATGGATAACGCCAGTATCAACAAGATAAATGATTTGCCCGCCGTCAACGGAATTTCTTGCCAATCTGTCGGGGTGCCATGCTAAAATTCCCGTTGCTTCGCCCGCTTCAATTCGCTTTAACATTTCAGCGAAGACAGGCCGTCCCGGCTTTTTCGCAGTTTGCTTTTCCACCAAAGTATCAACAACATCAATATTTTCTTTCTTTGCCAACTCTCGCAATTCAGCTAATTGATCAGCAATACTGCGAACTTGCCTGTCTTCGCTGTCCGTTGATTTGCGGGCGTAGATGAAAAACTTTTTGGTTTGATTTTCGTTTGTCATATTTTTTGGGCAGTCAAAATTAAATTATCGCTTTGCCTTTCGCCGAAGGCGAAAGAAAAAAGATTGGTTTGCAAAACTTCGTTTTGCCCGTGCTTCGCACGGCGAACTTCCGTTTGAGCGGGCAGAAATTGTTTTTGGATTTCAAAAATCCCTTCAAAATCCTTGCCGAAGCCGAGCCCCGCCTTTGGCGGGGCGAGGCAACAATCGCCCAAAATCCTAATTTTGAAAACTGGCGGTACCTTTTGGACAAAATCCGAACTTTTTTTGACGAAAATCCCGACTTTGACTTTTAGATCCGCCCCAGCGTTTCCGCCCGCCGAATTTCGGCGAGCAAAGCAAAACAATTTTCTTTCAATTTTTTGTATTTTGCGCGCGCCCTTTTTTCTTTTAAAAGGAATTGAAAATTGTTTTGCTTTGATGTTTGGCTTAACGCCAAACGGCGGAAACGCTTCCCACCCCCAGCCCCGCTTCGCGGGGCAGAGCAGGCGGGCAAAAATTCCTTCCCCCAGACCCCCTTCCTTTTTGCCCGCCTGCTTGGGCTTCGCCCTGAAATTTTTTGAGCGAGCGGACGGCGGGGCCTCAAATTAGGGTGGTGGGTGGGTTAAAAATTAAGTTATAATTCCTCAATATCACCCTTTACTAAATATTCTGGAATTTTATTCCATTCACCTAAAACTTTCTCTTTACCAATTTCATTGTTAAACCAATTATCTGTTGTAAATCCGTAGATCTCATAAGTAACAGGGATTAACTTAATAGTTTTTGGAAAATGTTTTTTTAGTGTCATTAATGCACGGCGGGAATGATAATGTTTAACAACTGCAATAATTTTTCTAATTTTATCAAAGCCAATTTTTTTATCTAAAACTTGTTTTGAAAATAAAACATTTTCTAAGGAGTTGGTTGATTTATTTTCTAAAATTATATCATCCCTTTTTACTCCCAACTTAATTAATTTATCACTCATTTCCTTTGCTTCATTTTCTCCCGTTACTCTGTTTATACCCCCGCTGACTAAAATTTTAGGGACTAACCCATTATGATACAATTCAAAAACTTTATTTATCGCTTCCTGATGACGCGTGCCAAAAACTAAAGCTAAATCCGCTTTTTGAGGGTCTGGTTTTAAAAAAATATAATCGGTTATTTTTTTGATTTCTTTTTTATCCATAGTTGATATTTATATATATAATATAACAAATAAAAAGGGGCTTTTCAAATCACGGTTAGTAATTTGAAAAGCCCACATGTTAGTCGTCCCTCCATCGGTATTGTTCCGGGAAAGTGCGAAAGACCTTGTTGACCAGAATGGAATGAATCCTTCCAGCCAAGTCGGTCACGGAGAAGCTTTGGACATTCAGAGTCGGCTCAGTCAAACCGCTAGTCAAAACTATATGCTGTTCGGCTTTGGCTAACTGATCTTTGAGACGAGCGATTTTGGTTGCAATGTCTTGATAACTAAATCCTGTCCTCACCCATGAAAGCAGTGATTTTAGAATTTCTTTTTCTAAGACAAAGACCAACTCGCTTAGGGCATCAAAATTCATTCGCTGGTTAAACGCCGGCGCTTTCTTGATGTCCCATATCTCCCCTTGGTAAGTCTTGCGAAGCAGATCGATCCATTCTACCGATATGGTTTTGAGTGCCATATAGATAGACGCAATAACAGGATCGACCAAATATTCGTGATAACCTTCAAGGGGGCTACGCCACACGAGCCGACCTTCAGATGCCATGATTTCCTGTAGAGGTGTTCCGTCGAAGATTCTCAGAGACTTTGAAAGGGTTGGCATAAACCCGCAGGTCTCTAAAAAATCAAGATCGACCTCCAGCGTTTCCACAGTGGTGTAAGGGTTGAAGATCATGAATCCCGGCACGATATCGATGCCAACTTGTCGCAGTATTTCAACTGATTGGCGAATCGTCTGCAAAGACTCACCTTTTCGAAATAGTCTTAATACTGCAGGATTGGCACTTTCGATGCCGATAAGAATCCGTTCAAAACCGGCTTGTCTCATCAGCTGAGCCACACCTAAGTCGATGTCATTTGAGCGACAAAAGCCCATGAGATGTAACTCGCCGAGTTTTCTGGCGATTATCTCGTTGCAGATATCGACCATGTGCTTACGTCCATTTGGTCCCGGTCCGAACAGATTCGGATCATTAAACTTGAAAACTCTTACCCCGTGCGATCTTCTCAGACCTTCCATCTCATCAACTACATCAGTCGGATTCCTCCCTCGCCAGTTTGAGCCTATAGATGTCCTTTCAAAGGCTTGATTGCTACAGAATGTGCATATCCCGTAACAGCCTCGGCTGGCCAGAATGGTGGCATAGTTGGTTTTCTCGAAGCAGACGGGGAGAAGATCGCGGCTTGGCCACGGCAAAGCATCAACATCAACCTTAGTTGCGGGTTGATTGATGACAACTTTGTCATTCTGCCTAAAAGCTATGCCGGGGAAATGATCCCAGTCAGTTGACTCTTTGATTGCCTGGACGAGACTAGAGAAGATAGCCTCTCCCTCGCCCAGAACAACAGAGTCTATCGCTGGTATCTGTTCAAGGATGTGCTTGGCGCTTAGTGTAGCGGTAAACCCTCCGCAACAGACATGAGCGGTCACGCCTCTGCTTTTAAGTTTTTCCGCTAGCAGTTTCACTGAAGGTAACGCTCTCTGCATAACAGAGAAGCCAATGACTTTAGCTGGTCGCTTCACGATTTCGGCGACCGTTTCATCAATGGTTAGCGCCATGATATCGGCGTCAAGTATTTCAGCCGAATGACCATTGCGTCTTAGGGTCGCATCGATATACATTAGTCCCATTGGTTCTTTGGGATTGTAGTCAGGGATGCGACCCGATTGATACATTGGTGGCAGAATCAGTAAAGCGTCCAACTCATTCATTTTGTTTCACCTCCTTTTTGACGGGGTTGAACCTGGTGATTGAGGCACCAAGATTGGCAAGTCTTTCCTCAATTCTCTCATATCCGCGGTCAATATGGTAAACTCGGTCAATGATTGATTGACCCTCTGCGGCTAAAGCAGCCAGAATCAAACCGGCACCAGCCTGAAGGTCGCTGGTCATGACTGGTGCTCCTTTCAGGGCAGATACACCCGTGACGACGGCTTCATCAAGATGAGCCCTAATGTTGGTCCCGAACCGGTTGAATTCCTGAACATGCATAAATCGGTTTTCAAAAACTGTTTCTTTTACAATTCCGGTGCCTTGGGACGTGCTAATCAGAGCCATCATCTGAGGTTGAAAGTCAGTGGGAAATCCCGGATATGGCCAAGTAGTGAAGTTCACGGCCTGAAGTTCTTTGGTGGCTCGAGCCAATACTCGGTTACCTCCCAAATCAGTAATCTCCACTCCCATTTGGCGCATTTTCTCGACGACAATACCAAGATTGGCAAGAATGGCGTTTTTGACGATCAGCTCGCCTTTAGTTATCGCCGCGACACCGAGAAAGAAAGCAGTCTCGATGCGAGAAGGAATGGCTTCATGTTCCACTGCCGACAATTGCTTACGTCCTTCAATCGTGATCACGGGGGTTCCTGCTCCACTGATCCGCGCTCCCATCTTGTTCAGAAAACAAGCGAGATCAATCACTTCAGGTTCGCAAGCGGCATTGATCAGAGTCGTTGTTCCTTCTGCTAAGCAAGCAGCCGTCATGATATTTTCCGTCCCAGTATGGGTTGGAAAATCAAAATAGAACGTCGACCCTTTTAGTCCGTCTGTCTTGGCGGTAATTAATCCTTCGTTTTGAACGATCTTTGCGCCAAGAATTTTCAGTGCATCAATGTGCATATTGACGCTACGTGCGCCGATTGCACAACCGCCTGGGAGTGAGATTTCTGCCTGCCTGAAACGAGCAAGTAATGGTCCGACGACCAAGAAAGATGCTCTCATCTGTTTTACCAACTCATAAGGAGCGGTAAAACGGTTGATTGATTCGCAATCGATTTCAATCACTCGACTGCTATGGTTGTAGTTCACGATTGCCCCCATTTGGCGCAAAATATGAGAAAGTGTCGCCACGTCTCTAAAATCAGGAACGTTAGTTATAACAGTCTTTCCCTTTGCGGCCAAAAGAGAGGCGGCGATTAACGGCAGAATGCCGTTCTTTACACCCAAAACCTCGACTTCACCTTGAAGCCTGTTTGATCCTTGAATTGCAAACTTGTCCATCGTTTTCTCCTTTGTTTTATTTATGTTAAGGTGCTTTTGTTCTCAATTATTCGAGAATATATAAGATTACAACAAAAAAAGAAGTCAGTCAACCTCTTTTCTTATTTTTAATGCTATTTTGGACTCTACCAAAAAGTGATAATTTTGTATTTTTTCTTATCAAGCAATTTTAAATCGCCTTTGTTTTTCCAAATTTCTTTGAAATCTTTGTTTCTCATTGTTCTAATGTGTCCAAGATAAACAGAAACAAAATAGCCGTTGATTTTTGTTTCCTTTGTCGCTTTTATATTTTTTTCAGCGATTTTTACATAATCGGGATCAAGTTCTATGCCAATATATTTTCGGCCTAACTGTTTAGCCGCGACTGCGGTCGTGCCTGTTCCCATAAATGGATCAAATACAACATCACCTTCATCAGTGGTCATTAAAATTAACCTTTCAAGTAGCGGAATAGGAAGTTGGCACGGGTGTTCATCTCTTCGTTTTTTGTGCCGTATTCGGTGAATATCATTCCAAACATCGGAAAGAAGCGGGCCAAAGCCATGCGCCTGATCTTTCTTTCCACCATAATCTTTTAAAAATTCATCGCAAGCCCGACATCTGGGGTGCGGGTATCTAATATCATAAAATTTAAAATCTTTGTGAGATTTTGATTTTGTGTAATACAAAATACCATAATGATTTGGCAATAAAGTTTTTCCCATTGGCGCGCCGCCGGAATCCCAAGCGATCCAATGTCTGAAATAAGCAATTTTGTTTAAATGCTCAGCGTAATGCGAAAGCCAACGAGGGATATTGTGAACAAATATAGCTCCCGTAGGTTTCGTAATTCTCACCATTTCGCTCATCCAATCATTGCACCAATTTAAATAATCTTGTTTTTCTTTTGAATCTTCGTAGTGATTATATTTTTTCTTTAAATTAAAAGGTGGGTCGGCAAAAGTCATATCCACCGAGTTGTCCGGTATTTTTTTTAATACTTCCAAACAATCGCCTTTAATTATTTTGTTCAAAAAATTATTCATCATAACTATTTGCTAAGAAAGGTTTCAATTAAAATTTTCTCAAATCTTTTTAATTCTTCTCTATGAAAAGTAAAAACATCTTCATAGGCCGTAACCATTCTTTTTAGATCACCTTTTCTGACATACCAACCAATACCGTCCACAAAACCAATAAATTTTGCTTTTGGATAGTGCGACTTGATAAGCGAATCAATAGAAATCTCTGTTTTTGATTTATCGCCTTGACCGGATGAAGTAGTTACCAAAAATGAACTTTCGGCAATAATTAACGGATTTTGTTTGTTTGGAATAATAAAATCCATTGTTCTTTTATTATCGGGGGCATTGTCAATGAGTTCGCTGAGGTCGCCTTTTTCAAACGGTATTTCTAAATGATTCAAAATTTCTTCAATTAAAATTTCTGGATTATTTTCTTTCATTCCTGAATAACTGCCTTTTTCCTTGTATCTGATCAAAGTGTCTATCATTTCCGGCAATTCAAATTTTAGTTTTGAAATGCTTAGTTTCTTCAATTCAAATAGCGGAATAGTTTTTGTCAAAAACGGAACTGTTGAACCTTCAAAGAAAATATTTAAAATTCCTTTTCTAAAAAATTCGTTTTCTTTTATAAATTTTGCGATTTGAGCATCTGACCACTCTTTCAGATTATTTATGTCTTCATCCTTAAACCATTTGTCCTTATAAACCAACTTGCTCAATTCTGGATCATTAACAACCCTAATAATTGTAGTCAATCTTTTTAAAGTTTCGTTTGAAAACCCGGTCAAAGCGAGCAACGCTCTAAGACCGTTTTCTTTTTCAATCAATAGCTGTTCAAAAAATTCCTTTTTCAATCCCTGCGTTTCAATATTATTTTTCAATATCAAAAGCATTTCCTTTAACGAGTTTAGATAACCTTCATATTTTTCTTCAAAAGCTGGATTAAAAAAATAAAAAGTATTTTTATTAATCACGGTTTTAAATTTCAATTCGGTTGTAGGTTTTGTGTATTTCATAATGTTATTTTTGATTAGTAAAAAATAATATAGATTCTTCCTTCATTGTATTTTGTAGCCCTCGGATCGGCTTCTTTAAATTAAGTTCAAATTTTAGCCCTTGTTTTTCTCCAAGCTCAATGACTTTTGTTTCCAATCTCACGCCATTTGTTTGAATATCGTTTGTGCCAATAATTATAACAATAGGCGCATTTTTCTTTGATACCCGTTTCATTTCGCCAAGAGCCTGATTCATTTTGTCAAAATAAATTTCCAATTTATTTTCTACGCCTCGCCCTTGTAGGCCAATCATTTCTTGTCGCAAAACTTCCAGATCGTGGCCGAGATATTCTAATTGGGGCTGATCATTTTTCAAATAATCAATAGCAAAAGAATAGGGCGGCGAGGTGATTACCGCATCCACACTATTATCACCAAGTGGCAAATTTAGAACGCTACCTTGAATAATTTTACTTTTTCCAATTTTTAAATCCATTTTTTGCCTTGCTTCTTGAAAATATTTTATCGTTGAAACATATCTGTCCAATACGCGCGGAAAAAGTTTATCAACAGAAGAACTGCTTCGGCCAGCAAATCCGACAGTGTCTAAAAACGCTAATAAAATTATTTCGTAATAGTTTCTTTTTTTGTCGTCTTTGTTGTTTTTAAAATATTCCGGAACTTTATCTTTTTTCAATTTATCCAAAATTTCTTTTGGATTTTTGATAATTGACTCTAAGATTTTAATATCCAAGTTTAAAGCAAATGTTTTAACTTTTCCCATTAGTTCACAAAATGGGCTCAAATCAACAGAGATAGCGTCAATGCCCAGCAAATTAGCTTCAACCGCAACAGTGGAACTTCCGGCCATTGGATCAAGAACAACATGGCCGGGTTTTATGTCAAGTATATTTAACAAAGCTCTTATCAATTGCGGGTGAAATTTGCCACGATAGGGGAAAAGGCCATGAGTGGCATATCCCGTTGAATATTTTCCGTCTAAAAAGAAAATTTTTGTCCGAAAAGAACTATTTTTATGGACTTCTTCCAAATTTTGAAGATTACAAGTTTTATAATGAGCTGTTTCTTTTCCGTCAACCAATTTAAAATATGCGCTTCTTTCAACTAATTCTTTTTTTGACAAAATCTCATATTCCCACAAAGCTAAATCCAATTCAAAAATTTCATCAGTCCCGTCAATGAGCTGATAATTTTTATCAAACAATTTTTCTAATAAGGGAATATGATTTTTCATAGTTACTTTATTAAATCCTCAATAGGCGCGTTTAACGCCTTGGCGATCTTTTTCAAAGTTTCAATAGTCGGGTTGCCTTGTTTGCCCGCTTCTATGTTGATAATGGTATTATTGGAAACATCGGCAAGACGAGCCAATTTCTCTTGGGAAATTCCCATTTTTTCTCGTAACCGCTTTACGGTCTTTGCTATGTTGTTTTTACTTGACTCTGCCATAATTTATTAGTAATATTAAATTGTGGTATACTTATTTATGAAAATGCTTCTTTCCCACAACATAATATTACCAAAATATTTAAGAATCGTAAAGGAAAAAGGGAGCAGAATATCAAAAACGCGCGCACGGGAGGGTGGGGCAAGCGTTTTTACCGCTTTATTTTCTTCTTTTCGTATTTCGGCCCCGCCGTCCGCTCGCTCAAAAAATTTCAGGGCGAAGCCCAAGCGGGCGGGCAAAAAGGAAGGGGGTCTGGGGGAAGAAATTTTTGCCCGCCTGCTCTGCCCCGCGAAGCGGGGCTGGGGGTGGGAAGCGTTTCCGCCGTTTGGCGTTAAGCCAAACATCAAAGCAAAACAATTTTCAATTCCTTTTAAAAGAAAAAAGGGCGCG
>Ga0209717_1000040_pt1 | contig 156369 bp, 113 predicted proteins | sample AD_UKC048_MetaG_FD_184418 | JGI IMG/M metagenome (GOLD analysis project Ga0209717, IMG submission 184418) | Active sludge microbial communities of municipal wastewater-treating anaerobic digesters from USA - AD_UKC048_MetaG (SPAdes) (version 2) | ecosystem: Engineered > Bioreactor > Anaerobic... | reverse complement strand
TGTGTGGGTTTTCAGCGGGCGAGTGCGACAGGGCACTGGCCCGGGGATTCGCCAGCATACGGCGGAGCGGTCCTTCTGCCGGTCTTCGCCACCGAGAACCCAAAGCCAGTCGCGCGTTTTGGCGATGCGGTGCGCCCGGTTCGTTTGGGGACATGGGGGGTTGACGCATTTAGTCATTCCTGATTGACTTTTTCGATGTCTGGCCCCGCTGCAACGGAATGCGATGCCGCCGACACGCGACCGTTGCCAAGGGCGTGGCTGATCGTGGGGCTGCTTTGGGGGGTGGGTTGTCTCAACTACCTCGATCGCATCATGCTCACCACGATGCGCGACTCCATCAAGGAGGCGATCCCGATGGGCGACGATGATTTCGGGGCGCTGACCATGGTCTTCCTGTGGGTCTATGGCGTGCTGAGCCCGATAGGCGGGTGGCTGGCGGACCGGTTCAGCCGGAGCCGGGTTGTCCTCGCGAGCCTTGCCGTGTGGTCCCTGGTGACGTGGGCCACGTCTTTCGCGCAGACGTACAATCAGCTGCTTGTGACGCGCGCGTTGATGGGGATCAGCGAGGCGTGCTACATCCCCGCGGCCCTGGCGCTGATCGCCGACTACCACCGGGGCAGCACGCGCTCGCTGGCGACCGGTATCCACATGAGCGGGATCTATGCGGGCATGGCGATGGGTGGCATGGGCGGCTGGATGGCGGAGCATCACGGTTGGTCGTCGGGCTTTTTCACATTCGGCTTGGTCGGGGTTGTCTATTCGGTCGTGCTGATGCTGTTGTTGCGCGATGCGCCGCGCGCCATCCGTTCGGGCAAGGAGATGGCGTATCCGATGACGGCGATCCGCGCGCTCGGGGGCAATAGATCGTTCTGGATCATCGCGGCGCATTGGGGGTTGCTGGGTTTTGCGGGGTGGGCCTTCGTGACCTGGATGCCGACTTTCTTGCGGGAGCAATTCCTGCTGTCACAGACTGCGGCGGGGTTCACGGCCACGGCCTATATGCAGGTCGCGGCATTCTGCGGCGTGCTGGTGGGGGGGGCGTGGGCGGACCGCTGGAGCCGGACCCAGCTCCGAGGCCGGGTGCGGGTTCCGATGATAGCGCTGGCGCTGGCGTCGCCTTTTGTTTTCATGACATCGTACACGGGCGCGCTGTGGTTCGCGGTGGTGTGCCTCATCGCGTTCGGCTTTGCGCGGGGCTGTTCGGACGCGAACATGATGCCCATCCTCTGTCAGGTTGCCGAGCCACGGCATCGGGCGACTGGCTATGGCATGTTGAATTTCTTCAGCTGTTGCATCGGTGGCGTGGCGTCGTATCTCGGTGGCTGGATGAAGGAGCAGGACGTGGGGCTGCATGTCCTTCTGATGGGATCTGGCATCGGCGTGCTCGTGTCCGCGCTGCTCCTGCACTTTGTCAGGCCCGTGCGACGCGAGTAGGCCACGGGAGCGTTGCGCCATTTCTGGTCCCGGGTCCCCCCGCGCTGGCAATTCGCGGCGCGTGCGGCTACACTGACCGCCACATGGTTGCTCAGGAAATCATCCGAAGACTATCTGGCATCGTGGGCAAGGATAACGTGCGGGCCTCGGAAGAGGACCGGAGGGTCTATTCCTACGATGGGACATCGACCTGGATGCACATGCCGGACCTGGTGGTTTTCCCCACGGAGACGGCGCACGTCGAGGCCGTCCTGAAGGTCGCGAACGAGGCGAAGATACCCGTGACGCCGCGCGGCGGCGGCACGAACGTGAGCGGCGGTTCGGTGCCGATACGGGGTGGGATCGCCCTCGTGATGACCAAGATGAACCGGATCTTGGGCATCGATCCGGGGAACCTCTCCGCCACGGTGCAGGCGGGTGTGGTGCTGATGGATTTGCAGAAGGCGCTCGCGGCGAAAAACCTGTTTTTCCCGCCGGATCCCCAGAGCTTTCTTGGCGCCACGATGGGCGGGATCATCTCGGAGAACGCCGGTGGGCCGGTCTGCCTGAAGTACGGGGTGACCAAGCAGTACATACTCGGGATCAAGGCGGTGTTGCCGACCGGCCGGACGATACAGTTTGGTGGCATCACCCTCAAGAATGTGGTGGGCTACGACCTCGTGTCGCTGCTCACCGGTTCCGAGGGCACCCTCGCGGTGATCACGGAGGCGGTGCTGCGCCTCATGCCGATGCCTCCGGCGCGCAAGACGATCATTGCGCTTTTCGACGATCTGCCGCGATCGGGCGAGACGGTGAGCGCGATCTTGGATGCGGGGACGGTGCCCGCCAAAATTGAACTCTTGGATAATTGGGTGGTCAGGAACATCAACCGGATCACGGGCATGGGATTGCCCGAGGAGGCCGCGGCGATGCTGATGTTCGAATGCGATGGCGCCGAGGAGATGGTCGCGCACGACTCGGAGAAGGTCATCGGCGTGTGCAGGGCGATGGGCGCAACGGGGGTCATCATCGCCAAGGACGCGCAGCAGGCGCAGGCCTATTGGAAGGCGCGGAGCGCGGGATTCGCCGCGGTATTCAGCGCGGCGCCCACGGTCCTCGCCGAAGATGTGACGGTGCCCCGGACACGGATGGCGGAGTTCATCAGGAGGGTCACGGACATCTGCAAGAGGGCCGATCTCGAGGTGACCGTGATCGGGCACGCGGGCGATGGCAATCTTCACCCCAGCGTGATGACCGACCAGCGCGATCCGGCCCATTTCGAGAGAGCGAAGAGGGCCATCGATGAGATCATCGAAGCCGCGATCGAGTTCGGCGGCGTACTTTCGGGCGAACACGGCATTGGATTGGAGAAGCAGAAGTTCATGCGGCGCACGCAGGACCCCACCTTCATCGAGATAATGAAGCAGATTAAGCGCATCTTCGATCCAAACGGTATTTTGAACCCCGGCAAGATATGGGAAGATTGAGCGGAGCCGCCCGGTGACCGAGAGCCTCAGGAACACGCGCAAGTTTGCCTCCGATGTCGAGCAGTGCATGAAGTGCGGGTTCTGCTCGTATTTCTGCCCGGTGTACCGCGAGGAGAAGGACGAGAAGGGTCTGGCCCGCGGCAAGAATCAGCTGATCCGTTTCCTGCTGAAGGGCGAACAGGCCCTGACGGCCGGCTTTTATCAGGCGATTGACAACTGCCTTCTGTGCAAGACCTGCGTGCAGTACTGTCCCGCGAAGACGCGGATCGATCACGCGATCGTCGCCGCGCGCGGTGACTTCGCGGCCGAGAAAGGGCTGCCGTTTTCCAAGAGCATCGTGTTTCGGCACATCCTTCCGCGCCGTGGTCTGTTCGGGTTGGCGCTGCGGATCGCGTCCTGGTTCCAATTCCTGCTGCCTCGCGGCGAGGGGAGATTTCGGCATCTCCCGCAGTTCTTGACGGCGCTTGGCGCGGGGCGAGCGGTGCCCGAGGTCGCCCCGAGATTCCTGAGACAGATGCTCCCGGAGCGCAATGCGCCGCGGGGCAGACCGCTATATCGCGTCGGTTTCTTCTCGGGATGTGCCACGGAATACATGTTTCCGGAGGTGGGGCGCATGATCGTTGACGTCCTCACGGCACTCGATTGCGAGGTCGTGTTCGACAGGCGCCAGGGATGCTGCGGCGCGCCGGTGTTCCTTTCCGGCGACCTTGAGACGGGGAAGAAGATGGCGATGCGGAACATCGCGGCGTTCGATGGCTGCGATTATATCGTAACCGGGTGCGCCACGTGCAGTTCGGGCCTGAGCGAATACCCCGTGTACCTTGCGGACACGGGGGAGGAGAAGGGGCGCCTGGAGACATTTTCGGCGAAGGTGCGGGATTTCAATGAATTCGTCATCGATGTGCTCCAGGCGGACGCCGGCCGTTTTGAATTGAGGCCCGAGTTTAGGGGCAAGACCGTGACGTGGCATGACCCATGCCACCTGCTCAGGCACCAGCAGGTGGCAGCACAGCCGCGGAAGATACTGAACGCCCTCGATGGCCTCCGATTTGTGGAGATGCCCGACGCGGACCGATGCTGCGGCCTGGGCGGGTCATTCAGCATCACGCACTACGATGTGTCCAAGCGGATCGCGGACCACAAGGTGGCGGGATTCGTGGTCTCGGGTGCCGACGCCGTGGTCACCGCGTGCCCCGGCTGCATGATCCAGCTCCGCGACGCGCTCTCTCGGCATGGCAAGGCGGCCGAGGTCCTGCATATCGGCGAACTGTTTCGAATTCGCGATGACGGATCCCCAAGGGGGGACGAGACTCGCGCGTGACCGCGGCGATCCGGATGGATTGTGTGGGCGCGCTTGCGGGCGAGCGGGATCCCCCGCCGGTCGGTTCGTGCGATACACGAACTCAAATCCTCGGTCAGGATTCGAATACCAGAGGCCGGCGCTATCCGCTCACTTCAATTTCTTGAGCAGTTCGCTCGCCTCGCGCTGTTGGGCCGGGTCCTTCGCGATGGCGGCGGCCTTGGGCAGGATGGCCTTGGCCTGCTCGCGGTCGGCCGCGGGGTTGGCCTTGACGATTCGCACGATGGCGTGGGCGGCGTCGGCTTGGAGCGCGGCGTCGTCGAGCAATGGCGCGACGATGCCCAACGAGCCGGGGAGGGGGGTGGCGGCCAGAGCGGCGATCACCATGCGTTTCTCTTCGGGGCGCGTCGCGAGCCGAAGCGCGGTCGCGTAGTCTGCCAACATTTCGTTTTTTGGGCGATCACCGGGGAGTCCCAGGAGGCGGATGCAGCCGCGGAGCAGGAGTATCCTGGAGGTCGTATCTGGGGCGGAGTCCGCCTTGGCGAGGATGCGTGGTGTCGCGGAGGGATCGGACCAGTTGGCGAGCGCCCGGGTGGCGGCATCGCGGATCTTCTGATCCCGGTCCTCGGTGGCCGCCAACGCGGCGTCGAGCGCCTGGGGACCGGCGGTTTCGGCCAGCGCGCCAAGCATGGCGCAGCGCGCCGTGGCAGCGTCAGTCTTCCGATAGGCCACAAGGATCTCGTCAGATCGCCTTGCCGGATCCGCGATTCTTCGCGCCACTTGAACGACTGCCCCGCAGGCGTCCTTTTCAATCTCTGGCCGCCTGAGGTTGGCGAGCATCTCGACCAGTGCGGGGAGTTGCTTTGGTTCCGAAAGTTTGCCGAGCCCCCTGAATGCGGCGGCGGCAACCTTGGCGTCCTCGTGGCTCGCCTGTTCGATGAGGAAGGGAACGGCCTGCGTCGTTTGGCGGGCAAGCAGCACGCCCATGAGGCGGACTCTTGCTTCCGGCGGCGCTTCTTTCGCCGCGGCCAGGATGGCCTCGCTTGCGGCGGTGCCCTTGAGTTGCTGGAGGCTCGCCAGCGCGGCGCCGGTCAGTTCGGATTCCTCGCGGCGGGTGGCGACCTTGGCCAGGGCGGGGACGGATGTCGCGTCGCCCAGCGCGCCCAGCGCACGGATCGCCGCCATCGCGACGCTCTGATTGGCGTTCTGCACCTCCGAGGTGATTGCCCGGCGCGCACCGTCGTCTCCGCGCGCGGCCATTGCGCCGATCATGAGGACCTGCATGACCGGGTCCAGGTTCACTATCTCGGCGGCGAATTTCTCCGAGGTGCCCCCCGATTTCAGCGACGCGACGCCCGCGATGGCGATCGGTTTCAGCGTTGCGTCTTGGCCGTGGATCGCGGCGAGGATGCGCTTTTCTCCGCCATCGGCGTCAGTGCGCAGCAACGCCGCAAATGCGGCGCGCCGGAGGTGGGTGGGCTGCGATGGTTGGCAGAACTCTTCGTAGGCCGTCGCGGCGGCCGCGCGATCGCCGGTCGCGGCGATCTGGTCTGCGATCCGGAGCGATGCCTCCGTGAACGCGCTGGCCAGCGCGGGCGCGTTTTCGCGACGGAGGGAGGCGATGGCCGCGCGGGCCGGCGCGTCGCCGATCTTCGCGAGCGCGGCGACTGCCGCTTCCGCGACCGCGGGGTCGGCGTCGTGCGAGAGGCCGGCCAGGAGTTCCACCGACGAGGCATCGCGTCGATCACCGAGCGTGTTGATGATCTGCGCGCGGGCGGTGCCCTTGCGGGTGGCCAGGGCATCGCGCAACGCCGAGTTGGCCTTCGCGGAGGGGTAAGAGCCGAGCGCCAGGCAGGCGATGCCGACTGTTTCGTCTCTTGCCAGCAATCCGGCAAGTGCGGGAAGCGATTCCTCGGATCCGATTATCCCGAGATTCTGGCAGGCAAAGCGCTTCCCCTCGAACGTGGAGTCGCCCTTGAGGACTGACGCCAGCGCGCTCTCGAGCGGCTTTCGCAAGTCGGGCATATCGCGTGTGGCGCGGACGAGGTCGTCGATCGCGCGCAGCGGCTCCATGTCTCCGCCCGATTCGTACCGGGCGACATCGGCCGCGATCTTGGCGAGGTCGGGCTGGGCCAACGCCGATTGCGCCGTCGCCATGAGCGGCAGCATCCAGAGGATTCCGAACGTGTGGATTTTCATGATGGCTCCTCCTTGGATTAAACGCGCCAGGGCGCGCGCGCCTCGCGCCACATCATGCGGTTGGCCTCGTCGCAATCGAAGCGCTCTGCCACGGGATCCCAGCGCAGCTTGCGTCCCAGGCGGAGGCCGATGTTCATCGCCTGGCAGATGGTCTGGGCGCGATGGGCCGCCTCCGGGTGGCAGATCGTCGGACGGCGGCTGCGGATGGAGTCCAACAGGTTGCGGACGTGATCGCCCGCGTTATCCCAGCTCACGCCTGCGGTTGCCCGGAGACCCAGGATGGATTTCGGCTCGGCGGTGACCGCATTGGTCTCGTCGTCGACCTGGATCCAACCTTCGTCGCCGATGTACCTGATGTAGCGCTCCTTGAAGGTCCCTCGAGAATACATGACTCCGGTGATGCCATCCGCGTAGCGGCAGCGGACCTCGGCTGCCACCGGCGTTTCGCTCATGAACTTGACCGGATCGGGCCATTCGCACTTGCCATCGAATTCGGTCGGGCCGGTGTGATCGCGCTCGAGCGTCCACTGCATCTGGTCGGTGTAATGGCAGCCCATGCCGATGATGGGGCCCTCACCGGTATCCCAGAAGTAATTCCAGTTCCCGCCGCTGACGCGTCCAGGCACGAACGGCCGCCACTGCACGGGGCCGAGCCAGGTGTCATAGTCCCAGCCCGCGGGAACCGGGGCCGGCTTGTCGTGCGGGATGGTTGGTCCGGTCCACACCTGCATTTCGACGGTGTGAAGGCGGCCAATTCTTCCCTGGCGCACCATCTCCAGGGCGAATCGATACGATGCCGTCGATCGGCGCTGCGTGCCGCCCTGGTAGATCGTCCCGTAGCGGCGGCAGGTCTCGACGAGCGCGCGGCCCTCGCCGATGTACAGGGAGATGGGCTTTTCGCTGTAGATGTCCTTGCCAGCGCGCGCGGCGTGGATGGACGCCGTCGTGTGCCAGCGATCGCCGGTCGCGATGAACACGGCATCGATATCCTTCTGGGCCAGCAAATCGCGGAAATCCGGATACGTGCGGCAATCCTTGTTGCCGTAGTGGGCGTCCATCAGTTCCTTTGCGGATTTCAGGCGGTCCTCGCGGCAATCGCTGACGGCCGTGAACACGATATCGGGTTGAGCGAGGAAGCTGGGCATGACGTGGCGCGCGCGGTTGCCGACGCCGATGCAGCCGAACGCGATGCGATTGCTTGGCGCGGTCGCGCCGTTCAGCCCGAGGGTCGAGGCGGGCACGATCATCGGTGCGACAATGGTCGCCGCGGCGCGCTGCAAGAACCGGCGGCGCGAGATGCGATTGGCTGGGCTTGGTGGCATGGCGTGCGGTCCTTTCTCTGGGACAGTTGGGGCGTTGGCTCCAGCCCTGTCGGTGGCGGCGGCTGCCGCGGGCTGGATCCTGAGGGCCGGGGTGAGCGACGGAGTCGTTCCGACCATGTGAAACGGATAGCGGATTGGGAAGGGGAACACGAGGAGTTTGTCGGGTCCGACAGAGCACGTGAGCGCTCGACCCACCCGCCAACCGCCAATCGCCGCGAACGCTCGGTCGTGGTCTTGGGGCATTCTCAAGCGAGATTCTATGCCCACCGCATTGGGGGTCACGGGGTGTGAGGATTCGGACCGCGTAAACGCGGCACTACCAACGACCGATTTTGAATCACTAAAAAGCGCTCGTGGTACCGCCTTCAGGCGGAGTTGGCAGGTCAAGGCCTGTATTCTCGAGCCCTCGGCGCGTCAGGTCTACAGCGCCCTCCACTCCTCGGGCCGCAGCGCGCCGGGGCCCTGATCGAGGGCCCTGTCCAGCGCCGCCAGCAAACGGGCCTTGTCGCGGGATAGTGTGCCAGCGAGCGGAAGATAGTTGGAGGCGTGGTTCGTCCTGAAGATGCAGCGTGAGAGTCCCTCGGTGTGGGTGATGATCGCGCGCATTTCGGCGAGGAGCTCCTCGGGGCGCATCAATTCAAACGCGCGTGCCTGATGTTGGCGGTGCAATTCCGTGCCGGGGACCAGCATGAGGGTCAGCAGCGACAGGTATTCGGGATCCATCGCGCTCACGAGGCGCCCAGTTTCCTCGGCGTGCTGGGCCGAGAGAGCTGTCCCCCCGATGCCGAGGAGGGCGATGACAGACACGCGGATGCCGGCGCGCCTCGCCTTTTGGACGGCCTCGAGCATTTCGGCGGGCGTGCAGTCTTTCTGGATTCGCCGGAGCACCTCCGCGCTCCCGCTCTCCAGCCCCAGATAGAGGATCTCCAACCTCTTCAGTCTGAGGAGCGCGAGATCGGCATCGCTTTTCCTCAGGATGTCGCGCGCGTTGGCGTAGATGCCCACGCGCCGCAGGAGCGGGAAGCCGGAGGCGAGCGAATCGAGGATATCCGTCAGTTTCTCCGTGCCCAGGATCAGCGCATTGCCGTCGGCGAGGAACACGCGGCGCGTCTCGGGCATGAGCCGCTGGGCCAACGCGATATCCTCCCGTATCTCCTCCATCGGCCGAACCCGGAACGGTTTGTCCAGATAAGTGCCGCAGAAGGTGCAACGATTGTGCGAGCAGCCATAGGTGACCTGGAGGATGTAGCTGTCCGCCTCGCTGGGTGGACGGATCACCGTGCCATGGTACCGCATGGGCCGAGATTGCCATGTCGTCGTGGGCGGGGCAATCGCGACTCGTGTTGCCGCGCCCGGCCCACGCCGGAGGGCGCAAGTCATTCGCCACTGGGTCGTTACGCCCTGTTTTTGGGCTAGCCCCGCCCGTTGAAAAGCGTCATCGGTTCCCCCTGATGGCGTGCGTCGCCCTCCCATGCCCAGGGCGGCTGTTGTGTGGGTTTTTCGACGGGCTGCTAGCCCGCGGCACCCGGTTGTTTCAGTACATGGGTGATGCCGGGCATGGCGACGGGATATTTTCCGTTGGCGTCCGGTTTGATCGGCGGCTCGGATTCGACGGTGAGGTTTTCGAGTCCTGGTGCCAGTTCGAGGTTGGAGGCCATCGCCTGTTCCCAGGTGATCGTCTGGCCGCTCTCGGCCGCCATCCGGCCGAGGATGCCGACGATGGTGGCGCGGGCGCACCGCTCGGTTTCGTTGTAGGGCTTGTCTTGTCGGATGGCCTCGAAAAGGAGGTCGTGCTCGTGCTGGTAATGGTTGAACGGTCGTCCCTTGTACTGCCAGATCACGTTTTCCGGGGTCTGAAGGTAGCCCTTGTAGATTCTCGGCTGGTTGATCCCTTCGCCGAGCACGGCCGAGCCCTTCGATCCATGGATGACGTCGCCAAAGAAGCCCCAGGTATTCTCCTGGTGTCGGCCTTGCGCGAAGAGTCGCGTGCCATCGGGGAACGTGTATTCGACCGCGTAGTGATCGAACAGCTGGTCGGGCTGGGTGCGGACCTGCCGTCCGCCTTGGCCCTGCGCGGAGATGGGCCACGCATTTTTCACCCAGCAGCAGACGTCGAGATTGTGGATGAGCCAATCGAGCAGGAAGGTTCCGTTGAGCCAGGTGAAGCAGTGGTAGTTGCGGATCTGGTGGCCGAGTTCGGTGACGTCTGGGGTTCGGGGGTTGAAGGGGACGGGGCCGTGCATCCGGTAGGCCCAGCAGGTGATGACCTCGCCGATGTCTCCGGCGTGGATCCGATTGATGGCGTCCTCCAGCGGTTGGCTGTGGCGGCTCATGAGCCCGCCCGCGATCTTCAGGTTCTTCCTTTGCGCCTCCTCGCCAGCCTTCATTATTCGACGCACCCCTGGCGCGTCCACCCCGAAGGATTTCTCCATGAACACATGGCAGCCCTTGGACACGGCGTACTCCACGTGGATGGGCCGGAACGCGGGAGGAGTGGTCAGGATGGCGACCCCGCCTGGGGCGATGGCGTCGATCGCCTTCCGGTAGGCGTCGAGCCCGACAAACCGCGAATCCTCGGGCACGTTCACCTTCTCGGCGAACTTCTCGGAGAGATTCTTAAGGCTGCCCTGCAAGCGGGAGCCGAAGAAGTCCGCCATCGCGACGAGTTGGGTGGGGCCCGGGGTCGAGAGCGCGTTTCCGGCGGCGCCGGTGCCGCGCCCGCCGCAGCCGACCAATGCGATCTTGATGGTGTTCTCTTCGGCCGCGTGGACGGCTGCGGGAATCACGCTGGCGAGCGATGCCCCGGCAGCGGCAGCCGAGGCTCGTTTCAAGAATGTGCGACGCGATGGGGCGGATGGCTTGTTCGTGGGATCCGTGGCGGTGTTCATCGGGATATCCTTTCGACCGAAGGTTAGGCCGAGGATGGGGGCGGGCCCGCACGCGTCAAGCCGGCACCGCCGCTTGTCTCACTCCACGGTTCGGGCGACGCGGAAGCCGATGATATCCATCTGGGGAAGCCACCATTTGCTCTTGGGGATCTGCGGATCGTTCATCCGCCACCAATCCTCCTCGAAGCCCCTGGCCGCGCTCCGCAATTCGGCCTCGGGGCTGTCGTAGCAGCCGCCGCGAGCGACATGGACTTTGCCCTCTTTGGGGCCGACCGGGTTGATGATCTCTTTTTCCGAGGTCGCTTGTTCGTAGGCCTTGGGGCTGTAGAGATCCTGGACCCATTCCCAGACGTTGCCCCGCATATCATAGAGGCCGTGCGCATTGGGTTTCTTCGCGCCCACGGCGTGCGGCTGACGGTCGGAGTTGGTCTCGAGCCAGGCGTAGTCCGGCAAGGTCTCTGGGTTAGCACATTCCCCGAACGGTTTCGTGGTCCCGGCCCGGGCCGCCCATTCCCACTCGGCCTCGGTCGGCAGGCGGTACTTCTTGCCAGTTTTCTTGGATAGCCATTCGCAGAACGTGGTTGCGTTGTGCCAGGTCATGCCGATGGCGGGGTGAGCCTTGTCAAAACCCATCGACAGGTCCCCGTAGACGGGCGTCGGTCCGGTGACGGCGTCCACGCCCGCCGGCAGCGGTGGGGCGCTTGCCTGGGGCATCTCGCCTTCGGCCACATCTTTCTTGCCCGTCCCGGTTTCGGCGTAGTAGGCGAGAAACAGCTCCATGGTGGTTTCGGTCGTGCAGAGATAGAAGGGATCAAGGCGCACCTTCAGCTGCGGTCCCTCATGGGGCTTTCGGCCCACCTCGTCATCCGGGCTCCCCAGCATGAACGTGCCGCCCGGGACCAGGACCATCTCGAACGCGATCTTTGAGCCATTCTTCGCGACGATGGTCTCGGTGAATTTCGCGGGGAGACCGCCCGGATCCGCGCACCGGCACGGGATGGTCGCCTGGCAGAGGGCGGTCGCCGCGCCAAGCCATCGGGTTCCTGTCTTGAGCCGGTCAAGCATCCTCATCTCGGAATCAAATGGTGGGGATCGTCGCCGCCGCCGTCAATGGGGCGATGACGAGTGCCATCTTGCCGGTGTGACGGGCGCCATGTTAGCCTTTGGGTGTGAATGTGGCCCTCAGGGTCCTCCTTTTAACCGACTTTGCGGCCGAGGTTGTTTTTCGATGGTCCTGCGGGGGAGGGGATCGGCCACGGGGGCGATAGGCCGGGGAAGCAGGTATGGGCAAGATCATCATCGTGGCCGGTGTGCCGGGTGCCGGAAAGTCCACTCTCCTGATCGAGGCCTGGAAACGAGTCGAGAAGGAATTGAACTACTCGATCGTTTCGTTTGGGACCGAGATGCTGAATCTCTGCAAGGAGGCCGGCCTGGTCAGCGATCGCGACGAGATGCGCGACCTTGGCCCCGACGTGCAGGAGGAGATGCAGTGGCGGACGGCCAAGCGCATCGCCGAACGGCCCGAGAACGTGCTGCTGGACACGCACTGCGCCATCAAGACCGGGTCGGGCAGCTACCTGCCCGGCTTCACGCCCCGGATGCTGGAACGCATGTCGCCGAGCGCCATTATCCTGGTCGATGCCCACGAGGCCGAGATCCGCGGCCGCCGCAGGCTCGACAAGTCTCGCCCCTATCGCACGATCGAGTCGTACGAGGACATCCTCGAGCACAAGTTGATCAATCGCGCCTACGCCGCGGCCTTCTCTGCGCGGAGCGGCTGCTTGCTGCGCATCATCCAGAACAACACCGGCGAATTCGAGACCGCCGTGGAGGAGTTCGTGGGCACGATGCGCTTCATCGGCGTCGACAGCGGTGGCTCATCCGGCCGTCAAGGGCCGGGCAGATCGGGATGATCGTCGGCGGCGAAGCCGAGGCTCAGATTTCCGTCCATTGTCCGGGCACGGGCGCGGGGTAGCGGCCCTGGGCGTCGGGCATGATGGGGGGCTGGCTCTTTGGCGTGAGGGCGTCGACGTCGCAGAACCGGAAATCCGAGGCCATCGCCTCCTCCCAGGTGATGATCCGCGCGCAGTGCACCGCGGCGCGGCCCATGATCGCGGCGAGGTTGGCGAGGGCCGAGCGCTCGACCTCGTTGTGCGGGCGGTCCTTGCGGATGGACTCGAGGAAGTTGTCCCATTCGGCCTGCCAGGGGCTGGCCTTTTCCTTGTCCGCGCGCCAGGCGATATGTTCGGGTCCGATGCGCTGGTCCTTGTAGATCTGGACGGTGGCGGCGTGGGTCTCTCCGGAGAACTGGCCGGCACACTTGGCGCCATGGACGTATGTGGCGAATTCGTTGTAGCACTTGGGCGAGAATCGTCCGTTGACCAGCGCCTTCGTGCCGTCGGCGAAGGTGTACTCGATCGAGTAATCGTCGACATTCTGGCTGCAGTCGGTGCTCTGGGGCACGCGGCCGCCGAGCCCATGGGCCGCGACCGGCCACGAGTCCTTCAGCCAGCAGCACTCGTCCACCTGGTGGATCATGTTCTCCATCCATTTTCCGCCTGACGACCAGAGCACCGCCACGGGCTGGCGGATTTGCCAGAGCAACTCGTCCGCGTCGGGCTTGCGCGGTCCCATCATGGCACCGGTCATCATCCGGTAGGCGCGGATCAGGATGAGGTCGCCCATGGCGCCATCGCGGATCTTTGCGATCATGGCCTGCCGGGCGGGGGAGTGCCGGCACTGGAGGCCGCAGGCTACCTTCAGGTTCTTTGCGGCGGCCGCCTTGCCGGCCTTCAGGACGCGCTTGATGCCGCCGGGGTCGGCGGCGAAGGATTTTTCCATGAAGATATTCACGCCCTTGGCGACGGCGTGGTCGAGGTGCGTGGACCGGAACGCCGCGCGGGTGGTCAGGAGCGCCACGTCGCCGGGCCGGAGGCAGTCCATGGCCTTCTTGTAGGCATCGAAGCCGAGGAAGCGGCGCTCGGGGGGAACATCGATCTTGTCGGCGAACTCAGTCGATAGCGCCTGGTGGGCCTTGTTGAGTTTCTCCTCGAAGAGGTCGGCCATCGCGATGAGTTTGCAGGGTCCGTTGGGCGAGGAGAGGGCGTTGCCGACCGCGCCGGTGCCGCGCGGCCCGCAGCCAATGATGGCGAGCCGGATGGTGTTGTCTTCCGCGGCGTGGACATGTGGAAGCGCCACTCCGGCGAGCGCGGACGCTGCCATTGCCCCGCCGCCGAGCCCGATGAACTGGCGGCGGGTGGGGGCGGGAGATGCGGGGGAGGGGGGAGGATTGGGGGTCTTCGCCATCCCGCTAAAATCTCTCTCCGGCGCCGTTCGTGTCAACCGTTTTGTGCAGATGCAGTTTCATTTTCAAACAGGGGGCCGTTGACGTTCCCGCGCGCCGACGGTGGCGCGTGGGCCGGTAACTTTGAACCTTGAACTTTGGATTTCGAGCTTGGAACATGGCATCGCGAAAGAGGGAAGCCCACGATGAACTCCGCCAGCATTGCCGTCTCGGATAGCCAGGCCCCATTCTATCCGGCAAGCAGTCTCGACTACGTCCCGATCAAGCAGCTGCGGGCGCTGCAGTCGCATCGGTTGAGGCACGTGGTGAGCCATGTCTATGAGAATGTATCGCTGTACCGGCAGCGGATGCACAAGGGGGGCGTGACACCGGTGGACATCCGTGGCGTGGAGGACATCGAGAGGCTGCCGTTCACGACGAAGGCCGATCTTCGGGACACGTATCCCTCGGGGATGTTCGCGGTGCCGTCGGCGCAGATCGCGAGCCTGCACACGTCCAGCGGTGCGACGGGGGAGCCCATCGTGGTGGCGTACACGAGGCGCGACATGGAAGTCTGGACTGAGGTGATCGTGCGATGCCTGGTCGCGTGCGAGTTTCACCAGCGCGACATCGTTCAGAACGCGTGCGGCCACCACCTCTTTGCGGACGGGCTGGGCCTGCAGGCGGGGGTGGAGGCCCTGGGTGCGACGGTCATCCCCGTTTCCGGCGGCGACGCGGATCATCAGGTGATGGTGATGCGGGACTTCAACGTCTCGGCCGTCTGCTCCACGCCGAGCTATTTTTTATATCTGGTGGAGCGGGCGGAGAAGCTCGGGATCGATTTGTGCAAGCTGCCCCTGCGGGTGGGGGCTTTCGTGGGTGGGCCGTGGAGCGAGTCCATCCGCCGCAGGATCGAGGCGTCCGCCGGCATCAAGGCGTATTTCATATTTGGTCTGGCGGAGTTGATCGGGCCGGGGGTGGGGACCGAGGGATGCCACCAGAACGGGTTGCATATTTTCGAGGATCATTTTTACCCCGAGATTGTCGATCCCGAGACCGGCGCGATCCTGCCGCCCGACAAGGAGGGGGAACTCGTGCTCACCACGCTGAGCAAAGAGGCGATGCCACTGATCCGTTATCGGACGGAAGAGCTTGCGGCGATCCGTGCGGAGCCCTGTCCCTGCGGGCGGACGCTCCGGCAGATCCGGCGCGTGGGGCGGCGGGGCGAGGACATGTGCGTCATCCAGGGCGTCAGCGTGTATCCCTCGCAGATCGAGGCCGCGCTGCTGGCCGTCGAGGGGAACCTGCCCCATTATCAGATCGTGCTGACGCAGGACAAGGGGTTGGATCAGGTTGAGGTGCAGATCGAGATCACGCCGGAGATCTTCAGCGATCGGGTGAGCGCGATGGAGACGCTCGAGATGCAGCTCGCCCGAAAAATCGGCGACGCCCTGAGCATCCCGGTGGCCGTGCGCCTAGTCGAACCCCGCAGCATCGAGCGCTCGGGCGACAGGGCCAGGCGGGTCATCGACCGGCGCGGCATCTAGGAGGCAACCAGGAGGAATGGCACGATGAGGATTCCCCAGATATCGTTGTTCGTCGAAAACAAGCCCGGGCACCTGGTTCGCCCCTGCAAGGTGCTGGCCGACGCGGACGTCAACATCGTCACGCTGTCCTTGGCCGACGCCACGCGCTTCGGCATCCTGCGCCTGATCGTCGATGATCCCGGGCGCGCCCGCCAGGCGCTCGAGGCGGACGGGTGGGCCGTCGCGGTGACCGAGGTGCTGGCGATCGAGGTCTCCGACCGCCCCGGTGGCCTGGCCGAGCTGTTGAAGATCTTCGAGGACGCCGATATCGGGATCGAGTACATGTACGCGTTCACGTGCCGCATGGGCAACAGCGCGGTCCTGGTGTTCCGTTTCAGCGACATCGATGCCGCGATCTCGGCCCTGACGCGCAACGGGATCAATCCCGTCACGCCGATCAACCTGTATTCACGCGTCGAGTGATGCCGGCCCCCGCCGGATTAGCCCGGATATTTCACAGCCTGCCGGCTGTGAAATTCCGGGCTCTGGGAAAACCGCGCCATGAAAGCCATTTATTGGGAAGGGTCAGGCAAAGACTGGGTTTTTTCGCGGTTGCGGAGTGTGTTTCGCGGACTGGTGGCCCCAGACCCTTCAAAGTCGCGTTCTTCGGAGCGCGGTTTTCCTTTGAGCCTGCATATTTCACGCGGAAGCGTGAAATATGCAGGCTAGGGCGACATCACCGGAAAATCAGGTTGAAGGGCGCTCACGGGCAGAGAGCCGCGGAGAACCCGCTCCCCCTCCGTGCCTTTGCGCCACTGTGAGGGACCTTGCGCTGGCCCCGCGCCCGGTGCGGTCTGCCTTCCTGAGTCCCGGATCGTAAAGAGCGCGCCGTCCCGGAGACCAGAGCGGGTTTGAAGTTGAGGAGCCACCGGACCTCGTGCCGGTCCAGGAGGGCCATGAACTCCCGGATGTCTTCGGAGAAAAGGGCCGGATCTATTTTTTCCTGTGCCATGCCCGGACGTCCGGATGGTCGTTGCCGAAAACCCGTCGGCGAAGCTCCGCGGCCGCCGAAGTCCGCTCCAGGACGCTCATCGCCAGGCGCTGTCGCCTGTCCCATGCCTCGGCCTCCGCGTGGGAGCGGGCCTTGTTGGCCACCCTTTCCATGAATCAAATCTTACCTGAACTCGGACAATTTGGCCAGCCGCGTGACTGGCGGTGTGTGAGGGACTTCGCGTAGAGACGGGCGGCGCAGGAGAGAGCTCGGGCGCGATTCGCGGGGTCTCGGTCATCGCCCGCAAGCGGGCTCCTGCATCCGGGACTCCGCAGGCAGGATCGTTGATGCGCATTGCCGGTCTGGGCTGGTCATGGGTTGATCCTCGCTGGTCCGCCTGATAGAGTCGCCGCCCAATCCGAATGATTATCCGCGAGCTTTCAGAGGGCGTCTGCGTTTTGCGCCTGGATTTGCCACCCGTGAATACGCTCACGTTCCAGGCGCTGGATGAACTGGTGCAGGCGGTCCGAGAGGCCAACGGCGACCCATCGATTGGATCGATCGTCATCACCGGGAGGCCCGATCATTTCAGCTCCGGGGCGGACATCGGGCTTTTCGAGAAGATCGGAGGCGCCGCTGACGCCGTGCGCATCTCCCGGATTTTTCAGGAGGCGTTTGGGGAGATCGAAGGGTCGGCCAAGCCGGTTGCCGCGGCGGTGGCGGGCGCGATGATGGGAGGGGCGCTGGAGCTGGCGCTGGCGTGCCACGTTCGGGTCTGCACGGACTCGACGCGCTTCAGCATGCCAGAGGTCAATCTGGGCTTCAACCCGGGCGCGGGGGGCACACAGCGCCTTCCGCGCCTCGTTGGCCCTCACCCGGCCCTGCGGATGTTGCTCGCGGGTGAACCCATCAATGCCGGGGAGGCATTGGACATCGGGCTGGTGGATGCAGTGGTCGCGCCGGAGGCCCTCGTCGAAAAGGCCCGCTCCTTGGTCCGTTCGGTTGGCGTACCGGTGAGGACCGGGTCGCGCGCCGACAGGATTGCGGATCCAGAGGCCAATGCCACCGCATTCGCATGGGCCGAGAAGCACCTGAAGGGCGTGCGATCAGAACTCATCGCACCGCGCGAGATCGCCAGCGCGGTCCGCATCGGCATGGGTGAGGGTCTTGAGGCGGGGCTGAGGGCGGAGCAGGGGGCCTTTGCCCGGTGCATGGAGACCGCTGCCACCCGTAACAAGATCTATCTTTTCTTCGCGACTCGCCAGACGGCGAAGATCCCCGAATTGGATGGCATCAAGTCCGGGAAGATCGCGCGCGCGGCGGTCGTCGGCATGGGCTCGATGGGCACGGGTATCGCGCACGCACTGATCATCGGAGGGGTGCCTGTCACCGTGCTGGACGAGAATGGGGCGGCGATCACCCGGGGGATCGACCGGATCACGAAGTCCATCGAGGGACGCGTCGAGAAGGGGAAACTGGCCGCCGGTCGTGCGGCGGGGATGCTGGGGTTGCTCAACGCCGGCGGCGGATGGCAGGACCTCGCCGGGGCCGACATCGTGATCGAGGCCGTCTTCGAGGATCCTTCCGCGAAGCGCGCGGTGTATCGGCGGCTCGAGGAGGTGTGCGGCGGGGATGCGATCCTTGCGACCAACACGTCCACCATCTCGCTGGATGTCTTGGCCGGCGAGATGCGTCGCCCGGAACGATTGGTGGGCATGCATTTCTTCAATCCGGCCCATCGAATGCCGCTCGTCGAAGTGATTCGTCACGGGGGCACCGCGCCGCGGGTGATCGCCACCACCATCGCCCTGGCCAGGGCAATCCGAAAAACCCCGGTGCTGGTCAACAACCGGGAGGGCTTCATCGTTAACCGGCTCTTCATTCCCTACCTGAAGGAGGCGTTCTGGCTGCTGGAAGATGGCGCGGAGGCTGAAGCGATTGACCGGGCCATGGTCGAGTTCGGTTTTCCGATGGGACCCCTCGCGTTAATTGATATGGCGGGGATCGACATCCTCGTCGCGACCGATAGGGTCATGAGCCGGGCGTTCCCTCACCACGGGGAACTCTCCCCCATTGCGGTGCGCCTGGTCGAGGGCGGGCACCTCGGGCAGAAGACCGGGGCGGGCGTTTACAAGTACGAGAAAGGCGCATACACTGCCAGGTCCAGTGAGATCACGCGGCGACTGATCGCCGACGTGAGGGAAGAATTGAAACGCATGCCACGCCATGTGGACGACGTTGAGATCCGCGAGCGACTCGTGCTGCGCATGGTCGCGGAGGCCTCCCACGTCCTTGACGAGGGCGTCGCCCGCGGCGAGGCCGACCTCGATGTCGCCACCGTGCTCGGGATCGGTTTCCCCGACTTTTGCGGGGGCGTCATGCGGCATGCCCGCGACCTGGGCATCGGCGCGGTGAGGCGGCGGCTGAAGGAACTCGAGTCACGATTTGGCGCGCGGTTCGCGCCGGGCAATTTCTTGAACCAGAATTAAGGAGAACATATGGCGGCCGAGCGAAAAGATTTTGAGTCCAACCAGGCCATGAGGCAGGTGATGAACAACTACTTCGTCGAGCTGACGAAGGGGGCCGAGAATGGGAAGAAGACGGCATGGTGCACCAGCGTGGGCCCCGCCGAGCTGCTGCTGTCGCTCGGTTTCAACGTATACTTCCCCGAGAATCACGGCGCGATGCTGGGCGCGAGCCGGATGGCGACCGATCTCATCCCCCTGGCCAACGCGCAGGGGTATTCGCCGGACATCTGCTCTTATCTGACGGCCGACATCGGGTCGTACCTCGCGAAGCAGAGCCCGTTCCACAAGATGAAGCTGTCCGGTCCGCCGAGGGCCGACGTGCTGGTCTTCAACACCAACCAGTGCCGCGACGTGAAGGACTGGTTCCAGTTCTACGCCAGAGAGTGGGATGTCCCGTGCATCGGGATCCACTCCCCGCGCGCCCCGGGTGAACTGGACGGGGCCATGATCAAGGGTGTCGCCAGGCAGATCGAGCAGCTGGTCGAGCCGCTCGAGAAGGTCGCCGGACAGAAGTTCGACATCGACCGATTGCGCGAGGTGATCGGGTCCTCGCGGCGGTGCACGGAGCTCTGGCGGGAGGTGCTGGAGACGGCCTCGAATGTGCCCTCGCCCATCAGCTTCTTCGACGAGACGATCCAGATGGGCCCGGCGGTGGTGCTGCGCGGCACGCAACCGGCCATCGATTATTACAGCCTCCTGTTGAAAGAGCTGAAGCAGCGGGTCGCCGACGGGGTCGCGGCCGTCGATGGCGAGTCGTTCCGCATATACTGGGAGGGCATGCCGATCTGGGGCAAACTCAAGGATCTCTCCACGCAGTTCATGCACCTCAAGGCGTGCGTGGTCGCATCGACCTACTGCAACAGCTGGATCTTTGACGCACTCGATCCGCGGGATCCTTTCGAGAGCATGGCCCGCGCCTACTCGAGCATCTTCATCTGCCGCAGCGACGATCCGAAAGAGCGCTACATCGAGGAGATGGTCGAGAAGTACAAGGTCAACGGCATCCTCTATCACGATGCCAAGACGTGCCCGAACAATTCCAATTGCCGCTATCAGATGCCGCAGCGGCTCCAGGCGAGGCTCGGCATCCCGTACATGATCGTCAACGGGGACCTCAACGACCTGCGCCTGTATTCGGACGAGCAGACCCGGACGAACATCGAGGCGTTCGTCGAACAGCTCGCGGAGGCCTGATCCGGGGGCCCGGTCCTGGAATGGCGAGAGATGCCGGGAGGCCCGATGCCGCAGCGGAACGAACAGTCGCCCCCGTGATTCGAACATGAGCCACTACTGCGGCATAGACGTGGGCGCCTCCGCGGCCAAGCTGGTGCTTATCGATGGCGACGGGAAGATCGTGGCGCGCGCGCTCCGTCGCTCCGGCGTCGCCTATGCCGAGACCGCCGAGGCCTGCCTGACCGAGGCCCTCGCGAGCGCGGGACTGCGGAAAGAGGACGTGGCGCACGCGGTTTCCACCGGATACGGCCGCCACAACGTGCCGTGGGCCGGCGATTCCAGCACGGAGATCGCCTGCCACGGGAAGGGCATCTTCCACTACTATCAGAAGGCGGTGTCGGTCATCGACATCGGCGCGCAGGATAACAAGGTCATCCATTTGGATGGCTCCGGGCGGCGCACGAACTTCAAGATGAACCGGAAGTGCGCGGCCGGCACCGGCGCCTTTCTGGAGGAGATCGCGTACCGGATGAACCTCGATGTCGGGGAATTGGACCGGCTCGCGGAGAAGTCGACCAAGGATCTCTCCCTCGGCAGTTTCTGCACGGTTTTTGCGGCCACGGAGATCCTGGCGAGGATCCGGGATGGCGAGAGGGTCGAGGACATCGTCAAGGGGGCGTTCCGTTCGGTCGTGAAGAGGGTCATGGAGATGGACGTCATCGAGGGGGATCTGGCGGTGAGCGGCGGGGTGGTGGCACACAATCCCCTCCTCGTCACGCTCATCGGGGAGTCCTTTGGCCGCAGGCCGTTCGTGCCTCCGGAGCCACAGTTCGTGGGCGCGTTTGGCGCCGCTCTGTTTGCCAGGGAGAGAACAAGGAAGGAAGCGACGCCATGATGATCGAGAACCCGCCGGCCGAGGTCTCCGGGGATGTCCTGATGCTCGGGACGAGCCCGTACCCCGTCTATTTGCTCAAAGGGGAGGGCGCGGGCGTGCTTGTCGAGGGCACGATCGGCGCGATGGGACCGATGGTCGCGGAGCAGTTGGAAAAATTTGGCGTGCCCCTCGGCTACGTGAGGCGCGTGCTCGTGACCCACGCTCATCCCGACCACGTGATGGCCCTGCCGATGTTCCGGAACCTCTTCCCCGGGGCGATTTTCACGGCGTCGGAGCTGGCCGCGAAGACCCTGCAGGTTGAGAAGGCCGTCGGCTTTTTCGCGAAGATCGACGGGATGCTGACGGAGTCCTTGCTGAAGAGCGGGGTGATCGGGGAGCGCCACCGGCCCACCGCGTCGGTGGGGGCCACGATACCCATCGACGAGACTGTCGTGGAAGGCGACACGATCGAGACCGCGGGGCTCTCGCTGAAGGTCATGGCCACGCCGGGGCACAGCGACTGCAGCACGAGCTTCTTCGAGCCGGGCAGGCGCATCCTCGTGAGCGCCGACGTCACGCCCTACTACATCTCCGCGCACGATTACTGGTGGCCGAACTACTTCACGGGCTACGCGGCGTACGTGGCGTCGATGGAACGCATGGCCGCCCTCGACGCGGAGGTCGTCTGCCTCGGCCACACCGCGACCATCCGCGGGGCCGACGAGGCGAAGGGGTTTTTTCAGCGGGCCATGGCGGCGACCGAGGCATACCACGGGCGCATCGTTTCGGAGGCCAAGGCCGGGCGCCCGGCGGCGGACATCGCCAACGGCCTGGCCGATGAGGTTTTCGAGAAACTGCCGCCGCTGCTGCCGCTGGATTTCTTCCAGAAGAACTGCGGGCTGCTGGTGAAACAATCGCTGAAGCACGCTGGCGTCGCAACCAGCTGAGACATACCGGAAGGAGACACGATGAGCGCCTCACGCATACTCGGGATCGGGCATTACCTGCCGCCAAAGGTCGTCACCAACTTCGACCTCATGAAGATGATGGAGACATCCAACGAATTCATCGTCGAGCGCACGGGCGTTCACAAGCGCCGGCACGCGGAGCCGGACCAGGGTGCCACGGATCTCGCCGCGATCGCGTGCCGGGCCGCGGTCAAGGACGCCGGCCTGACGATGGACCAGATCGACCTGGTCATCATGAACACGATCACCCCGGATCACGCCGACCCGGGCAGCGCGTACTTTCTTCAGAGCAAGCTGGGCATGGAACATCGGCCCGCCCTTGAGATACGGGCGCAGTGCGCCGGGATCGTGTACGGGATGGCGATCGCGGAGTCGTTCATCGCCTCGGGCATGTACCGCCACATCCTGATCGTCTGCAGCGAGGTCCTCTCGAAGCGGATGGATGGATCCTATGACGGCCGCAACATCGCGATCCTGTTGGGCGACGGGGCGGGGGCATTGGTCGTCGGTCCCGCGAAAGACGGGCAACCGGGCATCCTCTCAAGCATCATGCACACCGACGGCGGCGGCGCCAAGGTGCTGTACACGGCGGCGCCCGGCAGCGCGCTCGGTCGCCCGGACATGATCAACGCCGAGGACATCGAGAGCGGCCGAATCCACTTCCGCATGCTTGGCAAGGAGATGTTCCAGAACGGCGTCCTCCGCATGACCGAGGCGGTTTTCGAGGCGCTGGAGAAAAACGGGCTGAGGCTGGATGACATCGACGTTCTCATCCCTCACCAGGCCAATCTCCGCATGCTCGAGGCGGTTGTCGAGAAGGTGGGAATCGCCAAAGAGAAGGTGTTCGTCAACGTCGATCAATTTGGCAACATGGCCTCCGCCTGCCTGCCGATCGCGCTTTATCAGGCCCGGGAATCGGGCATGGTGAAGCCGGGAAGCCTCGTCCTCCTCGTGGCGTTCGGGTCGGGTTTCGTCTGGGGCTCCACGCTGCTGCGGCTCTGAGCGAAGGCCCGGGCCGCGGGCCCTCCCGGGGGAGTTTCAGGCGGTCTACCGCGCCATGTGCTGTGCGGCGAGCAACAGAGCCCCGGTGGGGACGACGTCCTCGCCCAACGCGGCGAGTCGGACCGGGGGCGGTGGCAGGAAGGCCTTCATGACGAACGGGGACAGGGCCGACTCGACGGCGGCACGCCAGGGTTCGCCGATGAGGGACAGGCCGCCGCCGAGCACGATTGCGGCGGGATGGAACAAGTGGACGGCGTGGGAGAGCGCAAAGGCGAGGTCGTTGGCGGTTTCGTTCAGAATGCGGCGGGCGAGGGGATCCCCCGCGGCGAGGGCGGCAGGGAGAAGGCGGGCTTCGCCCCCCGGGGTGTCGGGGAGGCTTTGCACGAGGGTGCCCGTGGCACCCGAATCGTGGAGGGCGCGTATCCTCTTATCCACGGCCCACCCGGAGCAGCGGTCCTCGATGATGGTGCCGGAGCGATCCAGGCGGATGTGTCCGAATTCGGCCTCGCCGGGCGTGGCGCCATGGTAGATGTGGCCACCGGTGACAAGTCCGCCTCCGACGCCGCTGCCAGAATTGGTATAGAAAACGGGATCCGAGCCGCAGCCCGCGCCGAGGATGGCCTCGCCCAGGGTGGCGACGTTGGTATCGTTATCGACGATGGCGGGGGCGCCGCACAGGTCACCGAGCCATTCCCCGAGCGGGAAGTCATTCCATCCCTCGACGTGGTGCGAGCAGCAGATACGACCGGTGCGCCAATCGACGGGCCCGCCATAGCCGCAGCCGACGGCGGTCCAACGGTGTCCGTCATGCCGCCATCCGCGAACGGTCGCCTCGATCTGGGCGCGGATGCCGGCGCCGCCGGCCGCGCGATCCACGGCGCCCCGATGGCGCAGGCGGATGCGGCCGCCGGGGGTGCCAAGCGCGAGCTGGCATTTCGAGGCGCCGATCTCCAGCGCCAGCAGCGTCGGTGACGCATCAGCCGTTTGCCGTTTTCGCTTTTCGGTGGGCACGTGGCCTTCCTCAACGCTCAACAACCAACAATCAACTCCCAACAACGATCAAGAACACAGAACCCAGAATTAGGAACTCGATTCCATGAACGCGTAGCAGAGGAGGTGGCAGATGGTCATGTGGGCGTCCTCGACGCGACCGTAGTGGGCATCGTCGATGACGATGACGTGCTGGGCGATATCGCGGATGCCGCCGGGTCTGGAGCCGGCGAGGGCGATGGTGACAAGGCCGTTGTCGCGGGCCCAGCGCAGGGCCTTAACGATATTGGGCGAGGCGCCGCTGACGGACATGCCGAGGGCGATATCGCCGGACCGCGCGTAGGTCTGGAGCTGGCGGACGAAGATGTCCTCGTAGGCATAGTCGTTGCCGAGGGCGGTGAGCCACGGCACGTTGTCATTGAGGGACATGACACGAAAGCGCCGTCCGATCTTGTCGGAAGCGCCCTTGCCGAGATCGGTTGCGAAGTGCGAGGCGTTGGCGGCGGAGCCACCGTTGCCGAAAGCGAAGATCTGGCGGTCGGCATCCAGCGCGGCGCGGAGGACGCCGACGAGTTCGGCGATTTTCTTGGGGGGGATGGACCGGAGCGCGCGCCCGTGCGCCTCGATGTAGCGACCGGTCCAGAGGGTGGCGGAGTCTTCGAGTGTCATGGGTGCTTTCAGTTGATCTCTAGATCGTCGCGGGAGGGGAGGGGGGGGAAGGTGCCGTGGGGTTCGGTCTGGTACCAGAAGGCGACCGAGGCGATGTCGTCCTGGAGTGGGAGATAGCGGTGGCCGGCGCGCCACCCGAGCGCCTGGATCGTGACGCGCAGGTCCTGGGTGAAGCGGACGGGGTCCGGGATGTGCCAGCGGTAGAGGCCGAAGCGCATCTGGGAATTGTAGAGGCCATCGGGCCGGATCACCTGGCAGAGCCCGGAGTACGGGGTCGTGAATTCCCGATAGCCGGCCGCGTCGCCCTGGTTGGTGGCGGGATCTCGGACGTGGAAATTGTAGGAGCCGCAGAAGTAGTCCTCCGTGCCCGTGCCGCAGATCGTCGGGAACTCCTTGTCGCCATCGATGAAGAACTTGATCTCGCCCTCGCCCCACCAGCCGCTGCTGTGGACGCCCCAGCACAGGTAGGTGCCCGCGTAGTGGCCGCGGCCTTTGACGCCGTCGAGTATAATGAAGACATCCTTCTGGGGCAGGGGATTCACGCGGCGGAACTGCGCGTGGAGGTAGGCGGCGTCGTCGGCCACCGGACCCAGCGCGTAATCGATCTGGTAGTAGAGCCGCATCGGCTGCTCGGAGATGTTCGTCATGGTGATCTTGGCCTTCTTGCGAAACGGCATGGGCCAGTAGCAATTGTAGGCGCTGCCGGGATTGACACACACCGCCAGGGAGTTGACCTGCGCGTACGGCCCCCAACCATTCGCGAAGAAATCGCCGACGGGGCACTCCACCGACGGATGCTCCTCGTCGTCCCAGTGCATGCGCAGGATGCTGAAGCGCCGGGTGCCCGTCGGCGTCATCCAGATGTGCTGGATCGCGCCCGGACCGGCGATCTCCGCCAGCGTGAACGTCTGGCCCGGTTTGATGTTCACGAACGGATTCACCTTCCAGCCGCGGCCCAGATCGCGCGCCGCATCCCCCGCCGTCCCCTGCTCCAGAGTCGCCGCCCCACCCTTGCCCTTCTCACCCGTGAAATTCTCCGGGCTGATCGACCGCGTCTGGACGTCCGAAAGCCGATGGAGGTTCTCAAGGCCCACCGCGAGCCCGTCAAACGCCGAAACCGCCGCCGGCCCCGCCACCGCGAGACCCATCGAAATGAGGCCAAGGGACACGATTTGGAGAGATTTCATAAGTTGGTGCAGGAGCGAAGCATGGGACACCGGGCTGCAGAAGGCAAGCCGGGGGTCACCCCACCCGGCAGGACCCCCAGGCAGCCGCGCCCACCCGGTCCGGGATATGGAAGGTTCCATACCGGGTGCCTGGCGGCCTGTCGGGGTGGGTGCCGCGCCCGGTTTTGGGCGGCGATTTTGGGGTCCCGGGGGATGGCGAAAAATAGTTGGCGTTCAGGTGGTTTTTTCGCTTGCCGGGGGGCGGGTTTCTCCTGCAACTTCGGGGCACGTTTCGAGAAGGTTTGACCCGATGAGGAGAATGAGTCTGAACCGCGCCGCGCTACCGCTGGTCCTTCTGGCGGTATTGGCGCGCCCTTCTCAGGGGCAGACCAATCTGTGGGTGGGGCTGACCAACACGGGCGTGGCGCAGTATTGGACGAACGTCTCCAATTGGGCTCTGGCCAGCGTGCCGAATTCGACGGGGGCCGTCGCGAATTTCAACGTGGATCTGCAGAGCAATCTGACGGTTGCGCTGGGTCTGAGCGGCCCAATCACGAACCCCGCCCCTGTCAACATAACGAACAACGGCGTCCTGTTCACCGACATCGGGTCCGGGACGGACAACTCGATGGTCATCGGTGACACGGGGGACACGCTCAACTTCTTCGTGTTCGCGGGCGCCAACGCATTCGTCTCGAACAACAACACGCTGACCATCAGGACGAATGTCAGGTTCCTGAATGGTGTCCTGATCAAGTCGGGCAGCGGCACGCTGAGCTTGGACACAGAGAACATTATCGGCGAGGGGGACGGGGTTTGGCAGAACGTGCTGGGCGGGACACTGTCTTTCGGTGGCGGCGGCAACGCCCCGTATGTTGATTGGACCGCGATTAATAAGACGAATGGCGCGGGGACACTGCAACTTAACCGCGTCAGTGATTTTGACGACAACTTCGAGTTGGTGGTGGTGCTGCCGACCAACCACAACGTGGGTGTGGGCACAATGTATCTGAACGACACGGCGCCCGTCCTGGTGACCAACGATTTCGTGAAGACGGGCAACGGTGTGCTGTCCTTGAGCGGCGGCCTGGCGTTTCACGGCAGCAATGACATCACTGTGGCGGCGGGCCAGCTTCAAATTCGCAGCGAATCGAACCTGTTTTACCAGGGAAGCAACCTCGTGTTCGACGGCGACATCACCGTTAACAGCAACGCAATCTACTGGGCCATTTCGGACTTCAACAGCAACACGCAGCTGGGAACGACCAACGGCGTCACGACGGTCAACGAGCTGGGGCAGCTGCGTTTCCAGAACATGACCAACAACTTGGCCTATGCCGAGCACATCACGCTTAACAGCACGCGCGGTGATGGCTCGCTGTACTTCGACCAGGCGGAGGTCAACCTGACCGGGCCGATCACGCTCGGCACGAACACCATCCTTAATGTCAGGATGGTCAACAACCTGCAGCGCGATGCGACCGTCAGCGGTACCATCGATGACGGTGCCGGGAGCTATAATGTGGTCTTCGCCGGGCAGAACGTCACCGCCCAGGATTCCAATTACCTCTCGCGGGCCCGGATGATCCTGACGGGATCCAACACCTACGGCGGCAATACCTACGTCACGCTCCGAAACGAATTGTCCGCGTCGGGCCAGACGATGTCGCTGGTGCTGAGCAACGGCAACAATCGGTTGCCGACCGGCACGACCGTGTTTCTCGGGGGAACGGGATTTGCCCAATTGAGCGGCGCCAACGGCGCGGCCAATGGCCGGATGGTGCTGGCTGGCGTGACGCAGCAGCTCGCGGGCCTCGAGACCATCGGGACCGGCACCAACAACGGCGTCGTGGGCGGCTCCTCGATCATGTCGCTGCTCGACCTCAACATCGGCGGGACCCGGACGAACATCTTCGGCGGCTACATCGGCGGGACGCACCAGGATGAAAACAACCTGATGCTTCAGAAGTCGGGCACCGGCATGCTGGTCCTGACGAACAACGCCAATTCGTACATTGGGGGCACGCGCATCGCGAGCGGCCTCCTGGTGCTGGGCAACCCGGGCGACGGCAGCGGGACTCTGGGTTCGGTCGGCCCTGGCTGGGTCACGAACGATGGCACGCTGGTGCTGGCGGCGAGCGGGGGCACCCATACCTTCAGCAATCTGGTGGCGGGCTCGGGCGACCTTGTGAAGATCGGCGGTTCGACCATAACGCTTGCGGGTTCGAATAGCTATCTCGGCGACACGATTTTAATGCAGGGGATCCTGAATCTCGCGGGGCCGACGCAGGACATCGTGCGCGGGGACCTCATTATTTCGATCGGGAACACCGGCCTGACGGCCCGCGCGCAGTTGATGGATTCAAACCAGATCGCCGACACCAGCGTCGTCTACATCTCCCACCCCGGAAGCTCGGGCGAGGCTCGGTTCGTCTTGAACGGATTTGACGAGGTCTTCGGCGGGCTCAGCGGTACCCAGGCGACGCGGCCGCTGATCGTCGAGGCCGCGAGCGACAACGTGCCGAATCGGCCGGCGACCATGACGCTGAACGTCGCGGCGGGAGAGGGGTACAGCTACCGGGGCCTGCTGCGCGATGCGGCCGGCGCGGGCGGGTCCAATAGTCTCTTGTCGGTCGTGAAGGTGGGGCTGGGCACGCAGGAATTTGCCGGTGGCTCGGTCAACTACACCGGCCCGACGACGATCACGCAGGGCGTGTTGCGCCTCACGGATGCCACCGCCTTCCGCAGCGTTGTCACCAACGACGCAATGCTGGAGCTGAACCGCACCTCCGGCTCCCACACGCATATCGCGGGGATTCACGGGATCGGTGACCTGAGCAAGGTCGGCAGTGGCACGATCACGCTGACGAACAACAATACCTATACCGGGTCCACGTTCGTCCGCCAGGGCCGCCTCGACATCTTGGGCAACCAATCGGCTGCCACCGGCCTGGTCTCGGTCTTCTCGGGCGCGACGCTGGGTGGGACGGGCATCATCGGCGGCGCGACGTTCATCCAGAACGGGGGCATCCATGCGCCGGGCGTCGGGGCGGGAATCGAGACATTCTCGCTGGGGATGACGTATTCCAACAACGCGGTCCTCCAGTGGGAACTTCTCGCGAACGCGGCAGGCACTCGCGGGCTCCAGTTCGATGGCGTGGATCTTTCGGGCGGCGAGCTGAACGTTCTTTCGGGTGCCGACCTGAGCCTCCTGTTCAACAGCGCGGGCAGCGCGGTCGTGTGGACCAACAGTTTCTGGGATATCGCGCACCCGCAGCAGTGGCTCGTGATCGATCTGGCGGGCTCGGCAACGACGAACGGTGCCACGGCACTGTTTGACATCGCGTCGGTATCGGTGGATTCGATCGGCGCCACGCTGACGAAGGGCTACTTCTACACCAGCTATGGGCTCGGCGGGGATCTCTATCTGGGCTACGCGATTCCCGAACCCGAGGAGTGGATCCTGACGCTCGTGGGCCTCTCCATCATGGGTTGGGTTGGCTGGCGCCGCCGCCAGCGGGACGCCTAGCAGCATCTGCGCCGCACGTCGGGGTCGTGGCGCCCCCCGCTTCTTTGGGTTCTAGCCCGGAGATTTCACAGCCTTGCGGGCTGTGAAATTCTGGGCTCTGGGAAAACCGCGCCATGAGAGCCATTTATTGGGAAAGGTCTGGCAAAGACTGGGATTTTTCGCGGTTGCAGAGTGTTTTTCGCGGACCGCTGGCCCCAGACCCTTCAAAGTCGCGCTCTTCGGAGCGCGGTTTTCCTTTGAGCCTGCATGTTTCACGCGGGAGCGTGAAATATGCAGGCTAGACCATCCGCCGGGGTGTGAGATTTCCCGCGTTACGCTCCAGCGAATTCTCTGCCCCGGTTGCCCGATATTCTGGGTCGGAGATAGGATGAGCGGGGGAACCCTTGGGCACGCTTATCGGGGCTTGGGCTTTGTCGGGGTGATGGCGGATTCAACCCATCGGTCGCGCCAGACATCGGCTGCGGCCTTTCGGAGGGATGTGGCCGTCCAAACGGAGTTGGCAGGGTCTGGAACGGTGTGGGCGCCGGGGCATCGTGCCAGAATGAGGATCTGTCTCGTCTCGCCCGACAGCAGGGGGATTGTGTAGCGGAGGTTACCCGGCGGATAGAGCGCCTGATCAGCGTCCCCGCCGACGTCCACATACCTTTCCGCCGAGGGACTGGCGTCCCCAGACAGGATGGCGGCATCGTCCGGCGCTGCGGTCGGCCCGAAGAGCCAGATGGCGTTGAGGATGGGGTTGTGATCGGAAGAGGATGCATCGGGCGCCACGGTGACAGTGAGACGGCCGTCGCGATCCGAATCGGTGGCGGCAAAGCGGAGAACTCCGGGGACATGGCGGCCCCATCGGGCGATGGGATCCACCTTCTGGGGTGGGGCGCCCTCGACCGTGGCGATCATGATCCTCGCGTTCGGGGCTTGGTGATGGGTCTCGCAGAAGCCCAGCACGACGGTCTTTGCCGCGCCAGGCGCGGTGGCAAAACGGTAGCGGATTGGCACGCCCCCCATGCCCGCGGCGATATTCTTGAACGCGGGGTCGCAGGCGCGGTCTGGCTTGGCCCAGCCGCGCAAGGGCGTGACGCCGCCCGCGCAGCCCCACTCGCGCTCCTCGCGCGCATGGCGCAGGCCGAAGGGCAGCGCCAGTGATGGGCGGCCCTCGATCATGCCGACGGTTTCGCCGACGGACATTTTGGCCGGAACGGCCAGCTCGATCACGGCTTCCGCGGGTTTGGCGCCGTGATTCTGGGCGGCGGCCTCGATGACATCGGCGCCCTCGGGCCAGATCGGCGCGCGGTACGCGACTTGGCGAAACTCGAGCGATCCGGCCCGAGACGCCGTCATGGCGGCAGGCATCGGCTCGTCCTGCTTCGTCTGCTGCGTCGTGCCACCCTCCGGGGCGACCATGCGGAGCGCGACGGTGCCCCAGGATTCGATCAGTGCACCGTCTGGGCCGACCTTGGAGGGGGCGAAGCCCGGGGAGCGGATCTCGATGTCTGCGGCCGATGCGGTGGCGGCCCATGCCGCACAGAGGATGATCGCGCGGCGTCTCACGCGGTCGATTCCCTGGGGGCTTTCTCCGGGGAACTCACGGCCCGGATGCCCCACATCTGGCAGAATGCCTCGATGTCGCGCCGATGATTGCCGTAGAGCACGACCTGGTGGAAACCCGCCACGTCTCGCACGTCCTCGACCTTGTCCATGGCGATCTCGACGCTGGTGCGGCAGCCGCCTGCGGGCGGGGTATTGACATTGCCGACGACCACGCCGGTGTCGACGATCAGCTCGTGGGGACTGGTGAAGCGCACGAGGGTGCAGGGCTGGTCTTTTTTCCAGAGAACCTGGAGGGCGACCCCGATGTTCGACTCCGAATGCGAGCGCAGGATGTGGCGTTCTAGCGGGCCATCGAAACCGTTCAGTTTCGTGCCACACACGCAGTGGGCCGCGATCAGCACGTTTTTGACGGTCTCGGGCACCGGGTCGTTCATGAATCCCGGCTTGTCCAGCAGGTAGCTCGTGAGCATCAGGGAGAGGGCGCCGAAGACGTCCGCCTCGCAGCCATACGTGACGCCGCGGTCCTGGAACATAGAGACCGCCATGCACGGTGGCGTGGGCACGACCCGGGAAGAGACCATGCCCAGGCAGTCGGAGGTGATCGCGTTGGCATCCTCGTTGCGGATGAGCCGTTTGGCGGTCATGTATGCGCGCGCGGCGTTGTGCAGATCGGCGCGATTGGGCTCCACCACCTTCTCGGCATTCATCTTCGCCGCCGAGGCGATCTCCCGGGCCTCGTCGTTGAGCGGCATGCGGTTGAAAAGCTCATGCAGGGTGTCGCGCGGGATATAGCGAACTTTCGTCCCGAGGCGCTCCAGCACCGTCTCTTTCCGCTCGTTGCCCTTGAGCACGAGCAGGCGGGTCTCTTCGAACTGGCGTTTCGCCCGGATCATCCGGAGAGCCTGTTCGATGGCCTCGGTCTGGAGGGACGAGATGACATGGACGCCGGGCACGCGCGAGATCTTGAGGACGTGCTGCGTGAAGGCGGTGCCCACGGGCGCCCAGATGATGGCGGGAACGCCGGCCGTCTTTATGGGCTCAAGCCATTTCCAACAGTGGATGTGTTGGATGTGAAAGAGGATAGCGTCGTGGCCTTCCGCCTTGGCCCTCTCCAGCCAAGGGGCGACCGCCTCGGGTGCCTCCAGTGGCGCCGGATCGAGTTCGAGCGTCACACCCGTCGCCTTGGCCATCTTCTGAAAGGCGGCTTCGTATTCTTTCCTGTGGCCCTCAAGATCATACGAAGTGCCCGGCCAGCCCAGCCAGTAGGGCGGTTTCTCGCGCACGATGACCTCCTTGATCCGCACCTTCGGCCGGGGGCGGAGCTTGTTGAGGTCGATGAATTCGCCCAGGTCCTCCGGAGGGGGCTCGCCCGGCGCGGCCACCGCCGCGAAAGGCGTGGCCGCGAAGGCCAGCAGCGAAGATGCGAGGAATCGGCGGCGAGAGACCGTGCAGCAGTTGCACGCGCCGCACGGAAGTGCGGGGAAATGCGCCATAAGAATTATTTGAGATCTTTGAATAATCCGATGCAAGAAAATACTGCTGAAAATCGGTGCTATCCGGCTCCCCCACCTTTGCTCACCCAGCCGCCAAAATCTGATCGGATCGCTTTACCTGGCGCGATAAATCCATAGATTCTGAATCGTATGACGGCCGCTAAGAGAACGGAATAGCAGGCATGAAGAGAACGGCTAAAAGAGTGACGGGGGTCGGAATGGCTCGGAAGCGGGGACTCAAACCGGGCGCGCACCGGGGCGCGAAAAGGGCGGGCAGGCGCGCCGCCGCCGCCTCGAAAAAATCAGGCGATACGGCCTTTCGGTCCACGGGCCGGATCGTCAAATGGTTTCGCGCGCCAGGGGTGCAATACGCCATGATCGGGATGGGGAAAGTGACCCGCTTTGCGCTAATGGTCACGCCGATCAGCCGCGGCCCGGTTCACATCCAGTTGGGAGAGGCGCTGCGCAGCCTCCGGACCGTCCTCGATAGTCAGCCCGAGAAGATGCACGTGACCGTACAGACGGTATTCCTGAAAGACGCCCGCGACCAGACGCTGTGCGAGCAGATTCTCGCCGCGCGCTATGTGTACGAGCCGCCCGTGACGACGTTCGTTCACCAGCCGCCCTGCTCTGGCGCGGCGCTGGCCATCGAGGTCTGGGCCACAGGGGGCAAGACGGTCTACGTCGAGCTGCCGCAGCCCAACGTGCTCCAGGTCAGCATGGGTAACATCACCTGGACCCACTGCGGCGGCATCACGCCGCGGGATGCGTCCGGCGGCGTCTACGGGCAGACGATTGACGTGTTCCGCCAGCTGAAGCAGAAGCTCAAACAGGTCGGCGTCCCGCTGGAGAATCTCATCCGGACTTGGCTCTACCTGGGCAACATCACCGGCCCCGAGGGCGACCTCGAGCGCTACATGGAGCTCAACCGCGCCCGGACGGACTTTTACAAGGGCGTCTGTTTCGGGCGCCGGCACACGATGGCCATCGTGGGCCAGGCGGTTTATCCGGCGAGCACGGGCATCGGCATGTGCGGCGATGGGATCACAATCAGCGCCACGGCGATCGACACCGACCGAAAGGATGTCTTTCTCATGCCGCTGGAGAACCCGCAGCAGACGCCCGTTTACGAGTACGAGAAGGTGTACTCGCCCGAGAGCCCGAAGTTCGTCCGAGCCATGGCCGAAGCGATCGGTGACTATATCGTCATCTGGATCTCCGGCACGGCGAGCATCGTGCGTTCCAAGACGCTGCACGTCGGCCAACCCGGCAAACAGGCCGATCAGACGCTGACCAACATCGAACTGTTGATCGCGCAGAAGAATTTGGCGCGGAGCGGCGCGCCAGGTGCGGGAGCGACGCTGCGCGATCTTGCCAAGCTGCGCGTTTACGTTAAGCGCCCACAGGATTATCCCGCGATCCGCAAGGCCGTCGAAAGGCGCTGCGGGAAAGCTCTCCCGGTCATCTATGTCGTGGCGGATGTTTGCCGGTCGGACCTGCTGGTGGAGATGGAGGGCCTGGCGTTCGTCAGGCGATCCTCGGGCGGTGGCCGCGGACGCCCGTGACGGCGTGTTGCCGAAGGGGCGCGGAACCGGCTAGTGCCGATGGCGCCGGGCACGAATGGCATAGCTGCCCTGGTCCCGATTTCTAACGCGGATCTTCGACGCGGTCACATCGAAGCGGTGGGGCGGCGCCGAACAGAGTCGTCCACGCGCCGGATTATTCATGATGAAACTTCTGGGGGCGGGGCCGTTTTGGACTGCGGTGGCAGAGCGAAGCGGCGCCACCGCTTTTGCCCCCGGCGGAGCCGAAGCCGCTGGTCCCGGCACGCGCTTCGCGCGCCGCCAAAGCGGTGGCGCCGTCCGGCGGTTGCCGGACTCTGCCACCGCAGTCCAAAACCCTCCGGGCCCGGATCCTGGGTCGGGGCACGAGCCGCGCCCGCGAACAGCGCCCGAAGTTTCAGGTCACCGTTTACACCACGCCCGTGGCGACGATCATCTGCGGTGATCGGAAAGTGATGGGGTCTTTCGAGGCCGGGTGGCTGGAGCTCTACAACTCGCACGGCGACACTGGCGAAACGAAAAACCTGGCGGCGGCCATGCCCGACAAGGCGAAGGAGATACACGCGCCGATGCCCACGCCCAACAAAGGCGCTGCCGCGCCTGCCGGATACCAGTTTTGTCGTGAAACTGAACAAGGTTGCCGGTATATAAAGGGCATGGCGAGCACCATGACTGAGCATTCTTCCCCCAGCGATTCATCGATCACCGTCCCGACGCTGGAGCTGCTGGCGCGCGAGGGATGGAACGTTCAACATAGGTCTGTTCCGCGGGCCGGGATCGTGGAGCATTTCGTGACGGTAACGGGTCGCGAGCCGTGGCGGATGGGCGCGGTGATCGTGGCGCTGGCGGGGATGTTGCGGGAGGTGGATGCCAAGATCGTATCGTGCGAGGTGGTGGGGCGGGGGGTAAAGGACGCGGCATTGTCGGCGATGCGGCGGGCGTTTGGGCGGGTGCAATGGCCGGTGACATGGCTTGAAGACAACGTGCCGGATATGGTGTGCGTGGAGGTCTGGGCGGTGTCGGGTTCGTCGGTGGAACCGATGGAGTACGGGGGTCAGATCGCTGGCACGCTGTTTGAGGACGAGGACTACAAGTATGTGCAATTGGGGAACGTATTGCCCCCGGACCTGACGTTGCCTCCGGGCGAACAGTCTGCGCAATTGTTTGCGAAGTTTGACAAGGTTCTGGGTGTGCTGGGGTGGGATTTTCACGACACCGCGCGGACTTGGTTTTACAATCGCGACATCTTGGCCTGGTACGATGATTTCAACCGCGTGCGGCGGGAGTTTTTCAAGGAGAGGGGGGTTTTCGACCGCTATGTGCCGGCGAGCACGGCGGTGGGTTGTGACAACGCATCGGGCGCGGGGCTGGTGGCGAAGCTTTTGGGCGCGAAGCCGAAAGGGAAGGCGCCGCGGGTGGTTCCGACGCCGTCGCCGCTGCAGTGTCCGGCGATCGAGTACGGGAGCGCGTTCAGCCGCGGGGCCGAGATGGGTTCCAAGGGACAGCGGCGGGTGCTGGTGTCTGGCACGGCGAGCATCGAGCCAGCCGGGGCGACGGCGCGCGTGGGCGATCTGGACGGCCAAGTGGAACTGACGATGGACGTGGTGGCGGCGATTCTGGAGGGGCGGGGGCTGAGCTGGGGGCACGTGGTGCGGGCGATGGGGTATTTCGCCAGTCCCGACGCCCTGGGCGCATGGGAGCGATACGTGGAGTCGCACGACCTTCCGGATTTTCCGTCCGCGATCTTCAACGCCACCGTCTGTCGGGACGATCTGTTGTTCGAGTTTGAGTGCGACGCGCTGGAGTGCTTATGAGAGTGACGTTTTGCGGTGTCTGTGCCCTGGTGTGGCTTGCGAGCCACGGCGTATTCGCGGCCGAGTCCGTCGCGCTATTCGACGGCAAGAGCCTCGAGGGATGGGACGTGATCGGCTGCGAGGCCGTCGCGCAGGATGGGGCGATTCTGGTCAAGGGTGGAAACGGCCTCGTCCAGGCGAAGGGGAACTTCGGGGATTTTGTGCTGGAGTACGAGTGGAAGGCCCTGTCGGCGGACATGTGGGATTCGGGCGTGTATTTCCGCTATGCGGAGGTACCGGCGGGACGACCCTGGCCGAAGAAATACCAGGTGAATCTGCGCAAGGGCATGGAGGGCAACATCGACGGATTTCCCAATGGCAAGAACGCCGTGCCGGTGAAAGTCGGGGATTGGAACAAGTTCGAACTGACGGTGAGGGGAAAGACGGCGGAACTGAAGGTCAACGGCCAGGCCGCGTGGAAAGTCGAGGGCATTGAGCCGGCCTCGGGATTAATCGCCCTGCAGGCCGAGGTGCCAAAGGGCGGTCAGTTCCTCTTCCGCAACATCCGGATCACGCGACTAGCGGCGCAGTGACCGGTGGCTGTTCTCGGATCGCCCGTAGCCAGGCTCGGCCCTTGGCATGCGGCCCTCCGCGGTCGGACAGTTCGAAAGATTCCACTCGGCCATCACGTTGGTGTAGCGTGGGCGAGCTATGACTGATGGCCCACGAGGACTTGGTTTGGGTGCCCGCTCGGTCCGGGTGCTTTTCGGATTGTCGGTGGTTTTGGGGGGCGCCCTTGGTGCGGGGGCGGACGAGGTCCTCCTGCTCGTGGAAGGGTCGCGGGCGACCGAGGGGGGGATGGTGGTGGCCGATGTGGATTTGGCCGGTGCGGCGAAGTGGTGTGGTGCGTCTGCGGATGCTGGGGTCATCGCTGCCAGCACTTGCCGCGAGGGGAAGAGCGTGCCCGTGCAGATGGTTCCCGCCCCGGAATCGGATGGCACTGGGTGCCTGGTGGGCACCCTTTTCCTGCGTCTGCCTGCCGGCGGTGATGGAAGGCTCAGGCTGAAATTCACGGGCGGAAAGGCCGAGGCGAAGCCGGGCGCATGGGGCGGAGAGGTTCGCCTTCCGGGTGCCTCAGTTTTGCACGATCCAAAGAGGCAGGGCGGATTCCCTTCGCGGATCACCTTTCGCGATGGCAAGTCGATCGAAGGCTTTCGATGGAATGATCGGCTGTTCGATCGTGTGCTGGGCTCGTTTGGCATTGCGAACGATTCCGGGGCGCGCGTCGAGAGACTGTCACAAGGCCCCCTGGGAACGGTGATCCGGGTGGAGGGTCGATACCAGAGGGCGGATGGAAATGCTCCCGCTTCGGCACCCTCGGCCATCTACGATTGGTTCTATGTCGCAGGCGAACCCCTGGTATGGGTCCGGGCCACGATCAGGCAGCGCGAGGCCATCCGATGGCCCGAGATCCATTTCCTGGAGCTGAATTATCCGAAGGAACTGTTCCCCAATTGGGCTGGCGGCGAACCGGGCGAGCGCGGCGAGTTCGGTGGCACGAAGAAGTCATTCGCGCTGTCGGACTGGGGGGCGATTCTCGATGGGTCACGTACGGTCGGCATGTTTCAGTGCGGGAGAGTGCGCGTGTACGACGGGGGCGGCGGGACCTATCTGCACGCGCACGGCGATGCGGCCTGGCAGGGCTGGGACACCCTGCAGCGGCAGTTTTCTGCCTGGCTCTGGATAGGGAGCGATTCGGAACCCGCGGCGGCCATCGCAAAGATCGCCGCCCAGATGGGCGCATGCTCAACCGCAAGAGTGACGGTCGATGCGGTGCGGGATCAGATTGATCGCGAGCGCGAGAGGCTCGCCACGGCGACGTCGCAGGAGCGCTCGGCTTCCTGGTGGCGCCTTGCCGTGGCCGATCACCTGGAGGCCGAAGGACGATTTGGAGAGGCGCTGGAATCACTTTCGGGCCGTGAATCGGCTGGCGTGAAGGTTTTGACCGCGGGCGAGCTGGGCTGCGTGCTGCGGTTTGTCGGGGGTGGTGTCCGGCTGGAGAGCCTTTGCGATGTCGCCCAGGGGAGGCAGGTCTTAGGCGGGAGGACGCCGCCGTTGTTTGAGATAGCGCTGCGCCATGTGCCCACAGGGGAGGAGAGTCGCCTCGTCGCTGATGCGGGCTGGAAGGACTGTGCGCTCGCGGTTTCGACGACGAACCGGGTCTCAGAGATCTACTGGCGACAGGCTGATGATGCGCGCTTGGGCAAGCTCTCTGTCGTTGCGGGGGTGACGTGCGACGCGGTCGGGGCGATGCGCTGGACGCTGAATGTGCGGGATGTGCCAAAGGACTGGAGCGTCTGGCGGGTGCGTTTTCCGCAGGTGTGCCTGGCGGAGCCGGGGGCGCAATCGAAGCTGTTGTTCCCTCGCGGCTCGGGCGAGGTGCGGGCGGGCGTGTGGAGAAAGGCGTTTCGATTCCACGGCACGTATCCCAGCGGTTGGGTGAGCATGCAGTTCATGGCGGCTTACGATGGGGAGCGCCGGACCGGCCTGTACGTCGCGACTCACGATCCGTCGGCGAGCACGAAAGATATTTCGATTGAAAGTCGGCCTGAGGAGGGGTCGGTCGCGATCTCCGTCGAGCATCCGGCGGCCGACATGGGGGTGGGGGCCAATGGATTCTCTCTGTCCGGGACGGCGGTGTGGCAACTTTTCCGCGGAGATTGGTTCGACGCCGCGATCATCTACCGCGATTGGGTGCGCGCGGAGGCGAGATGGTATCCACGCCTCGGGCCCGAAGGCCGAATGGACACGCCCGCCTGGATGCGGGATCTTCCGGCGTGGGCGCAGACGGGCGGGTCGCCCGCCGAGTGCGTGGACAGGGTGAAAGAATTTGCCGCGTTCCTTGGCGTGCCGGTGGGTTTTCACTGGTACAGCTGGCACCGCATCCCATTCGACAACGACTACCCGCACTACTTTCCCGCGAAAGATGGATTCGCGCCGGCGGTGCGCGGTCTCGAGGCGGCCGGGGTGCACGTCATGCCCTACATCAACGGCCGTCTCTGGGACACGCGCGACCGCGGGACAGAGGATTTTGAATTCACGAAGGTGGCCCTGCCGGCGGCCAGCAAAGACGAGGCGGGGAAGCCGTACGAGGAGACTTACGGCAGCAAGGAGACCGACGGCAGCAAGGTGAGGCTCGCGGCCATGTGCCCGAAGACGGCACTGTGGCAGAAGACGGTTCGGGAGACCGTGCTTCAGCTGTTCGGCGAATGCGGGGTGAGCGGCGTGTATATCGACCAAGTGGCGGCGGCCAAGCCGGCGCTCTGTTTCGATCGGACGCACGGCCATCCATTGGGCGGGGGGCACTGGTGGACAGAAGGTTATTGGTCGATGCTCGAGGGGCTGCGGGCGACCAAGCCCGCCGACCGCATCCTGACGACGGAATGCAACGCAGAGCCGTACATCCAGGTGTTCGATGGCTATCTCACGTGGCATTGGCAGTACGATGGGCAGGTTCCGGCGTTTCCGGCGGTATACGGTGGTGCGATTCAGATGTTCGGCCGTGCCTATCGGGGCGGTCCGACCAAGGATCTGGCCCTGCGCATGAAGGCCGGCCAGCAACTCGTTTTCGGTGAACAGATCGGCTGGTTGAGTCCATCCGTGGTGAAGGAGGAGAAGAATGCTGCGTTCCTTCGCGAGGTCGTTCGATTGAGGCATGCGCTGCGCCGCTACTTCTATGCCGGGGAGATGGCGCGCCCACCCCGGCTGCTTGGGGAGATCCCGAGGGTGACGGCCGACTGGCAATGGGAAGGCACTTGGCCGGTGACCACCGATGCGCTCCTGGGAGGCGCATGGCGGCTGCCGCGCGATGGCAGGCTCGCGATGATATTCGTCAACGTGAGCGATGCCCCAGTTCGCGCGGTGGTGGAATTCGAGGCGGGGCGCTATGGCATGGGATCCGTACCGCTATCCCTGACGGAGGCCGGGGCCGAAGGGGTCGCGGTGAATCCGATTTTTGAGCGCGAGATTACCGTACCGGCGCGGAGCGCGCGAGCGTGGGAACTCGCACCGAGGCAGTAGGAATCTGTCGGCCGAAGTCCGACAGATTCCTAGCGCGTTGCACCGTGTTTCTTGAGGGTGTCGATGACGGGCTGGTTCTTGAAATCCTCTGCGTAGGCTAGGGGGGTGTTGCCATCCTTGGTCTTGGCGTTGATGTCGGCGCCCTTGGAGATGAGGAATTCGATGGTTTCGGCGTTGCCCCCTGGCGCCGCCTCGTGGAGGGGGCGCCCGCCCCCGTTACTGGCGGCATTGATATCGGCGCCGGCATCGAGAAGGGCGGTGCAGATGGGGATGTCGTTCTTCATGGCGGCGTAATGCAGGGCCGTCCAGCCGCGCTCCTCCTTGAGCTTGGGGTCGGCACCTTTTGCGAGGAGGGCCTTTGCGATCTCAAGGCGCTTGCGCTCCGCGCACAGCATCAATGGGGTGCGGCCATTGTCGAGGGCAGCATTGGGGTTCGCGCCCTTGTCGAGGAGGGTTTCCGCAACTTCCTTAAGGCCGCGCGAGACGGCGTTGTGGAGGGGCGTGTAGCCGCCCTTGCTCTTGGCCACGACCGAGGCCCCCTTGTCGATGAGGAGGGAGGCGACCTGTGGATTGGCGGCCTGATGCAGGGCCGTCATGCCATTGGGGTCGGCGGCGTCGGCCTTCGTTCCAGCCGCGAGGAGGCGCTGGACCTCGGCGATGTCACCCTTGCCCGCGGCCTTCATGAGCGCGGCGGGGCCAGCGTCTTCGGCCGCAGTGGGCGCGAGCGCGGCGATTGCGATCGTGAGGGTGCATGCGATGGTGCGTCTGTATGTCATGGGGCACTCCAAATTCTATCTGTTACCTTTTACGGGTCGGGTGCGAGGAGATGCAAGACCAGAGCGGAGATTGCGAAAACTATCATGGCCGAACAGATGGGCATTCGGTCACGAGAACGCGCGGTGCGGTTCTCGTCCGGTGCGCGGGGCCCATCGATGGCCCGATCGGCCGGGGTCACGCGAGGCTCTCGCCGCAGCCAAATGGATCATGGCCGTAATCGTGCGCCGAGGCAGTTTTTTGCTGCTTCTCGAAGACCGAGAATCCGGCGGCGGCCATGCTCTCGAGCTTCGAGGTTTCCTGGGCGGTGATGGGCCTGTAGTCGCGGGCGATGCCGATGGCCTGCCGAAAGATATCGGGCCACGCGGGCGGCATGCCCGCGGTGACGGCCGGCTGGGAGAGGGTGAACCGAAGGGCGAGATTGGCTTCGGCGGGATCGTCGATGGGACGATACCACCATTTTCGCGTGCGCTTCGCGTCGGGTGCCCATGCCCCGCCCGCCAGAGGCTTGATCGCGAGCACGGCGGCATTCTGTTCCCTCGCCAGCGCGAGAACCTCTTTGCCGAACCCGATCTTGAAATACTCCACATAGCTGATCGGGAACATCACGGTGTCGAACTGGAACTTCTTCATGGCCGCGAGCGCGGCGACGGTGGTGTGGGCGGAGAAACCGATGTGTCGGATCTTGCCCTGTTCCCTGGCCTTGAGGATGACCTCCATGGCGCCGCCCGGGCCGAGCGCCTGATCAACCTCCTCGACTTTCATGAGGCAATGGAGCTGATAGAGGTCGAAGTGGTCTGTCTTGAGGCGCACCAGGGATCGATTTAATTCCTCGGTGCAGCCCGCGGCATCGCGCATCTTCGTCTTGCATGCCAGAAAGTAGGTGTGCCGCGGGATCCCCTGGAGACCGATGCCCATCTTGATCTCGCAGTCACCCTTGCCGTAGGCGGGGGCGACGTCAAGGTAGTTGACCCCGGCATCGACCGCGGCATGGACGAGTTCGGTGCAGATGGACTGTTCGTCGTGGATGAGGCCGAGGCCGGGGAAACCGATGATCGGCACGTCAAGGCCAGTGCGTCCGAGGGGGCGACGCGGGATGGTGGATGCGGCCGCTGCCCTGAGCGTGGGGAGGACTCCCGCGGCGAAGCCGCTGGCGCCCGCACCGATGATTCCTAGGAACGCACGTCTTCTCATAGTGGATCTCGTGGCCCGGTGGTTGCCGGGATCCCATTGCCATTAGTTAATGCTGCAAATTCAGAAACTCAAGGGGACGGTGCGCAGTGGGAGCACGGGCTAGCAGCCCGTTGAGGAGGCCGCCCGCCGCACCTTCGCGATGGGCGTGGGAGGGACGTCGGCCCCGGCGTCCGCGATCCACCCGCGCGCGTTGATTTCCGTTCCTTGATTTCAATTAGTGGGGCTGGCGCTGTGCCCAAAACGTGTTAAGTAATTCTTAATATCAACCGGCTGTCACTGAGAACACCATGAAGGCGTATCGGACCCCTTATCATCTGTATGACGTGTTTCACCGGTGGGAATCACCGGGGCTGGAGTCGATCTTTCCGAAGAAAGGGATCCACAAGGGCAAGGAGCACCGGGTGATTGGGTTCATTGGGCCTGACAATCCGTTGCAAGTCGTGGGTGATGACAGGCGGATATTCTTGTGCGTGGTACTCCCAAACGGGCGGATAGGCGTAATCGACCCCGCGGCGATCGACAGCTATCTTGAGAAAGAGCCTGGAGTGGGCAAGCGGGTGGTGGCGCGGTTGGTCGATAAATTCGAGAATGGTCAATACACCCTGGTGTCTGCCTCGGCTCCGGCGGGCACCATCATCACATCCCCGATCGAGGAGATTGTTAGCCGTGGACCAGCGTAGAGCCCCCGCCGGTTGAGGGCGTCTCCGACCCGAATTCAGATCCTTGGGTGGGCTTTCCGGGGTCGCGAGATCCGACAAACTCCTTTATCTCGGGGGGCGGTTCCGAGAGCATTGAGGGGATGAAAACATGGTGCCATGGCGCCTTTCCGTGCGGCTCGTGCCGGGCGCTATTCGTTGGCCTGCTGTGTTCTGGATGGGGTTTTTCGGCGGCGCATAGCGCAGACGTGGTGATCTATGGGGCGACGCCAGCGGGTATTACTGCGGCGGTGGCGGCGAGGCGGGAGGGGGCGTCGGTGGCGCTGGTGGAGCCGTCGAGAAGGATCGGGGGGATGGTGGCGGGTGGTTTGAGTTCCACGGACACGGGAAATGTGAAGACCATCGGTGGGCTGGCGATGGAGTTCTTCGACCGCTGCGAGAAGCGGTATGGTGCCAAGGAAAAATTCGATTGCGAGCCGAAGGGCTACATGGCCGTCTTCCGGGAGATGCTGGCGGAGGCTGGCGTCGAACCGGAGATCGGCGCGCGCCTCAAGGGAGCGCGCATGGGAGGGGGGCGCATTTCAGCCATCGAATTGCTGGGGGGTCGCGTGCTTGAGGGCAGGGTGTTTATTGACGCCAGCTATGAGGGGGATCTCATGGCGGGGTCGGGTGTGCGATATATCGTGGGCAGGGAACCGCGGGAGAAGTATGGCGAGACCTTTGCTGGGTTTCATCCCAACGAGCCGCGGGGTTTTGGAGCGGATGTGATGACATCGGAATGCCCTTGCGTGGGTGGCGAGGGCCCGCACTACGTGCACGGTGCGCCCTGCGCGATCGATGGGCGCGGGGAGGATGGCGGGCCGCTCTGGGGAATCCAGCAAGCGGCAGCGGCGCCGGGCGACGCTGATGGCCTGACGCAGTCGTACAATTTTCGGCTGTGCGTGACGCGGCGCGAGGATATCCGGGTGCCATTTCCGAAACCCGCCAACTACGAACCCGCGCGATACGAGTTGCTGCTCCGGCTGATCCGGGCGTACCCCGGAATCCGGTTCGGCCGGCTGGTGCATCTGGCGAAACTCGCCAACGGCAAATTCGACCTGAACGCACAGGGCCTCTATTCGACCGACTATGTCGGGGGCAACGCGGGCTATCCGGATGGTTCGCCGGAGCAACGGGCGAGGATATGGCAGGATCATGTTGATTATGATCAGGGTTTCCTCTGGTTCTTGGGGCACGACGAGCGGGTGCCGGCCGAGTTGCGGGAGGAGACGCTCTCATGGGGCCTTTGCCGGGATGAGTTCGAGGACAACGGGCACTGGTCTTACCAGCTCTACGTGCGCGAGGCCCGGCGGATGATCGGCGCATTCGTCATGACGCAGAAGGACGTCCAGGATGATGTCGAGAAGGCGGATGGGGTCGGGATGGGCTCGTTCATCATCGACAGCCACATCGTACAGCGGCTGTTGGCCGCGGATGGCACGGTGATTGACGAGGGTGCCTTCGATGGTTCCGTGATGCCCTATGAGATCCCTTACCGCTGCCTGACGCCCAAGGAGGCGGAATGTGGCAACCTGCTGGTGCCGGTGTGCTTCTCCGCGTCGCATGCCGCGTATTGCTCGATGCGCATGGAGCCGGTGTACATGGCGCTGGGGCATGCATCGGGTGTCGCGGCGGCCATGGCGGCGCGCACGGATGCGTCCGTTCATGGCGTGGATGTGTCGGCCCTGCGGGCGAAGCTCTTGGCACAGAGGGCGGTGCTGACGTTCTTCCAACCCGGCACGGTGCGCGCGAAAAATCTGGCGGGCCTCGTCGCCGACGACCGGAAGGCGGTTTTCATAGGCACGTGGACAACGAGCACGTTCGGGGGCGGTGGGGTTGAAGGGGCCTTTCGCCATGATGGCAATGCAGGCAAGGGGACGAAATCGGCGCGCTACGAGATCGCGGTGCCCGCCGACGGGAAATACGAGGTGCGGCTCTCGCACATCCCTTCATCGAATCGCGCAACGAACGTCCCGATATCGATCGGGCACGCCGACGGCACGGCGGAGGCCCGCGTCAACCAGCGCGAGGCGGCGCCCATCGATGGTCTCTTCGTCTCGGTCGGCGCATTCCGTTTTAGCGTTGGGAAGCCAGCCGTCGTGACCATCGGCAACGCTGGCACCGATGGCTACGTCGCCGCGGACGCCGTGCAGCTCGTCCCCGTGCGGTGAAGCTACCGCCTCAGGGCGGCGCTCTTGATGTCGTCGGGCAACTGGCTCCGTTCGATCCAGGCGCGGGCGGCGTCGGGTTCGTCGCGGACCCATTGCCTGGCGACGTGGCCGAGCACCTGGTGGCGGGTTCTCTCATCGCCGATGGACTGTGCCCAGGAGAAGGCGCCCTCCGGGTCGTCGGCCAGGATGTGCGGGGCGAAGGTGGCGACGGCCGTGTCGCGTGACTGTCCTTGGGGCAGCGAGTTGATCCAGTTGGCGGCGGCCGCAGTGTCCCGGGTGACCCAATTGTTGACGATGCCTCGGACGGCATTCTGCCGGAGATCCCCTTCGGGCAGTTTCATTGCCCATGAGGATGCTTGATTGGGCTGCTGCGCGGTCCAGCCGTAGAGGATGTTTGGCAGGACGTTTTGCCGCGCCTCGGCGTTTGGAAGCTGCGTCACCCAGTTGGCTGCGGCCTCGATATTCTTGGCGGCCCACTGGCCGGCGACCGTCTGGAGGGCCTCGCGCTGAAGTCTGCCGTCTGGCAGCTGCAGCGCGTATGCCGCCGCTGCGGAGGGGTCCTTTGTCGCCCATGCCGAGACGACGCTGGTCATGGCCGCGTGCTGGGTATTGCCGGGGGGCAGGTTGGCCGCCCATCGCAAGGCCCCGTCGACGTCCTGGGTGGCCCATTGTCGCGCGATGTTGCCGGCGACACGGCTCTGGATTGCGCCGGATGGATGGGCGGGGAGCTTTTCGGCGGCCGCCTTGGGATTGGTGGCGGCGAGATGATTCAGGATGGTCTCGAGCGCGTTGTGCTGCATCGGGCCGTTGGGCAATTGCGTGGCGCACGCGCGCCAGGCGGCCTCGGGATCGCGTTCGGCCCACTTGCGGGAGATGGTGTTGATGGCGTCGAACGCATCCTTGTCGGGTCCCAGCTTTGCCGCCAGCGCGAACGCGGCGCCGGGGTCGGCGTCGGCCCAGCCGCGGCATACGGCCGCGAGCGCGCTGTTGCGTTCCTGTGGGTTGGTGAGCGAGGCGGCCCATTCCTGGGCCGCGGCGGGATCGCGCGTGGCCCAATGCTGCGCGACACCGTCGATTGCGCTCTTCCGGTCATCGCCCGAAGCGAGAGTCAGGGCCTTTTTCGATGCCTCGGAGGGATCCCTCTTGGCCCATTCGTTGAAGATGACGGAGACCGTGCCCGGCCGCCTGTCGGCTTCCGGAATCTCGCCGAAGAGCGCGAGCGCGCGCACGGGATCGGAGTGCGCCAGGTGCCCGAGGATTGAGTTCATGGCGTCTGTCTGGAGCCGCCGATCCTGCTGGGACCGGGCCCAGGTCAGCGCCGCATCCAGATCCTGGGTGGCCCAACGTCCCGCCACGATCTGGGCCATCTCGCTTTTTTGCTCGGCCGATGCGGACTTCTCCAGGTGCGCGACGGCCGCCGCCGGGTCGAGATCGGCCCACCGGGCCATGAGCGCGAAGTTGAGCAGGTGTTTCGATTCGGGGTTGTCCAACTGATTGGCCTGGGCGATGGCGTCGCGTATTCTTTCGGGCCCGACTTGATCGCTGTAATAGAGCAGCATTTTGATCCGCTGGATGATGTCGGGGGTGGCATCGAGCCTTCGGCCCATCTCCGCTATGTCGAGGGCCGCGAGTTCCTCAAGCCACTGGGCCGTCTTTCGCGTCAGGGCCGCGGACTTGACGTTCGCGCCCTTGCCCCGCGCGGCGGTGTGCTGGCTGTCGGGATCGCGGCCCTCGAAAGGAGCGAAATCCTGCCGGGACCGCGCGCCAGCCTGCGCCCCGTCCATAGTGGCGAGTCGCGACGGGGATCGGCCGATCAGGAAGCCGATGCCGAAGCCCACGGCGAGCGCCAGTGCCGCAACGAGAGGGAGCAGCGGTCGGGACATAAACAACAGTATACCACAGCCGTGCGGGGCACCTGTAGCCTTAAACATTGGCGGATTCGCGAGGACCTAGGTCCTTCGATAAGCTCAGGGCGAACGGATGAGCGCGAGTTGCCACCAGGGAGGCCCCAGGCCGTTCGCCCTGAGCTTGTCGAGGGGCGGTTCCGGCGTGCGCCTCGACAGTCTAGCGATCGTGGCGACGGCCGGGATCGCGCCACCGGCGGCGTTGGGCGATGTGGATGGCGAGGGGCAACGGGAGGGTGAGGCCTATGATGATGTGGGACCAGCGCGAGAGCGCGCGTAGCGATTCATCGCCCGAGTAGTAGAGGCCGACGCCGGAGAGCACGAGCACCGCAAGCGCCGCCGCGAGGCCGAGGCCGGACGCAATATGCCGTCGTGCGCGCCAGGCGGGGAGGATGTGGGCGACGACGAGCGCGCCGAGGAGGACCTGGACCGCGACGGCGGAGATGCCGTGAATCCGGATCAGGGCATAAGGGGGTGGGGTCTCCGGCCCGGCGATCCAGCCCGCGATGGCATGGCCGGCGCCCGACAGGTAGTTGGCGCCGAGCGCAACCGACAGCGCCACGATCAGCGGACGATCGATCCGGCCGACGCGGGTCCGGTCGGGAAGTTGTTCGTTCTCCATGAGCGTATTGCTTGGGTGCCAAATGACTCGATGACAAGCCCGGCCATGGCCCGGTGGGCGAACCATTTGCGCAGGCCCGCGCGGGATTCGACGAATAGGGCGGTGGCCCACGCGTCGGCGTCGGCGGCGGTGCGGGCCAGGACGGCAGCCGCGGCGGCGGGTCCCGCTGGGACGCCGCCGCAGCGCGGATCGCGGATGTGGCCGGGTCGGAAGGTCTCCGCGGAGACGCAGAGCGCGGCATCGCGGATTGGGATCTCGGCGATGGATCGCCCCGGATGATGCGGGTCGCGGAGATGGATGTGCCACGTGCGCTCGCCGAAGGCGCGGATGTCGCCGCCGGCGTTCACCAGTCCGGCGACGACGCCGGCTCGACGCAGGAGCGAGACGATCTCGTCGATGATAAAGCCCTTCGCGATGGCGCCGAGATCGAGCTTGGCATCCGGGTCTTCGCGTATGACGCGCGTGCCCTGGATCCGGATGGCGGGCCCGAGGCGGAATCCGGTGAGCGGCGTGGGATCGAAGGCGCCGTCGGATTCGCGCCAGATTCTGAGGGCCTTCGCCAGCAGCCGGCGCAGGCGCAAACTCGCGCCGAATGGGCGGTGCGCGGGCCAGGCGTTCAGTCTTCCGACTTCGCCATTGGGCTCGAATCGCGAGAACTGGTGAGAGAGTCGTCGGGCTAACGCGAATGCGCGGTCGGCCGTGCGGTGGAGCGCGGTGGTATCGGGTCCGTGGAGTTCGAGGTGGAGGAAGGTGCCGATGGCCGCGGTGGCGCGGCGCACTGGAAGGAGAGGCTGTAGCGAAGACGCTTCCGGCCTCGGGGTTGATTCTCTGGTCGAAGGGCGCAAGCCCTTCGCCACTCGATCATTGCGGATATTCGGGCGCAGGCTGTTCATCATCGCGGGACGATCCTTTCGGCGAAGAGACGGAGCAGGCGGCTGACGCCCTCGGTGATGTGGCGGCAGGAGAGCGTGGCGCCGCCGATGTTGACGACGTCTTTCTGGAACCGCGGCGGCTTGGACGGGCCATGGCCCTGGAACTGTTTTCTCCATGCGGCGCCCCGGATCTCGCCTCCGTAGCTTTCTCGGTAGGCGAGGATCTCGAGGTGCAGGATCTTGCCCGCAGGATCCACGGCGAGCATGTAATCGATCAGAAGGTGTTTGCCGATGACGGCGTCCAAGAATGCGTGGCCGAGCAAACCGGATGGCCCGCGCGCGTCCCAGCAGCGGGTGGCGCCGCCGCTGATTGCGCGGGGTTCGAAGGAGGCGGCCGAGGGGAAACAGAGCCGCAGCGCCTGATTTGTGTCAAGGTACTGCGCCGCGAAACCGCAGGGGGCCGTTGCGACGATCGCGGAACCGCAGAGGCCAGCGGCGAGCCATGGTTCGATCTTTGGCGTGGGGCGGTGCATGCGGATTAGAAGAAGAACCCGATGGCCATCTGGTACGTATCGCGGCCAGTGCCGCCGTCGAAGCGCTCGCCCTTCCAATCGAATTTGACGGCCAGTTCAGGTGTCGGCAGCCAACACAGGCCGAGCTCGAAAACGTGGCGGTCGGGTGACTCGGGCGACGCTTCCGGATCGAAATCGTTTTCGTCTGAGCCTCCGGCGTAGGGGTTCTGGATGTCGAGCCGCGTGTAGCGGAAGAAGGGGACCAGATCCATGCCCTCGCCCCGGTCCGTGTTCCACGATTCCGGCCAGAGGTGGAGGGCGATCTCTCCAGAGATCCCCTGCATGTGGGAACCGACGTTGTTATCAAAGTCACCGTCGTTGTTGGAGACGAGGTTATGCGGGCGATCGAGATCGACGAACACGTATTCCCCGCGCAGTTCGACGGGCGTCCGCGGGATGCGATAGCGGAATTCGGCATCGTAGATAAATACGCCGGTGCCTCCGAGGGCGCGGGGGTCATGGTCGAACGCGGTCGATGCGCCAAAGTTCGGGTTGTCGGAGCCGCCGCGCTCGGGCGTCGTGTCCGTATAGTAGAAGCTGGCGCTGGCGCCAAGGCCCCGCAGGGCGGGTGGGTCGTAGGCGAGGCGGAACGCGTAGCCCAGCGCATCGTTGGACTGGGCGAAATCGCCGACCGCCGGGCGGGCGCCGCGGAGTCCCCCGTCGAAGGTGATGCCGGGCTTGGATCCGGCGCCCTTGGTATTATCGCCGTCATCGTCGAGTCCCGAGCTGATCTGGAGCTGGTAGCGGAGCCCCTCGGTGATCTGGCCGTAGAGGCCGGTGGACATTTCAAACCATGTGGAGGGGATCAGTTCCCGATAGATGGGCGGGCGCTCCGTGGAGTAGAACTGAGTTGGTTCGTGGTGCAGGTTGAAGTAGCCGACGGGCACCAGGTCGATGCCGGGCGCGCGCCAGGCGAGCCAGTCGGTGAACTGGAAGTCGACGTAGAGTTGCTCCACCTCGATGTTGCCGCCCTCAAACGTTTTCGAGGACGAGTCGGTGGACGAGCCGCCGTGTTCGAACTCGATCTCGGCGTTGAGCACGATCCAGTCGTTGAACTGGTAGGTGGGCAGGAGGACGAGGCGATGGGGGTCCCAGCGGGTGGCGCCGTCACGGCTGCGGATTTTCGTTTCTCCGTAGGCGCCGAGGGAGATCTCCTTGGCGACGGAATTTGCGAATGACTCGAGCGGGCGCTTGTGTTCGGCGGCGCCGGGTTGTGGGACGGCATCCGCCGGACTATTTTGGCGGAGATATTTCACTTCGGCCTCCAGGTCCTCGATGCGCTTGAGGAGCTGGGTGTTCGTCGGGGCCTCGGCGGCGCGCCCATGTGGCAAGACGGAGGAGGCCAGAACGATGGCAATGCAGATCCTTGTCATGGCGCCATGGTACCGATCGGGCACCCGGGCTGCTGCCGGTGGGTTGCGCGTCTTTGACGGGGGATTGCTGCGGGGAAGCCGATGTCAACGCCCGACACCCAACATTCAGCAAGCGACCTCCAGGGCCAATGTCCCCGCGTCTCTGCGGGAGGTCATCCGGGGTCCGTCACGCTTTTCGGCGGGGGTGTGCCGAGGGATACAGACATGGGCAGCAGCCCATGACTTCGCAGAACGCCTTGCTGAAGTGGCTTAGGCTCGAGTAGCCGACATCGAGCGCGGCCTCGGTGACATTGCAGGAACCGGACGAGAGAAGCTCTGCCGCGCGCTCGACGCGGAGCTTGCGGATGAACTTGGGCATCGTCATCCCGACGTGTTTTGAGAATAGGCGACTGAGGTGGAACGGGCTTGCGCCCACGCGACGGGCGAGTTCATGCAGCGGCGGGGGCGAGGCTGGATTCTCGGCAAGGATCGACATGGCCTGGCGGGCGATATCGGCGAGATCGAAAGTCGTGGCGGTCTCGGGGGCGGGCGGGGGCACGAACAGGAAGTTGGCCGCGAGTTCCAAGACCTTTGCGCGATACCATATGGGGAGGGCCTGTTCGCACAGGGGCGGGCGGCGCAGATGTAGCGCGAGCACGTGTTCGGCCGCGGAGAGGTCGCGGACGTGACCGACGGCCGAGGTGGCGGAACGTCCCGTCAGCCAGGCGCGGGCGGCGGGGACGAGGCCCCCACCTTGGCGGCCGAGGGTGCGCTCGATGAAAGGCCTCGCCCAGCGAACCGTGACGAACAGGTGGCGCTCCTCGGCGTGCCGCGTCCCGCAAAGAGGCGCTTCCCGCTGGAAATAGAGACCGGCCGTGCCCGGCAAGAACATGGCGCCCCGACCGGCCGCCCGGATCTCGCCGCGTCCTTCGATATTCAAGCACAGCTCAAGCGCGTCCTTGCCGAAGCAGCAAGCCCAGTCCCAATCCTGGCGCGTCCTGGCCGCCACCGCATCCACGCTGAAGCCGTCGCGGGCCAGATCCCCGTGTAACCGCTCGGTGATCGCGGCGGCCACCGCGGAGGCCCGCGTTCTCTCATGTGAAACTGTGCTCAATATGGTTAGAAGGATGGCTAATGGATCCGGGGCGTCAAGGCGGGTATTCGCGGTCACGGAACGTCGCGCGGATCAAACGCTCGCACGTCGATCCGCAAAGCAACGTGAATGTGGCCGTGCTTTTGCCTTGAGGGAGTGAGCGGTTGGGACGAAAATACGTCCGTCTTCGGGCGCGCATGGTGAGAGTCTTGTTTTGTTTGATGGCTGTTGGCCGAATCATCTCGGCGGTGATGCCCATTTTGCTGATTTGGCCTCTTTCGGGTGGCGCGAATCCCGCATCGTCCTCGGCCTTGCTGATCCCCGAGGTGAAAGCGGACAAACGGATATGCTTTGCGATGTACACGGTGCACCGGGGGGTGCTGAAGCTGACGGCACAACTGTATCCGATTCCTTCTGGGATCGATCGGGACGTGTATCTGGACGTAAGGCGCGGGGGGAGCTGGAAACAAGTCGGGTGCGAGAAAGCGTCGCCCGATGGCTGGGCGGCGACGTTCCGCGTGGAGAATTGGGACGCGTCTGGGGACGTGCCATATCGCGTGCGGCACGGTCGAGTGGCCGAATACCTGGGGATCGTCCGGAAGGATCCGGCGGCGAAGGAGACGATCGTGGTGGCCGCATTTTCGGGAAATGCGCCGCCACTCGGGGATGGGCCCGAAATCCCCAAGAGCGATATTTTGGCGAACATCAAGAAGCTGAAGCCGGACCTCCTATTCTTCGCGGGCGGCCAGGTTTGCGCGCACGAGAATCATCTGGCGCACTGGCTGCGATTCGGGAGGGAATTTGGGGAAGTGCTTCGGGAGTGTCCGGCGGTGTGCCTGCCGGACGCGGATGACGTGGGGCAGGACCGCCTCTGGGGCGCTGGCGGCAAGAGGTCGGAGAAGGAGTCGGGCGAGGATGGCGGATACTATCGGCCGATGGCGTATGTGCGGGAGGTGGAGCGCGCGCAGCTAGGGCATCTGCCTGATCCACATGATGGGGCGCCTTTGCCGTGTGGCCTTGGGGTGTACCACACCGCACTGACGCTGGGCCGGGTGAGTTTCGCCATCCTCGATGGCAGGAAATTCAAATCGGCTCCGGTTGGCGTTATGCCGCAAGCGGGGACAAGGCCGGGGTGCGTGATGACGAATGCATACGATCCCGCGGCGCTGGACGTGCCAGGCGCGGAACTGCTGGGCGAACGGCAGCTGAGTTTCTTGCGCGGGTGGGTGGCGGACTGGGGTGACTGCGACATGAAGGCTGTCCTTTCGCAGGCGGCGTTTTGCGGCATCGCGCAGCTGTATGGGGCCCGCGACCAACGCGTGTACGCGGATCTCGATTCGAATGGTTGGCCGAAGTCGGCAAGAGACCGCGCGCTGGAGGGAATCCGGCCTGCGTTCGCGGTGCAGATCGCGGGCGGTGGCCACCTGGGGTGCGTTGTGCACCAAGGGATCGAGTCATGGAATGATGCCTGTTTTACCTTCGGCGTGCCGCCGATGGTGAACGGCGAACCGCGGTGGTGGGCTCCCGAGGCGCCCGCTAAAAATCGACCGCCCGGAGTTCCGGAATATGGGGGGGAGTTCTTGGATGGTTTCGGGAACAGGATGACGGTGCTGGCGGTGGCGAACCCCCCGGAGGAACCGGGCCCAGGCGGCGCGGCAACGACGCGCGCGGCCGGATTCGGGGTCATAAGATTCCATAAGCCAACGCGCGAGGTCACTTTTGAATGTTGGCCGCGCAACGTCGATATCGGTTCCCGCGATGCGCGCCAGTACCCCGGATGGCCAATCAAGATCCGGCAGGAGGAAAATAACCAGCGCAAACCGACCGGGCATCTCGGTACCCTGACGATCAAGGGCGCGGAGGATCCGTTGGTGGAGGTGGTCGATGATGCCAGCGGCGAGGTCCTATACGCACTGCGGATCAAGGGCACGACGTACAACCTTGGAGTCTTTCGCGATGGGCCGCATACCGTGAACGTGGTCGCAGGCAAGAAACGCAAGAGCTTTCCCGGGGTGTTGCCGACGCGGAGCGGCGGGCCGGCGCAACTGGAGGCCGATTTCTTGCCGCCCCCTCCGCCGGAACCCGAGAAGCCGGAACCAAAAAAGAGGGGCCGGCCAAAGGGGTGAACTGATCGGCCGGTGTGAGGGACGGTGTCGGTTGCCCGCCCCGGATGCACCGCACGAGTTCAAGGCCGTTGGTTCAGGCAGTCCCGGACCGCGCGAACGAGTTTCTGGGGCGAGCAAGGCTTCTGCAAGAAGTTGACCCCCTCCTTCAGCTCGAACTCCTTTCCGACCACATCCGCGCCGTAGCCGCTCATGTAAATGGCGGGCAGGTCGGCCTTTTCGGCGTGGAGCCTCGCGACCAGCTCGCGACCGGTCATTCCGTCGGGCATGACCATGTCGGTCAGGACAAGGTCGATGCGCTCGCGGTTCTCCGGCCAGATCTTCAGTGCCGCGACCCCCGAACTGGCCTCGAGCACCGTGTAGCCGTGGGGTTCGAGAATATGATGCACCAGCATGCGCACGGAGGGTTCGTCTTCCACGAGGAGAATTGTCTCCGTTCCCCCGCGCACCGGTTCTCCCACGACCGGTTCGCCCTCTTTCGGCTCGGGCCGATCGGCCAAAGGCAAGTACACGCGGAAGACGGTGCCCTTGCCGACTTCGCTGCCGACCGATATCCATCCGCGATGCTGGTGGATGATGCCATACGCGGTCGCCAGACCGAGGCCGGTGCCTTTGCCCTCCGCCTTTGTCGTGAAGAATGGTTCGAAGATGCGCGGCATGATCCCGGGCGGGATGCCGCACCCCGTGTCTGAAACGGTCAGGCAAGCGTATTCACCCGGCCTGGCTTGGGGATTGAGTTCCACATATTCAGGGCCAATCGATTCTGTCGATGTGCAGAGGGTGAGTTGTCCGCCCTGCGGCATGGCATCGCGGGCATTGATTGCCAGATTCAGGAGGACTTGCTCCACCATGCCGACATCTGCCTGGACGGGGGGCAGAGGTTTCAAGAATTTACATTGCAGTTGAACATCCTCGCCGATGATGTGGCGGAGCATCATGACGAGGTTGCCGATCACGTCGTTCAGGTCCACCAGCTGGGAATGCAGGACCTGTTTGCGACTGAGCGAAAGCAACTGGCGCGTCAGGCCGCCGGCGCGCTCCGAGGCGGCGATGACCTGCCTCAGGTGGTCGCCTGTTTTGGCGTCAAGGCTCTCGCCCGCGCCCAGGATCAGCTCCGCGTTGCCCCGTATGACCGCCAGCAAGTTGTTGAAATCGTGCGCCACGCCGCCGGCGAGCCGTCCGACGGCTTCCATCTTCTGCGACTGGCGGAGTTGCTCCTCCAGCTGTTTGCGCTCGGTGACGTCCCGGACCAGCGCCAGCATCAGCTCCTTCCCGTGCAGGATGATCGGTGTCAGGTCCATGTGCACGGGGGCCACCGATCTGTCCTTCCGGGTTATTTCTGCCTCGTGCCACGCGCGTCCTTCGTGCCGTACGGTGGTGGTGCGCTGGTCGAGGATCTTTCCCAACGACGCCAGTTGTGGGGTCGAGCCGAACCTCGTGCCGACGATTTCCCCGCGCGTCTGGCCCAGCATTTTTTCTGCCTGGGGGTTGGTGTCTATGATGCGTCGGCTCGCCACGTCAAACAGGAAGGCCGCATCGCTCAGGCATTCAAAAAGCTGGCGGTACTTGTGCTCGCTCTCGTGCATCGCCTGTTCGGCCTGGCGTTTCTGCCGCCGCACTTGAGCCTCGCCCAATTCGCGCTCGATGGCCGGCACCAGGCGCTTGAGGTTTCCTTTCACCACGTAGTCGTGCGCCCCGGCTTTCATCGCCTCCACAGCGACATCCTCGCCCATGGTGCCCGAGACGAAGATGAGAGGCATGTCGTGGCCACAGGAGCGCACGATGTCCATCGCGTCGGCGCCGCTGAAGCCTGGCATGGTGTAGTCGCAGAGGACGACGTCCCACGTCTGCCGGGCCAGCGCGGACTTCAGCGTCTCGGCCCTGTCCGCCCGTTCGTAGCGCACATCGTAGCCCGCGCGCTCGATGTGGCGGGCGATCAACCCGACATCACTGGGGGAATCATCGACCATGAGGATGCGCAGTAATTTCGCCATGATCCTATCGTCCGTTGGGCGGCACCTCGTTCAGCGCCAGCCAGTAAACGCCAAGCTGGGCCACGGCGGCCGAAAACTCGGCAAAGCTCACGGGTTTTCGGACGTAGCTGTTGGCCCCGAGGCTGTAGCTGTCCACAAGATCCTGTTCCTCTTTCGATGTGGTGACCACCACGACTGGCAGAAACCGCGTGCGCTGATCCGCGCGGATGCGCCGCAGCACCTCAAGGCCATCCATCTTCGGCAGATTCAGGTCCAGGAGCACGACCGCCGGCAGCTCGTGGCTCTTTTGCGCGAACAGAAAGTCCAGGGCCGCCTGTCCGTCCTCGGCGACCACGAGCTGGTTGGCGATATGACTTTTTGCGAATGCCCTTTGCGTCAGTTTGATATCGCTGGGGTTATCTTCCACCAGCAAGATGGGTCGACTAGTCATGGTTTGGCTCCTTGTTTGGGAGGGTGAAATAGAATGTGGCGCCCTGCTCCGGCAGGGCCTCGGCCCAGACCTTGCCGCCGTGCCGGTGAAGGATCCGCTGCACGGTGGCCAGGCCAATGCCTGTCCCCGGGAACTCGCTCGGGCGGTGCAACCGCTGGAATGGCGCGAAGAGCTTGGATGCGTGGGCCATGTCGAAGCCCGCGCCGTTGTCGCGGACAAAGAAGACATCATCGTGCGTCGTGGCGATCCCTGGTGGGGCGGCTGGGGGGGTGTCCCCCGAGGACGGCGGGGTTGTGATTCGTCCAATCTCGATCCTCGCCGCGTCTTTCTTTTCGGTGAATTTCCAGGCGTTGCCGAGGAGGTTCTCCAACACCTGCCGGATGAGCTGGGGGTCGCCGGTGCCGGCGAGGCCGGGAGCAACGATGATTTCAATCTGCCGCCCCGGCTCACACTTGCGGAGGCTGGCGACGATGGCGTGGGTCATCGCGGTGAGGTCCACGGTTTCTTGGCGCAACTCGGCGCGCACCACCCGGGATAACTCCAGCATGTCGTCGATCAGTTGGCCCATCCGTTGCGCCTCGGCGCAGACCTGCGCCAGGTATTCCCGGGCCTGTTCGTCGAGTTTCTCGCGGTAGTCCTCCAGCAGCGCCGTGCTCCAGCCGTCGATGCCCCGCAGCGGCGCGCGCAGGTCGTGGCTGACGGAGTACGCGAAGCTCTCCAATTCTTTGTTGGCCGCCTCCAATTCTGCGGTGCGGTCGCGGACGCGCTGCTCCAATTCGGCGTTGAGCTGCTGGATCTGTGCCTGCGCCCGTTTGCGCTCGGTGATGTCGAGACCGACCTCCATGACCAGGGGCGAGCCGTCGGTATCTGCGAAAGGGAAGTCGTAGATGTCATAGTTTCGGTGATCCGGGCCGAGCCACTCCCAGTGATGGGGCGCATTGGTCTTGAGGACCGTATAGGTCTCGCAGTTCTCGCAGGGCTCGGTGCGGTTGAACAGGTATTCGTAGCATCGTCGGCCACAAGAGTCGCCGAAGCGTTCGCGGAAATAGCGGTTGGCGAAGGGCACGTGATAATCCGGCGTGAGCAAGATGAGGTAGGCCGGCAGCCTGTTCAGGACGTCGCTGAAACGCTGGCGCTCGGCGCGCACGACGGCCTCGGCGCGCTTGCGGTCGGTGATGTCGCGGGCGGCGGCGAACACGCCGGTGATGTCCCCCCGCTCGTCGCGGTAGACGGAGGCGTTGTAGAGGACGGCGGTGACGTGGCCATCGGAGTGGCGGAGGTCCAGCGGGCAGTCGCGTAAGAGGCCGTCGCGGAAGACCTGCTGGTAGGCGGAGCGGGCCTTCTCCGGCTCGGTGAAGTAGTCGCAGAAGTCGGTGCCGATGAGCTGGAGCCTGGAGCGGCCGGTGACCGATTCGGTGGCGGCGTTCACGTCGGTGATCTTGCCGTCCGCGCCGATGGTCACGAGCGGGTCGAGGCTGGCCTCGATGAGGCTGCGGTTGTAGGCGCTGGCTTTCTGCAGCGCGGCCTCGGCCTGCTGGCGTTCAAATTTCGTGCGCAAGGCGGTGATGCCGTAGGCCAAGTCCACGGCCAGTTTCATCAGCAGTTCGACTTCCTCGTCATTAAATGCCCCGGGTTCGCCGGCATAAATTGTCAGCGCCCCGAACACGATATCGTTCATTCGCAACGGCAGTGCCGCGCTGGAGGCAAAGCCCAGGCGGATCGCCTCGGCGCGCCATGGTGCAAAATTGGGATCGGTGAGGAAATTGCGGCAAGTCGTTGGGCGGCCCGTGCGAATGGCGACGCCGGTGGGCCCGCGCCCACGCTCGGTGTCGGCCCAGGTGATGTGTGCCTTCTCGAGATAGCCTTTCTCATAGCCGGCATAGGCGGCGGGCCGGACGCTTTTGAGTTCGTCGTGTTCCGCGTAACCGACCCAAGCCATGCGGTAGTTGCCCTCGCTGACGATGGTCTGACATATCGACTCCAATAATCCGGTTTCTGTGGTGGCGCGGACGAGTTCCTGGTTGCAGGTACTGATCGTGCGCAACGCGCGGTTGACCCGGCGCAGTGACTCCTGCAGCCGCTGGTGCTCGGAGAGATCGGCCACCACGGCGCAGATGGGCGCGCCCGGCTCATCGGGGATGCTGAGGGTCAGCTGCACCTGCACGGCCGCGGCATCCTTGGGCTGAAGCAAGAGTTCGCCCGTTACAGGACCGCGCTTGCCTCGTGCCAGCAGCGAATCGAAGGTCGGCCAACAGGCGGATGCCACGAGACCACGCAGTTGGGAGCCGATGAGGTTTGGGAGCGGCGTGCGAAGCAGTTGGGCAAGGCGGGGGTTCGCATACAGGATGGTGCCATCCTTCGCCAGCATGCCGACGCCTTCGTTCGAGGATTCGATGAGGGCGCGGTAGGGCGCTTCGGCGCGTCTGGCCTGCCCGCCCCTGACTGGGGCATCCGTCTTGCCAGTGCGGACGGCGCGCGGGATCTTCTGCGCTTTCTTCAGCCTGGCACGCAGCCCGGCGTTTTGCCGAAGAGATTCTGCCTTCTTTTTCGATGTTTTTTTCATCGCCGCTTTGATGCCCGCTGGGCCGATGCCTGTTTCTGGTGGGCGATTCGAGAATCCATGTGTTCCAGGGCTATCCAGATGCGGCACCTGTGGTCACTGCCCATGACTGCAGCAGGAGATTTGAGGGTCGATGTTGGTTGTGCTGGTGGCGGAGGGGCACCTGCCTCGTTCTTGGTCGTCACAGAACACATCCCAGCACGCGACCGAAAGAACTCGTTCATAGGCACACTCACCGTCTCGCTTCGACGGCGCGTCGAAATCAGGGGACCATGTCTCGGATTCAGGACAATGCGCCGCTCGCGCGAGGGCAATGGATCAAATCGGTGCTTCCAATCAAACGAAAACCTTACTTCAAATTATGCACCGGGACATGATGATCAAACGGTTTTTCGGGCTTGGGACGGAATTCATCTTCTATAATCGCAGATAGTTACGAGTCGTTCTGCCGGCGTCCCTCCCATGCCCACCGCGATGATATCGCGGGCGGGTTCTTCAACGGTCTGCTGGGCGTTTGGGTGGGCCGGCTTTTGATCGACTTACACCGGCTGGGTGCGCCCGGGGAGCGGGACCGGAGGAACGGGCAGGGGACCCAGCTCGTACTTGGTCGGGCGGAGATCGAGTTTGGATGCGTTCATGATCCAGTCCCACTGGATCGCGCGGCCGGTGTAGGCGGCGGTGCGACCGAGGACGCCGGTCATGGTTGCCTCGACGAGGCGGGTTCCTTCGATGAGGGGTTTTCCTTCGCGGATGCCACTGATGAGGGCCTTGTGCATGATGTCGTCGCCGCTGGCGGGCTTGCCCTCGAATTTCCACGGTTTCTGGCCGTCGATGCGGGCCTGGCCGCGGTCGACTTCCGCGAAGCCCCTGGTGCCATGGATGATGTTTCCGATGCGATTGGTGACGCCCTTGATCTGGGTGGCGAAGGCGAACATCGTCAGGCCGTTCGGGTACTCGTACCGGATCGCGAAGTGGTCATAGATGTTGCCAAACTGCGGGCCGGTGCGGACCTGTCGGCCGCCCACGCCCTGCGCGACCTTCGGGGTCGCGCCCATGACCCAGTTGGAGACGTCAAGGTTGTGGACAAGCTGTTCGACGAAGTGATCGCCCGAGAGCCACGTGAAGAATGGCCAGCATCGGATCTGCCACTCCATGTCGCTCCACTCGGGCTTGCGGTCCTCATAGTGCCAGAGTTCCATGTCGCCAATCCAGTGGGACTCGATGTGCGTGAGTTCGCCGATCTGGCCATCGCGGATGCGCTGGATGAGCTCGAGGTATTGGGGGGCGTAGCGCTGCTGCGTTCCGACGACCATGGAGAGTTTTTTCTCCTCGGCGCGTTTCGTCGTTTCGGCGAGGGAGCGGAGGCCGACGGGATCGACGCCGCCCGGTTTCTCCAGGAACATGTGTTTGCCGGCATCGACGCAGGCCGCCGCCATCTCGGGGCGGAAACCGGGGGGCGTGAGGAGCATGACGAGGTCCACGTCTTTCAGGGCCAGCACCTTTTTGTATGCGTCGAAGCCGAGAAAAATGTGGTCCGGGCCGACCGTGGTTTGATCGGGGGCCTCTTTCTGGAGTTTCTTCAGCGCTGCGTCGACCTTGTCTTGGAACATGTCGGCGATGGCGACGAGTACGACGCCCGGGGAAGATTTGAGGAGAAAGGCGGCGTCCATGGTGCCGCGGCTTCCGGCGCCGACCATGGCGACGCGGACCTTGTCGGAGCCTGCCGCGAAGACCCCCGGGATGGGTGCGGCGAGGGCTGTGGCTCCGGCGGCCGTGGTTCGGATAAAGCTCCTGCGGGAGAGGGTGGGGCGGGTTGATTGCATGGTATCTGTCTCCTGTATCTGGGCCGACCGCCGCCGGGGATCCTGGAAGAGATCACCGGCTGATCACGTGAACGGTAGGTTCTTGCCGCGTGAGGCGCATGTCAAGCCGATGGGGAGCGCCACGATTGCCGGGCGGTTGGATTGTGCCCTATGATCACTCGGGCACCCGGTGAACTATCATGGGATTTGGCGATGAGATCATGGTGACCGCGGAGGCGCGGCGGCTGAACGATGCCACAGGGAGGGCCGTGCGGATCGTGGACAGGCATGGGCGGTCCCGGTGGAACGAGGTCTGGGAGAATAATCCGAGGGTGGCCGCACGAGATTTCTGCGGTGAGGTCGCAACGCTGCGGAACGGGCCAGGATGCCGGCACTATCTGGTGGAGGCGCGGCGCGATAGATTCGTGTTCCGGGCCGGGGCGGTGACGGCGCCCGGCGAGATATGGTTTGATGCGGCGGAGCAGGAGGAAGTGGAGGCGATGCGCGCGGGACGACCGTACGTGCTGATCGAGCCCAACGTGGATGCGGGCTTCGGCCACACGGTCAACAAGGACTGGGGGTTCGAGCGTTGGCAGGCGGTTGCGCGGGCGTTATCGGGCGTGCGCTTCGTGCAGGCCGGGCCGGCTGGCGTGCGGCGGCTTGAGGGGGCGGAGCCGTTCGAGAGCGGCAGATTCCGGCGAGCGCTGGTGGCGCTTGCTGGTGCGGCGCTGTTCGTGGGATCCGAGGGCGCCTTGCATCACGCCGCGGCTGCGCTCCGCATCCCGGCGGTCGTTGTGTTTGGGGCTTTCGTGTCCCCAGCGGTGACGGGGTATGCATCTCAGAGGAATATTGCGGTGCCGCATCCCGGCTATCCTCTGGGGTGTGGACTGCGGACCGGTTGTGCCGACTGCCGGGCGGCGTTGGACTCAATCCCGGTGGCGGAGGTCGTCAGGCACATCCAGGGGGCACTGGCGGGCGGCGGCGCGATCGACTAGGATTGATCAATGGTAGTGGTGGTCGGTGCGGGTTTCGTGGGGACGGCGATCGCGCGGGGGCTGGCGTCGGCGGGGAGGCGATATGAGTTGCTGTCACGGGCAGGGGTTGATTACTGCGATCCCGGGAAACTCGAGCGATGGCTGGACGCGCATCCCGCCAGGGTGATGCTGAATGCCTCGGGCTGGAACGGGCGGAATGTGGATGACGTCCAGCGAAATGCGGAGAAGAGCCGCGAGGCCAACGTGGCCCTGCCAGAGAGCCTGGCGCGCGTGTGCGCCTCGAGGGGGGTGGCCTTCGCGCACCTTTCGACGGGATGCGTCTTTCACGGCCGCGGACCATTTGCGGAGGGGGACGCACCGAATTTTCTGAGGACGGTGTACGCGCGGCACAAACTGGAGGCCGAGGGACGGATTCGCGATATCGGGGACGCGTGGATATTCCGGATCAGGCTGGCTTTCAGCGGGGGCGATCACCCCAGGAATCTGCTATCCAAACTTCGCGATTATCGGCGGATACTGCCGGGCAGGCAATCGGCGACGTGGCTTGAGGATTTTTCTACGCGATGGTTGCGCGTCGTGGAGGGTGCGCCAGCGGGGATCTACCATGCGGTGCAACCCGTGCCGATCGAAATTGTGGCCGCCGCAAGGGCGCTGGGCAATCACGCGCCCCTCTGGGAGGAGGCGTCGTTCTTGCGGGAGGGGCATGTGCCGAGGAGCGAGTGCGAGCTGGCGACGGCGAAGTACGAGGCGGCGTCCGGTGGCCATGTGCCGGATGGGCCGACGGCGGTCACGGTGTGCGTGCGGGAACTCCTCAGGTGTGGCGGGAGATGAGGCGGCGCCACCATGGGGCGCGGCGCCGTGGTTGGACGAGGGGTTTCTCGGAGTCCTCCTGGAGATAGCCGAGGGACAGGAGAAGGGGTTTTTCGATGGCCAGCACCTCCTGCAACTGCCTCTTGTGGGCGGCCCTGAACTTTCCGATGGACGCGGTTCGCACGGAGGGGGCGACGGCGCGGATCGCGGGTTCCGGCCTGGCGATGCCCGCGAAGCGCAGGATCTCGCGGGCAGTCTTGTCGAACGAAAGGCAGAGGTCCTCGTAGCGGACCTCGAGGAGGCGTTCGCGCATCATGGCACCGTACGCGCGGCCCACGGCGACGCTGTTCGTCCAGTGGATGGCGTTATAGACATGGCTGCGCCTCAGGTACTGCTCCTTCTTCAGGCGATCGCCGTGCCAAACGCGGATGCGGTCGGTGTCGAAGTAGATCTTGCGCCAGAAGGCGGTGTTTGGGGCCTGGTGGTCGCAGAAAGCCACGTCGCGGCCATCGCGGATGAGGTGGATATATTTCGCATCGGGGAAGATGCGATCGATGACCGGGAGGACGTAGGCGGTCTCGCAGAGTTTCCAGCCCCACGGTTGGCCCGGCCAGCATCCCTCCAGGTGCGCGTCGAATGCGGATCGCGCCAAATCGGCCAATTCGCCGCCATCGCGCGGGTTTTTCCAAAGGGGCCCGTAGTCGGGGTAATATTGGCCGACGAGGGATTCGACGAGGCGCAGGATATCGAGCGAGTCGCGCGATTCGTTGAGGTTGGCGCCGAGGAAGATGCCGCTGGCCTCGAGGAGGTTCGCCAGCAGTCGGCTTCCGGAGTGCGATTTGTTGTAGACGACGATGGGGGGAGAGAATCCGGCCATGGCATGGCGGAGTGCGTCGAGGGGAGTGTCGCCAGGGCTCATGATCAGCGTGCAGCGCTTGTGCTAACGGTCTCAGGAGATAGCATACGGGTGCCGCGATGGCGGTCGAGCAACGAGATGCATCCCCGTATTTTCCGCGAGTTTGGACGGATCTGTCGCGAGTATGGCGCGCTGGGTTCGGTACTGGAGATAGGGGCGGTACCCGGGCCCGATTCGCTGCTGTGCCTCGATGCGCTGGCGCATGCCGCGCGGAAGGTGGGGGTCAATCTGGATCCGCCATCGCAGTTCCGGGATTTCCAGATCGTGCAGGCCAATGCCAATCGGCTCGACATGTTCGAATCCCGCAGTTTTGACACGATCCTCTGTAACGCGACATTGGAGCACGATCCATTCTTTTGGAGGACGCTGGAGGAGTTGAGGCGGGTGGGGAGGCCGGGGGCGGTGGTGATCATCGGGGTTCCGGGCTACGCGAGCCACCGTTGGCTGGAACGGATCAAACGGCGGGGAGCGGCATCGGGGGGGCGGCGCCTGTCCGAGGCGATGCGCGCATCGACGCCGACGCTGGTGGTGCACGATTACCCGGGGGATTACTACCGTTTTAGCGAGCAGGCGGTCAGGGATGTGTTTTTCGGCGGGATGCGCGATGTCAAGGTGCGCCGGGTGATGGTGCCCCCCCGAATCATCGGTGCCGGGCGCCTGCCCTGATGCGGTCGGTCAACCCGGCGTTTGTGCGCCGCAGGCCGATCCGTCCTCAGGCAGCGGCGCGGAGGCGCTCGACGATTTCGAGCAGAACGGGAAACCACCGGCGCACGGAGTATTCTGCCTCGCAGTGGTGGCGGCCTCGATGGCCCATCTGATGGCGCAGGGCGGGGTCGCGGATGAGGGCGCCGATGGTTTCCGCCCATTCGTTCTCGGACCGCGCGGCGAACCCCGCGGCGCTGGCGGCGATGATCTGGGCGTTGACGCCGAGGGGCGTCGCGATGAATGGCAATCCTCCAGCCATATACTGGAGGATCTTCGTGGCGCACTTGTGTCGCTGGAACGGCTCGTCAACCAGCGGCATGAGGCCGATGTCCATTTGTTCGGAGATTCTTTCCTCGACGCGGGGAGACCACGGAATCCAGCGCCAGCGGAGATCGGCGGAGGGGGGACACGGTCTGGGTCGCGAGACGATGACGAACTCGAATCCGAGGGTCCGTTGCAGGCGGCCGAGTGTCTCCCAATGCGGGAACAGGGTCATCTTGATGGAGAGGTCCGAGCCGAGCCAGCCGACGCGAATGGGACCGGCGGTGGGTTCCTCGTAGTCGCGGACGAGGTAGCGGTCGGTGTCCACGGCCGTGGGCAGCACCGTGACGCGATCGGTGAATCGGCGCGCATGGTTCGCGAGGTATTCGTTTCCCGCGGTGACCCATCGGGCGTTCTCGCACATCCACTGGACCTGGGGTCCCTGTTCCCCGAAGTAAATGGCGTCATCGAAATCGTAAATGACGCGGGGATTGCTCCGCAGCAGGGCCTGCTCCCAGCCGATGTCCCAGTCGAGGGTATCGCGATTGACGAAGACGACGTTGACGGATGCGGCATCGCGGATATCCCGTCGGCGCGCGATCTCCCGCAGCCATCGGAGGGCCAGTTTGTAGCGCGATTTCCACGGCTGTTTGTGGAATGGTCTCGGGAAAGGCCGTGGGGGGATATTGGGCCGGACGAGGGCGCGCCAGCCGGCCTTTTTGAAGTGGGGGCGGTATTGGATGAATCTGAAACGGCTGGCCGGATCGAATGTGCTGTAGGTGAAACCCATTATGACTGGCATGGCACGGGTTCCATTGAAACGTCGCACGATCGAGGTGGCAACGCCTATCGGCCGGTCGCCGTCCGGTGGCGCATGACTTCCTCGTAGAGGGATGTGATTTTGACGAACTGGTCAATGTCGCGGAACCGATTTGCGCGCCCGGCGGCCGCCGTGCCCATCTGCGCCCAGCCATCCGGGGTCTTGTGGGCGAGCATGGCGGCCGCGAGGGTCCGCGCGTCAGACGGGTCCGGGACAATGAAACCATCGAGGCCGTCTGCCATCATCTCGGAGGAGCCATTGTGGGGGGATGTGATGACCGGGAGGCCGCTGGCCAAGGCCTCCAGTGTGGTCAGTGGGCACGGGTCGTAGAAGGCGGGATGCACCATCGCGTCGGCGGCGTGGTAGAAGGGCCTGAGGTCCTTGACGTAGCCGAGAAAGCGGACCCGGTCGGCGACGCCCAGGCGGCGGGCCTTCTGCCGGTACTGTTCCACGGGGCCATTGCCCGCCAACCAATATTGCAGGGCGGTCGCGGGCTCGGTTCTGGCGGTGATCGCCAGAGCCCGGAGGACATTTTCGGCCCCTTTGAGGGCGAAGTTCTGGGCGGCCTGCAAAAAGACGATCGCGTCGCCCGCGCCAAATTCGGCGCGGATCCGGGGGCGATTGGCGTCGCGTCCGCATGGTGAAAATCGGCGCGTGTCGATGCCGTTGCGGATGACCCGGATCCTCGCTGGGTCGACGCGGTGGAGTGATACGAGTTGTTCGTGGACCAGATTGGAGACGGCAACGAGGGTGACCCTGGGGTTCGCGAACGCCCGTTCTTCGACGCGCCTGTGCGCGCGGTACCATCGGCGCCACTTGGGCACGAGGAATTCCCGCCATCTCTGCATGAGTGGGCGGGCGGGGCACTCGGCCTTGCGGGAGGCGAGGCGCGTCCCTCCGTGAAGATGGTAGATGTCGCAGTAGCCGATGCTTCCGGTGTCGTGGATGATGTCCGGCGCCAGTTGGCGGACCGCATTTTCCAGGGCGGAGGCGCGCGCGGCGAAAGACTTGGGTCTGGTCACCTGCAAAGGCTCAACACCCGGAGGAAGGGCTGCGGACTTGATGACGAAGGCGACCACGTGAACGCCGTGCCCTTCTTCCGCGAGCCATCGGGCGTAATGGCACGTCCAGTTCTCCAGTCCGCCCCAGGATGGGTCGAACCGGTTGAGGATGAGTCCAACCCTCATGGCAGGGCACCTGTCCTGGCGAGGGCCCGACGGAGTTCGCTCATGACGGTGTCCACGCTGAGTCCTCGCATGCAGCGGTGGTGTTCCAACGGGCAGACCTTCTGCTGGCATGGGCCACATTCGACGGGAATCCTGAGCCACGATTCGATGGGGTAGTGCGTGTCGGTCCACTCGGGTGCGGTTGGCCCGAAGAGCGCGATGACGGGCAGCCCAAAGGCCGCGGCAATGTGGCGTGGGCCGCTGTCGGTCGTGACCAGCGCCGCACAGCGCCTGAGGCAGGCCTTCGTCAGGCCGAGGGAGACATCCTGGCCAGCCATGTGCGCGACGTTCGGGTGACCCGCGGCGCGGCAGATCTGGCGCGCGCGGTCGCGCTCTTCTGGCCCGCAGATGACGAGCGCGTGGCGGCCGAGTTCCGTGGCGATGCGGCGGGCCAACTCGGCGAAGTATTCATCGGGCCAGAGTTTCGCGCCACCATAGGCGCCGCTGGAATTCAGTGCGATCACGGAACCATTCTCCGGGAGTCCCAGCGCGGCGAATGCGGCCGAGGCCCCGGCCTCGTCCTGGGGCCTGGTGGCGATTTCCATCCGCGGGTTTCCCACTGGACAACCGAGGGCGCGGGCGATCCCGAGGTAATAATCTACGGCGACGGCGCGCGGCCATTCGCCGTTTGCGCCGGGTGGACCAAGGGGTTCTGTGAGCAGGTGATCGCGGCCGTTGCGGGCGTAGCCAATCCGTCTCCTGGCGCTGCCGGCCCTGGCCAATTCGGCGGTGCGGACGTTGTCGGTCAACAGGACGGCCAGATGGAAGCGCCGTCGGCGCATGCGTGCGGCCACCGCCTTGGCACGGACTGCGTTGTCTGGGGAGCGGTGGTCGAAGGGCCACAGCTCATCCAGGAATCGGCAACCCTCCAGGACGCCGATCACGTTGGGCCTGGCGATTCCGACGAGACGAGAGACGGTGCCGAAATGGTGGCGCAGGGCGCGCAGGGTGGGGGTGGCCATCACCGCATCTCCCACCCAATTGGGCATGAAGATGACGATGCGGTAACCGGGCCACAGTCGGCGGAACGGGTGCGGCAGCAGATCCACGCCCGACACTCATACCGCAGCGCCGCCATGGGCGCGAGTCGGCATTGAAAGGGCGGAGAGAGGTGGGCAGAGTGTGCGCAGTTAATGATTCCAGGGATGACTTTCTGGGAGAGGGCGGCACTTGGGGTGCGTGGCGCGTGGCTGGGCGCGAGGGACCGGGATCTGCGCGGGCTGCACCCATTGCTTCGCGATTGCCCTTTTGCGCCGGTTGTGCTGGGCCGGCCGCAGCCGCGACGATTGGTCGTGATAGGATCTGGGCTGACGCAGTGCCCGGAGGCATGGCTGCGCGGCGAAGATATCGGTGCGGTCTTCGTGAATGACAAGATGTTGGGTGTCGGGAGCTATTCGCATCTTGCGCCGTATGCGATCGTGACCCGCAAGAGCCCGACGGCAGGCATCGTGGAGGATTTCGCCCTGCGGCATCCGGCGCGCCCGCTCGTGTTCGTGTTCGATTCGGGCAAGGGGGCGCGGATGTTGCGTGACGAAGGCGCGCGGGTATTCAACTTTCCAGTGAACCGGGGGCGGGATGGGGCATGGTTCGAGGCGTACAACCGCGCCGTCAGGCGCCGGTCGGGGAACACGGGACTTCGGCTGACTACAGGTTTCTACATCACCCTGTGGCTGCTATCGGGGGCGCAGGAGGAGATCACGATCACGGGGTTCGACGGTCACCGCGGGCTCAAAGACACGTCGGAGTATCAGTTCATGACACGGCCAGCCGATCGGATGGATCCGAGGTATCACGACTTGAGTTTCGAATGGATCTTCATGGAGGCGGCCGTGGAGATCGCCCGGCGCCGGGGCGTCCGCGTCAATGTTGCCCGGGGTGAGGGGGGCGTCACCTGAGCGATCTGCGGAATGTCTCGGCGCGCTCGCGCATGTCGGTGAGTCTCGGCCTGTAGTAGGGATCGGGCACGACGTTCGTTGTTTCGAAGGGGTCGTTCTTGAGGTCGAAGAGGGCCTCGGCGCCGGGGCCGTTCTGTTTGGTGTAGGTGATGTATTTCCAGTCGCGGGTGCGAACACCCTCGCAGGGCTCGATGTGTCTGGGTGGCTTGGGGGCGTGCTCGTAGAAGAAGCTTTCGCGGATGGGCCGGTTCGGTTCGCGGAGCTGGGGCAGGAGGCTGCGGCCCTGCATCGTGGGCGGTGTGGGGATTCCCGCCAGATCGAGCGTGGTGGGGGCGATGTCGATGTTGAGCGCCATCTCGCCACAGGCCTGGCCGTGTCGGCCGACGATGGCGGAGGGACCAGAGACGATCAGGGGAACGCGTATGGATTCCTCATGCATCAGCCATTTGCCGAAAAAGCCATGCTCGCCGAGGAAATGTCCGTTGTCGGACGTGAAAAAGATGACGGTGTTTTTGGCGAGATCGCGTTTGCGCAGTTCGGACGAGAGGCCGCCGACGCATCGGTCGATGCCCTCGATGAGGCGGTAGTACTGCCGCTGGTTGCTCTGGCGGGGACCGTCGATCGAGGGGTCCTCGGCAAATTTGAGGCCCCTATCGTTCTCGAGCGAGGCCCGCAGGAAGTCGGGTTGGCGGAGGGCATCTTCCCTGGAGACGTTGGGGCGGGATGGCATCTCGATGCCGGAGAAATTTTTTTCAAACTCTGGGGCGAAGCCGCCCCATGGACCGTGGGGCGCCTTGAAGCTGACCGACAGGCAGAAAGGTTTCGCGGGGTCGCGCTGGTCGAGGAAGCTCCGGATTTTTTCGGGGAGGATCTGTGTCTCAAGGTGCTGGGGGTTCTGGAGCGATGGGTGTGGGCCATTCTCTCCGGTGCCGTCTTTGGCCCGGGCATCCTTGGGGCAATCGCAGAAAAAATTGGCCCGATTCGTTGTGCCATCGTTGTTGACGTAGTTGCAGTTCTTGCCATGCCAATAAGAGGTCTGGCCCATGTCGCCGGCCCAGAAGTCGAATTCCATGGCGCAGCGCTGGAAGTATTCGCGATCATTCTGCGCGGTGCCCCACTTGCCCATGAAGCCTGTCCAGTAACCGTTCTTCCGAAGGATGCTCGGATATGTGGTTGCGAGATTGGCGATGGGGGTTTTGAAGTCGTTGATGCCGTGGCGGCGCGCGTACTGGCCCGTGAGGATGGAGGCGCGGCTCACGGCACAGATAGAGGTTGTCACAAACGCGTTTTGGAAAAGGGTGCCATCCGCGGCTAGGCGGTCGATGTTTGGGGTTTTCAGCACGGCGTTGCCAGCGCAGGACATGGCGTCCCAGCGCATGTCATCGGCGAGCAGGATGATGATGTTGGGTTTTGGGGTTTCGGCGTTGGCGAGGGACGCCGTCAGCAGCAGGGCGAGCAGGGGGAGTTTCATCGGTCAGCGGGTGCCAGGGAACAGGCCGCCTGGGATGCCTGAGCCCATGGCTGGGGGCGTCAGGTTCTGTTGGCTGAATCCCGGGGGCACGTCGAATGTATCAGCGGCCACGGTCTCTTGGCGGATGGACTTGAGTTCCCACTGCGAGTCGGGTTTCCCCGCGGCGTCATAGGAGATGAATCGGACCGGCAGGCCCTTCAGTGCGTCGCCGCCGACAGGCAGGCTGAATCCCGGCATGACGCCCTTCATTGCGTCTTGGACGCCCTTGCTCAAGTCTTCGCAGAACGTTCCCATGGCGCGCAGGGACGCGGCGTCCTCGGCAGGCAGCGTGGTGGCGTCGGCGGGGGCGACCCACGATTCTTGCAGCAGCTTGCCGTCGGGTGTCCGGGTGGCGTAGCGGTCGCAGGTCCACGACCCGATCTTTTCTCCGGACGCGACCTTCTGAACGAGTGGCTGGGTCTGTGTCTGGTTGCCCCCACCGAGGCCCAGGCCCTTCATCATCCCCTCAATCTGCGCGCGCTGCTCGGGGGGCATCATGGCCATCTGCGCCTGCAGCATGCCGGCGGCCGCCGAGAGTTTTTCGGTGACGCCGGCCATCATCTTCTTGTCCAATTGTGAATACTGATTTTTTTCGGGTTGGACGATCCAGACGAGCTGCTTGTCGGCGCGGAAGATCAGGTAGTCATTCTTGGAGGCCAGCGTCCCGCCCATGGCGAGCGTGCCCATGCGCACGCCGGTCGGCGCGACGAAGATCATCGCCTCTTTGGCCTGGCCGTCTGGGAGCGGTCGCTCCTCACCGATCAGCACCGTTCCCGCGCGAGCCGAACCAGCCAGCGCCATTGCACCCGCCAAACCGGCCCACAGGTAGACCATCGCTTGTTTCATGAATTGCAGCTTAGGCGCGAATCACGCCCCGTCCACGGTGAATCGCATCGACCCGACACTCACGCCTTCGGCCGCGGGTCGGCGTCATTTCCCGCGGCGTCACTTTGGGGTGATCCACATGGGCGAGGTCCAGACGACCTCGCCATTATTTATGGGGATCTCGATGTTTTCGTTGGTGGGGGACTTTGCTTTGCGCGAGGAGGTTTCGCCCTGCTGGGTGCCACGGACGTAATAGTAGCTGGTCTTCCCCGGAATGGGCTTGGCGTCGGTCCACTCGAATTCGACGGCCTGTTTATCGGGCTTCGAGGAGTAGACGATCTCGTCGTCCTTGATGATGACGACCTCGGCGAATGGGGCCGTGCCGACGAGCTTGACCCGGATCGTGGGTGGTTTGTCGGTGGTGAACTCGTCGCCCATGAGGTGTTCGCCGCAGCGGACGTCGGCGATGATGTTGTCTGTGGCGCCGTAGACGTGCCTTCTTCTCAAGCCTTCGACGACCGCGGCGCGCGTCGGTTCCTCGGCGAAGACGCAGCAGTAGCTCATGTGGGTGGATGTGTGGTCGGACGAGGACTCGAATCCGAGGCGGTAACCCTTTTTGAGCGCGAGGGAGACAAAGCCGAAGGGCCGGAAGCCGCCGAGCGAGAACTGGGCGGAACTGGCCCGGGGGCCGTCGGGGCGCTCATAGCTATTTCGGTCGCCCTGGTAGATCTCGACGACGGGCTCCACTTTGCCGCCGAAGTCGCGCCAGTCCGTACCCATATCCGTGCCGCTGGTATGGCTCGCGCAGATTCCGCCGAGTGCGCCGAGGTACTTGAACAGCATGAGGCTGTCGGGCGAATTGGGGCGCTGGGCGTCGGGGCCAAGGTCGTCCATGATTTTGCCGAGGCCACTGCGGAGGCGGGGGAGGGGGCGGACGCCCTCGTGGTCGAACACGGCATTGCGGTGACCGTCGGGGTAGTTATTGCTGCGCTCGTAGGACCAGACGGGGAAGAACACGCCCGGGATCGTGTGCGCGGACGTTGTCTTTTGCGTGAGCCACCAGGAGAATTCGCGGCTGCCGTTGTCGTGGTCGCCGCAGCCGATCCAGTCGTGGCGGGCCATGTCCATTGCGTAGCGCCACATGTCGAAGATGGAGCCGTCGCCGCCGCCGTCCCCAGAGAGCTCGGTGTGGCGGTGGAATTCGCCGCGGGCGATGCGCAGCGGTTTGCCGCCGACCTCGGCGCGGTATTCGCGGAAGGCCCTGATCTGCTGGGCTTCCGCGACCAGATCGGGCGGGGGAGGCACGGGTGTGGCGGCTGCGGTCTCGATGAGATTGGGGTCCGAGTCTTGCCTGGCGATGCTGCCGGTTTCGATGAGGTAAAGCTCCTGATTGAAAATGGGGTCGGGGTATTCTGGGTGGGCGCGCGTGTTGGCGGGCGGGGCGTCGGGCGAACGCCTGGTGTAGAGCGGCGGGAGATTCGTGCGCGCGGCGGCGCGGAAACGACCGTCGGAGACCGCGACCATGGCCACGCCCAATTTTGGGGTGGGCAGGAGATCGGCGGCCTGATGCAGAAAGGCGTCGGAACCGAGGGAGGGGAATGCCGCGCGCCACTTCTCGCCGTCGAGAAAGGTGAGGTATTCGACCCATGTGTCGCCGCTGGGGGCCTCGAAGCGAGCGATCTTGGCGCGCGCGGAAAGCCACACGCGACCGTCCTCGGCGATGGCGATGCGCGGGTGGGCTAGGAGGCGCCGGTCCTGTTCGGCCACCATGATCCCCGCGCCGGGACGGGCTTTGCTTGCGGGGAATGCCTCTGCCGGCCCGGATTCGGGCGCGAGCCAACGTGAGCCGTCGAGCACGCGGAGGCCGATGGAGCGGTTCTGGTAGAGGGCGGTGCGGTTGGGCGCGAAGTCGTATGGCCCGAAATCCTTGCCCCAGTTTTCCGGGGCGACCTCGTAGGCGATCCAGAGCCGGTTGCGCGTGTCGAAGGCGATGCTGGGCCGGGCTTCGCCGAGCGGGCCTCGGGTGACGGCCTGGGCATCTCCCCATTGGCCGTTGCTCCAGAGCCGGACCATGACGTCATAATTGCCGGCCTCGTAGGTATCCCAAGCGATGGCGACCTGTCCGTCGGTCGAGGCGGCGATGGCGGGTTCCCACTCATTGGCGGGGCCTGAGGCGATGATTTCAGGTGGGGAGAACTCGTCGCCCTTCTGGGTGGCGGCGAGGATGTCGGCGCTGGAGTCGCCCAGCGACTGCCAGGTGACCCAAACTCGGCCTTTGGCGTCGGTGGTTGCGCGGGGGAACAGGTCAGATCCCCTGGCGGTGGATACGCGGATGGCCGGGGACCACGTGCCCCCGGACCGGGCACGGGCGAAGATGTCCCAATTCTCCCCATCGCGCGCTGACCAGAAGACCCACGCCCGGCCCTCGCCATCGATCGCGACCGCGGTGCCGAGCACGCGCTGGCCGGGATCGGTGACAGGTTCGGGCTGGCCCCAGGCGCCGTCTTGCTGGGCGATGAACAACACCTGATCGCCGCCGGATGGAGCCGCCAGGAAGTCGAAGTTCTCGGGGGCTTTCACTTCGGGCACGCCTCCGCCATCGCCGGCGGCCTTCTTGCCTTTGCCCTTCTTTTTACCACTGCGCGGGGCGCCGGCGTCGCCGGGCAATCTGAACGGCGCGTCGAAGTTGGGGCCGTGGGTGAGGGCGATGTAGCTGGCGATGAACCCGTCTTTGCCAATCGCCGCGGCCGGACAGCTGTCTTCCTTTGGGGAGAGGACCACGGGCGAATAGTTCGGCAGGCGCCGTATCTCAGCTTCCCCGTTGAGGGACATGCGAGTGGGCCCGTAGCCCAAGGATCCAAAGGCGATGTCGATGTCGCCCTTGGGCGTGGATATTTTGAGGGTGGCGCCGGGTCCGGCGGTCGCGAGGCTGAGGACGATTCCGTTCGGGGTGATAGGGGTCTTGGTGATATCGAATTTCGGGTTGAGCGTGGCGAAGCGCGCGATGAAGGGACGGGATTTGATACGGTAGTCGGTCTTGGTGACATAATCATCGCCCGCGAAGCGCCAGCCATCGGCGTCCACCACCTCGCAGTTGGTGGGAGTGATCTTGCCCTCCCAGACGGTGGCCTCCTTGTCCTTGAGGCCGAGGACGACCGAGACGGTGATGTGGCGCGACTCCCTGGCCGGTTGGGCAAGCGCGGTCGTGGTGACGAGCGCCATGCACAGGGCCGAGACTGCGGGGTTTGAGAAACGGTGACGGGCCTTCGGTTGCATCGAATCCTCCTTGCCGCGGGCCGCGGCGCCAGCGCTGGACGCCGCTGTTTAACACAGAACCCGCGGGATGTCGAATCGCGAGAGGGGACCGGAATCCCGCGATTAGCAGCCCGTTGTGTGGGTTTTTCAACGGGCTGTTGGCCGAGGGCGCTGGGCGCCGGAACAGACCGTGGCATTCCTCCGATTCAATCAGATGGGGAAATCGTCACCCGTTTCTCCGGCGCCTGCAGATGGCCACCGTGGCGACGCCGACCAAGAGAAGGGCGAGCGCCGAGGGTTCGGGAATGACCAGCGCGATCTGGTTGCCGTTGTAGGCGTAATTGATCTGGTAGCCGCTGGGCGCATCCAAAGTATTTGCAAAGGTACCCACGAGGGCACCGTATTGCGCGAAGACGTAGGCCTCGTCGTCCAGCGTGCCCCCGAGGAGATCGAAATCCAGGGTCGCCGATGCAATGTCTAGGGAACCCGTCGCGAACAGCAGGTCGCTTGAGCCGAGCCCGCTCGAATCCAGCTCGATCTTGAGGATGCCGTCCAAGTCCGCGTTCCCATTGAACGTCAGCGTGCCGATCGAGTTGCCTGGGGCGACGACGCCCCCGCTGATGCTGGCCAGGGCCGCGCTGATCACCCCTGTGCCACCGAGCGTGGCGCCGGATGCGACGAGGTACTGGCCGCCGCCGATGTGTCGGCCGTTCACGAGCAGCGTGCCGTTTGAGACGATCGTCCCGCCGGAATAGGTGTTGCTGCCGCCGAGGGTCAGCGTGCCCGCGCCACCCTTGGTCAGGCCCAGGTTGCCGGTGATCCTCCCCAGATAATTGGTGTTGGCCGACTGGTTGATCGTGAGCGTTGCCGCCGTGGCAGAGGAATTGTTGATCACCTCGTTGACATAGTTGGTGCCCCCGTCCGTGAGCCTCGCGATGGTCGCATCGAAGCCAGACAGGTTGAAGGTGCCGATCCCAGATTGCGAAAGGGTGCTTGCGGTGCCCATGAGCAGCGTGACGTTGGTCGGAATGGCGCCCGCGACGGTCGTGGTCAGGTTGCCGCCCCAGTCGATCCTGAGGGTGCCGAAAGTGTTGCCACCGACATCCAGGCGCGCGCTGCTGTTCACCAACAGCGAACCACCTGATCCGAGATTGATCGGATTGCCGGTTATGATAGGCGATCCCTGGTCCAAGCGCAGAGTGGCGGTGCTGCCGGTGATCCCGCCACTGACCGTCAGGTTGCCGGAGCCCGTGGTGATCCAGGTTTCCGAACTTCCAGCGATGGTGATGGGTCCGGTCCAGACGTTGCTCCCGCTATGACTGCGCAGCGCCCCACGGCGTTCGCTATCGCCGGGGCTGGCGCCGTTGCCGCTGATCGTGAGCGCCTCGCCATCGACGGTGATGCCCCCCGTCAGGCGCAACTGATTCCCGCTGGCGACCGTCGTGCCGCCATTCGTCGAACCCAGCGCATTTGCGTGGGAGATGGCCAGTATCCCGTTGCCGCCGCTGATGGTGGTCGCCCCGGTGTAGGAATTGGAGGCCGTGAGGTTGAGGAGACCCGCGCCGGCCTTGGTGAAGCCGCTGCTTCCGGCGATCTCGGCACTGATCGTGGCGGACCTGTCGATCCGGTTTGTCCCGAGGGCGTTGACCGTAATGGTGGGCGTGGTACCGGCCAGGGTCAGGATGTTGGCGGCGTTACCGTTGTTGTCGATGGTCCATCCGGCGGGCGTGTTGGTGGCGGTGTCGCCGAAAGTCAGGTAGCCGATGGTGCGGGCCGTGTCGAGGTGCACCGTGTTATTCGCCGTGATATCGAGCGCGTTGAAGAAGGCGGCCGCGCCGGAACCATCGGCCACCGCAGCCCCGCTCCAGTTGTTGGAATCGCTCCAGAGGCCGCCGCTGGTCGCGTTCGCCCAAGTGCCACTGGTTTGTGCCGCGGCATGGTTGGCCAGACCCATCAGCGCAGCGACAAGGGCGGGCAGAAAACTGCGTCGGGCCGGGCTTGCTTGGAGGGGACTCTGGCAAATCAATTTCATCGTTTGGCCTTTCTCCAGTTCAACGACCCAAGCCGACCTTTCGATGGCCGGGGACTGATCGCCCCGAACGAGGGTGCATCAAGAGCGATTCGCCGTCGAAACGGAGTACCGGAATCGTATAGGGGGCTGAACCGCCTAGTCCAGCGCGTTTGTGGAGCCGAGCCCCATGGCGTGGGCTTGAAGTGTTCGCCATCGGCTGTGGAACGACTTGGGCGCGGCGGAGTTCCGCACAGGGGGAAGAACATAGGGATGGGTGATGCCGTGGGGAAGTGGGCGGATCGGTGTTCTTGGTTTGTGTGTAACATGTTGTTAACCAATGCGTTCCAATTTGACCCGAGTCCTTTGCTGGCGGGGATTCGGTAGGTGCGCGAGGCAATGTTAGCTGGGTGATTGGGGGCCGCCGTGGAATGGGGGGGGGATCGGCAAAGACTCTTCTTTCGTGATGGACGCGGGGCGGGAATCTGATTATCTGGTTGCCGATGAAGGCGCTTATCGCGGTGATGCCGAAGCGGACGGTGCTGGACCCGCAGGGTGAGGCGGTGAAGGAGGCGATCCACCATTTGGGTTTCGAGGCGGTAGTGGACGCGCGCGTGGGAAAATTCATCGAATTGAAGTTGGATGGCATAGGTGAGGCGGAGGCGCGGCGACGGTTGGAGGTGATCTGCCACGAGTTGCTCTCGAATCCCGTGATCGAGGAGTACTCGCTGCTTTTTGAGAGGGGCGCGGAGGCGAAAGGGGCTGCGCCGAAGGCGGCTCGGGGGGCGAGGCGGGGGTCCAAGGGCGTCAAGGCGCGCGCGGCGGCGAAAGCGGCGCGGAAGTCGGCGAAGCCTGGCAAGGCCATGGCGAAGGGGCGCCGGGCGCGCCGATGAAGTGGGCGGTGCTCCAATTTCCCGGGTCCAACTGCGATCAGGACCTGATCCACGTGCTGCGTTCGGTGATGGGCAAAGACGCGGCATATCTCTGGCACAAGGAGCGTTCACTGGGCGATGCGGAGGTCGTGCTGGTGCCCGGGGGATTCTCGTATGGGGACTATCTGCGCTGCGGGGCGATCGCGCGGTTTTCTCCGGTCATGCGGGCGGTGGGCGAATTCGCGTCGCGGGGGGGATTCGTGCTGGGGATCTGCAATGGGTTTCAGATCTTGTGCGAGGCGGGGCTGCTGCCGGGCTGCCTGATCCGCAACCGGGAACTGCGTTTCGCGTGCCGCGAGGTGGTGCTGCGGGTGGAGAACGCGGGCCTTCCGTTCACGGGGCGCATGAGGGCGGGGCAGGTATTGCGGATGCCGGTGGCCCACGGCGAGGGGAATTACTTTGCCGATGCGGAGACGCTGGCGCGGATCGAGCGCGGCGGGCAGGTGGTTTTCCGATACTCTGAAGGATCGAATCCCAATGGCTCGTTGGGTGACATCGCCGGGGTGTGCAACGGTCGCGGCAATGTCCTCGGCCTGATGCCGCACCCCGAGCGGGCGGCCGAGGCGATCCTGGGATCGGCGGATGGGCGGTTGATTTTCGAGAGCCTCTCGGACGCGGTGCGCGCGTGCCGGGCGGCACGGTTGAGCGGCGATTGAGGCGTGGCATGGGCAAGATTCCCGAGGATGCGGAGGTGACGCCAGGGCTGGTGGCGAGGCACGGGCTCACGCCCGATGAATACCGGCTCATCCAGGACATCCTGGGCCGCGAGCCGACCATCACCGAACTTGGGATTTTCTCGGTGATGTGGAGCGAGCATTGCTCCTACAAGAGTTCCCGGCCGGAGCTGAAGAAGTTTCCGACCGAGGGCCCCTCGGTACTGGTGCGGGCGGGGGAGGAAAACGCGGGCGTCATAGACATTGGCGATGGCTGGGCGGTGGCGTTCAAGATCGAGTCGCACAACCACCCGAGTGCGGTGGAGCCATTCCAGGGCGCGGCAACAGGGGTGGGTGGCATACTGCGGGACATCTTCACGATGGGGGCGCGGCCAGTGCTGCTGGCGGACTCGTTGAGATTCGGAGACATCCGGGGCAGGTCGCGCAAGGCGGCCGAGAATCGGCGGCTTCTCAATGGCGTGGTGTGCGGCATCGCGCACTACGGCAATTGCATCGGGGTGCCGACGGTGGCGGGCGAGATCGCGTTTGACGACAGCTATTCCGGCAACCCTCTCGTGAATGTTTTTTGCCTCGGGGTGCTCCGCCACGACCAGATCCGGTTGGGCAAGGCAACGGGCGAGGGCAATCCCGTGTTCTACGTGGGGGCCAAGACGGGGCGAGACGGGCTCGCGGGCGCGGCGTTCGCGTCGCGCGACCTCACCGAGGAATCCAAGGAGGACCGCCCGGCGGTCCAGGTGGGCGATCCGTTCCGGGAAAAGCTCCTGCTGGAGGCGTGCCTTGAGCTGTTCGAGCACGCGGAGTCGATCGTGGGCGTCCAGGACATGGGCGCGGCGGGGCTCACATGCTCCACGTGCGAGACCGCCAGCCGCGGGCACTCGGGCGTCGAGATCGATCTGGATCTCGTGCCACAGCGCGAGGCGGGGATGACGGCATACGAGCTGATGCTCAGCGAGTCGCAGGAGCGCATGCTGATCATCGCGCGGCGGGGGCACGAGGCGACCGTGAGGCGCATTTTTGCCAAATGGGATCTCGATGCCGTGGAGATCGGCCGGGTGACGACCGATGGGCTGATGCGCGTGCGGCACCTGGGCAGGGTGGTTGCGGAGATCCCCGCGAGGCGGCTGGCCGAGGAGGCGCCCGTCTATCATCGCGAGGCACGGGAACCGAAGGCCGAGATCGAGGACTATGACCCCCAGAAGTTTCCCGCGCCGAAGGATCTCGGGGCGTCACTGGTGAAGATGCTTGAGGTGCCGACGGTCGCCTCGAAGCGATGGGTATACGAGCAGTACGACCACATGGTGAGGGTCGGCACCGTGGTGCTGCCGGGCAGCGACGCCGCGGTCGTCCGGGTGCCCACCGATCCGCCGGGCGCGCTGCCGCCGGTGGGCGAAAGGTCCTTCAAGTACCTGGCGGTTTCGACGGATTGCAACGGGGTGCACTGCGCGCTCGATCCGCACGAGGGCGGCAAGCTGGCGGTGGCCGAGGCGGCGCGCAACCTCGCGTGCTCCGGCGCCCGGCCGATCGGCGTGACCGACAATTTGAATTTTGGCAATCCGCAGCGGCCGGATATCTTCTGGCAGTTGCGGCGGGCGGTCGAGGGGGTGGCCGAGGGGTGCCGGGTGTTTGGCGTGCCGGTGACGGGGGGCAACGTGAGCCTCTACAACGAGTCGCCGGCGGGGGCGGTCGACCCGACGCCGGTGGTGGGGATGGTGGGGATCATCGATGATCCGGCACACATCACGACCCAGTATTTCAAGGGAGCGGGCGACGCGGTGCTGCTAGTGGGTTGCATCGGTGGAGGGCTCGGCGGTTCCCTGTTTGCCAAGGAGATCCTGGGCCGGCGTCTCGGGCCGTGTCCGATGGTGGACCTCGCGGTCGAGCGGGCGACCCACGAGGCTTTGCTGGAAATGATCCGAAGAGGGTGGGTCCGCAGCGCACACGATTGCTCGGAGGGCGGGCTTGGCGTGGCGTTGGCCGAGTGCTGCATGTCTGGGCCGCGCGAGCCGCTGGGCGCAGAGATCGATCTGGCCCTTGCGGGGGCATCTCCGGGCCGCCTCGACGAGGTGCTCTTCAACGAGGCCCCGGGACGCGTGGTCGTTAGCGTGCCCGAGGGACATTCTGGGGCGGCGCTGGCGCTCATGGCGGAGCGCGGCGTTGCGGCGCATCGCATCGGCCGCACAGGCGGGGATGTTTTGCGGATCATTGCCTCCGATGCTAGTATTTTGTGGCAGGTGGCGCGGCTCCGCGAGGCGTGGGGTGGTGCGCTGGGCCGGTTGCTCCGCGGCTGAGCCGCGGGGGAAGATTGCGGGAATCACGGGTCATGGCCGCATTGTGCAGATTACAGGCCGGTGGCGAGTTCGAGGCGGATCCGTATCCGCGGCACGAGTGCGGTGTATTTGGGGTGTTCGGTCATCCCAACGCGGCGGAGATCACCTACTACGGCCTGTATGCCCTCCAACATCGTGGCCAGGAGAGCGCCGGCATTGTGGCGGCCGAGGGCGATGACGCGGCGTTCCGGCTCCACCGCGGAATGGGGCTGGTGTCGCAGGTTTTCGACGAGCAGACGCTCAAGGACCTGCGCGGCGTCCGGGCGATCGGGCACGTCCGATATTCGACCACGGGATCGAGCACCATCAAGAACGCGCAGCCCATCGTGGTGAACTGCGCCCGCGGCCAGATCGCCATCGCGCACAACGGCAACCTCGTCAACGCGAACCTGTTGCGCGACGAACTGGAGAATGCGGGCTCTATCTTTCAGACCACCAGCGACAGCGAGGTCATTCTCCACCTCATGATTCAGCCGAGGCGCGAGGGCCAGGAGATGTCGCTCTTGAGCGCGCTGCGCCGCGTGCAGGGGGCCTTTTCGGTCGTCATCATGGGCCAGCGCGAGCTGATCGCCGCGCGCGACCCGCACGGTTTTCGTCCGCTCTGCCTGGGGCGCCTCGATGGTGCCTGGGTGGTCTCGAGCGAGACATGCGCGTTTGATCTGATCCGCGCGGACTATGTGCGCGACGTCGAGCCGGGCGAGGTCGTCGTGATCGACGGCAACGGCATCCGATCGATCCGTTACGTCGACCCATCGCACGAGCGGGCATTCTGTGTGTTTGAGCACGTGTATTTCGCGAGGCCCGACAGCATCCTGATGGGCGGGTTCGTGAGCGAGACCCGGAAACGCATGGGCCGCGAGCTGGCGCGGCTGCATCCCGTCGATGCCGACATCGTGATACCGGTGCCCGACTCGGGCAACTATGCGGCGCAGGGTTTTGCGCAGGAGTCCGGCATCCCATACGAGCAGGCCTTCGTGCGCAACCACTACATCGGGCGCACCTTCCTGCAGCCCACGCAGCTGATCCGCGACTTCAACGTGCGTGTGAAACTCAATCTGATCAAGGAGATGATCCGCGGCAAGAGGGTCGTGGTCGTGGATGATTCCGTGGTGCGGGGCACAACCGCGCGAGCCCGGGTCGTCAACCTCCGTGAGGTTGGTGCGAAAGAGGTCCATCTACGCGTCTCATGCCCGCCACACCGGTTCCCATGCTTTTATGGCATCGATTTTCCAGACAAGAAGGACCTGATCGCCAACCAGATGACCCGTGATGAGATCGCGAAATACCTTGGGGTCGATTCGATAGGCTATCTGGACGTGGATGGCATGATCCGCGCGACCGGATGCAAGGGTTCCGATTTCTGCATCGCCTGTTTCACGGGCGATTATCCCGTGCGCTTCGACGCCCGCCTCGACAAGCTGATCCTCGAGCAGCAACGCCGCCGCTCCGGTTCGCTGGTCGAAGAGGAAACCGTCCAGCCGCGGTTGTTCTGAGGGCGCGGGTCCTCCGTCTGGGAACCCGTCACTGATCTCGCGGCGGCGACTTGATTTTCACCTCAATCATGAGGTCGGCCGCGATGGCGCCGAGGTCAGCACTGAGATTCCCGACCGTGCAGCCGGCGGGCAGGCGCAGCTGTGCGTTGGCGTGGAACATGACCTCGCCGGACATCGGCGCCGCTGCGCATTCGGTGTTGAGTTCCTCGACGTTCACGCCGCGGCGAGCAAGGGCGGCCGAGATCTGGCTGACGATGCCCGGGCGGTCGAGGCCGACGATCTCCATCGAGACGAGTTCTTCGCCCGGGACCTTGGCCGACGCGGCTTCCGGATGAAGGATCATCTGGAGGCCCTGGGATTCGAGGGCGCGCAGGGCGGCGACAAGCGCGGCTTCCTTGGGGGCGGGCACGCGGGCGCGGAGGATGCCGGCGAACTGTCCCCCGAGATGCGACATGCGACTCTCCTCCCAGTTTCCGCCGTGCCCGGCGACGGCGGCGGCGATGGAACCCACGAGTCCCGGTCTGTCCGGGCCGATCAACGTCATCACAAGAGAGCGCTCCATGCCTCATTGGTAGCCGGGGTTTGAGCGCCCGCGAGAAAAAATCCGATGTCTCAAGCCGGTCGGGCGGCGCTATTCGGATTCGGAAGGGAATGGAACCATTCCCGGCGGTCGAGAGGCCTATGTGAGGAGAGAGCGTATGAGGATGATTCCATATATTGCGGTCGCCATCTGCGCCTGGGCGGGGCTGGGCCGCCTCTGGGCAGAGAATCCCGCTGCGGCGCCGCGGCCGAACATTCTGCTGATCTTGGCCGATGACTACGGCGTCGATGGAGTCGGCTGCTATGGCTCGGATCGCTTCAAGGGCAAGACGCCCCATATCGACGCGCTGGCGTCGAGCGGCATCCGTTTCGAGCGGTGCTACAGCGCGCCACTCTGTGGGCCGACGCGCTGCCTGATCACCACCGGACGGTACGGCTTTCGGACGGGGGGCTTGACCAATCAGTCCGCCGGCCAACCGTCCAGCGCACAGGAACCGTCCATGGCGAAAATACTGAAAGCCGCCGGTTACGCGACGGGCATGGGCGGCAAATGGCGACAGATGGGCGAGATGCCAGCCGACTGGGGTTACGATGAATACATCACCGATCCCCGCGCCGGCGGATACTACTGGCAGAAGGGCTACACGAAAAATGGGCAGTTGGTCGAGAAGGATGCCGAGATCTATTACCCGGATGTGGCGCACGCATTTGCAATCGATTTCATCCGGCGGCATCGCGATGGGCCCTTCTTCTACTACTACCCATCTCATCTGGTCCATGGCCCCATCCTGCGGACACCGGACACGAAGCCGGAGACCGGCAAGAACCACGAGGCGCTCTACGAGGACAACGTCGCATATCTGGACAAGCAGGTTGGCGAACTCGTGGCCGAGGTGGACAAGCTGGGCATCCGGGAGAAGACGCTGATCCTCTTCACCGGGGACAACGGCACGGCGCGGCAATCGGGCACGATCGGCGGGCGACAGGTCAACGGCGCCAAGGGATCGATGCTCGAGGGCGGAGCGCGCGTGCCGCTCGTCGCCAGTTGGAAGGGCACCGCGCCCCAGGGGTGCGTCATCCGGGACCTCGTGGATTTCAGCGATCTCGTCCCGACGTTCGCGGAATTGGCGGGCGCGAAAATGCCGGAGGGCGTGACGTTTGACGGTCGTAGTTTCGCGCCGCAACTCCGCGGTGACAGGGGCAACCCGCGTGAGTGGATTTTCGTCCAGCTTGGCGGTAGGTGGTACGTCCGTGACGACGGATGGAAAATGAATCAGGCGGGCGCGCTCTTCGACATGAGAGATGCGCCATTTGTCGAGGCTGCGGTCGCCGCGGATTCTCAGGATCCTGCCGCCACTGCGGCCCGCGAGCGCCTGGGCGCCGTCTTGGAGAAACTCAATCCGGCCGGGGGAAAGAGCGTTCCCATTCCAGACAGACCAAAGAAGAAACGACGCGGCAGGAAATAGCCGGAGCCAGACCTCACAAGAGCGGGAGCATCCCGATCTTTTTCGACGATTTGGGTATCGGGGCGCAGGGCATGGTGCCTGATCCGAAGGCAGGCACGTGGGGGGGTGGATTTTGCCCTCTTGCCGTCGTACGTTACTCCAAAAGGAGGAGTGCCGTATGCGTGCTTGGTTGTTGGCTGGATGGTTTGTGATCGGCGGTTTCGGGGATCCTTTGTGGGCCGAACCGGACGAGGTGGAATGCGGGGTCGAGACGCGCGGGTTGGATGTTCAATTCGTGCCGACGCCGCAGGCGGTGGTGGACAAGATGCTCTCGATGGCGGGAATCAAGGAGGGCGATGTGCTGTACGACCTCGGTTGTGGCGACGGGCGCATCGTGGTGACGGCCGCAGGGCGGTACGGGATCAAGGCGGTGGGTTTTGACCTGGACCCGCGCCGCGTCGCGGAATCGCTTGCCAACGTTAAATCGAATAGCGTGGAGCACCTCGTGACCATCCAGCAGGCGGACGTGTTCGCGGTGGACCTGACCCCGGCGAGCGTGGTGACGCTATACCTTTTGCCGAAGCTGAATGTGAGGCTCATGCCGCAGCTGGCGAAACTCAAGCCGGGGTCAAGGATCCTATCGCACGACTTCGACATGAAGGGCGCCAAACCGATCGAGGTGCAAACGATGGGTGTCGAGGGCCAAGGGGGCGACGAGGAATACGACGATATCCAGCACACGATATTCAAGTGGATCGTGCCCTGGGAAAAAGAGGCTGCGGAGAAGGGGCGCTAGCCAGAAACTTCGGGCGCGGCTCGTGCCCCGACCCAGGCTCCGGGCCGGGAGGGTTTTGGACTGCGGCGGCAGAGTCCGGCAACCGCCGGACGGCGCCACCGCTTTGGCTGCGCGCGAAGCGCGAGCCGGGACCATCGGCGTCGGCTCCGCCCCCAGAAGTTATTCAGCTTTAGGCCCGCCGACGTCTCGCCGAGACGCCGTACAATTCTTGTAGGACGCCTGTGTCAGGCGGCAGCGGGCGACATGAAGTTACCACACGAATGATGCGGCGCGTTCTCGATCAGGTCAGGCGCGGAGCCGCTCGAGCAGGCCGGAGATGCGCTGGGTGGTATCGGCGTTGCGGACGGCCATAGCGAACGCCTTCTTCTGGCCGATGGCCACGACGAGGCGCTTGCCTCGGGTGATGGCGGTGTAGATGAGGTTGCGCTGGAGCATCATGAAATGCTGTGTGGCGACGGGGATGACGATCGCCGGGAATTCTGATCCCTGGGATTTGTGCACGCTGATGGCATAGGCGGGCTGGAGCTCATCGAGTTCATCGAAATCGTAGGGGACCTCGCGCTCGTCGAAGCGGACGCGGAGTTCGCGGTCATCATGCGAGACGCGGGCGATTTCGCCGATGTCGCCGTTGAAGACATCCTTGTCGTAGTTGTTCTCGATCTGGAGGACGCGATCACCGGGGCGGAACTCCCAGCCAAACCGCTGGATGCCCGGCTGGTCGTGGCGCGGGGGATTGAGTTCCCGCTGGAGGGCGGCGTTGAGCTCGCGCGTGCCGAGGGGGCCGCGGTGCATCGGGCAGAGGACCTGGATGTCGCCGTGGCGGAGGCCGGTCTTGGCGGGGATTCGGTCGCGGACGAGGGAGAGGACCATGGCGGCGATGGCGTCCGGTTCCTCGCGCGCGATGAAGTGGAAGTCGGCGTCGGGGCTGGCGCCCTCGAGGTCGGGTATGCTGCCGGAATTGATGGCGTGCGCGGTGGCGATGATGCGGCTGGCGGCGGCCTGGCGGAAAATCTCGGTGAGGCGGACGACCGGGCACGCGCGGCTCTTGATGATGTGCGCCAGGACGCTGCCGGGCCCAACGGACGGGAGCTGGTCGGCATCGCCGACGAGCAACAGCGCTGCGTTTGGGGGGTGGGCGCGGAGGACCGCGTGCATCAGGGGCACATCGACCATGGAGCATTCGTCGATGACGAGGAGGTCGTGATCGAGCGGGTTGCGCTCGTTCCGCGCAAACCCCCCTCGTCCGGGCTGATACTCGAGGACGCGGTGGATCGTGCGGGCCTCGAGGCGGGTGGCTTCGGACAGGCGCTTGGCGGCGCGCCCGGTGGGTGCGCATAGCGCGGGGCGGACCCGTTTGACGCGAAGGATCGCGAGCAGCGCATTGAGGAGGGTGGTCTTTCCGACGCCCGGGCCACCGGTGACGACCAGGAGGCGGTGCGCGAGGGCGGCGCGGATCGCGTCGCGCTGGGCCGCGGCAAGGGTCTTGTTGTGTTTCCCCTCCCACCAGGCAATCGCCCGCTCGGCGTCGATCGGCGGATAGGGTGGCGCGACCCCGGCGAGGGCGCGCAGCCGCGAGGCGATGCCCTTTTCGGCGGCCTGCAATTGGGGGAGGAAGACGAGGTCTTCGCCCCCGATGGTCTCTTTGACGAGTTCTCCGCGCGCGAGCAGTTGGCCCAGGGCATCGGCGGTGCGGTCCTCGCCGATGTCGAGCAGTTTTGCGGTCTCGCGGACGAGTGAGTCGCGCGGCAGGGCGCAGTGACCCGCGAGGGTCTGCTCGTGGAGCATGTGTTCGAGGCCCCCGCATGCGCGCAGGGGCGAATCGTGCGGGACGCCGAGCTGCTTGGCGATCTCGTCGGCCGTCTTGAATCCGATGCCGTGGATATCGCGGGCCAAGAGGTAGGGGTTTTCGGTGACCTTGGCGATGGCGTCGCTACCATAGGTGCGGTGGATCCGGACCGCTCGGCTGGTGGAGACCCCGTGGGCGTGGAGGAACACCATGATCTCCCGCACGGCCTTCTGTTCCTCCCATGCCTGCTTGATCGTGCGGCGACGCCCGGGGCCGATGCCCTCGATTTCCTCGAGGCGGCCAGATTCCCGCTCGATGACGTCGAAGACGCTTTCGCCGAAACGAGCGACCAGCAGACTGGCATAGTGTGGGCCGACGCCCCGGATCAGGCCGCTCGCGAGAAAGCGGGCGATTCCCTCGCGCGAGGTGGGCGGGTGTGACTCGATGCGCTCGGCGGTGAACTGGGGGCCGTGGGTGCGATCGACCGTCCACCGGCCCGATGCCTTCACGAACTCCCCGGCGTTGGCCGAGGCGACGGTCCCGACGAGGACCACGAGGTCGCGGTGGCCGCGGGCCTTGACGCGCAGCACGGCGAAGCCGTTTTCCTCGTTGTAAAATGTGACGCGCTCGATTTGACCCTCGAGGGTTTCGGTGCCGCCAGTCTGATCCCCGGTTTTGGCCACTTGATGCACGATCCTATGGGGTCGCGGCTCGGATGACCAGCGCGTGCGCGGTCTTGATGCGGCCGGAGATGGCGTTATGGTCCGGGCTGGAGACAATGCAATGGGCGACGAGGCAGGCGAATACTTGGGCTTTGTTGGTGCGGGCCGGATGGCGACCGCGCTGGCGGGGGGCGTGGTGCGGTCGGGGGCCTGGACCGCGGGCCGGGTGCTGGCGACCGACGTTTCCGCCGATGCGCTGAAGAAGTTCACTGTGGCAACGGGTGCGGGCGCGGTGAATTCGGTCCCGGAGTTGGCGGAGAGGTGTGGGGTAATCGTGGTGGCGGTCAAGCCGGGTCAGGTGGGAGAGGCGCTGGCGCCGGTGTCAGGACTGGCGGCGCCAAGGTTATTGATCTCGCTGGCGGCTGGGGTGCCCCTGGCGAGGCTTGAGTCTCACGTGCCCGCGTCGTTCCGGGTGATCCGGGTGATGCCGAACACGCCCGCCCTAGTGGGTGCCGGTGCCTCGGCGTACAGCCTGGGCGCACGGGCCTCCGGGGCCGACGCGGCCGTGGCGGAGCGCCTGCTGGGGTCGGTCGGTTTGGCGGTGCGCGTGCCGGAGACGCAACTGGATGCGGTCACGGGCCTGAGCGGCAGCGGGCCGGCGTACCTGTGCGTCGTGATCGAGGCGCTGGCGGATGGTGGCGTGGCCGCGGGCTTACCTCGCCCACTGGCGCTGCGGCTCGCGGCGCAAACGGTCCTCGGCGCCGGCCGCCTCGTGATAGAGTCCGGCGAGCATCCCGCGCGATTGAAGGATGACGTGGCCAGCCCGGCTGGCACAACCGTCGAAGGTCTCAAAGTCCTCGAGGCCCAGGGCGTCCGATCGGCCTTCATCGAGGCCGTTGCGGCCGCGACCCGTCGGTCCCGAGAACTGGGTCAGTCCTTCCTTCCCTGATCCTCCTTACTTGGCTTTGCCCTTCTTGTCTTTCTTGCCCTCGTCCTTCTTGCCTTCGTCGCTCTTGGGACCGGAGGGCTGGCCGCGGGCACCTTGGACGCCGTAGTTAACGACCCGCCAAACATCGTCATCGTCCTCGATGACATTGACTGTCTCGGTGGCTTTGGATTCGGACCATTCGGTCGCGAACCGCACGGACATCATGTTGGCCTTCTTACCGTCGATGACGATCTCGCCCGGCACCTTTTCGGCGGAGAGGAGCGATCGCGATTTGAAGTCGCCCCGATTGCGATGGTGGATCGTGAGAAGCTGAGAGAAAACATTCTCCCGTGTTCCCTTGCGCCATTTCTCCGAAATCTTGGTATAGGCATCTGGATAGGCGCCTTCGTCGACGATTTTGAGCCAGGCTTCTGCCGCGGCGGTCGCCTTGTCCGCCGGGGATTGCTGGGCCTGCGCGGCGGCCGAGGTTAACGCGACTGCGGCGATGATGGTGAGGGTACGATTCATGGGTGCCTCCGGGTTTGATATTCCCTTACGTCTAAAGTACCTGCACAACTGTGCAATGCGCGAAGTTTCCTCGCAAGATGAATTGAAGGGTATCCGTGGTAGCGCCGGGGGAGAGTCGCGGGTATCTGCGGGCACGGCCTGGGCGATTGTTGTGGCGAACATGGTGGGCATCGGCGTGTTCACCAGCGCCGGGTTTCAGGTTGAGGCGGTGCCGAGTGGTTTCGGTGTGCAGTTGCTGTGGTTGTTGGGGGGGGTGATGGCGCTGTGCGGTGCGCTCTGCTACGCGGAACTGGCCGCGGCGCTGCCGCGATCGGGTGGCGAATACCATTTTCTCTCCAGGATTTTTCATCCGTTGCCCGGGTTTCTGTCGGGCTGGGTATCCGCGACGGTGGGTTTTTCGGCGCCGATCGCGCTGGCGGCGATGGCGTTTGCGGATTATCTCGGGGGTGCGGCGCCGGGGCTGCCCCGGGTTCCGATGGCGGTCGGGCTGGTGGTGGTGGCGGCCGTGGCCCACTCTTTCAACCTGCGGGTGGGCGGTATGGTGCAGTGGCTTTCTACGCTGCTGAAGGTGCTCCTCATCGTGGGATTGTGCGTGGCCCTTTTCGCGTTCGGTGAATCGCAGCCGGTGCATTTCCTCCCGGTGTGGGGCGATGCGTCGCTGGTGTTCAGCGCGCCGTTTGCGGTGTCGCTGGTGTTCGTGATGTACTCTTATTCGGGTTGGAATGCGGCGGCGTACGTCACGGGCGAGGTGCGGGACCCGGGAAGGTCGCTTCCCCTGGCGCTGGTCGGGGGGACGCTTGTGGTGACCGCGCTCTACATGATGGTCAACGCGGCTTTCCTGGTCAGCGCACCGATGTCCGCGATGGCCGGGAAGGTGGAGGTGGCGCTGGTGGCGGCCCGGTCGGCGTTCGGCGAACGGGGGGCGCGGGCCGCGGCGGCGCTCATCGGGGTCGGGCTGGTCTCGACGGTGAGTGCGATGACATGGGCGGGGCCGCGGGTGAGCTTCGCCATGGGCGAGGATCACCGGGCGCTCCGATTCTTGGCGTGGCGCAACCGTGGGGGAGTGCCCGTCGTGGCGCTCTGGGTGCAGACGCTGCTGGCGCTGGGGATGCTTCTGACCTCATCGTTCCGGTCGATCCTGCTCTACATCGAATTCGTGCTTTCGGTGCCTCTGATGATGACGATCTTCGGCGTGATCTGGTTGCGCTGGCGGGAGCCGGGGTTGCCGCGGCCATTTCGCGCATGGGGTTATCCGCTGACGCCGCTGATATTCCTGGGCATGGTGGCGTGGTGCGATGTGGCGCTCCTGCAACGGCAACCGCGCGAATCGATGGCCGGGATGGCGACGCTGCTTGCAGGCGCGGTGGTGTATTGGTTCGCGGCCAGGCGGTCAACGACGGGCTAGTGCTGCATGTAGACCACGTGGGTCTGTAGGAATTCGTACAGGCCGTGTTTGCCATCTGCGCCGCCGATGCCGGATTTTCGCCATCCGGCATGAAATCCCTGCATGGCCTCGAAATTCTCGCGGTTGATGTATGTCTCCCCGAATCGGATCTCGTGGCAGGCCCGCATCGCGGCGCGGATATCGGAGGTGTAGATGGATGAGGTGAGCCCGAACTCGCAATCGTTGGCGAGGGCGATGGCCTCGTCGAGATCCGAGAACGTGGCCACGGGCGCGACGGGGCCGAAGATCTCCCTGCGCATGACGGGCATTTCGTGGCGGCAATTCAGGAGGACCGTCGGTTCGTAGAAGAAGCCGTTTCTTCCCTCGCCGCGGCGGGCGCCCGTGAGGGCCTCGGCGCCGCCGGCGATCGCTTCCTTCACCATGGCATCCACCTTGCGAAAGCCGGCCTCGTTGATGAGCGGGCCCATTTCGACATTTTCATCGAGGAGGGGGTTGCCGTATTTCGTGCGGCGCATTTCGGTGACGAGGCGTCCGACGAACTCGTCCTTGACGCGCTCATGGACGTAGATGCGCTCGGCGCAGTTGCAGACTTGGCCGGTGTTGATGACGCGGGAGTCGCGGATCGCGCGGGCGGCCAGGGCGATATCGGCGTCGGCGAGGACGATTGCCGGCGCCTTGCCGCCAAGCTCGAGGTTGACCTTCGTGACGTTCTTTGAGGCGGCCGCCATGACGCGCGAACCGGTCTCGACGCTTCCGGTGAAGCTGACCATGCCGAGTTTTTCGCTTGAGGCGAGGGCGTTGCCGACGGTCGAACCCCGGCCCGAGATCAGGTTGAAGACGCCCTTGGGAAGGCCGGCGCGCTCGACGAGGCGACAGAACTCGTGGGCGTTGCAGGGGGTTTCCTCGCTGGGTTTGATGACGATTGTGTTGCCGCAGACAAGCGCCGGGGCGGCCTTTCGGGCGATGAGGAAGAACGGGAAGTTCCAGGGGAGGATGCCGCCGATGACGCCGATGGGTTGTCGGAAGAGGAAGATGGTCTCGTTGGCCCGATCGCTCTCGATGATCTCGCCCTCGATGCGGCGCGCCCACTCGGCCATGTAATCCATGTAATCGGCGGTGAAATTGACCTCGATGCGTGCGAGGGGGAGGATCTTGCCCTGTTCCTCGGTGATGAGGCGGGCGAGGGCCTCGGCGTTCTCGCGGATGAGGCGGGCGATTGCGCGCAGGGGAGCGGCGCGCTGAATCGCGGGCAACCTGGCCCAGGCGGGGCCGGCGGCCGTGGCGGCCTCGAGCGCGCGATCCAGATCTGCGGCGGTGCTCTCCGGGGCCGTGGCGATGGCCTCGCCCGTGGAAGGGTTCGTCACGATGATCCGGTCACCCTTGGGCGAGGGCGCGAACGCCCCATCGATGAAGTTGTGGTATTCCCTCACGGCGAAGTCTCCATTGACATAGTCTGGGACGAGGAACGGCAACGTGCAAATCTCGGTTGCGTGAGGCGCGATCGAGGTGCGGGTATCCACCCCCGATTTTGATTTTGAGTTGAGGGCGGTGGGCCGGGATCGTCGCCCCGCCGGTCCCGAGATGGGCGCCTATGGTCCCGTGACTTCGGCGACGGCAGAATCATTGGCGGCGCGGCGGATTTCGTCGGTGGCCGACGCGGCGCCGTTGAGCGTGGCCCTGAGAAAGGCCAGGGCATAGCGCTCGAACACGGCGTGGCGCGCGGGGTCGGTGGGCCCGCACGCGAGACGACCGAGGAGGTCGCTGGGCCACTCCACATCGCAGTGGGTGGCCCTGCGCACGCGCAGCGCAAACACCGGTACCCGGAACGATTCGAGCAGCGCCCGGGCGTCGCCGTACCGATTCCATGGAGACGGTTCTGCGCGGAGGATGGCGACGGGGTGACGGATCTTCTCGGCGGCCCGGCGACCGGCCCCATTGAAGTCCACGGGATCGAGTCCGATCCAGGCATCCACGCGGCACCGCGAGGCCGCCATCAGAGACGTCAAGCCGCCCATCGAGAACCCGAGCATCGCGGCGCGGCTGCCGGGGGCGACGGGCAGCGTAATGTCCCGGGATCGGATCTTGTCCAACAGCTCCACGAGCGCGCGGCTGTTTTGAGCCGCGTTGGCCCAACTCGGCTGGTCGGGCACCGCGGCGATAAAACCGTTGGCCGCCAGGGATCCTCCCCAGCCCGCCATGTGGCGGCGGCCGCGCGAGAAGCCGTGGGCCACGATGACGATCGGCGCGTTTCCCGCTGCCCTTGGGGCGTAGAGATCCACGCGGACGTCCCGGTCAGTCAGGCGCACGCGCAGCGTCTGCTTCGTCACGCCGTCGGGCAAGGGTGGGACCGAGGTGTGGCAGGCGATGGTCGCCAGTGCGCCAGCGACGGCGGCCACGACAAGAACCCGTGACGGGATGCCGGCACGGCGGTGCATATCAGGGCAGCGCTTTGATCCGGATGTCCCGGAACTGGACGGTCATCGGTGGGCCGACGTGCACCTGAAGCGCGAGCAGACCATCCTTGGCGGCCTTTGAGGCCTGGTTGTCGATCACGTCCACCATCAGCGCTCCGTTGATGAAGTGCTGCAGGTGGTTGCCTTTCGCGACGATGACATAGTTGTTCCAGTCGTCATCTTTGATCTTCGTCTGGAGTTCGGCGGCATCGCCGAGAGAGCCGACGACCTGGGGCTTGGGTTTGCCCTCGGTCTCGGGAACGACGACCTTCTCGCCGCGCTTTGCGAGGATGCCGCGACCCCTCTCCTCGTAGAGGATGCCTGTGAAAGTCCTGGCGGCCACGATGTCGGCCTGGTAGCCGGTGATGATGGGACCGCACGCGCCCGGATCGAGCGCGCGGCTGCGGTATTGGACACCCGAATTGCCACCAGTGATGCGATACGAGAGCCGCAGCTCGAAGTCGGCGAAGTTACCGTTGGTGTAAACGAGGAAGGTGTTGTGGGTGAGCTTCGGGTCGGCCTTCGTCTCGCCTGTGATGAGGCCGTCGCGCACCGACCAGATCGCCGGGTTGCCCGACCAGCCCGAAAGATCCTTGCCATTGAACAGGGCCGTGAAGCCGGGCTCGGGTTCCGCGCCGAGAAGCGGGGCGGCCGACGCCACCAAGGCGGCCGCAAATGACACGATGATGTTTTGGTATGCGTTTGGGGACTTCACTGCAACCTCCGGCCGAAGAGCGAACCAGAACGGGCGGGAACGTGCAACGCATTTTGGGCGTCAAACGCGCGCATATCGGGCGGTGATGGCATTTGAACGATGTGACACATCGTTCCCGGCGAGGTGCCTGGTCCCGCCATCGCCGACGCACGCCTCGCTGCCATTTGGTCGGAGGCATGGCGTCCGCCGCGGTGATTGATCTTGGCCCCCGAGAGGTACCGCATCCAGAACGAAGTGCACCAGATGCCCCTCTGGCACGCTGCTAGCGTTGCGGGATTGGGGAAGGTTTTTGAGTGCCGGGGGGCACGAGGAGGCCGCCTGCGGTTTGGGCATTGGTTTCGGTGGGCGGGGGGGTCAGGCGTGCGGCGTTGAAGACCGTGAAAGTCTGGCCGGAGGCATCGGTGGCGGAGCCGAGCCCGATGTGAGTGACATCGGGGTCGAGCAGGTTTCGCCTGTGCGGCCGACTGGTCATCCAGGTGGCGAGCACCTCGGCGGAATCGAAGGGGCGGGAGGAAAAGTGCAGGTTCTCCGTCAGGGCCCACCAGCCGGAGTCGGACATGATGCGGCGGAGGTCGCCCCGGTGAAACAGTTTCCCTTTATCGGCCAAGTGGCGGGCCCAGGCGGACGCCAGCTGCTCGAGTTCTGGCGAGGGCGTGATCGGGGGGAGGTTCGCCTTGGCGCGCTGGGCGGCGATGGCCTGGTAGAGGGGCGCGAGGGGGGATGGTGGGGCAGTTGCTTGGGCGAACTGCGCCTGGGGGTGGGCCGCGGCGGGCAGCGCGGCCATTGCGATGGCCAGCAGTGGTGAGGCTGGGGCCGGGAAGCGTGTCACGGCGGAATTTTGCGCGGTTCGCCCGGCGGGTGCAAGTCGCGGGCTTTGGCGACAGGGGAGGAAATGGGTATATTCTCTCGGCATGGAGCTGGGCAGGCACATCGAGGCGGCGAAGGCCTTCCTGATGCTGGACATGGCCGATGCGGCCCTGGAGGAACTCGACTCTGCCGGGGCGGCGCACGGGAACGACCCCGATGTGCTGGAGTTGAAGGCGACGATCCTCATGCGGCGGAAGGATTGGCTTTCCGCGTTGCGGATACTCGACTTCCTGTGCCGCGCCCTGCCATTTTCCGGCGACCATTTCCTGCATGCGGCGTACTGCCTGCATGAGCTGAAGCGCACGCAGGAGGCGAAGGAGAGGTTGCTCTCCGGTCCGGCGACTTTGAAGAAGCGAGCCCTCTTTCACTACAACCTGGCATGTTATGAGGCGCAGCTCGGCGATCTCGATTCGTCGCGCCTCGCGCTGGACCGGGCCATCGTGCTGGATGATTCTTTCAAGGTGATCGCACTTCAGGACGCCGATCTGGCGCCACTCAAACTGGTGCCCTGATGCCGGGGTATCGTCAGGCATGAAGCCGCGGGGGTGCCGACAGTTCACATCTCTCCCGCGAGGCCGGGGGGGCCAAACGCCGACAGGTCCGGCTGCGCGTGTTTGGGGATGTTGTGGTTTTGACATTTGGTTTTTGGTATTTGGAGTAGCCTCATGACCCGGGCGGAGCGTGCGGCGATCATCGATCGGCGTCTGGAGGAGCTGTTTCCCGACGTGCCGGTGCCCCTGGAGCACGCCGATCCGTACACGCTGCTGGTGGCGGTGGTGCTGTCGGCGCAGTGCACCGACGTGAGGGTGAACCAGACCACGCCGATCCTCTTCGCTCGGGCGCGGACCCCCGAGGCGATGCGGCGGCTGTCGGCAGCGGAGATCGAGAGGATCATTCGGCCGTGTGGCCTTGCGCCGCAGAAGGCCAAGGCGATCCGCGGGCTGTCGGGGATGCTGTGCGACCGGTACGGCGGGCGCGTGCCGGAGGACATCGATGTGTTGCAGGAATTGCCCGGCGTGGGGCGCAAGACGGCGCTGGTGGTCATGGCGCAGGCCTTCGGGCGCCCCGCATTTCCCGTGGACACGCACATCCATCGCCTTGCGCAGCAGTGGGGGCTGACCGACGGGCGCAGTGTCGTCCAGACAGAACGGGATCTGATGCGCGCGTTTCCCGAGGAGAGATGGAATCGCCTGCATCTCCAGTTCATTTATTACGGGCGACGGATTTGCCCCGCGCGCGGTTGCGATGGGATGCGCTGCGAGATCTGCAGGACCTGTTTTCCGGGGAGGCGGCGGCCCGTGCGGGCGAAGAAGGCGTGAGGTAACGCCGCGGCCGCGCGCCCGACGGCGGGCATTCGGGGCACCACCCGGGGTGAAAATGAGACGTAGGAGCGCGCTTGCGCGCGATTCGCGCATGGAATCGCCTGCAAGCAGGCTACTACTGCCCGGCATCTGAGTTTTCGAGCTAGGCCGAATTCTTTGGCAGCACGGGTGGCGAGGCGGGTTTCTTCCGGGCGCCGCGCCTGAAGACACCGCCCTGGCTGAACTGGGTCCAGCCCCAGCGGATCCAGCCGAGCAAGGCGTTGGCGAGCCAGAGTGCCCAGGCGAGCATCAGGAAGCGATACCACCAGATCGAGACCGAGAGGATCCACGGCTTGGGGAGGGCACCTTCGGCGCGGGCCTGGAACCACCTGAGTTCGGAGCGCGTTGATCCGTTGCCGGAAATGAACATCTCCGGGCTGCCCAGCAACCCGGTGCGCAGGACGTCGAGCAGGACGCCGACGACGAAGACGGTGAGCCCCAGCAAGACGATCTGGAAGATGTTGAAGAGCCACGGGGAGGCGAGGTTCGAATCGGCGCGCCTGCCTCGCCACGCCAGTGCGAAGAGCCAGATGACAACGAACAGGGCGGGGATGAAGTCAACCTGGGTGAGGCCGAGGGCGAGCAATGCCCACTGGTGGCGTTTCAGGGGCGTGAGGTGCAACGAGGCGAGGATTTGCGCGGCGAGAAGAGCGCAGACGAGGATCGTCCAGAAGCGCACCGCGGGACCGAGGAGAGGGCCATGGGCCCAAAGGACCCATCGGTTTTCGGGCACGCGCATGGTGACATTGACGTTGGAGCTTTCGACGGGCGGGACCACGAGGTCGGCGGAGGCACGGAAACCGAGGTCGCGGGTCGTTTTCCATTCCACGTCGATGGTTTGCTCGCCGGGCTTCACGGGGACGACGAGTTTGCCGGCATCCTTGCGGACGGGGATGGCGGCGCCGTTGTGTTTCAGCGAGGTGATCTCGGCATCGGATTCGAGGCCGAAGGGGAGGTCGTCACCGAGGCTGCACTGGACCCTGAGGCTCAGGGACGAGGTCCGTTGGCGACCGCCAAGGCTGATGGTGTGATTGGCCTGGCGGATGGTGGTGGTGGCGCCGGTAATGGCCTCGGGGCGGCTGAAGGCGAGATCCACCTTTTCGCCGGGCCACGGATGCCAGACTGGGACCAGGTCCATCTGGTTCACCTCGAACACGGGCGCGAGGTCCGTGATGGAGGCATTCCAGACGGGGGAGGTTACGAGGTGCCATCGCTCGACCCAGCGGTCGGTTTTCTCCGACTCGAGGGCGATCCGATCTTTCACGGGCAACTCGCTGTCCCAAGAGAACTCGGTCTCAGCGGCCCCGAGGCGGACCTCGATGCGGCCGGCGGCGACCGGGATGTTGGATGTGAGGACCTTTTCACCGGCGAGCAGCGGCACCGAGAGCGAGACGGCCTTGCCTTTCGGGGAGAGGCGAGTGACGACGGTGTGCGCCTGCCAGACGAGGCCCACCTCGATGTGGCGATCGACCGCGACGATGGGGTTGAAGTCTTTGCGGTCGTACGCGGCCTCGGCCGCAGAGGTGCGTTTCTGGATCGCGAAGAAGACCTGCTGCTCGGGGATGCCGTTGGGCCGTACGCCTGTGACATTCCAGCCGGGGGCGTCGATGGAGACGTATTTGGGTTTCAGCAGGAATGTCCATTCCCATTCGGTGGCGTTGGGGAGGAGGCCTTCGACGTGCACGTGGTGGACGCCTTGTGGCAGCACGACCCACAGGTAATCCGCATCGCGGCGCAGGGCCTCGGGGCGAGCGCCGTTGACCTGGACGGTGACGGGTGACCAGTCGGGCAGGCGGCCGGGCAAGGGGACGGCGACGCGGATGGCGCTGTGGATCTCGGCTTCGATGGTGATCCGACGGTCGCGGAGTTGAAGAGATACGCTGGGGATCTCCGCCGCGTTGGGATAGGCATCGGGCACTTCGAGCAAGCGCTCGCGCAAGGTCTTCAGCGTCTCGGCGTTGGGGAATTCCGCTGCGCGGACTTGGGCGGGCGATGCGATCAGGCACAGCAGCGCAATGGCCACCGCGGCTTGTTTCGAGAACGGGTTCCAGGCGCGTCGTGCGCCCAGCAGCGCGGCAGCCAGGGCGAGGAGGAGGGCGACGCGCAGGATCGTGAGCAGGCGCTGCAGGGGCAGCGAGATCAGGACGGGGCGAATCGTGGTATCGGCGGCCACGGGGCCATTCCAGCCGCAGGACACCTGCCTCCAGTGCCACTCGGGCACGCCGGGGCCCGTCTGGATGCGTGCCTGCGGGTCGTAATAGAGATTGGCCTCCTTGGCCTGGCGCAACGACTTGCCAAGGGTTTCATGGGAGTCCGCCTTTGCGGCTCCCCGTCGCAGCATGATGGCCTTCCCCTCTTCTGGCATGGCCTGCTGCGCCATGGCCGGAGGCGCTTCGGGCGCGGCGGCCGCGCCTCCGAGCATGAAAGACTGGCTCTCAAACATCCTGGCACCGGCGAACTTGCCGACATCGACCGTCTCCAACTGCGGGTAGGTGACGCCCTGGATTTGCTTGGCGACGAACGGGATGAGGGCGACGACGAGGGCGGCGATTGCGATCCATTTCCAGAGGACGACGATGCGGCGGCCGATGCCGTCGGGCACGACGCGGAGCAGGGCGAGCGGCATGAGGAGCACGAGCCAGGTGTAACGCGGGGCCAGTGGCTCATGGTACGCGAGGCCGAAGGCGAAGAAGGCGAGGATGCCGAGGCGCGGCCCCCATAGGCGCCAGATCGCCAAAGAGAAGATCAGGAGGAGAAAAAGGTCCAGCAGCGACCATGCGGTGAGCCAGTCGCCACTGACCCATTCGGCGCCGAAGAGTGCCAGCAGGCGCCAGCCGGGGGGCAGATTCAGATTGATCGTGAGGGCGTCGGCGTCCGTCCGCCAACCGGTCGCGGCGATCTTTTGGGAGCGGGCCATTCGGCCGACGGCATCGAGGTCGAGGTTGCGGGCGCGGACCTCGACGCCGTGGGCGCCGGTCTTTGGATTCTTGGTGACGAGTTGGCCCGCGCCGTTGATCTTGACGGCCCCGAGTTCCTGGCCCTCGGCCGCGTCGAGTCTCCAGATCTGCTGCATGGCGCCGGTGACGTGGTCGCGATAGGTCATGGCGCGGCCGTTTTCATCGAGCCACAGGTCGCGCTGGATCTTGAGGCCCTCGGGTTTCTGGAGCCCCATGCCGCGCATCTTCTCCTCCAGTTTAAAAGCCTTGTCCGTGGCCCACTGGTAGACGGGCAGGTCGCGCCATTTTTCCGGGAAGGTGGTCTGCGAGACATCGATCGCGGGGATGCCGGTGACCTCGACCATGCGGAAGTCGGGTTTGGCGCGGAATGCGACAAGTTCCTGATCTAGCGCGGGGCGCACGCCACTGGCGAATTTGAATTCATTGGCGTGGGCGGTTCGGAAAGCGTCCGTGCGGATGGTCCATTTGCCGGCGCGGACCTGTGCCTTCATGCGGCCGGAGTCATCGACCGCGATTGGCACGGGGGCATCGACCATCGACAGCTTCCAGCCCTCGGGGAGGACGTTGCCGATCTCCTCCTCGCGACTCTTGCCCGATACGCTGATCTCGATCTCGGTGCGAAGCCACATCGGGATACCGTCCTCGATGACGCGATAGATCTGGACGGTGAGGAAGTCCTTATCGGCCTCTTCAGAGCGCGTGCGCTTGAGCCAGAGGAAGCCTTCGGCATCCCAGTTCGGGATATCGACCGGTTTGCCGTCGAGGGCGAGCGCGAGCAGGCCGACGGATTTTGGTATGGGGATCCGCTGGGGGACCTCGTCCCAACGAAAGGCGCCGGTGAGCTTGCAGGGGCCGTTCTGGAGTTTCACCGAGGGGATGCCGGAGCGGTCCACCACGGGGATGGGGTCGTTGTTGGCGCGGACGTCGAGCGGCCAAGCGTCCTTGTTGCCGGGGAGGGGCACCCATGTCTCGTGGGAGACGGTTAGATCCAGCGCGAAACTGCCCGAGGTGCGGTCTGCGGTGACGGACAGTTCCGATGGCCAGAAGCAGAGGTGGGTTTTGGGGTTGTTGAATGGCGTGGGGCAGTCGCGGTGAACATCCTGCCATGTGGCCCAGTCCTTCCAAGGGACGAGAGACTCTGGGATCTGGCGTTCGGCCGATGCAAGGGGTCCGAGGAGGAGCAAGGGGATGAGGGTGTGGGTGAGTCGGCGCATAGTATTTGCCTCCGCTGTTGGGTTCTGAGCCAGTCTCAGGGTATCCTGTGTTTTGGCGCGATGGAAGGTGAGAATACCGCGAGCGCTTCGCGCGCTGCCAAAGCGGTGTCGGCCTCACGGCCACGGGAGTGATCCCATGCCCCGGCCGGCAGCCCGACGGCGGGCATTCGGGGCACGACCGGGGGTGAAAGCGAGACGTAGGAGCGCGCTTGCGCGCGATTCGCGGATGGAATCGCCTGCAAGCGGGCTCCTGCTGCCCGGAATCTGAATTATCGAGTTAGCGCGGCAGTGGCTGGCCGGGTGGGCTGGTACCAGAAGGAGCGCCAGTATTTTTGGTCGGTGGCGTACGGATCGACGGGCGCGTCTGGGGCGAGGTTTGATCCGATGATGCCGAAGCGACGCATTTCGCGGAGGTAGTGCTCGTTGGGTCGGAAGCCGGGCCTATCGAATCGGCCGATCTGTTTGAGCTGCTGCCCGGCGGCGCGGATGCCGTCCAGGGTGGCGCGGTAATCGGGGTCGGCGGCATCGGCGAAGATGGGATTCTTGCAGAGTTCGAGTCCGCCGGCGGCCTTGGCGAGGGGCGCGCGGAGGAGGATGGACAGTTCGGGGCGGTCGAGGTTGCAGAGGGACTGCGGGTCGTTGGCAGGAGGGGCGGTGATGCCGCCGAATGCCCAGCGTTTGATCGGCTTGCCTTTTTCCATGCCGGCGTCTTTCAGGTGGCAGGAGGCGCAGCGTTTTCCGAGGGCTGGGAGCGCCGCGTAGGATGTGCCGCAGCCGAGGGCGGCGTAAGTGCCGGGATAGGTGGCGCTCGTGTCGATCCAGAGGCGGACGAGGAGTTTCTCCGCGTCGGAGAGCCTGGCCTTGTAGTGTGAGCCATCGAGGTAGCGCATCAGCTTGCTCGCAGAACTGCCGAGCGCGCGCGGCGGGAGGTTGCTTTTCGGCTGGTTTCGGTTATCGGCGACGAGGCCATGCCGCCGCATGGCCCAGTAGGCGGCGGAGTGCTGTGGGGTGTGGGCGCCGCAGAGATCGACGCGGCCATCGTAGCGCTCGGGGTTGTGGCACGAGACGCAATGGCGGTCGAGGATGGGCTGGATGTCGCGCGGGAAGTCGAGGACATCGGGAGCGCCGGGGATGGGTTCGATGTGGCTTGGGGCGCGGCGCATTGCCGCCATCGACCCGAATGATGAGAGGGGCGATTGGGTGCGCGGCTCGTGGCAACCGACGCAGCCCGTGACCTCCGCGGGCTGAAGGTTCACGAAGCTCTGCATCCGTTTCACCGCGAGGTCATCCTTGTCCAGCGCGACAAAGAAGATGGAGCGCAGGGCCGGGACCTTGAAGTTGGCCGAGCCATCCTTCTCCACCGGGACGGTGCCGAGGACGCGAGCGAGCGTGAACGAGCCGCCGATGGTCAACGGCTCCATGCCGCCGGAGAAATTGACGGGCTTGGGGAGTTGCTCCAGCACGAGGAGCTTCGCGATCTCGCCCGGGGCGACCCCGGTCATGTTGCGGCCGGCGCGGACGTCGGCGAGCATGAGCTGGCCCTCGGCATGGGCGGGATCCCATCGTGGGGCGAGGCGGTTTTCGTGGGGCCGGGGCGCAAGGGGGCGGGGCTCGTGCAGCATGAGCGGCTGCTGGCGTTTATGCGGGGCCAGGCGGCAGATGAGTTCGGTCTCGCCGGCGCCATCGACGAGGATGATGCCGCGTTCGTCGGCGGCGAGGAACGCGTCTTCGGCGAGGGGGTAGGGGTCGCGGTATTCTGGCCGGCCCCTGGTGATGGTGCGCGCGCGGTCGGGTGCGTCGGGGCCCGCGAGGGTGTCGAGGACGGCGATATGACCCCGGTGCTCCGGGCGGCCATGACCGGGCGAGAAGATGGAAACGACCTTGCCGCGCCATGGCGAGGTGTCGCCGGGCGGATTGGGGATTGGCTTGGCGTCGAGCATGGCCATGCCGGGGTTCATGTTTCCGTAGTGGACCATCTGGCCGGTGCCGTCGTGATTGACGGTCCAGAGATGGTGGTAGTCCAACTGACTGCGGTCGACGTATTCCCAGCGCATGTAGAGGACGCGTCCGTCGGGCAGGGCCCAGGGCGTGTTATCGTGCTCGTTGCTGCTGGAGATCATGCGGACACTGCGTCCATCGGCATCGCAGCCGTAGAGGGTGCCCACGCGGGAGTACCAGCAATTGACGAACCTGTGGCAGCGGCTCGATACGAACATGATGTGGCCGTCGGGAAGGTAGGTGGGCTCGTAGTCATCGTCGGGGCCGGAGGTCAGTTGGCGGAGGCCCTGGCCATCCACGCCGATCTCGTAGAGGTGGTAGGTGTGGGTGTCCCCCTTGCGGTAAGAGAAGAGGATCTTTTCTCCGTTGTAGTGCATCTGCGGGTCACGGATGCCGCCCCGGGGATCCTCGAGGAGGATTTTGAGGTTTCCGGTCCGGAGGTTCAGTCGGCAGAGTTGCGCGCCCTCCCCGTAGCCCCAGAGGACCCCGTCTGCCTCTTTGTAGGCGAGCATCTTTGGGTAGTGGCTGAAGTCGGCATAGTTGCCGAAGTTCACGTACCAGTGGTCACGGCCGGGGACGCGGGCAGCGAAGATGATCTCGTCGGTGCCGCGCATGGGACCGTCGAGAAAGCGGTGCAGGATGGGGCCGGCGAGCAGGGGTTCGATCGGTGGGAGAGGTTCGGCGGCCCACGCGAGTCCCGTCGTCCAAAGCATGGTGACGCAGAGGGCCAAGCAAGCGGGGCCATGGCCATGGTGCTTTCTTGGGGTGGTTCTCATGGTTTGTGGCGGACTGGTCCTTGGGGTCGGAGGCAGCCCACGGAGCCTACTGTGCAGCGGTCGCGGGGAGAGAGTCAACATCGCCCGGGCAAGGGTCGAGGCGGCGGGTCTCTAGCACGCTCCCCGGTACGACGCTTCCATCACACCCCGTCGCCGATCGCCTGAATGGAGCGAATTCCCAGCGGCCGCCCGTTTGCCGGGGCAGATTCCCGAGTTAAATCAGCCCCTTGCCGCGAAAGTCCTCGATGTTCCCGTGGGCGGAGGCGGCGATGAGGTCGATCATGAACCTGAGGAGGCAGACCTCCCAGCCGTCGTCCACGCCGGCGAGGACGGTGCTGAAGGGGTCGTCTTTGGCGGCGACACGCTTGCGGACATTCTCGATGGTCTTCTCGATGGGTTCGGCGACGTCGTAGGAGCGGGCATCTGCCTTGCGGAAGCGGAAGCCGTATTTGAGGATGGCGAGGTTGCGGAGGCGACCGGTGAGGGAATCGGCGTATTGGTGGGCCTCGTCGCCGAAACCATCGAGGAGGAGGCGGGCCATGTGGGATGGGGTGATGATCTGTGGCCGTTCGGCGTGGATCTGGCCCTCGCGGACGCGGGAGAGGTTGGCGGCGTCCATTTCCTCGGTGACGAGGTAGTAGTTCACGACCGAGGTGCCAAAGGTTTCGATGCGGTGCCTTGGGGGCACGATCACCCTCGTGTTCTCAAGCGCGTACTCGAAGTCATCCTGCGACAGCATATTCGTCTGGGCCGGCGGGGGTTCTGCCCGTCGCTGCACCCACCTAACTGTAACATTAGGACGCGGTGTGCAATGCGTTAATTCGCGAGAGGCCACCGGGGTCCTGTGCTAGGTTTTGGACAGGTATGGCACAGGGGAGCGAGCTGAAACGGGTGCTCATCCTTTCGGCCAGTGCCGGGACGGGGCACGTGCGGGCGGCGGAGGCGCTGGAGAAGGTGTGCCGCATGACCGGCGGGGTCGGCGAGACCATCCATTTCGACGCGCTGTCGTTCACCAACAAGCTCTTCCGGGATTTCTATTCAAAATTCTACATCCGCCTAGTCCGGGATGCGCCGACGCTGCTGGGGTGGTGGTACGAGAAGAGCGACGAGCCGTGGCTGACGGACAGGATGCGGCTCATGTTCGACAGGATGAACACCCAGCCGCTCGTCCGGATGATCGGGCGGTTGAATCCGGACATCACCATCTGCACGCACTTCTTGCCTGCCGAAATCATCTCGTGGCTGATGATGCAGGGGAGGGTATCCACGAAATTGTCGATCGTCGTCACCGACATGGATTTCCACGCGATGTGGCTATCGAGGTCGTTCCACCGATATTTTGTGGCGATCGACGAGACGCGCGAGCACCTGCGGATGATGGGGTTGCCGGCCAGCCGGGTCACGGTGTCTGGAATTCCGATCGATCCGGCCTTCAGCGAGCCATTCGACGCGGGGGCGTTCCGGTCGGCCAACGGCCTAGGGGCCGATCGGCCGTTGGTGCTCGTGTCCGCTGGGGCACTGGGGGTGGGTCCGGCCGAGCACATGGCGCGGATCTTGACCCTGCTGCGGACGCCGAGCCAGGTGGTGATCATATGTGGGCGGCGGGAGGGGCTGACCGAACGGGTGGAGCAGCGACTGAGGGAGAGCGGGGTGAAGCCCCACCTGCGTTTCAAGACGGTTGGCTACACCAATCAGATGCACGGGTGGATGCGCGTGGCGGATGTCTTTGTTGGTAAGCCCGGGGGCCTGACCGCGGCCGAGTCGCTGGCCTGCGGTCTGCCATTCGTGGTTTTCTCGCCGATTCCGGGGCAGGAGGAACGCAACAGCGATCACCTTCTGGAGAAGGGCGTGGCGATCCGCTGCAACGAGCTGACGACGATGCCCTATAAACTGGACGCCCTGCTCGGCGATCCCGCGAGGCTGGCCTCGATGCGGCTGAGCGCGGTCAAGTTGGCGCGGCCGCACGCGGCGCGGACGGTGGTGCGCACGCTGCTGCGGGGCGATGCGGACGACAGCCCGGTGACGGTCGAGGAGAAGGAGCAGGAAGAGATGGCGCGGATCGCGCGGAAACGGTGAGGGCACGATGGATGCCGAAGGACCCATGGGCCGCGGGGATTTCATGTGGGGTGTGGCGGCGTCGGCGTTCCAGCACGAGGGCGGTTACAACGGCCCGGGAGATCCCTTGAACAACTGGCACCCGTGGGAGCAGTCGCGGCGCGCGGAGTGCAGCGGGGCGTCGGTGGGATTCTGGGATCGCTACGAGGAGGATTTCGATCTTGCGGCGTCTCTGGGACTGAACGCGTTTCGGTTTGGTTTCGAGTGGGCGCGGGCGCAACCGACGCGGAGCCCGGGTCGTTCGGGTCCGCCCGCGATGGACGAGGAGGCGCTGGCAAGGTACGCGGCCATGGCGGTGGCGGCGCGGCGTCGTGGTCTGGAACCCGTGGTGACGCTGCACCATTTCACGCATCCGGCGTGGATGGGGGACGACCCGTGGCTGGGGGCCGAGGCACCGGCGCTGTTTGCGGAATTCGCCGTGCGTGCGGTCGGTGCCGCGAATGCGGCTCTGGAGGGGGCGGGGCTGCGACCGCTGCGGTGGATCGTCACCGTCAACGAGCCCAACATGCTGGTGCTCAACACGTACAGTGCGCGCAATTTTCCGGCCCGGGGGCATCGCGGTCCGCGCTCGATGTCGGTGGCGTGTTGCCGGTTGCTGGAGGCGCACGTGAGGGCCGCGCGTGCGATAAGGGACCTGTACGCGCGCCATCCGGCGTGGGGGAAACCGATGCTGAGCACGAACACCTATACGAGCGATGTGTATTGGAACGACAAGTTCGTCGCGGATCTGCTGGCCGCGCCGCAGCACGTGTCGCGCGAGGGGGCGTGGGAGTGGCTGGGCAACCGGGCGACTGGCTTCGATGAGGCGGTCCGGCGGGCGGGGCTGCCGAGGCACCATGGCGTGCGCTATTGGGTCGGGGCGCTCGTCAAACGGGCCTACGGTGCCGCCGCGAGGCGCGCGTGCCAATTCGAACGGTTTGGCCCCCTGCTGGATCTGCTGTACGAACGGCCGGGGGAGCCCGCGCTGGATTTTATCGGGATGGATTACTACGACCCATTCGTCGCGCACATGTTGCGCGTGCCGCGACTCGATGAGATCTGGGATCGGAGGCATCCGTTCCCCGATTGGCTGGTTCATCACTGGACATCGAAGTGGTGGGACTGGGTCGCTCTGCCGGAGGGACTGGGGCTGTTCGCGAGGCTGTTCCACGCAGACTTTCCCGGCGTGCCGATCATCATCGCCGAGAATGGCATGGCCTATCGCAAGCGGTGGCGGCTGGAACTGCCGTGGCGCTCCGACATGATGCGGCGGAGCAATTTTCTCAAGCTCCACTTGGCCGAGGTCGAGGTGCTCAAGAAGGACGGGATACCGGTTGCCGGCTATTTCCATTGGTCGCTGACGGACAACTACGAGTGGGGTTCCTACGCGCCGCGTTTCGGATTGTACCAGATCGACTTTCACGATGCTCGGCGCGAGCGGGTGGCACTGGACGAACTGGGGGACAACCCATCGAGGACGTATTCGGACTGGGTGCGGCGGCACGAGGGCGACTTGCGCGAGAACAGCGCGATTCTGCGATCCGGCTCTTGATTCTCGGCGGGGCCCGCAGGGGATCCGGCTGGAAAACTTCCCCGAACTGGTTATGATAATCCGCCACGGCCTTTAGCCAGGATTGGTGATGGCCGGGCGCATGCACGACACGACAGAATCCAGATTCACCGAGCCTGGGCTATTCCTCAACCGGGAACTGAGCTGGCTGGAGTTCAATCGCCGCGTCCTGGAGGAGGCGGAGGACCCGACGCAGCCGCTGCTGGAGCGCGTGAGGTTCCTGAGCATCTTCAGCTCGAATCTCGACGAGTTTTTCGAGATCCGGATCGCCGGCATCAAGCAGCAGATCGAACAGGGTTCGGTGGATGCGGAGACCGATGGGATGCGGCCCGCGGCGGTGTTCGACGAACTGCAGCGACGGATCCACGAGCTGGTGGACCGGCAGTACGGGCTCTGGAATGGCGAGATCGGGCGCGCGCTGGCGGACCACGGCATTCGCATATACGATCCGGCGGATCTGCCGGCGGGGGAGATCGGCTGGCTGGACGGGATGTTCTGGAAAAGCCTGTTTCCGATCCTGACGCCGCTGGCGGTGGATGCGAGCCATCCCTTTCCGCAGTTGCTCAACAAGAGCGCGAACCTACTGTTTCTGGTGCGCAGGCCGGGCCACGCGCAGGTGACGCACGGCATCGTGCAACTGCCGAGGTTGTTCGATCGGCTGATCCGGATCGATCCCGAGGGCGATCGGACCAGGCACCACTACGTCCTGCTGCAGTCCCTGATCCGCCGGCACGCGGACGAGCTATTTCCCGGGTGCGAGATCCTGGGGTCCTACGCGCTGCGCGTGACCCGGAACAGCGACCTGTATTTCGACGATGAGGAGGCGGAGAACCTGCTGCGGACGGTCGAGCACGAATTGCGGAAGCGCAGCCAGGGCAAGGCGGTCCGACTGGAGGTCGAGGCCGGGTGCCCGCAGGAGGTGGAGCGGATGCTGCTGGACACCTTTGGGCTGGAGGAGAGGGACATCTATCGGCTTCCCGGGCCAATGACGCTGACCGACTTGCTGCCGCTCTACTCGGTGGATTCGGCCCAGCTCAAGGACCGGCCGTTTTTCCCGGCGCCGGATCCGGCGCTGCCGCCGGAGTCGGACGCGTTTGCGGTGATGCGGCGGCAGGACGTGCTGCTGCATCATCCCTACGAGGATTTCGAGTGCATCGTCGATTGGGTGAAACAGGCGGCGGTCGACCCCCGCGTGCTGGCGATCAAGATGACGCTCTATCGGACCAGCGGCGATTCGCCGATCATCGCGGCGCTTGGGGAGGCCGCCCAGAATGGCAAGCACGTCATGGCGCTGGTTGAGTTGCGCGCGCGGTTTGACGAGGAGAACAACATCCAGTGGGCCCGGCGCCTAGAGGAGGCGGGCGTCCACGTCGTGTATGGCGTGGTGGGCCTGAAGGTGCACGCCAAGATGCTGCTGATCGTGCGCCGCGACGAGGACCGGATCCGGTCCTACGTTCACCTGGGCACCGGCAACTACCATCCGAAAACGGCGCGGCTCTACACGGATTTTGGGCTGCTTACGACGCGGGAGGAGATAACCGAGGAGGTGGTGAGGCTTTTCAACGCGCTGACCGGACTGGGTGAGTATCCCGGGTTCCGGAAGCTGCTGGTCGCGCCGCAGGAACTCCTGGCGCGCGTGCGGGGGCTGATCGCACGGGAGCGGGACAACGCGCTGGCGGGCAAGCCATCGGGCATCATCATCAAGGCGAACTCGCTGGTGGATGCGACGATCATCCGGGAGTTGTACGACGCGTCTTGCGCGGGGGTGCGGATCGAGCTGATCCTACGGGGGATCTGTTGCCTGAGGCCCGGGGTGCCCGGCGTGAGCGAGAACATCCGGGTGGTGAGCATCGTCGGCCGATTCCTTGAGCACAGCCGCATCTTCTGTTTCGTGAACGGCGGCGAACCCGAGGTTTACATGGGCAGTGCGGACCTGATGCCGCGAAACCTCTACCGGCGGGTCGAGGTGCTATTCCCGATCGAAGATGCCGCGCTGCGAAAACACGTGGTGGAGGAGGTGCTGCCCGTTTTTCTCGCCGATCGCGTGAAGGCGCGAGAACTGGGGCCGGACGGAAAATACAAGCGGATGCGTCCCGAGGCGGGTCAGGAACCCAGCCAGGCACAACTGACGTTCCGGCGCGTTTCGCGGCAACAATTCGCGCTCTGGCGGGAGTCGCGGGATCGGACGTCGGCCAACGGGCGGCGCTTCACGCCGCTGGCGGCGCCACCCCCGATGCCGAGGGGGGATGTGCTCTAGCCTGCATATTTCACGCTTCCGCTCTGGGCGGTGGTGATTGGGATGGCTCGTGGGTCGGTTGCGCGCGGGGCGGGCCGCCCCGGTGATCCGCTTCTCGATGTCCGACCCCAAATTTCGCACTGGGCGATGAAGTGGGAGTGGGGCGATGAGCGGAGGGGGGGAGGGTTCGTGGTCGGAGGGTATCTTTCTCGTCGGTAAGCCAGTTGAGATCGAATCGGGCGAATTGGATCTCGTCCCAATAGTGGGTGCTGCCCGCCGGGCCGCGCTCGTAGACCAGTCCCACGGTCATGTCATCGAGGACGGCGATATCCGAATAGGACGAGGGGCATGGCCAGATCGTCTTTCCCGGGGTCCAGGTCGCACCCTCGTCATAGCTCACGCGGACGGTGAGGTTGGTGCGACCGTAGGGGTGGAGCGTTTCGCGGAAAGGGGAGGCGGGGTTGGAGAACAGGAGGCGATTCTTTCCCTGCGTCGCCGCGAGGCTGAATCGTTCGACCGCGCCGTGGCAGCGGGGGGTGATGAGTTCCTCGGCGCGGCGCACGGGCCCCCATGTCGAGCCACCGTCGCGGCTGATGGCGACCCGATGGCGCAGGTTGGCCGGCGCGTCCTCGGCGGACTCGTCGCGGGCGATGAGCATGAGGCCGCCGTCGGCCAATTCGACCAATTGGCATTCGCTGGTGTTCGGCGCGACCGATCCGCCGAGTTTCCACGTCGCGCCGTGGTCGTCGCTATAGAACACGTGCGAGAAACTGCGGAGACGACCCCCGCCGATGTCCTCGCGGTGGCGGGCGGGGACCACGAGGCGGCCGGAGCGCAATTGGACGATGGCGTTTCCGGGACCGACCCCGTAGCGCTGCGACCAGCCCTTCGCCCATGCGGCGCCGCGCCCGCCGCTGGACGGACTGGCCTCTGCGCCCGCCTTGCCGGGGCCGAGCTTGTCCCACTCGGGCAGGGTGACCTGCTCGTGTATTGAGAGGGGCCCCTGCCACTTGGCGCCATCATTGGTGCTGGTGAAACAGGCAAACTGTTTCTTGTCTCGAAGAAAGAAGAGCCAGAGTTTGCCCGTCGCGCGATCGGCGCCGACGGTGATGTCGGTGCAGGTGCGATCGCCATCGTCGAAGACGATCTGCTCCGGGCCCCACGTCCGGCCCCGGTCGCGGCTGCGTTTGTAAACGATGTCGTGGTTGCCTATGTCACCGGGGCCGTCGTTGCGTTTCTCGGCGAAGGCGAGCAGGTCGTTGTTGGGCGCGCGGAGCAGCGCCGGGATGCGGTAGTTGGGGCTGTTTTTCTGGGCGACGGGAAAGACGCAGGTGGTCTCGAAGAGTGGCGCGGCGCTTGCGCGCAGTGGGCCGGATGCCGCGAGGGCCAGCTTGTCGGTTTCCGCCAGGCTGAAGCGCCCGCTGACCACGGAGTGTTTCTCTGTGCCGGGGCGATACTTGATATAGGTCGTGGCGACGAACGTCCCGTCGGGCAGCAGTTCGAGGCCCGGATAGCCACAGTCGCTGCCGGCGTAACTGTGCAGGAGTTTGATGCGATATTGGCAGTCGCGGCCCGAGATGATGTCCTCGTAGCGGCCGACCCAGGCGACGAAATGGTTTTTCGTGGGATTGGTCTTGCCGGTGTCGCGAAAGCAGACCACGAGTCGCCCATCGGGCGCGTAGCGCGCCATGTGGCGATCACCGTGGAGGCCGGGTGGCAGGGAAGTCACGGCGGACCAAGTCCGGCCCTCGTCTTCGCTCGTCATGTGAAGGGCGACGCGCTTCATGTTTTCGCGGAGGAGACAGAGGAGTTGTTTGCCGTTGGGCGAGCGGATGATGGCGGGCTCGCACGGCTTCAGATCACCGAGATCGAGGAGGATGCGCCACGGGGCCCACGTCAGCCCGCCGTCTGGGCTGCGTTTGAGCGGGCCGCAAGTCCCTCCATGCCCGTGCGTCCAGACGCAGAACATCGTCTTTCCGTCGGGCATGAGCAGGGTAGTGGGGTGTCCTTGATAAACGTTTTCGGTGCCGCGGGCGACGATCACATGTCGCTTCGTTTCGCGAGAGAGGTCCACCGTCGGGAGGGAGGATGCCAGGGCGCCGCAACCGGCAATGGCGAAGCAGGCTGCCAATAAGACGGAGTTGGGCAGCACGGGGGGAGAAAACACGAGACGTAGGAGCGCGCTTGCGCGCGATTCGCGCATGGAATCGCCTGCGAGCAGGCTCCTACGATTCGGTGTCTGGATTTTCGAGTCAGCGCCGCCGCCGGCGCCCGAGGGCGCCGCATCATTCATGGGGAAACTCGACGCCCGTTGCCGCCTGACACAGGCGGCCCACAAGACTTGTGGGGCGTCTCTGCGAGACGCCAAACGCATGTGCAGTTTCTGGCTAGCTTGCGGGCAGAGGCTCATCTTTCTCCGGTGCTCTGACCGGCGGTCAGCCAGTCCAGGCCGAAGCGGGCGACGGTGAGGCGGCCGGTCTTATAGATGTTGGCCCCATCGGTGGCGCCGCGCTCGTAGAAACAGAGGATGGTGCCATCCCGGGTCACGGCGAGGTCGCTGTAGCCGCTGAAACCCTCTTCCAGCAACCGAGAGATGGGCCAGGTTGCGCCGTCGTCGCTGCTCAGTTTGACCGAAACGTTGATGCGGTCGCGCGGTTTGCCGGGGGCCTCTTTGCCGTCCTTTCGCGAGAGGTTGTGGGGGTTGGCAAAGACGATGTGCCGGTCATCGACCCTGACGATGCTGCCCATACAAATGGGTTCCAGCAGCGCGTCATCGAAGCGTGGCTGGGACCATGCGGTGGCGCCGTCGGGGCTGGTGGTTATGAGCCTGCGGTGCGCGTCGGACTCGCTGCGGGCGTTGAGCATGACGCGGCCATCGGAGTGCTGCACGGCCACCGTCTCGTTGGGGTACCGGAATGGGGGCGCATCGGGGATGGCGATAGCCCCACGATGCCATGTCTGCCCGTGGTCGTCGCTGTAGATCGTTGAGGTGACCGAGGGGCGGTGGGCATGGCCCCCGGTGCCGAGCGACATCCAGATGGGGACGACGAGTCGGCCTTTTCGCGGGCCGCGCGTCAACTGGATGCCATGCGCGGGCCCGGTGGCGATCACCTTCCAGTCGTACTCCGGGCGAAACTTTGCAAAGGTCGCCGTGATCTCGGCGGGCGCCGACCACGTGGCCCCCTCGTCGTCGCTGCGCATGTAGAAGCAGCGCATGTACTCGAGGCAGTAGAGGAAGTGGACCATGCCCGTCTCCATGTCGACGATGGCCACGGCGTTATTGGCGGTGTTGTCGCCGGGCCTGTCGAGTTTCTGGGCGGCGGCGACGGGGTTGACGGGCTGCTCGCCCTCGACGTGGACGATGGTTTGGCGCGGGCCCCAAGTGCGGCCGTCGTCGGTGCTGCGGCGCATCAGGATGTCGATGGGCCCCCAGTCGCCCTTGTCGTTCTTGCGCGCCTCGCAGTAGGCGAGGGCGGTGCCGGCGCGCGTGACCACGATCCCGGGGATGCGATATAGGGCGTACCCGCCTTGCCCGGCCTCGAATAGGTCGATCTTCTCGATGGCGGGGGAGCCCGCCGGTCGGGCGATGGCTGCGACTAGGGCAAGGGCGGTTGCGAGCGAGGCGCGAATCGTGTGGGCCATGGCGTATCCTCCTCCCCGCAAGATAGGCGACTCGGCCCGGATCGGCACCTGGGTTAAACTGGCAAAATAGGTTGACCAGTCGCGGGGGCTGGTCAGGGTGGGGCGCGATGCTGGTGATTCCAGATCGGGTGCCTCTTGCGGCGCGCGCGGCGGTTGCGCTGCGGGCGGCGCTGCGGCGGGGCGAGTGGGAGGGGTGGCTTCCCGGGGAGAGGGCCTTGAGCGAGCGGCTTGGGGTGAGTCGGCCGACCTTGCGCGCGGCGTTGGCCGAGCTGTGGCGCCAGGGCTGGGTGGATGTGGCGCAGGGTCGGCGGCGGCGGATATTGCGCGGTGGGGGGGGATCGGTGCGGCGGCGGGTGGTGGCGCTCCTGGCCCCGGTGCCGTTGGAGGACCTGCCGGCGCAGGTGATATTCTGGATCGATCGGTTGAGGGAGCGGCTCGAGGCCGACGGCTGGCAGATGGAAACGCACTGTGATCGGGCCTGTTATTCGGGTCGCCCCGAGCGGGCGCTGGAACTGAGGGTGATTTCGGCGAACGCGGGCGTGTGGTTGTTACTCAGGACGACGGGGCGCGCGCAGCAGTGGTTTGTTCGGCGGGGCGTGCCCTGCGTGCTGTCGGGGACATGCCATGAGGGGATCGATCTGCCCGCGGTGGATGCGGACCTGAGGGCGGTCTGTCGGCATGCCGCGGGATTGCTGCTGGGGCGGGGACATCGCCGCATCGCGCTGCTGATGCACCAGGGTGGGCAGGCCGGGGATGCGGCGAGCGAGGTCGGTTTCATGGAGGCCTTCGGGGGAGTGAGGCATGCGGGAGCCGAGGCGGCCGTGGTGCGCCACGATGGTTCGAATGTCGGCGTGCGAAAGTGCCTGGAGCGGCTGCTGCGGCACGGCGACAGGCCAACGGCGCTCATCGTGGCGAGGTCGGCGCCGGCGCTGCTGGTGCTGACGCATCTGCAGCGGCTGGGATTTCGCGTGCCGCGGGACGTTTCCCTGATCGCTCGCGATGACGATCACTTCCTGGAGGACACTTCGCCCGAGATGACGCGCTATCGGTACGATCCGATGCTGCATGCCAGGAGGCTGTTTCGGATGGTGATCGAAAGTGCGGGCGGCGCGCCTCGTCCCCGCCAGGCCTACGGGATGGCGCGGCTGATCGAGGGAGAGACCCTGGGGGCCTGCCGGACCTAGCAGTGCGTTAGGAGACATCATCGATTCCCCCTGGTGGATGATGCTCTCTGGGCTTTCCGAAATCCAACGAGGCTGTTAGGAAGCGGATCGCTATGCGCTGCGTTTTGGCCGCGGGTCTTGTCGTCTTCGCGAACGTGGGGTTTGTCGCCTTTGGTGCCACGGGTGCGGCGGGGGATGGGAGCGCCGGGCCAGTGGCCTGGTGGAAGATGGATGAGGCGGCGGGCGCACGGGCGCTGGTTGATTCGTCCGGCAACAGCCGGACGGCGACCTGTGGTGCGGGCGCGAGGGCCGGGGCGGGCGCGAAGGGGGAGAGCGCCGTGTGGTTTTCTGGAGAGACGAATGCCTATGCGGCGTTCACCGCCCCGGCGCTCACCAATTTCTCTTTCGCTGCGTGGGTCAATGTCGACGGGGTCGGTTTGGGCGAAAAGCCCTATCCCCGCGTTGTCCAGACCCCCTCGTTTTTTCTGCACCTGACCTTCAACGAGTCCGAGCGGCTCGGGCTGTGCTTTGGGGTGGGCAATATCCAGAAGGGAGGGCATTGGGTCAGCGCTGGGGCGACATTCACGACGGGGGCGTGGGCGCACGTCGCGATGACGTACGGCGCGGCCGGGACAAATAGTCAGCCCATTTTCTACATCAACGGCAAACGCGTGGAGTACGCGTTGGGCAAGCCGTCGGGGGAGCGCGCACCATTGAAAGCGGGACCGGCGATGCTGGGCAACAGCGGCGACCGCTCGCGCCCGTTTTTTGGGCGGATGGGGGAGGCCCGGCTCTACGCGTGCGTGCTCTCTAGCGACGATGTGGCCGCGCTTGCGCGAAAGACGCCGGACGGGGGGGCGCTTGTGGAGCGGCCGATCGTCTATCGCGACCGGCTGCCGGTCATTGACATTTCGGGCGAACGCCAGCGCCATGTGGTGATTGCGGCGGGCACGGAAGATGTCTATCAGGGGCACGCCACGACGCTGCTGATGCCGGACAACAGGACGATGTTCGCGGTGTGGTGCCTGGGGCACGGCGGATTCTGCGGCCCCATGGCGCGCAGCGATGACGCGGGGCTGACGTGGACCCGACTGGATGACGCACTGCCGCCGGGTTTTCGAAAGCACGGCAACTGCCCGAGCATCTACCGCCTGGTCGATCCGGCCGGCAAAGAACGACTGTGGGTCTTCACCAGCTCGCACGGGATGGACAGGCTGATGAGCGAGGACGGGGGCACGACGTGGCGGGAGCTTCCGCCGCTGGGTTTCAAGTGTGGCATGCCTTTTACGGGGATGATCCGTCTGAAGGGTGGCGCGCACGCGGCCTTCGGGCAGACTCGCTGCAACAAGACCGAGGAGGCGGTGGTCATGTCGGTGACGGCCGACGGGGGGTTAACGTGGGCGGCGCCCCGCGTGATCTCGCAGAAAGAGGGGAAGCACTTGTGTGAGCCGTTCGTGTTGCGCTCGCCATCGGGCGGTGAACTGTGCTGCCTGATGCGCGAGAATCACCACACCGCCAACAGCATGATGTGCTTCAGCCGCGACGAGGGGGAGACGTGGAGTGAGCCCGTGGACACGCCATGGGGACTGACCGGCGACCGGCACGAGGGCGTGCAGGCCAACGACGGGCGCTGGGTGATCGCCTATCGCGACCGGGCGCTCGGGAGCTCGACATACGGGCAGTTCGTGGCGTGGGTTGGCACGTATGACGATATCCGAAACGGAAGACCGGGGCAGTATCGGATCAAACTGCTGCACCATTGCGGCGGCCCCCGCGATGGGTATGGCTGGGCTCACACCGATACCGGATACCCGGGTATGGAGCTGTTGCCGGACGGCACGATCATTGCGACGACGTACATCAAGTACTGGGACGATGCTCGCAAGCATTCGGTGGTCAGCACGCGGTTCAAGCTGAATGAGTTGGATGCCCGGAAATAGCGCTGCTAGGGATTGCTTGTGTGGTGTCTCAGATGAATCTGAACATCACCTCCCCATGGCGCATCGCGTTGTCGTTGAACAAAAACATAAGAATTGACCAAGAATGGTTTATTGTCGTTAATACGCGCCATGAGTGCTCATCGGTGGCGACCCATTCCATTGGTTGCCGGACCGATTCTCCTTTTATCGATTTTAGTCGGGATGGGGAATGCGGCGCCCGCGGGATTTACGGAGGCCACGGTTTCGGAGGCGGTGAACGTTGTCGAAGTGCTCGCCGGGGGGGGCGCGAGGGCGGCTCGTCTCCAGGACCGGGTGACCTTTCGGGATGTGGTGCGGACGGGTGTCAAGTCTCGGGCCGAGCTGACATTTCCAGATGCGACGCTCGCGCGGGTCGGGGCCAACTCAGTTTTCTCGTTTCGACCGGACCAAAGGGCCTTCGATCTGAAACAGGGTTGCATCCTGTTTCACAGTCCCAAAGGCAAGGGCGGGGGCCAGATCCACACCGCCGCGGCGACGGCCGCGGTCACCGGCACAACGATCATCGTGGCTACCACGCCGAATGGCGGCTTCAAGGTCCTGGTGCTCGAGGGCAGGGCTCGTTTGCGGATGGCCAATGGCCAGGTTTCGAATCTGCGGGCCGGCCAGATGGCCTACGTGTTACCCGGTGCAAAACGGATCTCCCCGCCGCTTAGCTTCCACCTTTCGGAGCAGGTCAAGGGGTCGGATCTCGTGAAAGGCTTCAGCGCCCCGCTGCCGTCCATCCCGCTGATCGATGCGGCCATCATCCAGCAGCAAGTCCAGATCCAACAGGGGGACCTCAATGTCACGGGATTCATGATCGGGGAGGTGACAGGGGACAACACGGTCAACCTGGTGCCCGTCAGCGCGCCCATCGTGTCGACCACCGAGAATCCCGGTTCGCCCTTCGCGTCCGCGGTTGCGACTTCCACCCCCGTCCCGCCGCCCCCGCCCTCGCGGTACGACTACGCGGTCGCCAACGACACGGCTGTCGCTCCGCTAGATCCGCTGCACACGATCAGCCCGGGCGAACTCTACGATCCACTGAACTATCAGGCGCTTTGCGCGGCGACGATGAATCAGGCGGGCGTGGCTCCGGACTACCCCTTCTACGCTGGCATCGGGGCCCTCAACATCGACTTTAACAACCCGACGCTGGATCTTTCCGACTATGACCCGGGGACGGTGGGCAACCCTCCCGTGCAGCCCAACCCCGATGACCCGAACAGCAACCCGAACGGAGACTTCGTGTTCGCGGCCGTGGGGCAACTCCGCATCCACGGGGGTTTGACCGTTTCGGGTTTCAGCGGCGAGGTGGACCTGTTCAGTCATCTCGCCCCCGTGATCGACCCCGGCGCCGTGTTCACTATCGCCTCTCCCGCCTCGTTGGGCCTCGACAGCGACGCGCTGCTCTCGCTCGGCAACGTGCAGTTCTATGTGTCGGGGGGCTCGCTCTCCCTCGACGGCCAGATGGGAGTGACGGTCAACAACGGCTCTTTTGTTTCCGCGGGCACCGGCATCTTCGTCGATGGCGGGGACATCACGATCGACAATGCAACCCTGCGGACGGACATGTACATCGGCAAGGGCGTGGTCATCAATGCGTGGGACTCCCTGACGCTGAATGCCGCCGACATCCGCCCCCGGGACACGATCTCGCTGTGGGCGGCGTCCATCGACTCAACCGGGGGCACGCTTCAGACATCGATCGGCGGCATTTTCGCCGACGCCGGCTCCGGTATCACGATCAACGGCGGCAGCTGGAGCTCGGCGGTGAATCTCCAACTCAGCGCGCCCTCGATCAGCACCATCGGGCTGACGGCTTCCGCCAATCAGTCCATCGATTTCATGGGCGACACCACCCTGGTGCAGGGGGGGAGTCTGACGACCTACGATCCACTGGGCGTGGGCGTGTGGATCCGGGGCAACACGTCGGCGACGGTGGACGGTGCCACGATCAATTCGGCGCGAGACGCCAACGTGCACGGCGGGCAGATCACCCTGATAAACGCCACGATCAACGTCAACAACACCGACCCCATGCCGCAGATATTCGTGAATGGTTCCGGGCCGGTGTCGATCCAGGGGAGCACGCTTGCGGGCACCGGGCCGGTCAATATCCAGGGCCTGACGCTGGACCTGCTCAACGGGCAGATCACATCGGGGAGTTCGCCGGGATACAATCAGATCAGCCTCATGGCCACGGACCCCGCCGCCCTGCTCAATGTCAATGGCACGGCCCTGAACTCCCAGCAGATCCGCATGCAGGCCGACACCATCCGGCTCGAGAACATCAATTTCCCGAGTGGTTCGATGGTGGACCTGGACTGCCGCCTGGGCATCTTGGCCCCCAACGCCAACACGCGGGCCACCATCATGCCGGGCGCGGTGAACTACTACGACGGGGTCAAATACGGTGGAGCGCTTTTGGATAACACGCCCCATCCCAACATCAACATCCACTGAGCGCCCTGTGAGAACCGGTCCCACGACGCTGCTTCTTGCCTGCTGTCTCCTCGGCGGCGCGGCAGCCGCCTCGGCGCAGGCGGTGGCGCGCAACATCCAGGCCGCCACCGATGTGCAGCGCCGTCAGGAGATCGCCGCGATGCCCTCCTTCGTCGAGGGCGAGGTACCCCCGATGTACGAGGGCGAATCCAGCGACCTCGGCCCGCAGCGGCTGGTGACCGCCAAGCCCGCCAAGCCCAGGATGAAGTGGTTCGAGGCCTGGGCCGACAGCCAGATCTTCTACACCTCGAACTTCGGTTTCACCGAACCGGATGGCGACCCCGATCCCATCGATACCACGATGCTCGTGAGCACGGCAGAGTTCGCCCTCTCCCCCGAGTGGGCCCTCGGCGGCGGGCGCTTCAACCCCCGCCTCGGCTACCGCCACCAGTGGTTCAACTACGACGTGGTCGAGAATGACCGCCAGCTCAACCGTTCCGATTTCGACATCCAGACCGTCTTCCTCGAATTGAAACACTCCCTGCCCGGCGACCGGTGGCGCTTCGGCACGGGTTTCGAGTGGAGCCGCTACCTGGGCCACGAAGCCCCGATCGAGGACTACGCGGAGTTCTACAAGGAGTTCATGCCCTTCTGGCGGGCCCAGTACGTTCACCCCTTCGGCGAGAACTCCCTCTTGGCCGCAGAGTACTTCGGCAACCTGCACGTGACCGAGGTTACCCCCACCCAGGATATCCTCAGCCAACAGAGCTGGTGGGTCGGGTCAGTGGCCGACAGCGCGGTGCTCACCGATCCGCGTCGCTGCGCGTATATCAACGACCGCATGGAGCACATGCTCACCGTCTCATGGGCGCAGCAGGTCTTCGCGCGCCTTGTGCTCAGGCCCTACTACCGCTTCATGTACACCGATTACCTGAAGGGCGACTGGGGCGACCGCAATGACACGCTCAATACCGTCGGCGTCATCGTTTCCTATGGCTTTACCGATTGGGCCTCGGTCCGCGCATTCGTCAGCTACGATCACCACGAGTCCGATGACGAGACGATCCCGGACTACCGCAAACTCGATACCGGCGGCGGCGTGTCGTTTTCAGTGAGATTCTGAGATCGGGCCCGTGCCCCCGGCCGGCCTATTTACCCCCACCCCCATTCATTGCTTTGCCGCGGGGACTGGGCCAATCTGTTTGACAAACGGCCCATCATAGCGGAGAGTCGCGCCGCGGTATCGCACCGGGTGCGGCCGCGTCCGGACTTCACCGTGTGTCATGGCTGAGGAATCGGCTCAAACAAACTGATGGCACAATGGAAGAGATGATATGGACATATATGTTGGCAATCTGCCGTACGACGTGACGGACTCCGACCTGGAGGAGATCTTTGGGAAATTCGGGGCCGTGGAATCCGCGCGCGTGGTGATGGACCGGGAGACCGGCCGCTCCAAGGGCTTCGGTTTCGTCGAGATGCCCGAAAGGGCGGACGCCCAGAAGGCGATCGATGCCCTGAACGGCTCCGATCTCCGCGGGCGTGCGATGCGCGTTAACGAGTCGCAGCCCAAGCCTCGCTCGGATCGTGGCGGCGGCGGCGGCGGCCGTCGGCGCTGAGCGATCCCGGTAAACCGGGATCCATGTTTTTGGGGTTCCCGCCGCACTTCGGCGGCGGGCGCCCTCATTTCTAGAATACGTCGCGCCGGTGGGGTGTCTGCTGGCGCATCGTGGCTCGCCGAAGTAGCCCGCGCTTCCGACCCCCGGCCATTGCGATACATGACCGCGATGTGACGAGATTATTGGCGCGGTCCCCGGAGGGCGTCGACGGCCGCGCGGCAACCGAGGGTGGCGGTGGCCGAGAGCGTGAGCATGGCTATGGGCAGAAGGCCCACGATGACGCGTCCGCTGATGTCGTCCATGACGCTGAATCGGAACAGCGCGGGGAGCCAGATCGCAAGGCAGCCAGCGGCGAGCCAACGGGAGTTTGAGGGGCCGATGCAAAGGGCGGCGGCCAGCAGGAGGGTCGTCGCCAGGATGGGGGGCAGGATCAGAAGGAACCAGACCAGCACTTCGGGAGCGTGACCCGGCTGGCGGCCTTCGAACTTAGGCAAGAGTTCGGTGGCCATCTGGTGAATCTCCATGGCGGGGCCGTCCTCGGCCCTGCGGGTGTATCGGGCGGTGCGCCTGAGATCCGATTCGCCGGGGTAGCTGATGTTGTCGCTTCCCCTGCACAGGAGCATGCATGTCTGACGGGACCACGTTCTGGCAACGGCGAGGGGCTTTTCGGCGGCGATGCCGAGGGCGAGTTCGAGGCAAAGCGCGTCGCGCCGGGAGGGGTCGGGTTCGAGTTCGATGAGGGCGCGAGAGACGGCACCACCAAAATGGCTTCTCCGTTTGTCGCGCGACATGCCCGGTGTTTCTTTCAACAGCGGGGCGAGGGCATCGCGCACTTTGGGCGGGGCGCGTGTCAGCGCCGGGTCGAGGTGGGCGACTGACGCGAGGATGGACGGTGCCTGCGGTGTCGGGTTGAGGTACGAGCGGGGCGACGCGGGCGCGAGGAAGGCGGCGACAATGATCGGCAGCGCGGCGCCGGCGACCGCAAGCGCCGTGCCGAGGGACCTCGTCACGGGACCGCCTCGCACGAACAATTCCCGGAGGACGATGGCCGCGACCAGCGGCCAGGCGAGAAATGCATTGAAGCCCTGGGCGCTGGCAAACAAGGCCGAGGCGAACGCCAAGGCGGGTCCGCCGCCGGCGAGCCGCATGGCCCACGACGAGATTGCCAGGGCATTCAGCGCAAACTGGAATGCGCCGGGCAACACGTGATGCGCCACGTATACCGGCATGCCGTGCAACGAGCAGCCCAGGGCGCACGCGGCCAGCGGCAAAAACGCCCATGGGCCCAGCATGCGCCGCAGGGCAACGAACAGCGAGCAGAGCCCCAGCAGCACGGCACCGTGCTGGAGCCACACCAGCGGACACAGCGCCGATTGACCCTGTGCCAGGAATCCGACGATGCCGGTGATGAGCCAGCCACCCCTGGGCGCGGATTTGGGGAGGGCCGAGGCCGCGTCGAAGATCGAGGCGCTGCCATCGTGGGCGAGCGCGAAGGGGATGGCACCGAGCACCCACAGGCGGACGGCGACCGCGAGCGCCGCGATCGCTACCCAGCACGCGAACTCGCGCCGACGCCCGATCGAGGCCACGCGATCGACCAGGCGGACGAGCCATCCGGGGGCCGCCGGCGCAAACTGGATCGCCGCGCGCCCGGTGACCGCACCCATCGCGCGCTTGCCCATGAGCCACGGGATCAAGAGCGCGGAGGCGATGAACAGTCCCCATGCGATGAAGCCGCGGCGCGGATCGCCGTCCAGTCCCAGGAACCACGATTCATCGTCGGCCACGTCAAAGAGGCGGAGCCTCCGGAAGAGCGCCTCGCCGAAGACGAGGCCCGAGTGGATGCCAATCCCGAGGTGGAGCGAGCGCGTCCGGATCGCGGAGGCGCAGAGCAGAAGGTGCAGGCAGAATACGCCTCCGAAGAGCATGCGATCGGCGGGTTCGGCGAGCAAATCGCCGGGGTTGGCGAGGTCATGGAAGAACCCGAACAAGATGCCGGTGACCACGATCGCGGGCCATCGCGGGAGGGCCCCGGCTGCGGTGCGGAGCAGGAATCCGCGAAAGATGATCTCCTCGGCGGTTGCGATGCCCAAGCCGGCGACCGCGCACAGCGGCACGGCGCCCGCGAAAGCGACCAGCGATTTTGGGGCCCGGAATTCTACGGCGCCACCGGTGCGCAGCAGCAGGGCGTAGGCCAAGTACCCGCCGATGCCGAAGAGCCAGCCGCGGGCGACCACGCCGCGCCAACCGGCGCTCCCCCTCAGGCCGATTTCAGACGGCCGTGGCCCGGTTCGAAGAAAGAGGAACACCAGCGCGAGGCAAAGGAAGTATGCCGCGATGCGCCCCGGCCCCGCTTGGCCGAGTATGCCCGCCTCGGTCCCGAACGCCGCCGTCGCCACGATGTCGAAGAGGGATGCCAAGGCGGCGAAAACGGCGACGAATGCCGCGATTCGCGCGAGCCCGTCTCGCTCGCCCAGCCGGGCCAGGGCCACCCCAATCTTCTGCCGCGCCGTCACTCCGCCTCCCTTCCCGATCCGACGAAGAGCGCCCACCCCAGCTCACTCGAAGTCGTACACGAGGACCTTCTGGCAGTTCGGCTTGAAGACGCTCTCGACGAACTCGATGTGCAGGGGGTCGTTCTGATAGCTGTCCTGCGAGGCCTTCGAATCGAACACGATATTGAGGGCGACCTGATAGGATTGATCGACCACGGGCCTCGGGCTGGTGGCCATCTTGCCGACGTGGAAGTGCAGGATGCCGGGCTGTTTGTTCAGGTATTTCTTGGCGCCGGCCACCAGCTCGTCGGCGGCCTTGGGTTTTGCGGGGTCCGTCCAGAATATCACGACATGGGAGAACATGCCTGAGCCTACATGGGTGACGCCCCGGCTGGCAACAAGGAGAGAACCGCCCGAATCCTCGCTCGGATCGTGGCCTGCCCACCGTCCCCAGTCCTGTTCCTTTTCTGAGCGATGTGGAACATGGTCAGTAACGGCGAAACAGCGTCAAACGGAAGTCAGGACGTGACGCGTGGCCCATGGCCTTTCGAGGGATGCGCCATGCGAGCATCCTGGGGAGGGCCCGCGGCCTCGCGGGCCGGGTTGGCCCGGGCGTTGCGCGGCTGGTGAATCGCGGACGCCGGGGACGGCGTCCCTCCCAACTGATATTGAAGCGCCAGCGTGGAGGTGATGGTCTGGCGTTTTGAGGCAGGCTCGCCCCGGCGTCCGCGTCCCACCCGCATGCGTTGATCTCGGTTGCGTGGCCAATGTGGCGGGGCACACTGGGGGCATGTTTCACACCGCGCTTTCTTGCCTGCTGGCCCTGACGTTGGGTGCTGCTCCGGTGGACGGGCCCGACCTGTCGTCGGTGCCGGCGGATTTGGAATTGCCGGAGATGGTGGAGGGTTCGCCCGCGCCGGGAATGCGCGTGCGGGCGACGGCGCCCGGTTTCGAGGGAGGCGGGGCCTACCACGCATTGTACTTGCCGGTGGACTGGAGCGCGGGGGCGAAGATGCCGGTGTTCGTCGAGTATCCGGGCAACGGCGGGTACACGAACAAGTTTGGGGACGTTTGCGGCGGGGTCCCGGAAGGGTGCGCGCTGGGGTACGGCCTGAGCGGCGGCCGGGGATTCGTCTGGCTCGCCCTGCCATTCGTCGAGGTCCGCGAAGGGCGACCCGGCGTGGCGCGAAAATGGTGGGGAGACGTCGCGCAGACCAAACGCTATTGCCTGGCCGCGATCGATGATGCCGTGGCCCGCTTCGGGGGCGACCCATCGCGGGTGATCCTGGGCGGATTCTCTCGCGGGGCGATCGCGTGCAACTACATCGGCCTGCACGATGACGAGATCGCGAAACGATGGTGCGCGTTTTTTTGCCACAGCCACTACGACGGCGTCATCGAACGATGGCCCTATGCGGGCGCCGATCGCGCAACGGCCCTGGAGCGGCTGCGGCGCCTGAACGGGCGACCGCAATGGATATCGCAGGAGGGCTCCACCGCCGCGACCGAAACCTACCTGCGGGAAACCGGCATCGTGGGCGATTTTGTCTTTCGCGCGATCCCATTCCGCAACCATTCGGACCGCTGGGTCCTGCGCGATTTGCCCGAGCGCCGCGCCGCGCGCCAATGGCTGGAGCTTAAGGCAACAAGCAGGACTCGAGCATCAAAGCGCGGATCGTAGGAGCCTGCTCGCAGGTGATTCGCATCGCGCGCAAGCGCGCTCCTGCGTTTCATTTTCAACCGCCCGTGGCGGCCATCGCGGCGGACTTGAAGCCTTGCCGGGGACTTGTAATTGCCGAAGGGGCGGGGCTAGACCGGGATCGTCGCCGGCTGGCTCCTCAAATCCTTCAGCAGGATCCGCGAGTTGCGGCCGCTCTTCTCCCACTGGTCGCGCCGCTTGGGGGGGAGGATATCGGGCGATGCGGGAGAGAAGCCGCCCTTTTGCTCGAAGAAGGCGAACGTCTGCGTCGAGAGGGCAAAGAGGGTCGCGATTTCGTTTTCCCGCGCGACCTTCTCGACGTAGGCGAGCAGGCGGCGGCCGATGCCCTGGTTCTCGTGGGTGGGGCTGACGTAGAGGCAGGCGATCTCGGCCGACCGGGAATCGGCATCCGGGTGCAGCGCGACGCAGCCGAGCACGTTGCGGTCGACCTCGAAGACGTAGTAGTCGTTCAGCTGCTGGAGGATCATCGCGCGGGTTCGAGGGAGGATCTCCTGGGATTGGACGGCGCGCTTGATGAGGTTCTGGATGGACTGGATGTCCTTCTTCATCGCGCCGCGTATGGACTGGTACTGGTTGGCGTAGATCATCGTGCCGATGCCCTCGTTGAGGAAGACCTCGCTCAGCAGGGCCTCGTCGATTTTGCCGTTGACGATGTGTACGCGGTCGATGCCCTCACGGCAGGCGGCGATCCCGTGGGTGACTTTGGAGCGCAGCTCTGGGGGGATCTCGTCCGGGCAGCCCTTCTGGTAGGCCTCGGCCTCATCGACGGACATGTGCTGGATGACCTCGCCCTTGCGGGTGAGCTTGTCGTTGGCGGTGACGAAGATGAGCTTAACCGCGCGCAGCGCGCGGGCCACCGCGAGCGCGACGGCATCGGAATTGACGCGGAAAGTGCGGCCCGCGCCGTCGAAACCGAGCGGCGGGATGACCGGCACGATATCTTCGGCGAGCACGCGGCGGAGGAGGTCCTCGTCCACACGCTCCACCTTGCCGGTGTTCAACTGGTCGATGCCGTCGATGATGCCAACCGGGTGCGATATGATGGCGTTGGGGTAGATGCATCGGATATCGACCGAGGTGAGCCCTTCCATGATCTCGTGCGTGAGGCGATTGGCGGCCGTGAGTGCCAGGGATAGCGTGCCGGAGTCGGTGATGCCGATGCCGTCGTAACTCGATATCGGGGTGGCGGTCTGCGCGGAGAGATCCTTGATCTGTTGGCCGGCGCCGTGGACCAGCACGGTGCGAATGCGGAGGCTCCAGAGCACCCCTATGTCCAGGATCAGGTTGGAGATGTTGTCACCGGCCAACACCGCGCCGTCCAGGGCGATGACGAACACCTTCTCCCGGTAGCTGGGCACGTAGTTCAGGATCCCGCGCAGATCGGAGACCTTCATGATGCCCATATGCGCGCGGTGGGCGCGGTTTTCAATAAAGATCATCATCGGGCCCCCGTCCTCGGGGCCTTCAGCCTGTAGACCGCTGTCCGGTTTTGTTCCGTCTCAGAAATCTGGTTTTGAACCGTCGCCGACAACCTTTAAAAGAGCCCTTGATCGAGTGCCCAGGCGGTATAGCATGAATAGTTATGACCATCAGGCGTTTGCAGGGTCAAACGACCTCTTGGGAAGGGAAGAGAATGGCGATCCGATCTGGATTCCTAAGGCATGGGGGTGGGTTGGGCGGCGCGAGCGTCCTCCTCGCGATTGTCTTCGCCGGGGCCTTCGCGAGCCGTCCGGCCACCGCACAGACGACCAACGACTGGCTGCTACCGGGCGGCGGTCTGTGGACCAACGATGCCAACTGGGTTTCTGGCGCGGTGCCCGACTCGGACACGGAGGTGGCGAATTTCACCAATGACTTTGCCGCCAACTTCAACGTCACGCAGAACGTCAGCCTGACGATTAACGGCATCATCTTCAGCGACACGGGTGCCGATCCGGACGCCGTCCTTTCGGTGGTGCGCACGGGTTCGGAGGTGCTGACGTTTGGCGGCGCCAACCCGTTCATCGATTCGAGATCCGGCACGGCCGGTGGTGCCGGGATCAATTTCAACCTTCCCATTGATATCGGGGCGGGCGGCGTGACCAAGGTCGGCGGCGGCGTGGCGAACCTGGCATCCACGCTGACCGGCAGCGGCGCGCTCACGATCTCGAACGGGACGGTCGAGATCCGCGGAAACAACACGAACTTCACCGGGGAGATCGTCGTCAACAACGGCGCCGCCATCGAGCCGCGGAGCGGCACCGCAAATTCCTTCGGCACCACGAATGCCGGGATAACCTTCAATGGGACCGGCCGGACGCGGCTGCGCGACATCAACAACATCACCTTCAACGAGCCTGTCACGATCAATGGCGTCAATGTCTCCGGCACGATCCAGGCCTACGCGTTCTCGAACGTGACGTTCAACGGGCCGGTCCTGCTGAACACGAACGGCGTGATCTCGCTTCGGCAGTTCTCGGATCCGAATGCGGGGGGCGCCAAGAGGGATTTCTTTGTCAACAGCGTGATATCCGATGACGGCAACGGCCGCGGGGTGCATTTCATCCATGATGCGAGCGGCTCTGCGGCCACCGGCCTGCTCACCCGCGCCAGCGAGATCGTGCTCGGTGGCGTCAGCACCTACGGCGGCTACACGCACATCACCGCCAACCGGGGGCCCGATGCGCTGGGGTTGTACGCGGGCAACGTTCGCCTGACCAACGGCAGCGACCGGCTGCCCACGGTCACCACCGTGATCCTCGGCGGCTTCACCAACGGCGTGGGGACCGTTTCCGGCGTGGGCCGGCTCGCGCTGGCTGGCTACGATCAAGAAGTGGCGGGCCTGATCGCGCTGGGCACCGGCGTCTCGAACCGCGTCGTGGGCGGAAGCACGGCACTTTCGACTTTGACCCTCAACATTGGCGCGGGCACGAACAACGTGTTTGGCGGCTTCCTCGGCGGGCCGGGGGCCAACGACAACAATCTGGCGCTGCTTTCGAAGGGTTCGGGCGTCTTGGATCTCACTGGCGCAAACACTTATACCGGGACTACCACCGTCACCAACGGCACCCTACGGGTCAACGGTTCCCACGTGGGGGGTGGCAGCTATTCGATTCTGAACGGTGGCGTCCTCGGTGGCACGGGTCTCATAGATGCCGCCGTTCAGGTGGCCGCCGGTGGCACGGTGGCGCCCGGCAATTACATCGGCACCCTCACCATCAGCAACAGCTTTGATCTGGACGGCACCCTTCAGATCGAGCTGCAGAACGGTGCCGGGCCAGGTGGCGCCAGCGACCTGTTGGACGTCAACGGCTTCTTTGACATCACCAACGGCACTCTCCAGTGGATCTTCTCCGAGACCCTCACCAATGACTTCTACGTTTTCGCCGAATACGACACGTTCTCTGGCGGTCCTTTCCTAGATGCGGGGGTGTTGCCGGGGGGATACATGATCGATTACACCTTTGGTGCCAACAACAACCAGATCGCCCTGGTCATTCCCGAACCCAGCACATTCGCGCTTCTCACCCTCGGCGTGGCACTGGCCTTTGGCCTTTGCGGCTCCCGCATTCGGCGGCGGGGCTAGCGGCCTGTCTGACTTTAGAAATTTCGTCAGGATGATGGCGGGCCGGTGAAGGGTCGAACGGCCGGTCTTATTTACGCCATGCGGGTCCTCTCACCGGGACACTGGCGGCTCGTTCCCGCTTGGGCGTTCGATGAAGTTCCTCAGCGGGCTGTCAGCCCAGCACCCGGTGCCGGAATTGCTTGAGCCACCGCTCGGCGTCGCGGTAGGCGGGGCAGACGCCTGCGACCTGTTTCCAGAACCTATCCGAGTGGTTCATCTCCCGGATATGCATCAGTTCGTGGAGGATCACGTAATCGCTGACCGTTGGGGGTGCTTGGACAAGGCGCCAGTTCAGGGAGATGCGCGCGCCGTCGGTCGAGGGGCGTCGGGCGTGCTGGCAGCGTCCCCAGCTGGCCTTGAGGTCGCGCACCACCACATCGGATAGGGCGCAGCCGTGGAGGGCCGCGAGCTCGCGAGCGCGCGGCGGAAGCTCGCGTTCCGCGACCCCGATCAGGATTTGGCTGGCGGCCGACGCGAGGTCGGAACCGATTTCGGCGAAAGCCATGGATTGATCGGCGAGGCTGATCGTGGGGGCTCCGTCTTCGATCTTAAGGAGGGCGGGGACCCATTCGCCGCGAAAGAGGATCGGGTCGCCGGGGCCGAGCGCGCGCGGCATTTTCGGGCGACGGTGCGCCATGCGGCGGACCTGTCGCGCGATCCATGCGGCGTGTTCGCGTGCGAACTGGAGGGCGCGCCGGCGCGACCCCCGTTTGGGGACGATGACGCGCACCTCGCCGCCGGCCGCGACGTTGATGCGGTAGCGGAAGGCGCGGGCGCTCTGATGCACGAGGACCGGGACGGATCGTCCGTCCGGTAGCGCAAGGCATTCGACTTCGGTGCCCTCGGGCACGACGAATGGGAATTCGGCCTGGATAAGGTTCGCGAGTGTCTTGGCTTCGGCCATGGGATTGGTCGCTACGGGTTGGGATGGCTCTCGATGAGCATCGCGGCCGCCTCGCGAAGCGCACGGAAATTTTCTGGATCGAGGGCATCGAAGCTGGAGGTGCCGGCATCGGTTTCGTCTTTCTTTTCCACCGTCCCCCGGAGGGGCAGGTAGTGGTCGACGAAGGCCCTGAGCTGGCCGCCGGTCCACCGCAACTTCTTGCGCGCCAGCTCGAGATATTCGATGTCTTGTTGCGCGCGACGGAACGCCTTCAGGCGGAAGGTGGCCCGAATGGCCGAGGTGCCATCTTGCTGCCGGTCGACGATGAGGATGCCGAGGGGGTCGGCCTTTCGGAGTGCGGATCCGTCGCGGTTGATGGTCTGCCAGGGCACGAGGCCAGAGGCGCCGTCGCGGTAGGCGGAGATGGCCCACGCCATGATGGCGCGGCTGCTCTGGTGGGCGGGGACCGCGGCGCCATAGACCCAGATCCTTTCGCCGGTGGTCTCCGACCGATCCATGACGACGCGGTGATACTGTGCGAAGGCTTGGCCGCTGACCACCCACAGGTCAGCCTTGCCAAGAAGCAAGCCGCGGTCGAACTCGGGCCGCGATATGTCGATGCGGAATTCGGCGCGGATCGGCGGGCCGTCGGCCTTGGCCCCACGGACGAGATCCGCGTAATAGGCCAGCGCCCGATAATCCCAGAAAGACGCCGGTTCATCGAGCACCCAGGGGCATCGCTTTGGGTCATCGAGGTCGCCCTTATTGTTGAAGTAAATCTGGAAACCGGTCTCGCGCCAGCGATGCTCATCGGCGATGCGGAGGAAATCGCGGAGCACGTCCTTGAACGTCTGGGCGTAGAGGGGTTCGGCCTTGAATGCCTCGAATGCGTCTGGGTTTCCGTTGAAGTGGGCCCGGATATGGAGTGGCCAGCTCTCGTGGAACGTGAGGTAGAAACCCGGGGCCGGGATTGGGCCGCGATGTCCGTCCCGGAAACACTCGCCGGTGAGGTAGGGGCCAAACGCGGCGACGAAATCATCCCAGTGGGCGCGTTTGGCGCCGGGGGCGAAGTCATTGTGGCGGCGTTCATCCATGCGCCGTCCGTCGGGCAGGCGCATGTCGAGGTTGCACTTGCGCGCGCCTGGCGCGGCCGAGCCATGACCGTAGTGCAGGAGGTTGCAGTGGGTGCGGTGATCGTACGCGACCCGCTGGAGCGCGTAGAATTCTGACACCTGGTCTGGCATGCCGTAGGAATTCATCTCGCAGAGGAAGCTGGCCCGTCGCGGGAGAGCGAATTCTCGGATGTGCACCTTGACGGGGATTTCGTGACCGGCCGAAATCGACAGCGTGCCGCGGAGATCTTTCGAGGGCGTGTCGAAGGGCACGTAAATGTCGGCCACGAGCGGCACCGGTTCGTCGGGCGAGAGCCGGATGGATTCGGCCGGAACGAGGGGATCGGGGATGCGCCCCGCATCGGACTCGACGAACAACGCCCGGTGGAGATCGACGCGCGCGCCGGGGATCTCGCACTTGGGGATGACCACACCTTCCCCCCTGAGGAGGACCTGAAAACCGACCACTTCTCCGCGGGCGGCGGAGAGCGATACCGAGCCATCTGCGCCGGTGGCCTCGTTGGAGTCCAACCATCCGGGCGGCAGATTGCCGATGGGCTGGCCCTTGGCGTCCAGGCGATCCTCGAGTGGGAGAATGGGGGTCGCCTCGGGCAAACGGTGGCGCGCCGGGCAAGGCGCGACCTTTGGCAGCGGGGGTGGGGGGGTGTTTGGAGCGGCGGCGATGATCGTCGCGGGCGCCGAGCGCTCGCCCTCCCGATTCACGGTGACGACATCGATACGGATGGTTGCGCCAGGCCGGATTGGGACGTCGCGGATCGGGATGGACTGGTGTTCGCGCGGGCGCACGAATGGCGTATTCCAGCGAGGGAGGGGCGCGCCATTGACGCTGACCTCGTAGGCGAAGCCGTTCGCCGGGGCGACGAGGCAAAGCCGCAAGGAATCGGGGTCACCGCGATCCGTGACCCGCAGGTCGGTCGGGGGCCCAGGGGATGGCTCGGGCGGGCCGAGATCGACCTCCAGATAGGGGGGGGATTCGCGGGACTCGCGCGACTGGATCGTCGGGTTGCGGCTGTAATCGGCGTCGTGCTCGTGGATCGCGAGACCGAACGACGCGCCGATGGCCATGGCGCTGACGATGTCGGGATCAATCGGCCACTCGTATCTGCCGCCTCTCGACGCGGCACGGGCGTGGCAGACGAGCGATTCGCCGTAGCCCCCGGAGACGGACGGGAAACTCGCGCCGGGCACGCCCCATCCTTTCTCGGGGCCGGCGCCGGACGTGAGCGCGGTGGAGCGCATCTCGTCCCACTCGGCTTGGATGGTGGAGATTGTCACGCCCGAGATCTCGGCGTCCCCCTGGGCGCAAATCAGCGTGGCGGAGCGGACGGCGCGACCCCGGAGCGACGAAAGATCGAAGCCCATCGCGACGATGTGCTGGTTGCCCTTGATCCGAATGCGCGGCGACGCGCCCGCGTTCAGATTCAGTTCCGCCGGATGCAGGACGATGGAATTATCGCGGGTGGCCGGGAGGCGCAGTGTTTCGGCGGAGGCGGCGATGGACCACAGGAGGGAGAGGGCAAAAACGGGGGTGCGGGCAATCCTGCCCGCGGTCGCAGGACGGTGCCGCATCCTGCCGGGGCAGAGAGCGTCGCCCGACCGATGGCGGGGGGATGCGCGGCCCGAAATCCCCGCGCCAAGGCACTCCCGTGACTCCCGAACGCTCGCGCTTTCGGCCACGGGAATCTCGAATCCTGTGCCTCGTGTCAGGGCAGGGGGGTCCAGGCGCCGTTGCTGTGGCTGCTCTTCAGGCAGGCCTCGATGAAGGCGATGCCCGTGCGACCATCGTGCACGTTGGCGTACTTGGCCCCGTCGCAACTGAAAGGCTGCTTGGCCTCGTACTTTCGAACGTCCTCCTCAAAGCAGCGATGGAGGCGCGCGAAGGCATCGTGGAAGGCCTCGGGATGGCCCGGTGGGATCGTGGGCTCGGCCATGAGGTCTTTGGGCAGTTCCTTCGGGAGGAATCCGTCGCCGCCCTGCACCGCGCCGCGCCAGTAGACGCGGTCTGGCTGGTTGGGCAGGAGGATCGTGATCGCCTCGGGTTCCTCTTGGCGCCACTGGAGCGAGCCCTTGGTGCCTGCGATCTCGATGCCGAGGTCGTTCTTGTGGCCGATGGAGATCTGGGAGGCCCGGACGAGCGCCTTGCCGCCGTTGCTCAGCTCGCAGTAGACGGTGAAGTGGTCGTCCAGGGTGCGGCCCGCGACAAAGACCTCCATGTGGGCCGAGACCTTTTTCACGTCGAGGCCGGTGACGTAGCGAAGCTGCATGAGCGCGTGGGTGCCGATGTCGCCGCCGCAGCAGCTGCCGCCGGCGCGCTTGGGATCGACCCGCCACTCGGCCTGCATGTTGCCGCTGTCCTCTGTGCGGGCGGCCAGCCAACCCTGGAGGTAATAGCTATCGACCCACCGCACTTCGCCCAGCAGGCCGCTGCGAACGATGTAGCGCGCGAAGCGGCTCGTCCAATGGCCGAGGTAGGTGTGCGCCACGCCGAAGGGCACTTTCTTGTCCGTCACGGCTTTCACGAGTTTCTCGGCCTCTTCGAGGGTGACGGTCAGGGGTTTCTCGCAGAAGACCGGGATGCCAGCCGCGACACACTTCATGGCCGGGTCGAAGTGAACGTGGTTGGGCGTGACGATGAGCGCGTAGTCGATGCGCTCGCCCTCGGGGAGGTCGGCCTGCTTCTTGATCATCTCATCGTAGGAGATGTAGCCCTTGATCGGGTACGCCCAGTTCTCGGCCTCGGAGAGGGCGATCTTGGGATCGGGGTGCAGCGCGCCGGCGACCACGCGCCGCGTGCCATCGAAGTGGATCGCCTTCTGGTGGGGGTTGACGATGAATGCGCCGCCGCCGCCGCCGATCAAACCGACATTGAGGGGTCTCTTGGCCATGGGTGAGTCTCCTGTTTGGTTTTATTCTGGGCGGTCGGGCATCGCGTTCGATGCCGCACCACCGCAAAACAACATTATGGAAAACCATGCAAAGGGGGTCAAGGGCAAACGCGGAAGCTTGTTTGCGACGGTCGCGCATCGGGGCTAAGATGGGCAATTCGAAACGCATGTATCCGGCGGCGGCCCGTGTGGCGCCAGCGGCGTCGGGCATCTGGCAGATGGAAAGAGATTCCGAGAAAGCGATGGGTTGGCCACGTGCGGCGGGTGGGCGCAAGTGGGCGATGCTGGCATTGGTGGCGGTGGCATATCCCAATGGGTCGGCCGCCGACGACTTCTTCCGTGCTGGGGAGAGGCTGACTTTTGATGCGCGATGGGGCGTGGTGCCAGCGGCGAGGTTGACGCTGGAGGCGGTCGGCCGGACGGAGAGCGGCGGGCACGCGTGCTGGCGGTTTGTGGGGACGGCCCGTTCGCGCGGTCCGGTCGAGGTCTTCTATCCGGTGCGCAGCCGGGTGCAGAGCACGGCATTGGCGGACGGTTTTGAGGCGAGGGAGTATCTTGAGGACAGGCGGGAGGGGAAACACCGGTACCACCGCCTCACGACGTTGGATTTTGACGAGGGCCGCGGGCGATGGATCAACTACGACGAAGGGGGGGACAAGAAGCTGAAGCTGAACGGGCCCGCCTGCGACCTGTTGTCGGTGTGCTATCGGGTCAGGAGCCTGCCCTGGAAGGTGGGAGACCGGCGGGAGTTCCGGATCTTTGCCGACGGCAAATACCACGATCTTCACATCACCGCCGACTGGCGCGGGAAGCGTTCCTTTCCTGTGTGGGGGGAGCGGGCGGCGGTCAAGATAACGAGCGATGACGTATTTGAGCCCGCGAAGAAGACAACCGGACGGATGGAGGTTTGGCTGACGGACGACGAGCGACACCTGCCGCTGCTGGGGCGCCTGAAAGTGAGCTGGGGGACGGTCGAGATCGTGCTGGCCGAGGCGGAGAACCTGGCGTGGCCGCTGCAGCGCCGCGAGGATTCGGCCAAGCGTGCGGGGCAACGTGCGCCGGGCGGGCAGCGCGAGTGATTGTCAACTTTGGCGCCACAAACCCCGGCGCCAATCGGCGGCGCGTCGGGCTTTTCAAAACCTGACACGCTGCTACCTTGTTTTTCTGGACCCAGGCGGGTGGTCTAGGAGAAATAGAAACACATTCAGATGGGCAAGGAGTGGGCGGAGAAGCGTGTGCTCGTGACCGGCGGGGCCGGTTTCATCGGGAGCGCGGTCGTGTGGCAACTCAATCGCTTGGGCTGCGACAACATCGTGGTCACCGATTTTCTGGGCACCGGTGACAAGTGGATGAACCTGAGGGCGCTCGGGTTTAGCGACTATCTGGAAGCGGATGAATTCTTGGATCGGGTGAGGTCGAGGCCCTCGGCTTTTGGCAAGTTTGACACGGTGATTCATCTGGGCGCGTGTTCTTCGACGACCGAGCGCGACGCGGCGTATCTGGCTAGGAACAACTATGGTTACACCCGGGACCTGGGGGCATGGGCGCTCGGTCGCGAGGCGCGGTTTGTGTACGCGTCGTCGGCGGCCACGTATGGCGACGGGTCTGCGGGGATGGAGGACGGGCAGGAGGGGCTGGGGCGGCTCAGGCCGCTGAACATGTATGGCTACTCCAAGCACCTCTATGACATGCACGCCTGGCGCCATGGGCTGCTGCGGCGGATTGCGGGGTTGAAATATTTCAACGTCTATGGTCCCAACGAGGGCCACAAGGGGGACATGCGTAGCGTGGTCGCAGGGGGATTTGAACAGATCCGGGCGGCGGGCCGCATGAGGCTCTTCAAGAGCTATCGGGCGGAGTATCGGGATGGCGAGCAGGCGCGGGATTTTCTTTACGTGAAGGATGCGGCGGCCATGACGGTGCACCTGGCCGGAAAGGGGCGCGCCAATGGGTTGTTCAATCTCGGATCGGGAACGGCGAGGACCTGGTTGGATCTGGCGAGGGCGATCTTCTCGACGCTCGGCCGGAAACCGGAGATCGATTTCGTCGAGATGCCCGAGACGATCCGGGACCGGTACCAGTATTTTACGCGCGCAGATATTTCGCGGTTGCGGGCCTCGGGCTTCAGGGCGCCGATCACCACATTGGAAGACTCGGTCGCCGATTATGTGGGCAACTACCTGGTCCCGGGGCGCCATCTTGGTGAAGAGGATGCCTGAGGCGCGCCATGTTGCATGAGCTGGCAGTGTTCCTGATTGCGACCGTGGCCCCGGGCCCCGGCAAAGCGGTGACGGATCCCGCGGATCTGGTGGCCGGGATCGTGCTGTCGAATCACGTGGACGCGGCCACGCTGGACCGGGCGCGGGTGCTGGAGGCGGCCGGGGCCGGAGAGCCCTGGCGGGCGGCCCCCGGCGTTTTCTTCGCTCCGGCACCGGCTGGACAGAAGGCGCCCGCGACCGGAGCGGCGCGCGTGGACCGGCTGGAGGGAGGATGGCTTTGGATCCGGGTTCGTTCGCTAGTAGGGGGCGGGGCGCCGGGCGTGATCCGCAGGGAACTCGACAAGCCGAAAGAGGCGGCCCCGGTGCGCGGAATCATTCTGGATCTCAGGTCGTTGGAGGACTACCAGAATTTCGAGGTTGGCGCGCAGTTGGCGGCGCTTTTTGCACCGGAGGGGAGCGTCCTTTTTTCCATTGAGGGCAGGGGGGCGCCGCGGCAGTTCATCGCCCGGGAAGCCGCGGGCATGCTGCTGCCCCCGATGGCGGTCATCGTGAATGCCGGGACCGCAGGCGTGGGCGAGGCGATGGCCGAATCCCTGCGGCGGCTGAAGCGGGCCGTGATTTTCGGTTCTCCGACGGCAGGGCGGGCGGCGGAGTACGGGGCCGCTGAGTTGCCCTCGGGGCGGATCCTGCGCGTTCCTTCGAGGCGCGTGGGTTGGGGCGAGGGTGGTCTGGCGTTCCATGATCCGGTTCGGCCGGATATCGGAGTGTTCGAGGGCGCGTCGGAGGCCGACATGCTTCGGCGCGAGGCGGAGGAAGGCCCTGTGGCGTTCATTGCGGAGGCGAAGCCGAGGCCGCGGCAGAATGAGGCCGCATTGGTGCGCGGGGAGAATCCAGAGCTTGAGGAGGCCATACGCCTTCGACTGGAGGCGTCCACGGAGAAGGACAAACCCAAGGCGGCCAAGGAGAAGGAGGCTCTGGATGAAGAAGAACCAGCCGATGGTGCCGATGCTGCACCGGCGGCTGCCAAAGGCGGCCCCGATGACGGGGCCGGGGGCAAAGTGGAACAAGTGATCCGAGATGAGACCCTGCAGCGGACGTTGGATTTTCTGCGGGGTCTGGATGCGCTCGGCTTGAATCGGGTCGGGGAGATTGCGCCGCCGGTGGCCGGTGCCGCTACGAATGCGGTCCCAGCGGGGACCAACTCGAACAGCCGCCGATAGCCCCGGCGGGGATCGCGTGCCCACGTTTCAGGGCAACATTTGCCCGCGGCATTTGCGATGTGGCGCAAAGTGGCCAAGGTTCGGTCACCGCGTGGCACTTGTGTCGGCCGCGGATATCTGGAAGGATGGTTGACGTGAAGAAGATCCTTTTCATTTGCACGGGGAACATCTGCCGCAGCCCGATGGCCGAGGGGCTATTCCGGTCCATGGCGGACAAGGCGGAATTCGATGTGCGGAGCGCGGGTCTTGGGACCCAGCCCGGCCATCCGCCCAGCGATCATGCCGTTGGCGTGATGCGCGAGATCGGCATCGACATAACGGCCATCCGAAGCCAGATCGTCACGCCGGAACTCGTTGTGGATTCTGACTGGATCTTCGTCATGACGCAGGGGCACCTCGACATGCTCCTGATGCTTCACCCCGCCGCTGCCGAGCGCACCTTCCTGCTCAGGGAGTTTGACGAGGACGCTCCCCCGGGAGACCGCGATATCGTAGATCCCATAGGCGGTCCACGTGATCTGTATGCGTCGGTTCGCGACGTGATGCGGGCCGCGATGCCCAGCGTCCTCCGGTTTCTGAAATCTGGCGTGGTCCCGCCGCAGATCGCGCGGGCGCGGCACGGGTTGATCCGGATCGCGCTGGGTGCGGACCACGGCGGTGTCGACCTGAAGCGCGCCGTCCGCGAGTGGCTCGATTCGGAGGGGTACAAGGTGGTGGATTTTGGCACCCATACCGGCGAATCGGTTGACTACCCGGATTTTGCCGAGAAGGTCGCCCTGGAGGTGGCATCGCGCCAGGCCGATTTCGGAGTACTGGTTTGCAAGACCGGCATTGGGATGAGCATCGCCGCGAACAAGGTGGCGGGGATCCGGGCGGCGCTGGTGCGCGATCTGGAGGCGGCAAAGACGTGCCGCGAGCACAACGACGCGAACGTCATGTGCCTCGCGGGTGATGATTTCGACGGTGGATCGGTACCGGACCTCATGCGGGGATTCCTCGGGACGGCATTTGCGGGCGGGCGCCACCAGCGGCGCCTGGGCAAGCTGCCCGGCCTCGCGCGCCGGACGCTTGGCCCACGGCGGGGGCTGCGGCTGGCGGATGTCGATCCGCTGGTGGCCGATGCGATCGCGGCGGAGTGGAGGCGGCAGAGCGACAACATCGAGCTCATCGCGTCGGAAAACTTCACCAGCGCGGCGGTGATGGAGGCGCAGGGCTCATGCCTGACCAACAAGTATGCGGAGGGCTATCCCCGGAAGCGCTGGTATGGTGGCTGCGAGAACGTTGACGTCGTGGAGCAATTGGCCATCAACCGGGCGCGCCAGCTCTTTGGCGCGATCCACGCCAACGTCCAGGCACACTCGGGCAGCCAGGCGAACATGGCCGTCTATTTTTCGGTGCTCAAGCCGGGCGACCGGATCATGACGATGAATCTGGCGCACGGCGGTCATCTGACCCACGGCCACCCGATGAATTTCTCCGGGAGGCTGTACGAGGTGGTGAGCTACGGCGTCAGCCCCGAGACGGAGGAGATCGATTATGACGAACTGGCGCGTCTCGCCGAAGAGCATCGGCCTCGGATGATCACTGCGGGCGCGTCCGCCTACTCGAGGATCATCGATTTCCCGCGGATGCGCCAGATCGCGGATTCCGTCGGCGCCATGCTTTTCGTGGACATGGCGCACATCGCCGGCCTTGTTGCCGCGGGCGTTCATCCGTCGCCGGTGCCCCACGCCGATTTCGTAACGACGACGACGCACAAGACGCTGCGGGGACCCCGCGGCGGCCTCATCCTTTGCCGGGAGAAATACGCGAAGGATCTCGATTCCCTGGTGTTTCCCGGGGTGCAGGGTGGGCCGCTGATGCACGTCATCGCGGCCAAGGCGGTGTGTTTGCACGAGGCGCTCCAGCCGGAGTTTCGCGTGTACCAGCAGCAGGTGGCGCGGAATGCCAAGGCCCTGTGCGAGGGCATGAAACGCAACGGATACCGGATCGTTTCCGGCACGACCGAGAACCACCTGATGCTCGTGGATCTCCAGCCCAACGGCATAACCGGCAAGGACGCGCAGGAGACGCTGGATCACGGGGGGATCACGGTCAACAAGAACGCGATCCCGTTTGACAAGCAGAGCCCGTTCAAGGCGGGGGGCGTGCGACTCGGTAGCCCGGCCGTCACGACGCGCGGCTTCACCGAGGAGGAGATGTTCGAGACCGCGGATCTCATCCACGAGGCGCTGGTGGGCCGAGAGGACCAGAAGGCGCTGGCGGGGGTGCGTGAGAAGGTTCGGGCGCTGGCCGCCGCGTTCCCGTTACCCGGGTGAGCCGGGCGTCGGGGTCGGCGTCCTTCCCGTGCCGTGGGGGCCGATTTTTCGGGCGGGTTCTCAAACAGCCTGCCAGGGGCTCGGCGTGTCAGAACTTGACCACGCAGTCCGCCTGGATGGTCCGACATTGCGGTGTCGTGTTGAGGTTCTCGTCCTGCAGCAGATCGGCGTCCAGCACGTCGGAGTCCAGCCAGCAGAGCGTGACCTGCCACCAGTCCCGGATGGCATACGACGCCTTGACCACGAACGCCTTGTGATTGGTGAAACTATTTGCGATATCCGACTCGTTGAAAGAGTCCGGCACGGCATCACTGCCCACCTGCTCATAGTACCCCATCAGTGACCAGCCGCCCCGCTTCTTCGTCCCCGTCCCGATCTCCACGCCGGTGCGCCAGGCGAACATGTCGGAGATGTCCCGCCAGCCGCCGGTGCTTCCAGCGCCGAACTTCCATGCCTCGTCGATATCGTCGGGATTGCCCGCGCGGTCCACGGTCGAATGGTCGTCCCGTCTGCCCACGAAAACACCGGTGTTCGGCGCCGGTGCCAGATTCCAGGCCAGGTGGGCGAAGGGGCGAATCGAAAAACTCTCCGGGAGGCCCGGCAGGCCGCGGAAGTTCCACTCAAACAGACAGTCCAGGATCTGAATTCGCGGCCCAGGTTATTACCCGATCCCGGGGCCGTGTAGACGATGCCGGTCGCGCGAGTGCGCTGGCCGGTGTCGGACGCGTAGCCATCCGACCCGATGCTTCCGGTCGAGAGATCCTCCGCGTTCGCGAAATACCAGTAGCTCACCCCGATGCGGCCGTCGCTTTTCTTCGGGATCCACTCGAATTTCGCGATCGCCTGCCCCGCAAAAATCCAGCCGTCATCGTTGACCACCGCCCGCGAACCGTCGTCCGCCAGATTGTCGTGATGATTGCCCCCGGTGTCGGTGGTGTCTTCGTCCACTTCACTGACATCCGCAAAACACAGCTGTGCGGCGTTCAGTGTGAACTCCCATTTTCCGGCTTTCCATGTGTACTGCTCGAAGCCGCCCTCGGGCGTCACGTCGTGATCCCAGAACATCTCTGTGGTCCACATCGGCATGTCAAACTTACCCGCCATCAGCGTCAGTCCGTCCAGCCCGCTCCACTTCAGGTAAACCTGATCGATGTAGATCCCGTCCTTCCCAAAGGCGTCCCCGAAGGTGTCGTTGGTCGATGTCACCTCTTCGGCCTCATTGCCCGACGCCAGTCGGAAGCCGAATTCGAGATCATCCCGGAAGGCCACTCGGGCGCCCACCCGCAGTCGATAGCGCAACCGGCTCACATCGTCGCGAGAGTCCGGGCCGTCAGGCTCGACCCGCCCGTCGTCAAGATTGTCGAACCCGTTCTGCACGTCGCGGTATTCGTACCGCAGCCGCAGGTCGCCAAAAAGGGTCAGCTTCTCGGCAAGCTCCGAGACCCTGACCTTGTCCCTGCCCTCCTTTTTCTCATCCTGTTGCATGTCAGCCTCGACATCCTCGGCCTCCTTCTGAGTCAGGACGCCCTTTTTCACCAGTTTGTTCAGCAGTGCTTCCATCTGCTGCGCCGGAGTCGCCTGGGGCAGGCTCAGGAGCCCGATTGCGATTCCAGCCAACGCGAGCTTCTTCATGCGACACCTCTTTTCATGATGGCGAGGACAGCGTTTCCGGTCTGGGCGACCCCGGTCGCGGTCAACTGGAGGCAGAGCAGGCTGGTGGCGATGCAGTACAACCCCTGTGTCATGATGAGCGTTCTCCTTCTTGTTGCGGCGTTATGCCAAAGCCCAGGTCGCCCGGCGCCGGTGGGCCGGATCTTGGCCCCCTGGTCATTGTCCATGGCGAATAGGCGTCAGCGATGACGCATCTGTGCCGCATGGCGGTGACGCCCCCATGGCGAACCTGTTACGGATTTGTGACATTCCGCCCGACCGGGCGTGCGGGGGCAATGGGAGCACAAACACGGCCACGGGGATTCGCAAGCCCCGCCGCCGGCGCGCGGCGGGGCCGTTTTGGACTTGAATCCTACAAGTCTGAAACCCTCCCGGCCCGGATCCTGGATCGGGGCATGAGCCGCGCCCGCGAACCGCGCTCAAAGTTTCTGGTTAGATCGGCGGGCTGCCGCAGACGGCGCACGTCGGCGCACGATGGGTCCGCAGGCGGCGGAATTGCATGGCGCGCAGATCCATGACCAGCAGGGTTCCCGCCAGCGTATCGCCGATGCCGGTGATGGTCTTGATGGCCTCGGCTGCGGCGAGCGCGCCGACGGTGCCGGCGACCGCACCGATCACCGGAAATTGCCGCCGCCAGTGGGACGGGTCCTGAGGGTATAGGCATGCCAGGCAGGCGGTCTGGCCGGGGAGGAGCAGCGTCAGGTGCGCCTCCCACTCATACATGGCGCACTCGACCATGGGTTTGCCCAGGCGGACGGCCTCGCGGTTCATGGCGAAGCGTTCTGAGAACAGCGGGGCCGCATCGATGATGATGTCGCTTTCGCCAATGAGCCGGGACGCGTTTTGCCCGCAGACGTTCTCCGGGATACCGATGATCTCGATAGATGGGTTGAATTCGCGCAGTCGGCGGACGGCCGACTCGATGCGCGGCCTTCCAATAGCGTCGTGCGCCATGAGCGACTGGCGGTTGAGGTCGGACGGCCGGAGGTCGCCGGCGTGTGCCAGGACCAGGCGGCCGATGCCGGCGGCCGCCAGATACTGTGCCGCGGCGCCACCCACGCCCCCAACCCTGGACACGAAGGCGGTGGCGGCCTTCAGTCGACGCTGTGCGGTCTCGCCAAATTCCCGGACCCACATCTGCCACTCGTAACGCGCTCGGTCATCGTCGGTCAGGCTGGGGAGGGGCGAGGTCATGGTCGGTCGGCGCGAGTGCCATGCACACCGTGCCGTCGGACGATGCGGCTGGCAAGTGCGAGTGGGGACCTCATCCGCGGCTTGCCACGGGGGCCCGGATGCCGTATGCGAGCGGTTGGATAGGGCCGGGTATTGAGGAGATGGATGGCCATGAAAGTGATCGCGTTTAACGGGAGCCCGCGCCCGAAGGGTAACACCGCACGGATGATCCGCGAAGTCTTTGGGGTGCTCGAAGAGGCGGGGGTGCGGACGGAACTGATCTCGCTCGCGGGCAAGCCACTCCCCGGGTGCACGGCCTGCGGGGACTGCGCCATGACCAAGGATGGCCGGTGCAGCATCGCGGGCGACGATCTGAACGACTATGTGGTCAAGATGATCGAGGCCGATGGCATCCTTCTCGCCTCACCCACGTATTTCTCTGACGTGACCGCGGAAATGAAGGCCCTGATCGACCGGGCGGGCCTCGTGGTTCGGATGAGCGGGGATCTTCTGAAGAGGAAGGTCGGTGCCGCGGTCGTCGTCGCGCGCCGTGCCGGCAGCATCCACGCGTTCGACACCCTGAACCACTTCTTCCTGATCAATCAGATGATTGTCTGCGGGTCCAGCTATTGGAATGTGGGGTTTGGGTTGGAGGAGGAGCAGGTGGCCAGGGACGATGAGGCGATGGCGACCATGCGGACCCTCGGCCATAATATGGCGTGGCTCCTGAAGAAGCTGCGCGGGTGAGGGCCGCATCGGCCACGGGACCGAGGTCGGCGCGTGCGCGTGGATCTCGGACGCTGGGGCCGGCGTCCCTCCCGCGCCCATCTCGATGGATGTGGCGTGCGGGTTTCTCAACGCAGGATTTTCAGGCGGACAATTCTTGCAGTGCGGCCTCGCGGACGGTGGCGTTTTCGACGAGGAAGAGTTTTTCGGCGAGGGCGCGGGCCTCGGCGCGGCTGTGCGTGACATGGAGGGTGGTGACGCGGGTCGACCGCTGGACTTCGCGGAGCAGGGCGTGCATTTCCTCGCGGGTTGTCTCGTCCAGGGCGCTGAGCGGTTCGTCGAGAAGGAGCACGCCGGGGCGGAATGCGAGGGCTCGTCCGAGGGCGATGCGCTGGGACTCGCCGCCGCTGAGTCCGGCTGTGCCGCGGTCCAGCAGGTGCGCGATGCCGAGAAGGCCGGCAAGTTCATCGACTCGATCTTCGATGGCCTGCCGCGGTTCCCGCCGGATCTCAAGTGCGAAGGCCAGGTGCTCGCGGACGGTCATGGTGGGGAAAAGGGCGAGGTCTTGGGGGACGAGACCGATCCCGCGCTCGCCGGGTTTAAGGTGGGTGATATCGCGTCCGCCGATGCGAATCCGACCGGAGACGATCTGGCGGAGTCCGCAGATGGCCTCGAGGAGGGTGGTCTTGCCGGACCCGGTGCGACCCATGAGCACCCCGTAGCAGCCGCGGGGGACCGTGAGGGTGACGTCCCGGATTGAGAATTCGCCAGCGCGAGCGTGCAGTTGTTCGACCTCAATCACAGCACTCTCTCCAGTGGCGCCCGGAGGCCGAACACCCGGGCGATGCCGAGGACGGCGAGGGCGGCGAGGATCATGAGAAGGGAAACGGCGACGGCGGCCTCGAGGTTGCCGACCGATAGTTCGAGGAAGACCGTGGTGGGAAGCACCTCCGTGCGAAATCGGGTGGCGCCGGAGAACACGAGGATGGGGCCGAATTCGCCGAGGGAGCGGGCCCAGGCGAGGGTTGCCGCGGTGAGCATGCCTCGGCGGGCTTCGGGGAACGCGACCCGCCAGAAGGCTTGAGAGCGGTTGCAGCCCAGGGTGAGGGCGACAATTTCTCGGCGGGGAGAGATCTGGTCGAAGGTGACGAGCATCGTGCGCACGGAGAACGCGCAGGCGACGGCGAACTGGGCGATCACGACGCTGGGCAGCGCGTAGGTGATGGGAATGAGACGCTCGATCATCTTCCCAACCGGCGTCTGAAACAGGATGAGGAGGCTGATGCCGACCACCAGCGGCGGGAGGACAATCGGGATGTCGAGGACCGCATCCATGAGTCGCCTGCCGGGGAATCGGAAGCGGGACATGAGGTAGGCGGTGGGGACCGAGACCCAGAGTGAGAGCAGCGTGGTGAGCGTGCAGGAGAGCAGGCTGAGGCGGACGGAGAAGCGGATTTCGGGGCTGGCGAGGGCGTGCAGGAGATGGCCGGGGGTGGTGAATGTGGCGTCGGCCACCAGCATGGCGACGATGAGGATGATGTAGACGGAGGAGAGAAGGCCGAGGCCGAGGATGAATGGCCAATCGGGTCCCGGGCGATGTGCCGCTGGGGGCGTGGCTGTGGGGGCGTGGTTCACCGGTCGTGGCGCGCGCGGAAGCCCGCGGCCTCGTATCGGCTGTCTTGCTCGGCGGTGCGGAGGGCTTCCAGCAGGCGGCCGACGAGTTGCTTGTGTTTGGAATTCTTCGCGACGCTGAATGTCTGGACGGCGACGGAGCCGGGGATTTTCAGCGGGCTGATCTCCAGATGGTCGCGGGCCTTGTTGGCGTTGGCGATATAGACCACGGCGGCGTCCAGGGCGCCCGTGCGCGTCTCGTTGAGCAGCATGTCGGCGGTGGGCGTCATGGTGACGACGTTCTTCAAGACCTGGTCCCTGATGCCGGCCTTCGAGAGGAGCGACTGCGTGAGGGCGCCGAGGGTGCTCTGCTCGGGGTTGGTGATGCCGATGCGCAGCCCGGGGCGGGCGAGGTCCTGGAGGGTGCGGATGTTCTTGGGATTGCCCTTGGGCGCGACGATGACGATGTCGGTCTCGGACATGCGGACGAGGCCGTCATCAAACAGGTCGGCCACGGGCGGCACGAATGACTCGTCGCAGGTGAGGTAGGCGTCCGGGCGGCCACCGGCCTTCATCTGCGCGACGAGGATGCCGCAGCCATTATAGACCCGCGTGATGCGGGCGCCCTCGCGTTCCTCGAAGGCCTTGATGGCGTCCTCGACGGCGACGCGATTCACCGCGCCGCTGAACAGAACCAGTTCCGGTGTTTCGGCCCACGCGTCCCCTTCGACCGGGGTGTAGCCCATGGCCTTAAAGTGGCGAAGTCCCCTGTCGCTGGCGGCGAGATAGCGGGCAAAGCGGAGGGCGGCGGTGGGATGCTTGCTGGATTTTAGAATCGCGAGCGTGACGGTCTCCACGTGGGGTTCGAGTTCGGCGGAGGCGACGGCCTCGAGCTCGGGATATTGCCTCACGGTGGAGTCCCAGACGATGCCGGCGTCAACGGATCCGAGCTTCACGTCGTTGGCGACATCGCCGACGGTGGGCTTGAAGACTTTGACGCGGGCCGCGAGCGGGGTCCAGCGCCCCAGTTTATCGAGGGTGTCTTTCGTCAGTTTTCCGATAGAGGCGGCCTCCGGGTTGGCGAGGGCGACGGCGACGCCGTCCCTGCGCAGGTCGTCGAGCGACCGGATGCCTTTGGGGTTGCCCTTGCGGACAGCGATGACGGGGTGCTGGCGGGCGAGCGGCAAGGTTTCGGCAATCAGGCCCCGCTCGCGCGCGAGGCGGATGTAGCTCTCGTCGGCGGCAATATAGATGTCGCCCGCGTGGCTGATGCGGAGGTTATTGAGGAGCGTGCCGGAGCCGCCGTACTGCAGTTGGATGGGGCTGCCGTATTCCTTCTGGTAATCGGTGGCCGTGGCGTCCGTGGGCGGCTTGATGCCGGCGGCACAGAACACGACGAGGTCACCGCCCGCGGTGATCCTGCCGCCTGGATGCCGGAACAAGAGCAGGGCCAAGATCAGGATGGCGACTATGGACAGCGGGACGATGAGCCATGATGCATTGATGGCGGCCCGAGTGGTGTGGCGCTTGTGCCTTCGCATGACGATCACAAGGTTATTGCAACGGGCTTGCATGGAAAGCCCGATCCGTCCCCGTGTGCCGGCGGCACGGCCTACGGCGCCGTCGGCGCCGGCACGGCGGTCAGCAGTCCCGGCACGAACGGGGGGCTGCCGCGCTTCTCGATGCGGTGTAGCATTCGTCGCATCACCCCCGCACTTGGCATGCTTCGCACGATGGTGGGTGGGACGCCGGGGGCGCCGGATTGTATCATCTCGTCGGCATGCAGCAGGTGGCAGTTCCAGAATCGGGCCACCACATAATGCGGCTGGCCGTTGTCTTTGAACAAGAGGGCCTCCTCCCCGATGTCCGGGACGGGGGTGGCGAGGGGGGAGCGCACGGCGGCATTCCAAAATGCGCGGGAGACCTCGATCGAGCCGAAGACGGTGAGCTGGACAGTACAGTTCCGTCCCGGAGGCCCGTCCACCCAGGATCGGATGAACGTCACGGATAGCTTCTCCATCGGGTTTCTGGCCTGGCTGGTTTTGAGACCCTGGGCGACGAGCTCGTCCGCACCCGGGAAGAGTGCCCAGATTTCCGGGTCCGTGGCATAGTCCCCAAAATACTCGAGCGGGTAACCCAGGGCCAGATAGCCGCTGAGGATCTCGTTTGCGTCAACGTGGAACCCTGTCATCACCTCAAGTTCCTTGCGCTCCTTGTCGTTGGGCACGGCGTGCGACTTGGAAGAGTTGTAGCTCTTCAGGAAGTTTTGCCAGCACCCTCGTGTTTCGTTGGCCGCATCCGGGGGAGGCACCGCGGTGCCGCCGGCCCGCAGTTTGTTCTCCAGTCGGACCAGCCAGATGAGCCCTTCCATCGCGTTCTCGGCCCATTCTATGTAGTAGTGGTCCCTCGCCGCGTCGATGCCCTCCTTCGGATCGGCAATTGTGGGCGGAAAGGAACGAAAGGGGGCGGGCGGCGTTGCCCGGCCCGTCTGGTGATCATGGCTCATGACGTGAATCGTCTCGTGCCACAGCAAACCGCTGTTCGGATGGGAGGAGGAGATGCTCCGCAGGTAGGTCGCCGGTTCGGCGGGAATCTCCAGCACGCGCGAATTCGGGATGTATTGCGCATCCGAGCCGCTCCCTGTGACAACAATGCGGAGGTCCGGTCGCATGAGGGCGGTCCGGAACCTCTCCGGACTTCCCAGGCAGATCCATTTTCCGAATAGCTGCCCGTCGTAGATGTGGATCATCTCGGCGACCTTTGCCGCGTAGGCGACCCGCCGCGTTTCCTGTTCGTTATCCCCTTGCCCCAGTGCGCCGCCGAACAAGCCGATCAAAATGTACGCGACCAGTGCGCCCTTCCGCATGATGTCACCCTCCTCTCTCGCCGATGGCCCTCGTAGCGAACGTAACGCGCTGCCGTCGATCTGTCAAAATCATGCGTTCTCGCCCTTGTGAGCGGATGGTCGAGGGGCGATCCGGATGAGCCCACATTTGTCCCGGAATGCGCTTCTCTATCTCTCGCCGGCGATATCGATGAAGGCAACCACCTGGGCGGGGGCGCCGGGTTTGGGTGCGGCGGGCATCCGGCGGGCGAGCGGAGAGTAGCGGGCATCCGACCATCGCTGGCCCTCGTATTCGAGTCCGATGTCGGTGATCACGGCCCCGGCTTTTGACCCGGCCCCGGTCGCGGGGATAATGGCTATCTCGTTGAGGCGGCGCAGGCGCTCGGCGGGAACGTCGAACGCTAGCCCTCGCGGTGCTGGCGCATCGGGCGGCACGGTGGCGAGGGGCTGGCCGTTGAAGAGGATGCGGTTATCGGTGCCGATCGTGCCCTGCAGGCGGAATGTCAGCCGCGCGCCGCCAGCGGGTCTGAAGTGGGATGCGCGGCCGTTGGCGACCACGACCGGCTGGCGTTCTTCCCATTGCCTGGAGCCGCCGCGGGCTATCACGCGCAGATCATACGTGCCGTCTTCGAGGGCTGATGAGTCGAGTTCCATCTCGAAGGCGGCCGCAAGGTTCCCCCGGCGGACGACGTCTGCCTTTGCCGTCTGGCCGGCCAGCAGGCATTCCACGCCGGTGATTTCGCGCGCGAGATCGGCGACGATCCCGCTGATTCTCTGGCGCCCCCGAACCAGACTGGTGAACGACGGCATCGCGATATCGATCGAGCGTTCCTCCGCCCAGTCGAGGTAAACGTGTTCCTGTTCGGTTCCCTCAAGCCGGAACAGCACGTAACCCAGCGGCATCGGCGGATACGGCAGGATGCCGTGCCAGGCGTAGGAGATCGCCCCGCCGAGGATGTGCGGTGCGCCGGCCCATGTTGTTTCCGAGCGACCGTGAACGTGGCCCGCCAGCGTCATGAGCAGCTTCTTCCCCTGGAGCGCCGCCTTCAGGCGCCATTCGTTCGGGCGCGTCTCGGGCGTCTCCGGCTGGCGCACGCCGCCCAACTCGGGAAACATCGGCTCGTGCATCATCAGGATGATCGGCTCGTCGGACCCCACTCCGGCAAGGTAAGCGATCGCCCAATCGGCCGACTCCCGGGTCAGGCCATAGGTCAGGGTCCGATCATTGACGGTCGTTCCATCGAGCGCGATGAAGTGATACGGCCCGTGGCGGAACGCGTAAGTTGCCGGGCCCAGCCGCTGGCGGTAGAGCGCCTTGCCGAACCCGGGTTCGGCACCCGTGACCTTCGGGTTCGCGATGCCGGGGATGTCGTGGTTGCCCATGAGATTTCGCAGGGGCGGCCCGAGGGCCTTGCTCGTGCTTTCGTAGAGGTCGAAAAGCTCGTTGGCGCGCTCCATGCTGGCGCGGGTTGTATCGATGGCCAGGTCGCCCGTGTGCACGACGAATTGGACGGGCACGGGCAACTTGTTCACGTGTTCGATGTAGCGGAGGTACTGTTCCACGACGTTGGTGTGGATGTGCGGGTCGGTGCCCTGCACGAAATAGAGGGGTCCGTCCTGCCGAGCGGCCTCCAGTGGGAAGTCGCGCGTGATATTGGCACTGCCGTCCGCCACGTGGGTCCACCATCGCCGCATCGGCCACGTGCCTGGCGCATTGACGACGAAGACGGCGGCGGGTCCGTCCGGCAGCGCCAGCCGATAAAGGCCGTCGCCGTCACTCCGGGCAAGCGTGCGCTCGTCGGACACCACGCATTGGGAGACGCCCTGCTCGCCCGGGTCCCATGACCCGTTGCGGTTGGCATCCAGAAACACGCGGCCGCCGATGGTTCCCGCGCCCGCCGGGGCGAGCGCGAGCAACCAAACCATGCCGGTGGCCGCGAGGCCTGCACGACCCATATTCATGTTGTTGGACGACGGGACCGGAGCGTCTGCCACCGGCTCCGCCCTGTCAAAGCCAAACGCGCGCAAGCACGACCCTACGTTTTTGAGATTCTGCCATCTCGCATGAGGACGGTTCGAGAGGCGTGCCTGGCGGCTTTCGGGTCGTGGGTCACGAGCAACACCGCGCCGCCGGCCGCGGCGAACTCGGCGAGGTATGCGAGGACAGCTTCGCCGTTGGCCTCATCGAGGTTGCCGGTGGGCTCGTCGGCGAGCAGGAGCGGCGGGTCGTGCAGGAGTGCGCGGGCGAGGGCGACGCGCTGGCGTTCGCCCGTGCTGAGGGCCGCGGGCACGTGGTGGATCCGTTGGTCGAGTCCAAAGCGCGAGATCAGCTCGTGGGCCTTCCCTTTGCCATCGGCTATCGGCAGCGCCATGGTGGGCGCGACAACGTTGTCGAGGACATCGAGGTAAGGGATGAGGTGGAACTGCTGGAAGACGAAGCCGATTCTCGCGGCGCGGTGCCGGGCGCGCTCGTCGCCGGACATCGCATAGAGATCCTTGCCGGCCACCGAGACAGTGCCCGAGTCAGGTGCCAGCAGGCCGCCGGAGGCGAGTAGCAGGGTGGATTTCCCGCAGCCACTGGGGCCGTGGATCGCGATGAATTCCCCTCCGGCGACCGACAGTGAGATGTCGGCCACGGCCCCCACCGCGCCGGATGGTCCCGCGTAGGTTTTCTTGAGGTTCTGGATCTGGAGGACGGGGTCGCTCATTCTTCGCGGAGGACGATGGCGGGGTCTTGCTGCGAGGCCAACAGGGCGGGAAGCCAGGCCGCGATGAGGGCGAGAATTGGGGCCAGCCCGACCGAGGCCACGACCAGGCCGGGCTGGAAGAGGGATGGGATATCGCCGACGTCGCCCCAGGCGGTGCCCGCGAAGAAACCCGCGGCGCAGCCCGCGATACCGCCGGCGATGCCGATGACGGCGGCCTTGCCAAGGAAGACGGCGAGGATCTGGTTCGACCGGACGCCGAGTGCGCGCAGCACGCCGATCTCGGCCCGGCGGTCGCGGACGTTGCCGAACGTGGAGAGCCCTATCCACGCCATGCAGCCGACGAGGGCGATTGGGACGAGGACGGCGGCGAAAGCCTCGCGCTCAGAGCGCAACTTGGCCCTTTGCCGTTTCTCCGACTCGATGGCGGCGCGGGCGGCCTCCGCGGCACGGCGTCGCGCCTCGGCGCGCGCGATGACCTGCGAGGCGAACTCTATGACCTGGGTATCGGGGAGAATGGTGGCGATGTCGGCGCGGACTTTCTCGAGGCTGTCGGCGGCGCACACGCACTCGAGCGCGAGGATGCCGTTGATCTGTCCGGGCCGACGGAAGATCTCCTGCGCCTCCCTGAGGCTGATCCAGGCGGTGATGTCGTCTTTGTTGCCGCGCTCGCCGTGGCACTTGGCCACCTTGAACTGGCGGCCCATGAGCGCGATGGTGTCGCCCTCCTTGACCTTGGCTCCCCGGTGCAACTCGTATCCCAGAACGATGGTCCCCGGGCGGACAGCCTCGAGGATGGGCGATTTGGCCGTGCGCTGGGCATAGGGCACTTCGCCACGGGTGCCGATCACGATGACGGTGCGGTCGCCCTGCTCGGGCCAGCGTGCCTTCTGCTGGAGGCTGGGCAGCAGGTGCTGGATCGTGACGATGTCGGATTTCGCGAGGCGATCGACGTACTCCTCGGGCATGTATTTGGACGCGAAATCGTCGGCGTAGAGATCGGCCAGGTTCTGGTCCTTTGGGAGGATGAGGACGTTGAAACCGAGGTCCTTCATGATCTTGCGGTAGTCGTCCTCCATCTTGGCCATCTCGCGCTGGGTCTCGGCCTCCTTGGCGGCGACGATCTGGTCGGTGCGTAGATCGTGCGCGCGGAGGAGGGTCATGGCGCCCGCGAGGGTGGCCACGGCGATGCAGACGGACAGCAGTCCCAGGGCGAAACCGATCTTGCGGTGGGTTATCTCGCGGAGGATGAGGCGCCAGATGGTCATCGGGGCATTCGGGGGTTTCGGCCTCGGATCATGTATAGCGATGCCGCGCCGAGCACGCAAAAAGCGAGGGCGACGATGATCACGACGGATCTGATGAGGGCGCCGCCGTTCGAAGCCGCGGCCTCGTGCGGGTTCGCGGGGGCGCCGCCGGTCGCGATCGTTCCCGTGGCCGATCCGCGGGCCGCCGCATCCGCGAATTCGGAGAACCCCTTGAGGGGGGGCATCTCGTGGGGCCCGGTCAATTCTCCGGTAATCAGGTCGTCCCAGTTGGCGCGCGTGAGCAGGTCGTAGCCCGGGTTCATTTCCTTCATCTGGCAAGAGCAGGGGCCGCAGAGCATGCTCGAGGCCTCGATGATGACGTCCTCACTCATGTCCTCGCCCCCGATGCCGCCGAGGATTCGGGCGCGGCCGAACGAGGCGAAGGCCAGCGGGCCCATTTCTTCGGCGAGCGAAGGCTGGCCCGCCATGAGCATGTCGATCAAAACGCGTTCGGCCGGATCATCGCGCGCGATCTGGAGGGTGGAGAACTTTATTCTCAGGGGGATCTCTGAAAACACCTCGGAGCCGGGCTGGCCGATGCCGGCCGGCAACCGCAGCTCTTGTTCGAGCAATTTTGTCTTCTCCCCGATGAGTTTTGCGGCCTGTGCGTCGGCCTTGGCCTTGCCGCTGGTGAGGAGAATCCAGACGACCGATTCCCCTGCCGCGAGGCGTTTGACGAGTTCCCTTCGCGCAGGGGAATCCAGCAGCCGGGCCGGGTCGGCTTCGGCCAACGGGCCCGCCCACACTGTCGCCGGGGTGTCCCGTTGCGCGGGTGCCAGCAGGACAGCCCACGGGAGCGCGGCATCCTTCTGGTTCTGGAGCTTCCAGAGATCGCGGGGGGCTACGGACTTGTCATTCGCGATGTCCGCCGAGATGACGTCGAGATTGCAGTGGCCGGAGCCATCCACCGACTCCTCCCGAAGCGCCTCGACCCTGGCCTGATCGGCGGTGGCGAGCGGGCCGCGGTGGAGGACGACGAGCTGGTAGACGTCGGAACGCCAGCGCTCCAGCGCGTAACGAAAAACGGGAACATCGCAGGCGGGGACGGTCGTAATCACCAGCGGCACCAGCAGGATGCCGAACCACGCGCGCGTGAGACGTTGCCAGAACATATGTAGTGTTTGAATCTAACGCAGAAGTCTCGGCTGTCACGCATCGACCCCGATCGGCCTCCCGGCTGATGCGGGCATCCTGGGGAGGGCCCGCGGCCTCGCGGGCCGGGTTGGCTGTGCGGCGTCTCCGCGAGACGCCAACGCCGGGGTGATGGTCTGGAGTTCTGAGGCAGACTCGCCCCGGCCTCCGTGCTTTACCGCAGAGTGGCTTCTTGCCTGCCGCGTGCGGGATCATGCAATATCGGGAGCCATGAGCACCTCGATCGATCGGCGAGAGTTTCTATCAGCGCTGGGTCTGGGCGCCTTGGCGAATGGCCCATCGTCGGGGTCCGGTGCCGAACCGGTTGAGGGCGGCGGCGGCATGCGGCTCTGGATCAACGACGGCCTGGCGGCGGCCAAGGGCAAGCCTTGGCGAAAAATACACCTTGATTTTCATAATTCGCAGCACCAGCCCAAGATCGGGGAGAAGTTTGACGCGGGGGAATTCGGCGATCGGCTGCTGGCGGGGAACGTGAATGCGGTGGTGGTGTTCGCGAAAGACATGCACGGATATTTCTATTATCCATCGAAATACGGCCCGGTGCATCCGGGGCTGTCCTTCGATCTCTTGGGCGAACAGGTGAAGGCGTGCCGGGAGCGGAAGATCCAGGTGCTCGCGTACTACTGCACGACGTGGGATCATCACATGGCGAACGCGCATCCCGAGTGGCTGCTCATCCGGCGCGACGGATCGAACTACCTGCCCAAGAAGGGGCAGACGCCGGGATGGACGGCGCTGTGTCCGGCGAACGAGGATTTCGTCCGGACGATGTGCGACCACGCCACCGAGTTCTTGTCGCGCTACGAACTGGACGGGACGTTCTTCGACATGTCGGAACCGAAGGACGCGGAGTGCTTCTGCCCAGAGTGCTTGAGACAGCTGAAGGCGAGGGGGGCCGATCCGAAAGACGCGGCGGCGCAGCGCGCGCACAAGCACGAGCTGCACCTGGCGCTGTTGAAGCGCCTGCATGCGGCGAGCAAGGCGGCGCGGCCGGGCTGCCAGGTGGACTTCAACAACATCGGACTGAGTCGCGTGAGCGACCGGGTCCCTTATCTGGATAATGTGGATGTGGAGGCCCTGCCGACGGGAGGCTGGGGCTACTGGTATTTTCCCTTGCAGGGGAGATACAACCGCGCCTTTGGAGTGACGACATACGGCATGACGGGGCGCTTCAATACCGCTTGGGCCGATTTTGGCGGGTTGAAGCTACCCCAGCAGCTCGACGCCGAACTCGGGAGCATCATCGGGCTCGGCTGCCGCTGTGACGTGGGAGACCAGATGCCGCCCACGTGCCGCCTGGATCCGGCGGTGTATCACGTCATTGGAAAATCGTTTGGTAGGATCAAGCAGCTGGAGCCCTATCTGGAGGGGGCGGCACCGGTGGCGGAGGCGGCGATGCTGATCGGGTCGGAGCCCTTGCGGTTGCTCAAGGATGAGAGCCTCTACGGCATCGCGAAGCTCATGATCGAGTCACGGCTTCAGTTCGACGTGATGGAGCCGGAGGGCGCGTGGGAGCGGTACGGTCTGGTCGTGATCCCCGATGGACTGAGGGTTGGCCCGGACATCGCGGGAAGATTGAGCAAGTTCATCGAGGGTGGCGGTGCGGTGATCGCCTGCCACGAGGGGGGGCTCTTGGCCGGTGAGGAGAAGAGTTGGCTGGAACCCGTTGGGCTCACGTATGGCGGGATGTCGCCATTCAAGCCGGCGTACATGATCCCGGAGGAGAATTTCACTGGCGAGATCCCGAAGTACGAATACGCGCTGTACGAGGGGGCCTCGCAATGGAGGATCGGGGGCCCGGCGCGGATGGTTGCCCGGCTCGGGGAGCCGCTCTTCCAACGGAGCGCCGAGCATTTCACCAGCCACCGGCAGTCGCCTTTCGATCACGCGACGGACTACGCCGCGGTGGCGGTGAGCGGGCGCGTGGGGCTGTTCGGATTCCCGCTCGGCGGCAGCTATTTTTCCCAGGGTTACTGGGTGTATCGCGAGGCCTTCCGGCACGTGCTGGACGCCGTGCTGCCGAGTCGGGTGGTGTGGACGGACGCTCCCCTAAGCACCGAGGTCTCGGTCACGCGGCAGGCCCGCGGCGAAGGTCGGCCCGAGCGATGGCTGGTGCACGTGATCAATTTCTCCGCGACGCGGGGCACCCCGAAGCACCCGGTGCTGCACGAGGATCCCATCCCGTTGGCCGACGTGACGATTCAACTGCGGGCGCCGGCGAAATTCTCTGTCTCCAGGGCCATCGTCGCGGGCAAGACTCTGCCCGTGCGGGCCGTCGCGGGCGGGGGTGCGGAGGTCACCGTGCCCCGCGTGCCGATACATGAGATCGTGAGTTTCGAGGTTGGGTGAAGCCGGTGGGGAACTCCAAATGGACGGCGTGACGAATTCGAGATTACCGCGACCCGTGGTGATGTTTCACGTGGGGCGCTCGGGCAGCCGCGTCGTCGGCGACCTGCTCGACCAGCAGAGTCCGGTGACGTGGGAGGGAGAGATCTATCGGAAGGCCCTTGCGTACCAGAGGAACGGGATCCCCGCCAAGGCGAAAGGGGAATGGCCGGTCGAACCGGAAGGTCTCTTGGTCGCGAGGCAGCGCGAGCACCGCAAGGAGTTCTACGGATTTGAGGTGAAGTTCCAGCACCTCGAGCGGTTCAAGATCGGGGTGCGGGATTTCCTGCTATTGCTGGAGCGGCACGGCTGTCGGCATTTCGTAGTCCTGCGGCGGGAGAACCTGCTGCGCAAGATCATCTCAAGTCGGGTGGGTTCGGCGATTGGCCGGTTCCATTTGGTGGAGACGCCGCAGGCGCCGACCCGCGTGTGGATCGATCCGAACCGGACGAAGGTGGACGGCGTGGAGAGGCCGCTGATCGAGGCGCTGGAGATCTTCGACCGGCAACTGGCCGAGCTCGATGCGCTCCTCGAGGGACGCCCGCACGTGGCCCTGACGTATGAGCGGGATGTTGCGGCCGATCCTCGGGTTGCGGCGCGAAAAATATGCGACTTCTTGGGCATTCCCGAAGAACCGATGGAGGTCCGATACGCCAAGACGAATCCTTGGCCGTTGCGGGAGGTGATCGAGAACTACGGGGATGTGAGGGACTGCCTGCGGGGCACGCGCTTCGAGTGGATGCTGGAGGAGACGGGGCCTGCGTAGCGGGCCCGCGATCGGGGATGTGGCCCACTCGGTCGACGCCACGACTGGCTCTCCCCGGTTGGGTTATTGGAGAACCACGGCGTCGCTCGCCCGTCCACCAGACTTTTCAAAATGCGGCGGGGTTGTAAGGTGGCTTCCGTGTCGCCCGTCGTTTCGGTCATCGTTCCCACCCTCAACTCCGCGGGGGTGCTCGCTCGCTGCCTTGAGGCTATCCGCGGCCAGGAGTTTGACGGCGCCTTTGAACTGATCGTTGCCGACGGTGGTTCGACCGACGAGACCCGCGCCATCGCCGCGCGTTACGGTGCCGACGTCATACTGGACAATCCGCTTCGTACCGGCGAGGCCGCCAAGGCCGTCGGTCTCCGCCGCGCCCGCGGGGAGTTCGTCGCGTTCATCGACAGCGACAATTTCATCGTGGGCCGCGACTGGTTGCGACGCATGGTCGCCCCCTTCCGTCAGGCGCCCGACCTGATGCTCACCGAGCCCCTGTACTTCCACTGGGACCGGGCGGACCCGCCGATCATCCGCTACTGCGCCCTCATGGGCATCAACGATCCGCTCTGCTATTACTGCGGCAATTTCGATCGCCACAATCACGCGACGGGGCGCTGGACGGGCCTGCCCGTCAAGGCGTCCGACAGGGGGGATTGGATCGCCATCGATCTCGGGCCGGGCGGACGGATTCCGACGCTTGGCGCCAACGGCACCGTGTATCGCCGCAGCGTCCTCGAGGAGCTTCCGCCGTCCGACTATTTTTTCGATGTCGATGTGCCGCGGCGGCTCGCGTCATCCCGGCCGCGCCTGGCGGCCAAGGTCAAGACCGACATCCTGCACTGGTATTGCCCCCGATTCGGTGATTTCGTGCGCAAGCAGAGGCGCCGCATCCGGGATTACTACGCGTTTTCGTCGCGGCGCGTGGGCGGCGATTTTGGCGGCAGCTATTCGCGGCGGGGCCTCCTGGGCTTCGTCGCCAGCACGTGCCTTGTCATACCGGCCGTCGCCACATCGGCCCGCGGTTTTCTGAAACGGCCCGATCCCGCCTGGTTCCTCCATTGGCCGCTTTGCCTGACCACGCTCTGGATCTATGCCGCGGGGGTACTCCTGCGGCCCCGGCCCGAAAGGCGCTCCGGCTGATGCGCGCCCTCGTCATAACCCACTATTTCACGGATGGGCCGGCGCAGGAACTGGCCGCATATCTCCGGCGTCGGGGCGATCACGTCACCCTGATCAGTCATCCGTTCCCATATTGCGAGGATACCCGTTCGTGGGTCGAGCGTCCCTCCGGTGGGGCCGGTTCGGGCGATGCCGAGATCCGGAGATTCGTCCGGTGGCGGGGCCCATCGCCGCTCTTCTACATCAAGGATGTGCTGCTCACGATTATCTGGGGCCTGCGGGGCGGTCCGGCGTTCGACCTGGCGATCGCCTGCGATCCGCTCAACGCTCTCCCGGCGATCCTTCTCCGCGCGTTCGGCCGCACCCGCAAGGTGGTGTTCTATTCGATCGACTACGCCGACCGGAGATTCTCGTCTCGGGTTCTCAACGCCATCTACCACGCGCTCGATTTCATCGCCTGCAGGTTTTCCGACAGGGTCTGGGCGCTTTCGGATCGGATGACGGCGCGCCGCTCGGAGCGTTTTCGCGGTCGCCGCCTTGCCCCGGCGGACACGGTCCCAACCGGGGGCGACTTCGAGCACATCGCGCGGCGCCCGGACGCCGAGGCAAATCCGCTGCATCTCGCCTACCTCGGGCACGTCCGCCGTTTCCAGGGGCTCGAGCTTGCCCTGGAACTGGTGGCGTCGCTGCGCGGGGAATTTCCGTCGCTTCGCCTCACGGTCTTGGGCCATGGCCCCATCCTGGGAGATCTCAAGGCCAAGGCGGTGGCCCTCGGCATCGCCGACCGCGTGGATTTTCGGGGCTACATCGAATCCCATTCCGAGGTGGAGAGCATCCTCGCGCGGCAGGGTGTTGGCTTGGCGCTGTATGAGCCCGACCCCACGAGCTTCACCTACTACGCCGATCCGAATAAACCCCAGATCTACATGGCCTGCGGCCTGCCGGTCCTCATCACCGATGTGCCAGCCTCCGCCCGGCAGATCGATCATGCCGGGGCCGGCCAGCTCGTCGAGTATTCGGTTCCCCCTGTCGCCGCAGCGCTCCGCCGGTGGCTCGCGGATCGCCCTGGCTATCTTGCCGCCCGGCGCAGCGCCATCGCCTTTGCGGAACGGCGCTCGTGGACGCGCGTCTTCGATGCGGCGATCGCCGCGCTCGGGCCTGCTCGGTGAGGCGGCGGATCGGCCTGAAGATTCCACGCGGACACCGGGGCGAGGCTTTCTCAGAACGCCAGACCATCACCTCCACGCTGGCGTCTCAGTATCAGTTGGGACGGACGCCGGCCCCGGCGTCCGCGATTCACCAGCCGCGCAACACCCGGGCCAACCCGGCCCGCGAGGCCGCGGGCCCTCCCCAGGATGCCCGCATGGCGCGCCCCTTTTTGAACAGGAAAGCGCCATCCGGGGAATCCGCGCCGTCGGAGGTATTCCCTACGCCTGGGATTTGCGGAAATCCAGGATGTGGCCGACGAGCTGTATGGCGGCGCGCAAGAGGAACTTGACGTCGTCCAGCGTGCGGATCTTCTTCAACTTGCCCATGATGAAGGGCACTGAGAGGAACGACCAATATAGCTCGCGCGCGAATTGGCGGACGTGCTCGGTGGTGCACTCGCTTTTCATGACCTGCTTGCGCATGTCGAAGTCGTCGTAATCCTTCGTCAGCAGCCAGTCGTTCGCGAGGCACTCTTTCCAGAGGCGCGTGCCGGCGTAAGGGATGCAGATGGTGGCCTGGAGGGTGTCGATGTATCCCTTCTGGAAGAGCTCTTTGGTGAGGGCGATGGTTTTCTTGGCATCGGCGAGGGATTCCCAGGGGTAGCCGACCATGCAGGTGACGTGTGGCTCGAGGCCGCCCTCCTTGGCCCATTTCATGGCATCGCGGATGTCCTGGACCGTGTTGCCCTTGTTGAGGCGCACGAGGGTCTCATCGCAGCCGGACTCGACGCCGAAGAGGATGAAGCGGAAGTTCGCGCGGCCCATGAGCGCGTAGTCCTTGGGCTTGAGGATGCCGGGCTTCATGTTGCAGCCGATGTGGACCCGCCCGTTGAGGCCGCGGGAGAGCATGCCCTCGCAGAATTCCTGGAGGAAGCTGCCGCAGGGGAAGGTGCCGGTGTCATCGAAGATCTCGCGGACGCCGTATTTTTCCACGAGCATCTCGACCTCGTTGAGGAGATCCTCGGGCGTGCGTTTCTGGAATTGGGGATAGATGACCGTCCAGGAGCAGAAGGTGCAGCCGCCGTCTTTGCGCCACCAGCAGTCGCGGCCGGCCATGGTATAGGTGCCGGGCGTATACTTGTAATTTCCGTTCTTGTAGGCGTAGAGCTGCCACTTGGTGAGGTCGCGATCGATCCATGGCAAGGTGGCCAAGTCGCCGGTCTGGGCGAAAGCGCCGGTGTCGGCGATGCGGGAACCGTCGCGGTAATAGACGCCGCGGGGCATGGGTTTGGACTTGTCCGACAGGTGATCGCAGAGCGCGAGGAGCGAGAAGTCGTAGTCGCCGCCGGAGACGATGTAGTCGACGGGGCAGTTTTCCATCGATTCGTGCGGCAGGGCGGTGACGTGGTCTCCCATGAGCACGGTGGTGAGCGAGGGCTTGCGATCCTTCAGCTCGCGGATGATGCGCCAGTGTTTCTTGACGACCGGGGTCTTGCTCTCGATGGCGACGAGTTCGACGTCGGAATCGATGATCGACC